>Ga0058701_10001603_pt1 | contig 16305 bp, 9 predicted proteins | sample AgamicOrMae_FD_97039 | JGI IMG/M metagenome (GOLD analysis project Ga0058701, IMG submission 97039) | Agave microbial communities from Guanajuato, Mexico - Or.Ma.e | ecosystem: Host-associated > Plants > Phyllosphere > Phylloplane/Leaf | place: Guanajuato, Mexico | collected 2012-06-04
GAAATATCCAATTCTTTCACTCTAAACACAGAGCAATTTTTCACTCTGACAAGAGTGATACTTCGATGACCACAAGCATTAACCGACTAGTTGCGAGTCGCGTTTTTCGTAACCATCGAGATTCAGAGGACGTTTTTGTAACCGTCAAGTTGCTGCGCGTCGCAAAACGGCCCTCTCCTGTTTCTCCAAAGAATGTATTACAGCATTCATTCGGCCAATTTGAGTTTTAGTGGGTGGAAACTGCATACTAGACTTTCGTCTACACTTTACACACATCAAAACGCAACGTGGCCAAGGATTGTTTTTCTTCTAGTGACTGAAAAAAGGCTGTTTTGCGACGCGCAGCAACTTGACAATTACGAAAACCCCCTTTGAAACCCGATGTTTACTAAAACCGCGACTCGCGACTAGTCGGATAATTCTTGTCCATCGATTGCACCCTTCTAAGAGTATATTTTCGTTCTTATCGGATCTTTTAAAAATAAACTCGCGGGGAGTTCATTTAACTCTACCAGGTTTTTAGTATGAGTTCAGAGTTGGAGACTCAAAACACTGATCACTCAAAAACATACATGTTTTACCTCTTGCGCTCTCCGTATGTTGATTGTAGCTCCCTGAAGATCTTCATCAAGAGATCGTATTGTTTGAGTTAAAGTTAAACTCAGTATAACCCCTGTCCTGGATTCAGACACATTGAGTTTACCATGAACTACGTGAAATATGGGTAGATTCCTTTTGTATTTCATGTTTTCACATGATTTTTCCTTTTCTAATTGAGGGGAAAATGCTAGGCCACTGTTTAAAACTCATAGTACGCTTTTAAGCGCGCGAGAAACGTTTCCCACACCGGATAAGTGATAGTGTTTTTTTTTAGGCTGGTCCCCTAGCCGCGCGTGCCCGCCAAAGGTTAGACTTGCAACAGGAAAAGTACCTCCCACCTCGATTTTTCATTGTTCGAAAAGTTAAAGAGCGGGTTGCGTGATACCAGGTGAGCAACTTTGGAGTTTGCCGCGCGTTGATACCTCGGCAGGCTGAAGGCGTCACCGATCTATGATGGATAGTCATAGGCGAGGCATTACAAGCCGCAGTTGACAATGGTTGACGGATGGTTGAGGATCTTATCGAGTCAATCAACATCAGCACGGAGGAGTGTCGTCACATCAATCCAAAGAAAAAGTAAAAGCGTTTAAATCGGTGACCGGCGACAAAGGAAGAGGACCTCAAATGGCGACGAATGTAGCGCGAACAAAAAAAAAAAAATGAAGAATGGCCTACATATTGTTTGGTGTCGGTAGGTGGCCAACACATTTGTTCAGTGTCTGCTCATGTCGTTCTTCTTGAAAGGTACATGACGGTATTGTAGTGTATGTGGTAGCCCTATTGTCGGAGTTAAGGGATGCTTTGATAAACTAGAAAACCTCGGCCGGGTTGCCTATATGGTTTTCTTTCCATCAATAACCGTATCTTTGATTCCGGCAAAAAATTCATTAGTTTTTAAAATGTGTCTAATTTTAAGTGTTTTACATGAAACGTAGCTCCACTGCACTGTAAACTTTATTGCTTGCATTTTTTTCGCGATCTTGTGCCTTCCGCTTAGCTTGGCAAAGATAGTTGTACTTTACTGTGAATACAAAACAACCAATTTAGAGATCTCTATACCTACCTGTTTTGGATTAAAAACCAAAACGGGGGAAGGACGTATTTTGGTTATTTTCCAAGAAAAATCTATGTCCAGCCATATGATTCGAATGTTCTTGGCGAGAGCTCTCTATTAATGTGGCTGAACATAGGTCTATCTCGAAAAAATAAGGCAGTAGTACGTGTTTTGGTTATTTTTAATAAAAATCTGTATTCAGCCATATTGTTAAAATGGTCTCTGCAAGAGCTTACCATTGATGTGGTTGAACAGAGATCAATCTTCAAAAATAACCTACATAAGTACTACCGTATCCCCATTTCAGTTACAGATTCATAACAGGTAAGAATGCCCTAAAACGGGTGTTTTGTTTTCAATGTTTACTAAAAGTGAAGAATTCCGCCCTCTTTGCGCCGAAGATATTTGCTTTGGATACTTGTTGCGGTCGACATAGTAATTCATGTTTTCTTATTCTTGTGATCAACTAACTGTATTCACTGGCTAGATATAGAGTGCCCCTAGAGAAGAAACCTCGGACTGACCCAACAAGTGTTTCGAGATCCCGAGGTGCTGCGCAGCGCGGGTGACTAAAAGGAAGGCGTGCGGCCGAGCCGCTTCACTTCGGCACCTGGCAACGCTAATTTATGGAAGTCATCGCGGGGCAAAGTGTTGAGGTCTCACATCGCGAAAGGGTGTCGACTTGACTACTTTCAGTTTTTCTTTTGTCATTTCTACTTTGATAAAAGACTGGGGATTCACCGCATCTGTTCTTTTTCGATGCACGAGAAAAGGAATTCCTTTCATCGTGGCGGGAGGACAAAAATAGAGTACGAGGGCGACCCTGAAGGCTAGGGTTAAGAACGAAGGTCGTGGTAGTTTACATGGTTCGGGCACCGATTATACTAGATATGTGAAAGATCACATATCAATATAATCGATATGTTTCGCGTGAGCACTTCTTTAAATTGGTTTTCTGTCTCAAAAACCTTGGAGAGAAAAAAAAATATTTGAGAGTACCGCGAAGCGATGTTTTAGGTGTTTAAAATTTGCTTATTTAAAAAATAAAATAAATTAATTAATTAAATTTAAAAAAAACAAAAAAATGAAATCTGATTTTTTTTCACTGAATTATTAAAATATTATGAAAACCGTCTTCATTTTATTACTTTTTTCATACTTAAACTGCATGGTTCGAAAAAAAAGCGAATTTTTTAGGTCACATAAAAAAAATAGTTTTAAAACTCCATATTAACTTTTAAAATGTCCATACTCATATGATCGATAAGAAATGGGTCAGAAATTTGTACTGTACACATTTGAAATATATCGTCTTGTGTTTCATGGACAAATCGCAAAACTACTTTGTGCATGTCATTCTTACCATTTTGTTCCAAGTACAGTACACATGGACACCGTGGTGTCCCGCTGCAGCTGCAAAGTTGTTGGGTAAAGGTATGCACTTTGGGGTTGTAGGTAGCCTTGATGTGCGTATCATCTTGCCAGCTGAATTGTAAGTCGAAAAGCAAGACGCTGAATAGCAAGGTAGAAAGAGATGAAAGTTGTAGTGGGTCCTGTGGGGTGCGAAGTGACTTCGTCTTGTAAGTCTTTTTTTAGCTTCGAATTCCAAAGTCTGAATTGGGATGTTTTTCTTACGTGATGAAGCAAGAGAGATCATGCGTCGTTGCGGTCCCGTCGGGGGACAAAAACAATGCGAGGCCTTTAGACCTTGAACCATTAATATGACTGGATGTAAGTATATGACAATCCGAGACGACACTTTCCCTTCACAGTCGAAGTAGCACCAACGCCTTGCAATCGGAAGTCGATATCACATTTTTTGTTTGACTCAGCTTCAACACTCGGTGAGTGTAGATAAAAAAAAAAACATTTAAAAAAATGACCTCGGTATACCGTGCTTTCATTCTGCTCAAGGATGTTGGTAGACCCATTGGGTCAAGCAAAAAGTGATAATTGTTATTCGCCAAAGCCGAGTTGGTTCTTTCGTGCAAACAGTATTACAGTGTGATTTCTGCTGGTGTTTGTAGTACGTCAGTTCAAGTCCCATTCTTTTGGTATTTTTGACTCAGTTGGTTTTGTATTTAAAAAAACACAAATAAATAAAAAATAAATTTAAAAAAAACATGGAAAGCTTTCAATTCAAGTTATGAGCTAACCCAGTTGACGCAGTTTCTATCGGGTGCTGATTTAAACTTTAGGATGGGTCAGATTCTGATCTAGTGTTATGTGAGTCTGAGTAAAGAAAGGCAACCGTCAGGCTGTTTCTACTAGCATCCGATTCTTTCGCTCAGATCCTAAATCTATGATTTATCTCAGGGTTCCGAATCCGGCAAAAGCTTTCTTTTTTTTCAAAAATTCTAAATTTGATATGTTTTCTACCCTTTGTGTTCCACCCTGGTTAAATCTTTGATGATATTGTGAGGATATAAACGACATACCTACAACCCTGCATGGTATGTTCAACCTAGGTAAGATGGGTTTTACATTGAGTAAAGTCCTGTACCCTATTCCTCGCTCCGCTCTATTAGGCTTGGCGGCGAAGTTTGGAACATAAGCCGTGAACCATTAATTGCACCCTCAAAGTTACGGTAAATGCGATGCTACTAACCGTCGGTCCTATAGAATGGAACATTTTTCCCTGTCTCTGGAAAACCTTTACGAATTCCAAAAAAGGTGACAAAAGCCCTCTCCCACCCATTCGACTTTCGAGATGAATATACCTGATATGATCTTCACTATGTTTTCATAGAAGATAAAAGGATTCCGGCCGCTCTTTCTGCGAATGGACCTGCTACCATTTCCAGCGAAGATGTTCCCACGACCATCCGAGGGAGCGAAATTTCTCTTTGTGTCTTAGAGTTGATCGACCATCCACCATTTGTTATGATTATGATGTAACAATTCACCCGCCGACTTCATCAAAAGTGAATGTATTTCTTTTTGGGTGCCATGGCGTAGCTGAAGAATATGTTTGTGTTAGTGCGGTGGTCGTGCGCTGGTATTCATGCCGATGTTTGGACAGTGTCTGCGTCGACTATATCGAATTGATCAGATCGTTGAAAGGAAATTTGTAATGGGTGATGGTCGTTCGCATTTGAATATCGTCCGCATTTGAATGCATCGCAGGTCGCCAGGGTCCGTCTTATGAGGGACGCCATGTAGGAAGTGCCAATTCAATGGCGTCATTTTTTAATTTAGTTTACTTTTTTCTTTAAAAGCAAGCAGTAATTTACTCTTGCTTTAATAAAGGTCTCGATTTCTATAGAAACCGTGTAGGTTTATCTTCAAAAATAACCATATTATGCTCTATCCCTGTTGCACCTTCATACCTAGAACAGGTGTGGGACTACTCAAACAAATGTTAGTTTTGACTGTGATTACCGAGGTATAGAAAAAAAGGAATATCATCCATATAATCTTATTTATTTTTTGGCATTATTATCTATGTTGAACTCCTAAGCAAAGAAGCTGTACCCAGTCTAACCAGTACCTATCATTGCTGCTATAACGAAACCAATCTTTTTCTCGAGTTAGGCTACGCATTTTTAAAAATGAATGCATCCTCTAGTCCCACCGCGGCGTGGCACACAACTTCGTTTCAATTATGCAAAACAAAAGAGCTGCCCACGCAAAAAGTATCGACTAATCTCCACTCACCCGCGAAATTACAACTAATTTCCGTTTTCCATAATTCGCGCTATTGGCGGTGCTACGTGCCGTGGCGAGGTGGGCTTAGGCGCCACGAATTGCTATCTTGGGTCTCGAACCTCTGACCCGGAGGTCGAGAGCCTCCCGCCCCGCCCCGTCGCCAAATGACTTCTCTCCAGGGGGGCATTCTGAGGAAGCTGGCGAGTGGCGACCCCTGCCGGGATTTCAGGTGATTATAAAGGTACAAAGTGGCCGCGATATGTGTGACGTCCTCTCGGTAGTTTGCGCTGCTTTCTTACCTGCTTCTTAATTTTGGCCAAATATTAATAACGAACCGAACCTTCGAAAAGCTAGCTACTTAGCGTACCGCAGGAGAATGTACGTTTGCCGATAGCCTCCATCCTCATCAAGCACATATGAATGCAATCGAGAGTAGACTATCCTAACGATATCAACTAACAAATTTAATTTAGATCACAATCAGTACGAGCGATTCTGAACTAACGTTGCCTTACCTAAATGAACATTACCTTACTTCAATGAACCGTCTCATAAAGACCTTATTTGAATATGAGCACTGTCATTACATAATTACCTAATCTTACTTTAATCTATGGTATTAAACATCAACTTCTTTCTAACGAAGTGACTTTTCACACGCTGTCCCATTTTATATGTATAAGGTTGGTTTTTGTGCGTTCAAGTCACCTCCTATTTAAAATGCATTTGGTTAGTTTCCGTGCGTTCAAGTCTCCATTGTAGCTCAGCACAGCTGTTCTCACATAGGGATGCGAACAGAACTGACCATTTTGTTTATTCAGTCAAGCATCTTTTACTCAAAACTTCAACTTTTATGGAAGCAGGAGGTGCTTATAATTGAGTTAATCAGCGTTGAAGGCAAAAATCCAAGAAGTAGAAACTCGAACCTACCGTTATGTTAAGTTTTCATTTTGTGGTAATGTTTGGTTTGGAATGATTGGGACAGGGCATTTCTTCTTTCCAAGTTTTGAAAGCCCAGGATCGTGCAGGATCTTCTTATTAAGTCAGGTAAGCTTGATTCAAGAAATGTTTTCTTCTTAAAAAATTGAAACATCTGCAAATTGGAATGTGACATTGCTGTGTGGCTTCAAGGCGCACAGAATTTGAAGCTCGAGACGATTTTTATCTTTTTTCGACGGTGTCACTTGAATTCATTGAAACCCTTTGGATGAATCTACTTAATTTGACACGTTAACGGCTATAAATTCACTAATAATAAGCTTTTAGCTTGTTAGCTTTGACTTGAGCACAACGGTATAATATCCGAGGATTATGTGCAGATGATATTCTGGTACTCATCTAGGTTCGTAGTATAATTAAGCAGGAGACTCTGCCATTTTTTGCTCACAAAAACTGGACAAAGATATGATTTCAATGAACAGTACAGTAAAAACTAACCCGTGTTTTAGACAGTCTTACACCTGTTTTAGATATGAAGGTGAAATAGGAGAGAGCTTAATTTGGTTATTTTTGATGATATATGCCTTATCAACAACCATATCAATTAAAAAGGTATTGTCGGGAGCTCTCTATTATGGTTATTCATGGGGGTATCTTTAAAAAAAAACAAATCACGCTCTCCCCTTGTTTAACCGTCATAACCAACACAGGGGTTATTTTTTACTTTGAGTGAAGCATCATCGTTCAGACAACCACTGTGAGTTCACTCAACAACCATTCATAAATATCTCACAGTTCACAAAAGATCCCTCGTCGGTTTCGAAAAAAAGATAGCGCTTGAATAAATAATAATAATTTTAAAATCGTAGCTCTTTTCTAATCGATTTGAAATTCGCGCCACGGTTGGTTCCCATGGCGGCGATTGTGGGTAGGCTTCCCGCGCGACAGCTGTGTGTGTATGTTGCCTGCGTTTGGTACTCCCAAGGTTCGTCTGCTGCCTTCGCTTCGTGAGGACACTGTGCATTCCTTGATATCAGAATAATAAGGAGTGCGCTGTTATAGTGAGCCCACATTTTCGGAGAGTACACCTTTGGAACGACCTCCTACATGGGTCACTATAAATGGTGGTCGTATGATGCTGGTTGTAGCGCACCGGTATTGAGAGAATGCCAAAGTTGTGGCGAGGTGTTTGCGAGGTGAAGGATTTGTTGCTTATGTTTCAAGGAAAAAAAATCGTAACCTTAAGTGAAATGCCTTTCAAAACCAGAAAATAAACTTAAATGTGAGGTGTTGTATGCATCATTTTTGGGTGCACCCATACATTTAAAATCCTACCAAAATGATCAGGCCTACTCTTAAGCTATTTCGAAAATTGCCCATAAGGGTGAACTCCCGTTCTAGAAGAAGTGAAAACTCCTTCATATCGTCATCGAAATCCACATCCGATTCATTTTTTTTCCAAAAAATGAAGCGTTGTTGCTTCATAGCCACCCCCTTTTTTTTAGCTTAAAAAAAAACACCTTTATCGTAAGTTGCGATAATGAACCAGGGTGTCTAGCTATTTCCCACTACCAAAGTCCCGGCTAATTCCCGGTTTTTCCATATCTCTTTTTACGAAAATTCCCGAAATTTTACTTGCACATTTAAAATTAAATTAAGCTACTTTTATACTTGGACCCTCCCTTCAAAGAAATACAGTTTGGGATAAATATTTTGTAAGTTGTTGAGATAAAACAAAATAAAAAAATGTCTTGTTTTTTCCTTGAAAAAAAAAGACAAAACGGACTTCACAATTTTTCTTTTTCAAAAATAATATAATTGAATAGAAATTTCCGGATGTTCCTTCTTTTTGCGAAATTCTTGGCAATTTCCCGTTCCCCCCTCCCTCTCCCCCCTCCCCCGGGTCATTCAGTGTCCCGGCTAATTATCGGTTTTCCCGGTTTTTCCCGTACGCTAGACACCCTGAATAAACTCCAGTCTAAAAAAATAGGATTCAATGCAGCCAAACAAGAAAATAATTATCTTTTTTTCTAAAGAAAAACTTTACTTTAAGCGGATAGAATCTCTCTCCGCTAAGGGTCAAATCCTATTCTGAAATCTTTCATTCCTATTTACTCAATGTAAATCTTGACTTATGTACAATTTGGGATAACATGCCGGGCACATGAGATAGATTCCAAAGTCGTGCAATTTTCCACTCCGACTTTGCAAAGCAAAGCGCGGTAGACGCGACGACGCAGGTACCCGCCTGGACTTGGTGCTCCGTGACGAATGATAAAGTTTGAGGAAGGTCAACAAAGTCAAGTCACCGGTCGCCCTGCTGTCTGCAAGCCGCCGAAAGAATTAATCTAAGCATGAGTCACCATCACTTCGCGTCGCCCTGCCAGGGATAAGCTAAATTACCTCGGGCCAAAAATAATTATCGGCCTGATTCGGTAGGTTAAGGGAGCCTCTTCACAGCAACTACTCAATATTTGCGTGTCTCGAAAAGGGGGGAAAGACGGTTGCGAAATGGTCTTGAGGGCAGCATGTTTGACTGGAAAACTATCGCACTGAAATGGGATCAGAAACCGTGAGGAAGGATAGGTTGCGATAAGCGAGTATCTAGAAGGATTGTTACAATGGGATAATTGTCACTTATCGTTGATAAAAGCAAGAATATTGTGAATATGCCGGGTGTAAGAGTGTCTCGAACTGTGCTGTATTTACTTTATTTTTTTTTACGATTTTTGACGTTGTTTGTAGACTAACATCATCAGCATTGGCGTTAAGACACTTCCCCTCTACTATGTCTGTGATGTCCGCATTTGACGAGATTTTTTAGGTTATGGTTCTTTCAACATGGTCTTATCGTTATGACGGGTCACCGTGTCTGTGTTCAGTGCCGAAAAAAATAAAAATAATTTTTCGGCGAATAAGCGTTCCGACAAGTATAGTTTCGACTTTCTTTGGCAGGTTCCTCAAATGAAATCCGAAATTCGCGGAAGAAGGTAAAAATAGAGTAAATTATGGCACAGTAATAAGAGTATCCCAACGCTGTGGACGAGTAGAAAATCACAATTATACCTCAGTTGGAATTCAAGTTCGAAAACAAGATCTTATTGGTCTCAATTAGAAAACAACGATTGCTTTATGAAATCCAATCCGTGAACATTTTTTCTTATTTGTTTTTACTTAGAGAAGTTTACCTATTTTAGTTTTTAGAAATCAGGAGAATGAAATAATTTTAAGGGAAGACTTGGCAATAACCTCAGTAGTATTAACTCTCGCCGAGCCATTTTGTTTGCATCGCCAAGGCCCCATAGATGTTTTTTTTTTTAATATCAACGCAAATGTGTGCAATCCCCTTTAAATCTTTGCTCTGCTTAGACACCTACGGGGCTATGCAAATAAATCTTCAATTTTTATAACGGTAAAACTACTCATAGGTCAATGGCAATTTTTTTGATTCCGTTCCAAAAGCTGGAGCCCGCGTTACATGAGTCCAGGAGAACACGAATCATGATCTCGACTAAGCATTTTTACTTCCATTTTTTTTAATGAGGTCTATTTAAAAAAATCGACTTCCAGATGTGACCAGCTTCTGTCTAAAACCTCCAAAACGTCAAAAAATCCGATTTCTAGCTATAGACGTGGAAATATGGGCCGGCGTCGGAGCCGGTCTTTTTGCAAGATACTGCGGTCCCGAGTTACTCACAGCTGGAGACCCATCTAATAGGGCAAATTACTAGAGGTTCATTTATTATCCCCGGTAGGAAAACAAAAAAAATACAAACCACGAAAAAAAAACGGGTCACGCAACAAGTGGGGTATGAGCCCCAAGGGGAGAGGGGGGTTGAGGGCTGCAGGCCCAGAGCTGTGGGCCAAGGCGACCTTTGGTCTGATCGCCGAGGGACCAATTATCATGTGTGTCGGCAGCGGCCGCATGGAGGCAGTCCCTCATGCCTCATCGCTTTGGTACGTAAAACGTGCTTTACCGTCTTCTTTTCCCGATGGTTTTCGTAAATTGACCACCACCGCTACGCCGGTCTCTCTCAGTCAACTTGATTTTCCCATCAATTTGTCTCACTTTGTCGATGATTCAACCCTGGGAAATGTTTCCGTGTGATACGATGGGCACAATTACTTGGATCATGAAAAGTTCGGATTATTGTTCGTTCGTGTGCCCGAACAGAAATCACAGCGAATATTTTCCCTTTGAGAGGGCGGGGCGACGGTGTGTTGAGTCATGCGGATAGTTTGGGGATGACTGCTGCTGCAAACGTAGATCCTTTAGGGAAACTGTTTCATTATTACGACGTTAAGTGTTCGACTTAATTGTCTTTCAAATATTCGCATACAAAAGTGAAGAGGTTAATATGAAGTAGGTCTTGGCTCTTATTACATGTATTATTACACGAGCAGGTGCTGTAAGGTTAGGAAAGTTTAAGTTTGAGTTAAGTTGAGGTTACGTCAGTTAAGGTTGGGTAACGATTTCTTTGGGATGGTGAGAAATGTTTAAACCTTTCTCATGGGCAAGATTTCTTGGGTCTTTTTATGTATACCAGAATTCTTGAGGAAATGTTTATTAGTTCGAATGGGGAACAGGCAAGAATGGCTTATTTGAGTGCTTCTTCGAGGAAAGTATTGTAAAAGTTAAAGTATGTGACACTTTACAGTCACAGAGCAACTTTTGCTCGTTGTTATTGTAGCGCAGAGAAGCAGTAGTAAAGTAGGATCACGGATCCCGGAGCCTCCGGGAATCAAAGCATTTAACTCGTATCCGTGTATTCTTTGAGAAGCACGCGTCTTTGAAAGTCTCTGACGGGTCATTGTTGAATTCTCATTCCCTCTGATAAAAAGCAAAAGCTCGATTTAGAGTAGCCGAAAGGCGAACGTGGAGGTACCAAACCATGTGGTCAGCTCGCAATAAATCATAGAAGAACCATAATTACTGTAAAGAATTAGAGAATAATTTGAGTTGCGATTCGTATATCCTCGAGGAATTTGTCGAGATTGATTCACCCTACCTGGCTAAACCATTTTACGGGAGGCATTTAGGGAAGAACTCGAGCCGTTTTGTGAAATTATATCAGTAGCTGAAATGGGTTTCGCTTGCCGATCGTCAGAACTATTATAATTATGTCCGAATCGGAGAGATATTCGAATGAAACTCGGAACCAACTTCAATTTTGGGCGATTAGTGAAAGGAGAAAACTGTGGAATGCCTCATCCGTGGATTAGAGGCGTTTTTCGCAGGTAATCGTTTATGAAAAACAGACCGATTTCGTCAAGGAAAGTTGTTTTTTCTCTCCAGATCGTGAACACTTAAAATGGAATTTGCGCAGTAGAAATCGGAACAGAATCCGATTCTGACGGATGGATCTATCACATTTCGATCATGCCATATACTGTACAAAGTAGAGCCTAGATCGGAGTTTGTTCCGAATCTGATTCATATCCGATTTTTACCCTAATTTGAAATCTGGTGCAGGATTTGATTTCCGTAGATCTTATGCAGAACATGATTTTTGGGAGATTATCTGATTGAGGATAGGATTTACTGAGGACTGGTTCGAGTTTGTCAGATTACAAGAAAATTTCATCGGGCATTGGTCAGATATACTCAGTTGAATCATTGAATCAGACCCCCTAAGAATGTAAATCATTGGAAGTCAGAGTCATGGCTGTAGAAGTTGGGACAAAAGTGCATCCTGCTCCGATCTTTGTAACATCAATTTTCACTTTTGGCACTGTGCTCTTTTCACGGAGACTCAGGACGAGCGGTAATACAAAAAGTTGCCATGAGGTACCCGATTGAAGTGTTTTAATGGACTTGCATCAATGTACCGATTTCCTTCATTCTAATTGATGTCGAGTGTGAAAATCAAGTTCTAGACGGGGCTCTTGGTATTGAAAATTCATTTTCCTAAAAATTCGTCCGGGAAATTCGAAAGTTGTTTTGCGCATTTTTACAGGATTCTTTAGAAGACTTTGTTTAGATTGCGGAACTGAACCCAAATTCTCTTCACATTGATTGTATAAACAGAGGATAAGAAGTTTGCCCATTTAAACTAAAGACATCTGGATCGTGTTTTGTCGAAAGCCTATTCCCTACGAGATGTTTTGACACAGACATCAAAAAACAGACTGAGCAAACAAATATTTCAAGGAACATCAAGTTGAACAGAGAAAGCATTAGGGCGCTCGATCATGTTAAAAAAAGAAAAACGAAAGGGGGGAGGAGGAGGTGATGGGCGGTCTTAAGGACTGGAGATACTTCAGCATCAGCCCTGGAGCCAGTAATTGTGGCACGGGCTCCAGTTCCCACGCGACTCCCCCCACTTCCTCGCCGCCTAACCCTATCGCTTTCTCACTCTTGTTGCGAGTGAGTTAGTTAATCGCGCTTTCATTCACGGCTCGCTCTTGACGAGTGACAAAGACTTTTAGATGTCACGACCTACCGCCTTTTGTCGATATACGTTTCGAGATAAGAAAATTCAATTTTGCCTTACAATGAGTCTTCATCAATAGTTTGCTAAGAACCGCGTGTTATCTACTTATGCGTGCAGAAACAGAGTTTAGACTCTGATATTATACAGAGGTTCCACTTTGCTGACTTGTGAATTCATTGGTTGACCGGCGTATTGTTACAAAAACTCTCCAAATCAGAGATAAAAATGAAATTGAATGTAAGACGTCTTTGAGATGTAGTATTTGTTAATTTAAGAAGCGGCTTAAGACACCTTCTTCCCAAATGGAGGGGGGGGGGCGATGTTAAGTTTATTTTAAAGCCACCTTTTGTGTTCTCCCATGTCGCAACACTTCTTTACAGTCTGTAGGACTGCAACAAAAATGTTGTAGCCCTGCTGGGAACTTCCGCCATTCTGACAATAAGAAAGAAATTCGTTGTAGATGTCTATTAGAAGATGACCCTGTATTTAGTCTACTGAGTATTTACAGAACAAACCGGCAAAGGTTTGGTCAACTTCAAAGTTCAGTTAGCAAAGGTTAGATTAGTGAAGGGAACGTTAGCCAAAATTAGGAAGGGCATTTAAGCCAAAGTAAGATAGGTCAGCCAAGATTAGATTATGTAAGGTTAGATTATTAAGTGTCTTGTGTCTCGCTTGACTGACATTCCGTTTCTCCGGCCCCAGTAAAAATTAACCCATTTTATTGGCATGAAGGTATAACAGGGGAAAGGCGGAACTCGGTTATTCCTAAAGATGACTAAAAAACACAAAAAAAAACAGCAATGAAGGTGGATAGCCCTTGACGAGACCTTTTCATTGATATGGCCATTGATAGGTTGATCCTAAAAATAACCAAATTACGCTCACCCCCAGTTTTACCGTCATACCTAAAACAGGTGTGCGACAACCTAAAACAGGCGTTAGTTTTTACTATGCAATCTTGTTGCCCCTAACTTCTCAGACAGTAACTGCCGCTAAGAGGTAATCGACCTCATGCTTGACAACTGTTAAACTAGTTTATGTTAGGTTACCTCGTATCTCGCTGCACTTCGCTCCGGCCGGCGACATAAGATGAACCACAAGAGTTGGAAAAATTAACCTTTCCAATTTTCAGTGAGCCCGTGCTAATAGCATAATTGTCCGTGGAAGCCAGGCAGGGTCTGTGTCCAATTTGGGGGTCCTTTTGCCAGGCAGACGACTACAGCAGCATCACGCTGACTCATCCAATGCAGGCCAATGCTTGCCCTGCTTGCCCTAGTAAAAGACGTGATTTACAACCGCGGTTGATTTATCGCGTAATTACTGCTGGCGGTAACACCTGGCCACCAACTTGACTTTTGCGCGTTCGAAAATTGTTATAGGGTTGTAAATTTGGACGTAAGGGAGGTTATTCCGGTTTCGATTGATTGAACGCCGCTTGTCGAATAATCGGAGGGTGAGTCATACTCTCGTAATTCGATTTTTAATGACGATGTTTCTTTGACAGTCTGTGCGTATTATCAAAAGTGGTTTCAGCAGCGAAATTTTGAAGGTCAGATTGTTGAAAGAAAAACAACACGGATAATCGGTGTCTTCCCAAATTCAGCCAAAGCAGCTAGAACATGATTTTAAAAAATATGTCTCGATGCTCGTATAATAAGAAAAAAAAAGATCGTTATGCCTATAAGCATAAAAAGATTTGTTACGACCAGCAGTTAGATGGTTTTGTTGGGAAAAGTCTATGTTCGTAAGGCAGATTATCCAAGCTGAGAATTTCAGGGAAGATAATGTGTTTATTGCATGGCTAACTTAACCAAGCCGAACTCTTACTTCGCTATCACCCTCAAAGAGGAGACTCATTCGGCAATAGTGCCATTTATTGTAAGTTTGCATCTTGATTTTGTTACGAATCTCCTGTGGAGTGCCTTTATTCTTCGTCCTTTGCTATTCCTTAACCTCTGTCGTGTTATTTCGCGAGAGAAAATAGTACTCAGTTTTGCGGTATCGATTGTTGGATGCAAAAATGTTTCAGCGGTACGTCGTGCGGACTGTGATTGGCGAGGTAGACGAGAGGGAGTGCGAATAGTGCACGACTGCAAATAGCGCACGAGTGCCTACCGCCACGCCGCCTAGCGTTTCGCCGCTCACTCGCCATCCGGTGCCTCTAACGGACGAAGCCGTCATTATGCAGACAGACACGCAAACGAAGCAAAGGGAAATTGGAAGAGTGTAGATGGTCTATCGACAGGACGACGGGCAGATTCGTGAGAGCGGAGTCTTCAGTGAATCTCTCTCCGCGAACGACAATCTCTGCTTCTTCGACAACTAGCGGTGGAAATTCATTTTGGCTTTTAGAAGATTCACAGTTGCTTCATATTTCCTTTGGATGTTTGTGACTCTCCCGGCGCATCATACATTCTTCGATGGATGAATCTAAAAGTGAATGACTACCTTGGTTCCTGGACTATCAGCTCTGGAAGTCACAGGTCTATGATCATCCACTTGATGGAACTTCTTCCAGAATCTAGGCCGGATTTTTGGTATCGGCCCAGATTTTGTAGACATTTGCACTAGTCTTCAATGAAATTCATGTTTCGGGCAACTTCATCGATCATATCAATGAAATTAACAGATTTATCGAACAGTACGTACATTACAATTATTGATGAGGACAAGGGTCTAGTTAACATGATGCTTTTGTCGGATTCTAGCTTTAATGAATTCGTCTTGCTGAACAAAATTCTTGACATCCTCAGCAACGCGGTGATGGAAACCAATAATCCATCGACGATTATGAAAGATTGGAAATCTGATCAAGACGAGTGTCCCAAATCTGGTTCAGATCGTAGTGATTTGGATGTGATTTGACCCATACGTGAATGAATTCCTCCACGCAAGCAACTATCAGGATTTCTTCGTTTTATTAACACTCATTCGCGTTCAAGTAATTCACATTTATACTTCGATCGAATATTTCGAAGATTTTGGATCCAACTAGAGTAAATATCAACGACTGAGAATATTATTTCTGGAGCGCAGCGCCTAACGCTCCTGACTTATGAGATTTTCTTGAGGATCAGCCTTTTATGCAGGTAACAGATTTTAGTATGAATTATCAGATTCTGATTGCCAAGACTCGGAACGTGTCAGTCATGAATCCTAAAAAATAAAATCATCTTCAAAGCGTTGTAAATAGGCGTCAAAATTTGGAGCTCTTCAAAATATATTTACCTTATTCCGATTGTCGATGATCCATTTCATCGAAGCTCCAATTGTAATTTTGGGAAGAACTCATAAAACTATTCAACTGGGAGTCATTTTTGATCACATTCTTCTTATGTTTATAGATATTATAATTCCAAAGGTTTGAAAGGTTGATCGAAATATGTCGGAATAGTTTACAAATTGGTCTCGATTTGACACTAAATGACAGGAAACCTGGAAAGATAAATACGAAGGGGATGTAAGGAGTGACCGTGAGAACTGTTTGGTTGCTTTGATTGTTGAGTAACGACTTACCAAGCGCAGGCACGCACGCACGCACGCGTTGGCATGTCGCGAGTAACACCATTACCGCTTGTTGACTTACTGGATTTGATTGCAACTTACTTTAACCATTACCCACCTTTTCTA
>Ga0058701_10001604_pt1 | contig 16302 bp, 13 predicted proteins | sample AgamicOrMae_FD_97039 | JGI IMG/M metagenome (GOLD analysis project Ga0058701, IMG submission 97039) | Agave microbial communities from Guanajuato, Mexico - Or.Ma.e | ecosystem: Host-associated > Plants > Phyllosphere > Phylloplane/Leaf | place: Guanajuato, Mexico | collected 2012-06-04
CCATTTTAAATGCGTTAGGTTGGTTTCCGTGCGTTCAAGTCTCCTTTTTAGTAACACAGGCGTGCGAATAGAACTGACCTTCAAAATCCACCCTTAGACCTGGGGAGCACCGCATTTTACATTTTACTAACGACTCCACTGGCTAAAAAATGAAGAATATGCAAATATTTCAATGCTTTCTGCTGCATTTAATTCCCGAGAAAAGTACGCTGGAATCCACAATCTTTTTTTAATGGGTGAAAGAACTCTTGAAATCTTGATGCAGAACCGTGTTCTTCCGCGATGTCATACTATTCAACCACGGAGGTAGGCTTAGTTGCCCTATGCCTCGTTCCTCTATATATCCGCTTAGCGACGAAAGAGAGAACTTAGACTGAAATGGAGACCTGAAAATTGACGGAAAGAAATCTGACGGAAAGACCGCCAGGGAATAGGATGAAAATGAACAGCTGTTGCTTTGGACGTCGTTTACGCAATCGTGACCGAATAAGGCGGAGATATAGCCGCTTTGATTAGTCGGCCTTGACTGAGTATCTTGTTTATGCTGCTTATGTTGAAGCGCTCATCCGAGAGCGGAAGGCGGAATCACGTATTTATTATGTCATCTTCGCTTTCTTCTTTCATTAGCGTGAGAAGCTCTCAAGATCCTCTTTTTTCAGCGGGTCAAAGCGCCTTAGCATTTGAATGCTATCAAATTAAACGCTGTTTCTCTCTTTTCATCTGAAAGTTAAAAATTATCTCGAGTTGTTTTTGTAAGGATCTGTGGAGCGAAGAAGAGGAGTATTTAATCAAAGATGATGCAGTCGATCACAGCGAAGGGAGTTACAATCTCGGCAGACCTCGAAACGTTGTGCGAATGAAACTGGGATGAGCTTGAACAAAAATGGTTGCAGTGTGTGATTCGGACAGCTCTGGCGTTTTCGAGTATCGTATATTAACACTACAATCCCCAGGGTGCTGTGATATATTAGATCCCACCCGAAACAGGTCAAATGCTACCGGTTCTAGTCTGTTCCTTTTATTTTTTGTTTATTATGATTGTTTCTGCAACGCGAAGGGTGATACCTCATAACTGGGCCAAAATAAAGATCACTGAGAAAAGTGGGTTAGTAAAGTTTACTGAAAATCAGTGAAAATAACTGAACAATGCGACAGCCAACCGTGGTATCATTCTAGGTGAAGCGATAGCGGAGGCACGTTGCACTATTTGCGGTCATGTCTAGTCTAATCTAATGAAAGATTGATTGAGGGTTTGAGGCTCAGCGTGTGCAGCCTTTGAAACGGCCTTTGAGTAATACGCGTGAAATTCACTGAAGCTTACTCCAGTATTCCAAGAAGCTGTGATGCGTGTGAGCATTACTGTGAACGCTTAATTCACCACGTTTTTGCCGCAAAAACGTAACAACAACGTCCTGTCGGACGTTATTCCATGCTCGAGGATCCTCCCAATAGGCCAGAACGTGTCCCTGAACGTTGTAGGGCTGACGTTGTCACGTGACAGGACGTGTCGGGATCTTAAGGCCACGTCGCGTCACGCTCAGGGACGTGAACCCTTGCCATCAGAGCTTTCCTTATCGCGGAACGCCTTGAATATACACTGGACGGACAAGCAGTGTAAACGGTCATGATTGATATGCCTCAGTTTATTGTACGGTAAGCGCAAAATGCTCTGGCGAAGATCCATAGAAAGGTATGGCGGTTCGCCCAGAGACTGTACTTGGACGAAAGGGCGAAGGGCCATTGGAGCAACAAATCTCCCCGACCCGATAAAAGTACTTGAGTGAGCCGACCTGAAAAACCACAGCAAGAGTTGTAGCTGATGCCTTAGGCTAATCATGTGTTATTACGGGCCATCTGCGCTGCCCTTCGCCAGCCCACTCGGCCAAAGGGGAGCCCTTTGTTCCTTTTATTTTTGTGCTTTTGATCCACTGTTGCGGAACAAGAGAAATGCTTTTAAGATAGCCGGGATGAACTTCAACAGTTTCAGGCGAAATCTTTATTTTTCTCTCTCCGAGCGGGGAATCTGTTTACTTCCAAAGCTTGGCGGAGGTAGCGGTCGTTTTCGGAACTAAAATTAGCTGAGAAAAAATGGCAAGGGACTGCAGGCTGCTTGTTCAAGGGCCGACTGAACGGCTGTTATGGGATTCCGCACACACTCTGAATTTGAATCAAAGAACGTCTCTGACATTCAGTGAACATTCACTAAATTTCAGTCAGTACAGCACCTCTGAAAAAAATCAGTGGTGATATATCGACTGAAATTCTGTGAATTTTAACAGAATCTCAGACTCTCACTGATTGAAATTTAGAGTGCAGTGAATTTGAAATAAGGTACTATGTTCCAGCTTACGTTTTCAGGCTAAGCGGGTTGAGACACAAGGCAAGTAGCCTAGCCTAACCTAGTATAACCTAAATTAACCTAAGCAGTGGTTGTTCGCTTTCAAATCCAGAGTGAAGTATCATGCGACGCACAAACAGGTTATGCAACCCGCATAACACGAGTGTCACGCGGCTGCCTATACGTTTGTCGTTGGGCGTTGAAAGGTAGGCAACCACAGGACTTACATGTTCAGCTGGTTGCATAAAAAATTTGCGGATCATGTTTGATGGACGAAGCAAATCAGAGTATACACATGTATCAGAAATGTACGGGAGGGGTTGGTTGCTTGAATGTCACCAGTTTCGCTGGAAATTGATTTTTCATTCCGAAGTGACGTGATGAAAGTAAAGTTCCATTTCCGAAAAGCTATTAGTAAAAAAGGAATTTGAGGAGCAAGGAACGAAAGGGCGCTGAGCGCGGAGTCGCGGTTTACGTGCAGCTGAAGTAGATAGAACCAGCGGGGCACCGCTGGTATATATCACTGTGCTCTACACATATCACAAGGAACGGGTAACAGCTGCCTCGTATATCTGACGCGTATCAAGCCCATATCCATTAGTGCACTCCGTCTTGCATATGCATTTGCTCATGACGAACTTGGGACTTAAACCACGTACGTCCAGCGGTGATTTGACTCCCATAAAAATGCCATGAAATTGCATCAGTATGGATTTGGTTCGACGTCTAATTACGAGACTATGGCTTGAATAATGACTCTGGGAGTACACAGTAAAAACAAAACACCCTTTTCAGGGAGTTCGATACCTTTTTTGGGCTGGAAATTAAAATTGAGATAGTACGGATTTTGGTTATTTTTCAAGATAGATTTATGTTCAGCCATATCAATGGAAAGCTCTCGCTGAGACCTTTTCAATGATGTGGCTGAACACAGGTCCATATTGAAAAATAACCAAACTATGTACTACCTCCGTTTCAGTTTGACACCCAAAACATTTATAGCGTTCCCTAAAACGGATGTTTTGTTTTTACTGTGTAACCTTTCAGCTTCTTTCATCTCACCTTTAGTCCTTACTCGACGTTTTTATAATTTTTATATAAGCAGGAAATATGGGGTTCTTCCAGTCTTAAAAATCAGCAATTTTCAAATTTTCCAAAAAATCAGCAAGTTTCATTCCTCTAACTTATTAAATTATGAACTACTCGTAGAATTTTTCTCGTCTGTTTATAGGATTTGCATCTGTTACTGAACTAGTTTTTATCTGGTTTAATATTTGGTTTATCAAAGCTCAAACCTCACAAAGTAATAATACATTATCCGAGACCCAGCTTTAAGTTGACAGAAGTTTTTTCGAAATCGCTAAGTTCCCTTATTGTGTGGAACTCTTACGGCGACATTGTCCGTATGGCATAGCTTGCGCTTTTCGTCGCTATAGCTTCACACGCATAATAATTTATCCTCTGTAGCTTTATTTATTAAAACACCATTGAGAACCGAAACAATGTAGCGCGATCCCGTTAATGCCTCGCGGATGGTGGGGGGGGAGGCGGCGGTGGCTCTAAATTTGCGCGAGTTATTCGCAGAATAAAAGAAAAGAGCGCGTTGCTATTGTCCAAGCTATTACAGTGGCAACAGCGTACAAAGATTCGCACTCAAGGTGTGTTTTGCGCCGGAATCCGCGTAATCCGGCATAACGCACTGCCGTAAAATTACGGATTACAGTCGCGGAAGGGCTGCTCCAAGGCTGTCCCATGCGAGCCGAACATGGCCGAACTGCGCCGGGAGGAAAGATAACAAGAGCTTTCGCGGGATGCCCTGCGGTTTCACACATCGATAAATATCATATACTGGACGCGACCTTTGCGAGGTCATCCCCCGCGTGGGTCGGGTTAAAGGGTGCTCTTTTGGAAGATTACATTGTTCAGAGGTACCTGTGGTCGCGCGGTTCCTAAAATAATGACATTGTTTGACCCAGAAAATTCTTTTGTGGCGAGGTACCCGTATTTTCGCTGTTTTCAGCTTTTAAACATTGTGAAATGCGGCTTTGAAAAGGTTGATGTTGCCGGCAAAGCCTGGCCTAAGGCGGAAACCTCTTTTAGCGTGTGTCCACTGAACAATGCTGCACAGAAAAATATCCTCAGGATTTGGCGAAAGAATCTTTCTGATTTAACGCATGTGGTGAAATCACTCTGTAAGCTTGAATAATTTTCCGAAGAATATTAGATGTTATTAACCTTTCGACGCCCATTACAGCGATGAGGCACGACCGGGCAGAAGTGAAAGAACTTAATCTGACTTAAAATAACTTACGCGGTTAGTCGTTAATCCATATGGTGTAATCAAAGGTTGAACTGACAAGGGGAGTACTGTAGTTCAACTGTCGCCCCAGATTTTCTTGAAATTTTCAGGACTGCAAGATACCGCTATGCACTGTTAAAACGAAATCTTTGAATTTTCAAATACGGTGATTGGAATTTTTATTCACTTCCCGGTTATGAAATTTCAAAATACTTCCCAAGTGAATTTTCCAAAAAAATACGTATTTTCAAAGCCGAATTTGAAAATTAAGTAACTTTTTCGAAAATTTACAAGAAAAGTATTTTGAAATTTCATGACCGGGAAGTGAATAAAAATTCCAATCACCGGATTTGAAAATTCAAAGATTTCGTTTTAACAGTGTGGAAAGATACCCAAGCCCCAAACTTGCTACCGAATTTCATTTTTACTACCTTAAAATAGCTTCCAATTCGGCACAAAAAAATCGATATCATTTAAAACCAATAATCATTCTTTGTAGAACACCGAAAAGTAGCGCCTAAATCTGAAATTTTGAGGATTTTGCGATATTTCCAACCGTTTCCAAGGTATTGGCCATTTTTTGTCCATTTTTGTTCAGTTTTTAACATTATTTTTAAGGTAGAAAAAATGCATTTGTGCAGTACGTTTTGGACTTTGGTATCTTTCCATTCTTTTATCTTAAAGTTCTGAAAGTTTCAAGAAAATCGGAGGCGGCAAATTAAGGTACTCCCCTTTTCAGTTGGATAACATTTCGTATTTTCGAGGAGAAAAACATGAAGTTATCTCTGAGAAGAACTTCCAAACGCAAATACCTTGAAAGTTACCAGACTAGATGTAATCCTGAGCAGTTTAACTTATCAAGCCAAATAAATCCAGTAAATGAAATTTCTTCTTGGGTTAGCTAATTTTAGCCTGAAGGGGCACTTACAACGTGAGCCTTATTAAAGTTCTCCGAGTTTGAGCGGCACGACGCAACAGGGGCATCACACTTAAATAGGTTATGGGGAACTTAATTAGGTTGGTTGGGAATTCCGATAGAAGTTGTTCCGGTAGTTTGAAATTGTTGCCAGAGCTTTCAAATTCTCGGAAAAAATAGGATTTCGAAGCAACAAGAGAGTCGATGTATCAAAGGGTTAATTCAAAGGACTGAACTGATACGCGTTTCCAGATTGTGTCGGAATTTAAGCGCCGCCGCTTTTTCGCGGTATAAATGAGGACAGACGACAGAGTTCGGTGCCTTTGATGAGGTCGATTTATGGACCGCACGGCACGTGACCACTCTGCTGATTGAGTCACTCCGTTTGGAATAACTCTCTCTGCTTCAAAGTGGACCCTGAGAACCTAATAACCGAGGAAACTCACAGAGTTCTGCTGCTAACTTGTGTCCGGTCGCAACAAGTGCCATCTGACGGATTTTTCGGAGAAATAGCTACTGCTCGCGGCCCGAAGAAAACCGAAGATAGCCGATAAGGCTGCTCCTGTTTTGGTTCGGAAAGTTAAGCGGTTCTTTCGGTCATTTCTCGGAAAAGGTTTTATGCGGAGACTCGCAACCAATCTTGGACCACCTTGAGGCGGGGTTTGCAGAGCTATCCCGAATGTAAGCAGTTCTTTCCGGAACGAACCGAGTATTGCCGAAATGCTCCGCCCTTTGTGGTCAACATTTGTCGACGACTTCCAGAAAGGTCAGCTGCTCATTCCAAGTATGTCGGCAAAGAAACCCGGCAGTTTTAGGCGATCGTCATTTCATTTCGGCCGCGCGCGCTTTTTGAATAATCTCTACTTTGCCGCGGAGGCGTTTCGTCCGGTGTTGGTCCATATTTATGGCATTTGTGGACATTTTCATATTTTCGGAGGAAAGTTTTTGGAACGGAGAGAGTATGCAGTTTCTTTTTCTGTCGCCGGAAGTCGTGGAGTGTCTCAACTGGGGATCAGATCAGCCAACACAAACTTTGCAGCTTCTCAGGACGCGCCGCACCTCTCCGCTTTAAAATTTCATTAAAAGTGCATCCTTAAAAAGGACCTCCGTCGGGAATGATCAACGACTAACGCGAACAGAACTCGTACACTGGGCCACAAATGTCATGATTTTTGCATGCGTTTCTTCCGGGAGAAGGGGTCATGACTTTTGTGACCTACTGTACGTTGGATGAAGAACTCGGAACGCCTCGCGGAGCGGTCAACAGCGGAGGCTAGCTCAACAGCGCGTCAATTGAAAATGTAATTGGGCGTGTCGTGGGCCGAAGGATTGGGTCCTTGCTTGGGTCCCTTCGACGACACGGGCTGCGGGGAATTCCTGCAAAGAAGAATCACGCCGGAAGCTTTTGGGATGTTATCACGTAGTTGGCTATCGTAATTACTTCATAAATATTCTTTCGCGTTCGCTCTTTTGAAACAGCTTTGCCGAAATCCCTAGCAACTGACGCCTTAGACAGTTTTCTCGTACTTGAGCTGCAATATTTAACACCCTACACAGCAAATTTTGATGCTGCATTTTGTACTAACTCTTTCAGCGCCGAGCCGAGTGATAACCTAAGGTTTATTGTAAGTTAACCTAATCCTGATAACGCGATCGAGGTTAACGAAGGTAACTTTAATAAGCTCCAAGTTAAGGAAAAGTAATCTTTCGCGAGGTCATTAACGCCATAAACTAATGAAAATTTGAACGAGAAGCACACGAAGTTGAAAATTTACCCTGTGAAGTTATGGGTTTTTAATCGTCTCTTTCGGTTTCATTATCACGAAGGCAAGATTTGCCACTTTTGATAACTGGTTTTTAACTTTGAAAAGCGGACTACTTCACTCTCGCAGAGTGGGTAAATACGTCCTTGAGAGCGGAATATTTTTATCCCTGAAAATGAGAATACGGAATGTGCATTACGTAGGCAAGCAGGTGTCGTTACGGAGGAATAAGAGGACTTGCATTCAGGACCTGTGTCCTGAGGGCAACTTGTGTCTGTGTGCGTGCGCAGGGACAAGACGCTTGTGTCCTTCCAGCCAGCGCTCTGTGAGTTGCTTAACCATCGATATCTCAGATATGGGACGCAACGCAGCTGGACTTTACAGATCAAATATCAGGAATGAAGATATGTCGAGGAACAGCAAAGAAACTTTGACCGATTTAGGACGACTTGATATTTGGAGTTATTCCGATCAGAGTAGACCTAAATTTTTAAGTAAAGTTCTCGGAGAGTTAAAGAGTTTCAAAACCACGCATTTCATTTCCCTCTTACTTACTCTTCACGATCCACCAAACCTAAAGCTTGAATCGCACTGTTAAACAAATCCCTTTAATTTACAGAGCCTGGGTAAAAAAAAACTACCACTACTTTTATGAACTTCCCCTTTCAAAATCCCCTTTTCTTCGCGTATAGAATTTCTCCATTATGTCGTGTGTACCGCCAACGTCTCCATTAGCCAAAAATTTATTAACACTCCCCCTCCCCCCAGAAAAAAAACACTTTTATTCCATCTAAAATTCTTAGTCTTTTTGTAAAACAGCTACTTTAATTTAAGGCCGTCATTGTTGTAGAGTTCACGACCTTCAACCAGACGAGTATCCCCCAATTGAAACTGTGTTCGAAACGAACTATTTTTGTGTGACAGTATACGTCAAAATTAGGAAAGAGATCAATGGTTTAGTGTCCGTACTTGAGCCCGAGCGAGTCTTTTATCTGGATTGGAGTCGAACTTGCGCCCCACCTGAGTTCCTTAGGCCCCCTCTTAACAGTGCAGGCAGGCGTGCGTGAGTGTTCACTCTTGCAGCACCGGAAAACTATTGTTCAGTTTTAAAGTCTTGCAAAGCTCTGCGTCGCTTGCTACAAAGTTGCTCCATTGTTCACTGACCGACTACACAAGATCACAGGCCCCCAACGCGCGTTCTACCAACTTTCCAAGGCCACAATTCACTCTCCCTTTTTAACATGACTTAATTTTTCGAATGATTTTTAGCCTTCTCTTTTTGGAAGACTCGCGATACAGTTTCATGCAGTATAAAGAATTAGATTCGTCCGTATTATCTTTTCATCTTATTTCTTAGTCTATGACTTGTACCTTACTTTTAGCTGTTACCTCAATTTTTATTTGAGCGAAATTTATGGCCGCGGAACTAAGACTTAATCTGGGTCAAAATCCTACGATTATTTCGCCGGAGTTACCCATCTGGAAGAAAGTTTGCGGATTTGAATATCGCGCGGTCCTTCCTCCTATTGTACGCTATGATTGATATCCTTAACCATCAAAGTTTTCACACTCGGGCTATTATCGAGTAAATAACCCTTCAATTGTTCTCTTTGTGACAAAATGAATTGCTTCAACAATAGGGGCGCCAGCGCAGTTAATTCGGCCGTATTGAATAAGTTCGTGGCAGCGCTACGCGGTGCGGCGCACACCCGCAACTTCCATGCTATCACAAATCAATTTCGTCACCTCTAAAATTTACTGCAAGCACAATGATTTCGCTTAAAAAAACACCAGCAAAAGGAATCTACCCTGCTGTATAAGCACTATGCTATCCGATTTGCAATATGCCACCATATTGAATTTTAAACTTTTTTTTCAAACATTTTTTGATTATCAATTTTTCAATCTCTTAATTTTTTAGTCTTTTAATATTTTACATTTTAATTTTTCAATTTTCTTTTTTTTTCTAAAAAAACGTTGTTAAAATTACTTAAGAGTAAAAATTCACCCCTTATTGGTAAAAACTGATTCACTACATTGTTAATAGTGGCTCACTTTTCACTACTTAGTCGTGAATTTCTACTCTTTAAAGTGATTTTTACTGCTAATTTCATAGCGTGTTTTTTTCTCTTTCTTTTATCCAGTAAAACAAGGAAATACAATAAGCAGGTTCTTCATTGCGACTGAAAAACGATTAGAAATTTTGATCACTATTACTAGAAAGCACCCTTTTTCACTCAGTCGAAAATTATTAAAAAAAAGATTAATCGAATCCGATCGGATATCCGTTGTTGGCTATTTTTATTTAGCCAGGTTAAGGTAGCTTCGGTCTTGGATCTGTACAGAAAACGAAATGTAGATCGTAAGAATTTGAAAAAGAAACTTCCCAAGTTTTAGAGTAAAAAAATAAATAAAATAAAATAATCTAAAACGCGTGTGGAAATTCACCCCAAGTTTTAAAGTAAAAAAAAAATCAAAAAACGCCCGTGGAAACTCGCCAACTTCTTTTTTTTTCCGGAATGTATCGCTCTTGTGTGTGCGCACGGACATAATGCACTGACGTCACCTGTCAGGGTTGATTTTCGCTCGGTGCTTTCGAGACACAATTGCGCGCGACGGAAGGTCAAGGACAACGAGCACATGTTCCCGTGCGGCTCCCACGGGGCTTCGGCCCCCCCTCCCCCCCTCCGCCTACCCTTGAGCCCCCTAAATTTATATCAGTGTCCCATGGAATAGTGGTAGTTCCCTGAAATTATCGAGCTAACGTCTCTACGGTCGCGTCACGCAGAAGGAAGCCACTACATCGGCAAGAGCCGCGAGTCCTTGGCTTAACAAGTAACTCAAGTTTGCCGAGGTACTCCAACATTCACGTTTGGGATCTCTCAAAATAAGACGGACATGTTTCTGCGTCGAGGAGCAACCTACTCTGTGAAAATCGCTACATGGTTTAGCTGATGTGCGTTTCGTACCCAGGCAATGATTCACGATTTCTTTATTTTGCTCGATTTGGTTTTGGTTCAGTGAAATTACATTTTGGAGCTGGTTAAATTTTTGTCTTAGATTCTAATTAGGGTCTTCTTTAAAAGGATTTTTTTTTTGTATTTTTTGATATTGTGCTAGTTTCCCGTTTGAATGTTGATTTCAAAAGTAGTGAATTTCACTTCCATCTTGTCTATTTTCGAATAAAATATGCATCAGGCATCGGTTCCTTCCATTTTTAGTTTCCCTTGATTATACACAAGCGTTAAAATTCAAAGATTCAAAAAAAGATTTTTAGCGAAAAAATTGAAAAAAGCTAGGGGTACCCCTTGCATTTTTTGCCATTTTTATCTGAAAAATCAGTTTTCGAATTTTTTACTTTTGACGCTTGCAATAGTTTAAAGGAAACCAAAAAATGGGTAGAACCGTCACCTGTTGCTGATTTTGTCCATTTATCAACCTTAAAACTGAAATGAACACTAATGTCTAGTCTCGCGCAGAAGTGCATCGTAAGTCACGCCCTTTCAGCCGCGAACTTCACTCCCATCTGGTCTATTTATTGATCAATTGAACAACAACCATCGGTTTCTTTCTTTTTTAGTTTCCCTTAATTATTTCCAAGCGTCAACATTCAAAAATTCCAAAAAAGTTTTTTGCCTAAATTTTAGAAAAAAAGCAAGGGGTACCCCTTGCATTTTTGCAATTTTCAGCTCAAAGATCGGTTTTGGAATTTTTCAAATTTGTCGATTGGAATTGCTTAAAGGACACAAAAAATGGACAAAACCGTTGTCTGTTTGTCATGATGTCGATTTGTTATCCTTAAAGGACGAATGTAAAATCCCTATACCCGAAATTCGTGGTGCGTATATGGTTGATATACATTTTTTTTCGTCTGTGGCCAGGTTTTTCTTAGCGAGGGTTTTTATATCGCAGGTATTTTTTTTTCTCGATAGCAATACATACTGATAGCTGTGCGCGTTGCCGTAAACCGATTCGCTGTGCGAGTTGCCTACCTAGTTATTCGTGAGCGAGATCTCTCAATACCTGCCGTCCCACCTATTCTGGCGACGATCGTACACGAAGCGAGAGTAGGTCAGGAAGGGGAGGCGTCGACCGGCGGTCGTCGGGCGCCCGGCTTCGCCGTTGGCTTCCCTGGCCGCTAGCCGCGCGGCGGCTCGCATCGCGTCGGCCGCACCGCGTCGGCCGCACCGCGCTAGTCAAGTTTTTGACGCAAACGATACTTAAATGTGTGGCGTGCGTTCTCCTTGTATCGATCGATGATGCTTGTGGTGTGCGCATAACGTATGCATGAAACGTTCCGTCCTGTCCCGTTTTGCCCCGCGTCTGTCCCGTTTTGCCCCATTTTGCCTCGCGGCTGTTCCGTTTTGCCCCGCACCTGTCCCGTTTCGCCCCGCACCTGTCCCAAATTGCCCCACAGCTGCCCCGTTTTGCTTCGCTCGTGTCCCCTTTTCGCTTCGCACCTGTCCCTTTTCGCCCCGCGCCTGTCCCGTTTCGCCCCGCGCCTGTCCACTTTCGCCCTGCGCCTTTCCCGTTTCGCTGATAAGGCCAGATAAATTGTTTTGTTGAAGCTTTTTAAAAATATAAAATATATTAAAATTAATCTTGTGTTAATCACTTGCTTTTTGTCAAAACTTTCTGACCCAAATACGAGCGAATCATCCTCGCGGACCTGCGAGTTCGGCGCGGAGTCGCCGAGAATGGTAAGGGCTAATCCAATCTGACATGTGACGCCTCTTCATATAGACTAGCGACGGCATATTTCTCGTCGAGCCCAGCCGAGCCAGGCAAATTGATTTTATGCCCGAGTTAACTCCGGCCTGACAAGACATATCGTCGGGTGACACTTCTCTGCAGGGACCTATCAGATATCCCACCTCTCTGTAACTCTTCGCAGTCAAATCTTGAAATGGCGTTGCATTTTTAAAAAAATGAGGAAACAGATTTGCTTGAAGTGATTCCGGAAACATTTTTCGGTAGCTAGGAACCGTATGCTCTCGTCGGAAGGCGCGTAAGCGAGGTGGTGCGCCTGGAAGTAGGCCACACGCACGGCCAAGTGAAGCGAAGGGTGCACGAAATGTAACCTTTGATCCCAAAGTGGCTCGCCCGGCCTTTCCCTGTGGGCCGGGCCGCTTCTGCTTATAAGGGCTGCGTTTCACCGCTATCACGTCGAAAATTGAACCTTATTGCCGTGTGCAATGATAGGCTTACTTAAAAAAGAGTGAATTCTTTGTGCAAATAAATGGCTCCCATTAAAAGCAGATCGGCCCTTGTTTAAGAAACGTATTTTTTTATGATAACCATATTTCCTTATTGACGTCTTCGAAAGCAGGTTAGAGGTAAAAAAATGGCTGAAAGTAATATCGAATATTTTCAGCATAAACGTGATTCATAGCGAACGGAACCTTCGGCTGTTTCCGGAACTCGTCCCTCTTGCTGATTCGCTACCTCAAACACCGATGTTCGTCGAATACGATTCAGAGATGACTGAACGCAGTACATACGAGCAGAATATCTCAAGTGTAAGCCAAAAAATAAATGTTTTGTTCATCCTTAACCAAAGTATTCAACGAAGATATGTTTCTTTTATAATGCCCAGATTTCCTTTACCGGTGTTGCGTGGCGCGGACGTGACAGTAAAAACCTGACCCAATTTTCACTCCATTAATAAACAAAGGCATAAAGAGATGCAATAAAAAGTTAATCCGATAAGCACGGGGCATGAAAACTGGCCTTTATAACGCCATCTCCGTCAGCGTCGCAGCTTTTATTGGACTTCTCTCTCTCGTCAAAAATGTCTCCCACGAGTCACACTATAAAGCCAGTTTTTGTAAACGGCACATTAGCTTCTATCATTATTATTGCGCCGTTTAGCGCCGCCGTTTAGCGGCGCCGTTATCGGCCAAGCCAGCTTCCATTGATAAATCAGGGGAAGTCTCTGCTGGATGTCTCGGCTGAGACTCCGTTGATATTGGATTAATCTTGGAAGAAGCTTACCGCCAATAAGCCAAAGTCTGGACGAGTGACCCGTTTTTGATTATCTTAAGTACTCCCCAGGAAATGGCGGATTTCTTCCGCGATTAACCGCGTCTTGGGAAACACTTTTCTGGTGGAGACGGTCTTTATCAGGTTTTCCGCCATGAACTCTAGTTAAAGAATTCTCCCTTCGTATTTAATTTTTATCTGTGACATTAGTTTTGGTACCCAAAAGTGATATCCTTAAGCCAAATCAGATATTTTTTGTTCTATTCGCACGCCTATGTTAATACAAGGGAGACTTGAGAACGAATGGGAACCAACCTGATATATTTAAAATGGGGCAGCGTGTGAATAGTCACTTTATTTCGTTGCGTATTAACTCCGGTTAAACGCGGTAATGCATGCAAATCATAGAAAAAAGACTCTTGACTTGACCTTCGACAAGATTCGCGTTTCAGGCATAGTTTATTAAAGCTTAATGATCATTCATTGACAGTGTATTTATGGTCGTCCAAAAGGTCAAAGGGACATTTCTTGTCAGTAAAGCCGTCGCACCAGCAAAATGAAGTGGTCTGTTTAAAATGGGATGTAATCTATTCCGTACCTTTACAGAAAGGAACTGCTGTAAATTATTGAAGTAATTCCCAAGATGTATCTCTCTATGAAATGCGTTCGGGAAACCAATATCTTAGGATCAGTGCGCGCGGGGAGCGTTCGTAAATTATGAAGGACGCTTGGGGAAAAGGGGGCGGTCAACCCAATTGTGAGGTGGTGGTTTTGGGGGGGCGCCACGGAGCGTCCTGCAACATATCCTAAAAGCCCCATTACGACTGGGGAACTCAAAGAGAGCCTCAAGTTCGGGATTTTATTTATACAATTTAGGCCTACGCGAGAGTGCTCATAACAGGGAAAGGTCGCGGGAGGTGACCTCTCTGTTGATTTGAAAGGTCGGGGTGTTCCACCTTGTGTGCTCCTATACGTCAGTCGCAAAATAAGGCATAAAGCTCTTAACCTAACATACGACGTGTACGTCATTAATAAGCAGAATGACAGCCATGGAAAATGCAACCTTTTGATGAGAGAGTGTAGCAATAACCCGATTCATGACAGCATCGAAACTTCAAAGCGAGGCTAAAATGGCTGAAATGAAAACAAAAATACTCGGAAATTGTTTACTTTTCCAGCGCTCAGTTTGACGAGATATTGCGCTCGGTACCTTTTTGATGACCCAGTTAACGAGTTGAAACGATTGTATCACAAACGTGTCGATGGATATGAGTGTCAAATGTGGACTCTGTACGTAACGCTGGTCGAAAAAATAATAATAGCGTCTACCGCAATTCTATTTTGCGCGTAAAAATATTTCTAAAACTAATTTACTGTATTCGAGCTGTTTTTTTTTTAAATATATTTTTTAGATTTTTATGTATACATTATTTTTTTATTATACCTGTGGAATGAAAAGATGTGTGTAACGAGTGGTCGTGAAGTTTAATTCTGTTACTTTCATGCTCACTTATACATAACGTTAGGCAAGGCTTAGTTATTTGGATATTTTACCTTAAATTATCAATTTCGTTACGTTGGATCAAATTTTGGTTAACTTGCGTAGGTTTTAAGAAAGCGTGTATTTAGCAGGGTTAGCTCAGATTTTTCTCCCTTCAGTTAGTTTTTTTTCGTATTTTTTTAAAAATAGCATTTGTTTGAGACATTTCTCAATAAAAAATCAAGCTGTTACTTATGGAAGATGAAAGTTATCAATTAATAATATTAGGAGAAAAATTGTCTTAACCTTCTCGCTTGTGGTGACGACTCGCTTATCGAACTGTCAATAATTTTCCGTTCAATTTAGTTTTCCGAAACCTGTTTGTAATCCTCTCTCTGAAGCAACTCCAATCTGTCCGCTTTTTTAATCACTTAAGCGAAGTTAGTAGGTTTTTGTAACGTTGTGTTGTGTTGGTTGCAGGGCTGACTGGCAGCAGGGCTGACGGCGTCGGCAGCCATGATTGGGCGCTGGGGCCTGGCAGGCTTCTGTGTGGCCGCGCTCTGCGTCGCTTCTTGTAAGGTAAGTCTATCCATCAAGCTGCTCCAACTGCAAAGGTGACAGCTGAACAAAAATACGATACGTTTTGTTTGACTGCGCTGCAATAAAAAGTTGCTGGTTAACCAGAACCGCAGCCTGCAGCGAGCCCATCTATTCGGGGCCTCGATCTATTAGGACAGTAAAAAAGGGCCCAACGATTTCTCTTTTGGGGGCCTTCCGGGACAAACAGTGTTGTCAGATTTCGGGACTAGGGCACTTTTAAACACGATTAACTTTCTCGTAGTGTTCAACTCCATTTTTGGATTGCTAACAAGGGGAGTACCTTAACTTGCCGCCTCCGATTTTCTTGTAACTTTCAGGCCTTTAAGATAGTTGTATGGCAAGATATCCAAGCCCACAACTTGCTACCAGAATGCATTTTTTCTATCTTAAAAACAGCGTTAAAAGTTCAACAAAAATAATCTATAAGCGCACGAAAAATTGCCTATATTTTGGAAACGGCTAGAAGTATCGCAAATTACTCAAAATTTCAGCCTTAAGCGCTACCTTTAGACGTTTTACAAGGAATGATTACTGGTTTATAGTGTATATCGAAAAAAATGTTCAAAATATAACTTTTTTTAGGTAGTAAAAATAAATTTCGGCAACAAGTTTTGGGCTTGGGCATTTAGCCATACCGCTATCTTGCAGTCCTGAAAATTTCAAGAAAATTTGGGGCGGGACAGTTGTAGTACTCGCCTTGTAAGCTCAAGAGCAGTTCAGAACTTATACGCGAGAATATCTGTTTATAGCTGTTGACCGTGGTTAAATATTCAAAAATCGCGAAATCTGGCAACATGGCGGCGTTTTTACTCGTTCTACCTTCCTTCTCCTTTCTTCATAAAAAGGAGGTAGGACGAGTATTGTTGAGGGGTCAGTTTTGGCGAAAAAAGAAAACTCGTCGTTTCTCGAAGCCTATTGGTCGGA
>Ga0058701_10001605_pt1 | contig 16301 bp, 15 predicted proteins | sample AgamicOrMae_FD_97039 | JGI IMG/M metagenome (GOLD analysis project Ga0058701, IMG submission 97039) | Agave microbial communities from Guanajuato, Mexico - Or.Ma.e | ecosystem: Host-associated > Plants > Phyllosphere > Phylloplane/Leaf | place: Guanajuato, Mexico | collected 2012-06-04
AGCGAAGCGAGGCACAAGGCACCTAACCTAACTTAACCTAGGGTTACCCAACAAAACGGTCGCCAAGCCTGATGCCGCTTACTTCTCGGCGCCCGCTCAGGGGCGCCGCGAAGAAAGCGGCATCAGGCTTGGCGACAGCCGAGCAGAGCGATAGCGGAGCGAGGCACAAGACACTGTATTTAAACTTGGTATACCGCAAGAGGCTTACTTATGATATAGGTTAGGCTAGGTTGGATGCCTTTTGCCTCGTTCTGCTATCTCTCCGCTCGGCTTGATGACGGAGGGTAGCACCAACTTTAAACCAAAAGGTTGAAAATGCTGCCTTAAAAAATTACAGTGCATAACACACGGGTTAGCACTAGGTGATTCTGAAAATAACAAAAAAAAGTGTAACGAGTTTTAACTTGGTTAGAAGTTGTTGAAACTTAAATCTCATTGCTCGAAATTTTAAGAATAAAGATTGGTCTATACCGAGTTTGAGACATTTAAGAGGCGAACAAATGAACAGGGCTTTTGCCTGCGTAGAAGAAGACGCCATGTTGCACAGCTGGCGAAAGGATAGAGAGACAGAAACTCACTGCGCGGCGTTTCTTAAACAAACCCAAATCTTGCTATAAGTGCGCTTCTGCAGTCGCAAACTCAGGCGAAAACCGGGTTCCACGGTACCAAACATGGTTCATCCTCACATATCACTCAGTACTAAAGCTATAAGACCGATTAAGACTGAGAAAATGCCATGAAAATGTTTCATCTTTACTTTAGAGAAATCAATCTAAATTTGAATAGTAAAAATCTCTGAGATTCAGTAAAAATTCATACAGCACTGAAAAAAATAGTGGAGTTACATATTGATTGAAATTCAGTGAATTTTCACTGAATCTCAGAGACGCTGATTCAAAAGAAGGAAGGGGGAAATTTAAATGTTGTAGAGGGCTAAGTATATGGGACCCTGAGGTTTTCCGGAAATGACGATATGCAACCCGCTCAACATGGACGTCATAAGTGCTGCATCATTTCAGACGATCCTCGGGGGCTAGGCACTTGACTGATACCAGCAAGTGAAATAGGCTCAAAGCGTTTAACATCAAACGGCAAATCCTACTGGTCTGTTGGTAGTAATTCCAACCATTTAGCGATGAAGAGAAGTTGCTTAAAGGGCAGGAAAGCCCGTTTGAGATACCTATTCAGTCGACTCGACTGGCCCGGCCGGGTCTAAAGAGGCGCAGATCCGCTCCCCCTGGCGGGTCCGGAACGTGCCAAGCCGCAAGAAATACATTGCAAGGGAAGGCGGCTAACAACTGCGAGGATTTACGGTGCCGGTGCTTCACCACACTGAAGCAGTTTGCTTTCCGGGAAGTGTTTATCCACATTGAAATTAAGAACACGATTCGACTTATCACTTAGCCGCGGCGCGGCGCTAGGCAAAACAGACTACTTGAGGCATTAGGCTTGCGGGGAGCGAGCCGAGCGGAAGAGAAACGATGACCTATCAGGTCATTAACCCATCACAGCCCAAAGTATTTGGAGTGAAATTCAGCTTATTAAGAGAAATTGGAAAGATTTTTTACACTAAAATATGCAATTTTAAGCTATGGAAAATGCCAAAATTATTAAATTTCAGGTTTCCAGAGGGGTGATATTTTTTGAACTGTCACAATACTGAACTGAAAAGATTCTCTAAAATAAATGTTCATTTTTCCGAACGGCATCGCTGGGCGGTAATGGGTTCAGGTTATCTTACGCGGATATCTGTCTGTATTTTATAATGAACAAGTAAAGCGAGGTGAAACGCAGGGGATAAGAAATACCACTCATTGTTTGCTACCTTACTCTACATTTCAATCGGTGACTGTCTGAGATTCGGTGAACATTCACTGAATTCCAGTCAATATGGCACCACTGAAAAATGTCATTGGCTCTATATTGACTGATATTCAGTGAATTTTCACTGAATCTCAGAGAAACTCTTTAGTGTGTTCTGATTTTACAGTGGTTTAGATACGAGTATTTTGAATGAAGTTACGAGTTTATTTTTAAGAGGGCATTACAAAAAATCTGAGTGTGTCTGCGAACTAATGAAAAATTCGTTCGCTCTCGATTTGTCAATTTCATTTTGACATTTACGTATCCTGGGCATCTTAACGTTTTCCCGGCATCTCGACTGGGACCGCTTGCGATCTTTCTTGACGTTAAGTGTGCGTACTCAAAGCGAGTTTGGAAGAAAGTCCAATTTCGCGCGGGAGGCTTAGCTATGCGAGAATTCGGGCCGGTCTGTTCCGATGAAGAAAATAAGGGAAAGGCAAGCTGGAAGGCCTGCGCATATAAATCATAGGACACGACAAGGCCGGCAAGCGGGCAGGCGAGATCGCGAGGCTGCGTTCCGATTTTCAAATGAGGCCGTCTTGTTTTTCAAGAAATAACCCTGAATCTAAAACAGTCAGGACTGTCGACAACGTTCGTATTAACTAGGACAGGAAAAAAGGCGCCGAAGATTTCATGAAACGAAGAGACTATTCACACGCTGCCCCACTTAAAATTTATAAGGTTGCGTTCTGTGCGTTCAAGTCACCTCCCATTTAAAATGCATTGGTGCGTTCAGGTCTCTCTGTATTTGTGAATAGCCACGACCAGAACCTCTGTGTGCATAGCCACGACCTTCTGGAAAACCCTCCCGAAAATGCAAAGCCTGAACAAAAACTGCATTGAGGATGCACGAGGACCGATGCAAAGATCGATGTTATAAAAAAGCAAGAGATGCAATTATTATAAACGGCCACATTTTAATATCAACTGCCACTGAATAAAAGTCGTGACTTTTGACCAAAACTGATTTTTACACACCGCAGAAAAAGCTGAGGATATCTCCACTACAGGTGCTCCACTCAAGACGAAATTGCAAAAGGAAATATAGACGGACCACTGTTTGAAGGCAAACTCTATGAAAAAAAAAGAACCTCGTTAGCTCTCTTTTTTTTGTAGCAAACGCTTAGAGTCCAGATACCCTTTGAACAAAACGCAGCATTGCCACAGACCCCAGTCTCGTTCGTTAGAAATACCCACAAAATTTAACGATTGTATTTATCCATTGGAGCCAACAAACAACGTGTCTCGTCCGCCCTCCCTTTTTGAGGCATAACCTGAAATACAGGGTAAGCGCCCCGGCGCACCCCGCCACGCCGCCGGCCAGAGCCACCGGAAGCGGAAGTCGAAAGCTGAGGCGGCGGAGGCTGCACTGCGCCCGCAAACGCCCACGAAACGCGCCGAAAACGCGGCGCAAACGTTGCGCGCTCCGCCCTTATTTCTTCCGCTTCCAACTGATTTCCCATTCTTGGATATACCGAGATACACGGATTTGACAGATTTATTTCAACACGAAGCCGCGGAGGCTGGGAAAAAAATCGACACTTCAGCCCATCATAAACTCAGACATATCACAAGAAAAATTTACCACTACCCCACCCCATTTACCAAAAAAATAGTTTGATTTTCTTGATTATTTCCTAAAAATAAAGCACAACATTATTTTTCATTAAAAGTATTTTTTTATTATTTAATATTCTTAAAATAATTGTTTTTAATATCTCTTTTTTTTTCGAGTATTTCATAGTTTTTTAAATATTTAATTCTTTTTAATATTTCATATTTTTTAATATTTCATATTTTTTAATATTTCTTATTTTTTAATATTTCATATTTTTTAATATTTCATTATTTAATATTTCATATTTTTTAATATTTCATTATTTAATATTTCATATTTTTTTATTTATTTCATATACTTTATTTATTTTATATTTTTGAAATATTTCATTTTTTTAATGTTTCATTTCTTAAAAAACTGTATAAGGTTATTTTTTTAACCTTTTTATTTTTATTATTTTTGTGTTTATTTTTTACAATTTTTAAAAAATATGTATTTTTAAAGTGATATTTTTAAATTTATGTTTTTCTTAAATCGATAAGCTTTAAAATATCGGGGATTGGTACACTGGAACTGATTTAAGTTTTAAGTCAAAGCAGAATTCGTATTCACACTGAAAATTCATAAATCCGTCGACTAAAATTCCAAGCAAACACAATGATTTAAGTCTCCCCTAACTTCCGAGAAGGAAAATTCGAGATGCAGCAGCAAAGAATCGTCCAGTCGTCAGAAAGTTCAGTAGCCAAAAATATTAGCGGCTGGCGAGCGGCAGCACACAAACGCCGTAAAAGGGGAAGCAGGTCGCCTGCCCTCTTTATTACCGCGTAATCGCCGTTTGATCGCAATCTGGGTCACGCCGAGAAGTGACCTAATTGGCTGCCAAATATTACGCCCCGCTGTGCGTAATACTGCCGGGTCGGGGGCAATATTTGGCGGGCCGATAGCAACAATAAAAGTACCGTAAAAGCGCGCCTCGAGCGTCTCGTAAAGAGAAGCCTAAACTTGATTGCTCATCTCTCGGAGCGCGCGGAAATATGGCAACACTGGAATGAGCGGCCGCACACAACAGCCACTGGCCTGACGCACCCCTCATCTGCGGCTGCGGCGAGGGGTCTATGCCTAATCAACCAACAAAAATGATAAACTCTAATCCCCGGACATATCACTCCACGTTAATACCGCTTTAGTCTTTTCCCTCAAGTTTTGTGTTGCCCTTGCGGATTTGGGATGATATTCAGAATAGGCCTGTGTGCTAAAAGGTTGATGGCCGGGATTATTCCCAAGGAGCGGCCGCAAGCCAACCTGATATTTTCTGGAGCTTTGCGGGTTGAGGCGGTATTGCCTACAAGTGCGAGAGTATCTTGGATAATATTAATCCACTACCGCACAGCGATGCCGTTCGGAAACAGAAAAAAATCAGTATAGAGGATCTTTTCAGCTCAGTATTGTCATAATTCAAAAAATATCACCCCCCCCCTGGAAACCTGAATTTTAGGCATATCCCAAAGCTTAAAATTGCGTATTTCAAAGGAAAAAGGTCTCAATATCTCCAAAGATAAAGTGACCTCCAAATAATTTGGGCTATTATTATGGGTTGACCTCACTCTAAATTTTAATCAAATCTGAGAATCAGTGAAAATTCACTGAGTCAATAAAGCACCACTGTTTTTTTTTTCAATGGAGGAACATTGACTAAAATAGTGAATTTTCACTGAATCTCAGAGCTTTTCACTAATTCAAATTTACATTGTTTCGTACCTTTCAACTTTGGAACGATTAATAGCGTTGGTAGGATATTTTTTTCGTCCCGGAAACTGATGCTAATTTACAAATATTAATTATATAAATCAGATATAAAATCGATTTCGTCTCTTGTCATTAGCCTTTAAGTGCCTCGACTGAGGTTAGTCAACCTCGTCACAAACAGGCATTGCGGGTTACCCTGTCATCATTAACCACGAGTACTAGACAAAGCTCAATCTAGAGAGCAAATAAGGAGCCTTGACTTCACCTCCTTAAAAGTCTCGACAAGAATCCTTGAAGATCAAAATAGGGTTTTGCCCGGAGAAAAGGAGTTGGAGAATTTTTTTGGTGGGTGTTTCATTTGGGCATGTCGGTGATTAAAAGTGTCGGGGGGCAGACATGACATCGGCGTGGCAGATCGTCTGGTCGCGTAGTGACAGCGCCTGCCAGGCGTCTGGCCAGGATGAGGCTGCCACAAGATCTTGCCCCTACGGCCATTGCATCAACGGATACATCTCCAGCGTTTTTCACAGCTTATTTAAATATTAATTTTCTTTAAAGTGACGACTAAGAGTGAATTTAAATTAGGGTGAGACTAAATTGACGATTACAAATTGGAAAACACACGCAAATAGCAGATTCGGGCTGCATTGTTCCATTCTTGAAATTCTAAGCATGCCCAAGAGCCGAGTTGGAAATTAAAACTTGAACGCGTGCTCCGGATTGGCTGGGACGAGGGTAGGCAACCCACCTTACGGCAACGCCGGGCAGTTTTCCGGCGTTCGGCGCTCGGGACGGGTACGCAAGCTGACACGCTGCCGGCAGGAGAGTCGCTCCTGGGCGCGAGAAGACTACCAAATCTCCGCCAAAATTATTCACGAATCTAATCAGAATGCGCCACTAGATTCGGGTGTCTTACAGAAGAATAACGAGGATTTGCAGCATTTAAAGTCAGTTTGCATCTCGGCCTCAACAATGGGAGGTGATAAATTATAAGAAGCAGTTTGATGGGACTTGGGCATAGATTTAACAAGGAGGCTGAAATCGATTTACAAGGCGCAGCAGATGAATCAAGGGAAAAAACGACAGAAAGAAGGCAAATCCGAACCGAAACAATAGAGAAAGGTGCGCCGCGCCGGGGGGCAGGGATGAATGGCCCGGCCCCACCGAACAGCGCCCGCCCGGAGAAAGAACAAATATAATGAGATTGAACCGAGGAAACACAGGAGAAAGTTAGAAAAGAAAGAAGATATTTCGTCCTATCCCGTCAGAGCCACCTTGGCTCAGAGTTCATCATTGATTACATCCTCTCTTCTGTCGGGGAGAGGAGAAAGGGTCTAGCACCTATTTCGCACTAAATAGTGGTGGAATCGAGACAGGGAAAAGAAACCACTTTAAAGTGGAGAAGTGGACCTTTTAAACTCTTTTGTTCCAGCCAAGCGGCGTGAGTCAAAAGGCTCGTAACCTGACTTTGCTTATCCCAACCTAACGGTCACTTAACGCGAGGAAACTTCCGGCTAGAAGTTAGACGAGTTAGATCCAAACGGTAGCAACGCGAGACACAAGCTTCCGAGCAGAGCGATAACGGAGCACAACATGAGGCATTCAACCTGACGTGAAGCACGGTTTTCGTTCATCCACGTAATGAAATAAAAAGGTTGACCCATATTGTGCCAAAGAGGTGTCAAATCCGACCTTTAGAACTTTGTGAGCGCAGCGGCGGAATGGAGGGGCGAAAGAAGTCGGAAGAGAGTGAGGACAGAAATTCTCTTTCGTTTAAGAAAGCTCAGCAAGAGGACTGTCTCCAGATATCACCGAAACAAAAGCCCATTATTGCAAATGAAATGGGAAAGTAATGCGATTGACCTTTTTTCTAGGAAAACGCGGAGTGCCGTGCTGTTCACTACTGGAGAAAGCGTCACCTTGTTTGGGTGAAAGGTTTCTTAGTCCCTTCCGACTGACGCGCAATACAGTCAAAGTTACGACTCTATCCGGTGTGTTACTCGTTCAGACTCATTAACGTATTTACTTGGGGTGACAGTACATTTGCGGCTTAAAATTAGCTCCAGGAAAGTGCGAGTTGTATTGATAATATTTGAAAAAATGTTTATCTGTGGCCTCATTAATGAAGCCAAGAGTTTGAGAGAAACACTCCTCTAAAAGGATAATCCCCGACTTAATTTTCTACATTTTTTAAATGTGAATAAAATTTTCACACTTTTTAAATGAACATTTCCCACCTCGTCTTTGCAATATAAACAATAAAAAACGGGGCTAGACCAATGTTTTGAATTAAAGTTTTGTCAAAAAATCGCCTTCTTTTCCAAGGAGTGCGTCTATTTTAGCGAAGAGCACGTTACGGTTGGCCAAGCTGGAGAAACCTTTTCTAGGAAGAGAAAATAGGTCTCCGGGTTGTCCGCCCTTGTTTACTGGTACAGTGCGGGAGACGCGGGCCATGTAGCGTCAAATGGCACCGCAACGCCAACGGAAGAAACCGTTAAAAGGAATCTTGGGCATCGACGAAAATTTTGAATAATGCTAGAATTAAACGGTATTTATGTTTACATAGAGGCTAGTAAAACAAACAAGGCTGATAAAAGGTTTTTCATCCCCAAAACAGCACTTGGCCAGCGGTGCCATTAGGCGGGCAGCACATCAACTTGGCTATGGGGCACCATGGTATTGGTTTGATGGATCAAGAATACCGACAAATATAATGGAATGGTTGATGTTCACAAACAATCTTAGATCCTGAGTATCTAATGAAACAAAATCGTGGCTTCGAAACCGGTCATCACCCTATAAGTAACCTCAACTCCGGACCTTACGCACACCGGTTGAGACACAAAATGATTAGCAAACTGGTAACTCACTTTGTTAATGTCGTGTATCCAGTATCCCAATCAGCAAATCTTCCTCACATCACAAAACTTCACATTTCACAATACTGCACGTGCAATCACAAAACTTATATACACTTTAACACTACAAGCAGACGTGCTGAATGCGGACGACGTGAACAGAGACAGACGAAGGAACCGGAACTGGAGCCTCGGCCTCTGCGCCTTCTCCGAAACGCAAAACCGTGTGCGAGAAAAAGGCGGCAGTGTCAAATCGACGAGTGTTCCGTACGTGCATAAGCTCTAACGTATTTTCTTACAAGTTAAAAGAATTGAGTAGTTCGGAAGAATTGTCTACTAACGCGAAATTCATTGACAGCTCTTAATCAAACCGACACGAATTAGTGATTACTAAATCAAGACTGCATTGAAGCAAGCTTAAACTTCACGGTGCCATTGGCTACATGTGATTTCTAAAATTTAACTCTTCACTAAGCTACTAATCGAGTACGTTGATGAAATTGCTAATTTGTTTTTCCTGATTTTTTTAAATATTTTTTTCTCAGGTCAGGTGGAAGCGACAAAACATAAAGTCCGGGACAACTGTATACCTGTACCATATGAGTTTCCTTCCAGCTTCGAACGAAATACTCTTTCTTTATTCTGCAAATGTTTTCCTTCAACTTAGAAGTTTATCCCACAAGGAGCGAACACAAAAAAATAATTTTTAAAATTCCAAAGGAGTTCGATTTGAAGATGGAGATCATCAATGAAAAGGAAATAAAGGTTTCTCGTATTTTTTTTCTTATTTTTTTACCCATAGAATTCTTTTACATGAACGCCAAGGCGTGTAAGGTAAAAGCACTTGAAATTTACCCCTAGCTCGAGCTAAAGCATACGTTTACAGGCACCTGTCAATCAGACAGGATGATCTCACAACCATCATTAAGTGCAACATCTTCCACCGGTATTCCATTCATAGTCATAAAGTCACGTGAATCTCAAAATCACAAGATCATTCCTTTGATAATTACATAGTAACAATAATGGTATATCGGTCCTTTGAATTTTTGGGTTGTTTTTAAATATGGCACAATGAATTCAGTTCCTTGTGAATCTGTACAGAGCAGTACCGGTACCAGTAAGACAATGATTTTACGGCAAGAAAATATCGGGGCTACCTGGCCTACAGACAGAAAGCTCACTTTTAACGGGACATTTTTTTAAATTTATTTATTTTTTTAATTTTTTTTTAGTTTTCATACCAATATAGAACAGTAATGAATAACTGGAAATGTAAAATTCAATACTCCTCTCTCAAAGCAGAATTTCAACAAATACGTGGTAGGCCCCGAAGTACGGATAAACTGATAACCTACGCGCGATCTGTTAGGCCAGAAAAGCCAGGTTATAAAAATATTTTTGAAACATTTCAGCACAGAGAAAAAAATAAGAAATATTTGCACTTTCACCAACAATACTTAACGAGTCAAAATCTCGGTTTCCCCAGCACCTGATAAAATTTTTCTCATCTTTTTAAAACAATCCTAAAGAGCTAACAAAAAACATAAAACATAATTCTTGCTAAAATCGGAAGAGAGCTAACACTTCCAACTGCGTGGCAATAACATTTGCGGGTTCCAAAAGGTATTCGGTACTTTATAAATTATTGTTCTCTAGGGACAGCTTCATAGTTTTTCTTTGTGGACTAGATCCCAGCTGTCGCCGCTAGATGTAACTCTGTTTTCTTTCAAAAGTTTCTGAAGATGATGCTTAACTGTGTACCCGGCTGCAGCATATAACCCTGGGTCAACATCCTGAAAGCATAAACTGTCACAGTAACTGAATCCTGTGTTCAAAACAAGCTGGAAATAACTTGTTCAGGCAGATACTACCTTGTATATGATTTTCACTATCTCAGGAGTAGTTATCATTCCGTGTTGCTTGAGAACTTCGATGATCTGATCTTCGCGCTGCTGACGATGCTTCATGTAGAATTCAATTTTAGGGACAGGGTCCTGAAATCAGATCATAAATTGCATTAAAGAAAAAGTCCAGTGTTACTGAACGTCAGATTCCATTCACAGCAAGCCCATAAAAAAAAGATTACGGGCAAAACGGTTAAAAAAAGACAGGCGTTCGCATCATAAATTAAGTCAGGGAAATCAATCCTCTGTCAGTGAAAGGAACAAAAAATTTCCCTGAAAATTCATCCTAGATTACGCATTTTTAACCCATAACAGCCCAAAGTATTTAGAGTGAAATTTAGCTTAAGAGAAATCGGAAGGATTTTTTTCATTAAAATACGAAATTTTAAGCTTTGAAAATTGCCTAAATCATTAAATTTCAGGTTTCCAGAGGGGTTATATTTTTAAATTGTGACAATACCAAACTGAAAAGATCCTCTAAAATATTTTTTTCTGTTTCCGAACGGCATCGCTGTGCGGTAGTGGGCTAAAAGAATAAATACCTAAAAAAAAGTAATTATAAATTGAAAACTGAAAATGGGAAAAAAAGGCAAAGGTCTAAGGGAGGTACAAAGATTAGGGTACCGGTACCATACAGATACCAATCTCACCTCAATCACTGGTCCATGAGCAGGGTAGATTTTAGAGGGTTTGAAATCAAGAATTCTCTGAAGTGATATCATGTAATCATGCAAGTCTTCAAACACAGCTGTTCCCTCTCCCAGAATACAATCACCACTAAATAAGGCTCCAGTTTCTTTTAAAATGAGAGCAACATGATCTGTAGTGTGTCCTGGAGTGTGGAATACCCTGCATCAAATAAAGTAGATTCATCAGTATCTCAAGGATATCTCCTCTCATTTGTAATGTAGGAACTAAAAATACTGACTCGAGTGTTGCTCCTTCTGTTTTGAATACTTGACCATTTCTTAATTCATTCACAGGAAAATCATACTCTTCTTTCAACTCACTTCTAGGATATTTCCAAATGGGGACATCTGAAAAGAGAGAAAGATTCAAAAACTTCTTTGTGATGTGTCTGTTGTCTATTTTGACAGTACTAATTTATTATTTAAACAGGTAAGTTGAATGCATACTAACACCACAGAAATAAGGATAAAACATCATGCAAACAGATCTTTAGAAAAATAATAATATTTATAAAAAATTGAAGTACTAGTTCTGTTCATACCTTTCTGTACATGTTTTAGAATATCTGGAACACCTCCAATATGATCACGATGCCAATGAGTGATTAAGATCAACTCAATCTCTGCCTTTTCCTCTTCTAGAGTTCTGTTCAAATTTTCTATGTAATCAGGTTTCTCTTTTTCACCTGTGTCTAAAAGGATGCGCCTGCAAAAAAGGAGAGAAAAACAGAAGGTTACTCTAGGTGAAGTAAAAATCCACAAATTACTTCAGCTGTGCAAACAAGATAACTTATTTAATCACTTCCTTTTTTTTTTCAATTTAAATGTATAGGATTTGAGAGAAGTTTTCAACAATGACATGAGCATGCAAAATTGGTGTGCTCTCATTTCTGTTTCAAAAATTTTTAATAACTGAAAAAATATATAAATACAAATGATGAAACATTATTAAAAATTAAAGGACAATAATGATCTATGAAGCAAAAGGGTCAAAGTACAACATTGCATGCCTTAACCTAGGAACAACACAGCTGACAGGCAATCACTTACTTTTTTCCTGTTCCTATTAGATACGTATTTGTACCTTGAAGTGTCATTTTCCCAGGATTGCATCCTAAAATTCTTACTACGTTATTAACAACTTTGGAAACCGCTGGAATAACAGCTGACATAATGTTTGTGTTGCTGCGCTCGCGCTCCCACACCGATCAGTGAATGTTTTTGTCTGCTGAGCAGACGATACCTGTCAAAGCCAACAGCGATAATGTAGAACCGCAGCGCTACGAAAAAATATTAAACATTTTATTAATACAGACGGTAAACCCTAAGGTAAATAAAAAAATCGGAGGTTGGAAGGTACTTATTTGGCATATTTTCATCAAAAGTTCAAAGGAAAAGTATAATTTTGTTTCGTTGCGTTGGCTAAGCTGCTTTGGGCCCCACTTTCTCCAGGACAAACGAAGGCCACGAAAAGTACACTTTCGTCCGCCAGGTATTTTGGTGTTTGTTGAAATGGCTGCGCCAATTACTCGTATAAATTCCCTTTTGAGGGGTTCTTTTGGTACGTGAATTTATTGTTTTTTGCTATCTTTCTTTCTTTAGCGATGTACAGTTCCTGTTTGTTTTGATTCTTAATGCTCGTTACAGCTGTTGATCACTAGGCATATCGAGCTACTAACCACTAACCTCTTTCGCTTGCTAATTACGCAGGTTTAGATTTTGTTTGATACGGATCATTATATGGTTCTAAAATTATATGTTGCGCAACAATTGCTGTTTTTATTTGCGCTGTATGTGTTTTTCGTGAAATGACACTCGCATTGCGCTCCTTACACCAGAATCTGAAGGGCATTTCACTGTATAGTTGTCAACTAAACATTCCAATAAGTATTTGTTACACTTTGTGCAGCACCCCGAGGCAGCCCTGCGATTTGCGCTGTGCAAGCTCGACACAACACAAACCAGCCACCAGCTCAAACCAAGGTATGATATTGTGTTGTTTGTGTTGTGCAACACTTCATTAGTGATACAAATGGTGCTGATTGTATGTTGTTTTATCAATTTTTTTTTCAGACAAAGTTTGGGCCTCTGCATGATGATGACAGAATATTTACCAATTTATATGGCAGACATGATTGGAGGTTGAAGGGTGCTCTGAAGCGCGGTGATTGGTATAAAACTAAGGAAATATTGCTGAAAGGCGTTGATTGGATTCTCAGTAAGTACTGCCCTGGTCATATTTGTAACTTACCCTGAAAGATACTGCTTGTTTCCTAATGAAAAGTATTATTCCCGCAGATGAGGTTAAGGCATCTGGGTTGAGAGGGCGTGGTGGGGCTGGCTTCCCTACCGGTATGAAATGGAGCTTCATGAACAAACCATCAGATGGCAGGTATGTTCTTCATGTTGGCCTAAGATTTATCTAGATTTTTGACATTTATCTTGGCTTGTAAGTGTAATCATTAATGTCTTTTTTGTCCAGGCCCAAGTACCTGGTTGTCAACGCTGATGAGGGAGAGCCTGGCACATGCAAAGACAGAGAAATCATGCGTCATGATCCACACAAGTTGGTGGAAGGATGTTTGATTGCAGGCCGGGCAATGGGTGCAAGGGCAGCCTACATCTACATCCGAGGAGAGTTTTACAATGAAGCATCAAATATGCAAGTGGCAATCAGTGAGGTAGGCTTCAAGACAATTTTTTTTTTCACTGAAACGTTCAGGAATTATCATTAAAGCGATGTTTACCTTGCTTTTAGGCTTATCAAGCTGGACTGATCGGCAAGAATGCCTGTGGCTCAGGGTATGACTTTGATGTGTACATGCACCGTGGTGCAGGAGCATACATCTGTGGTGAAGAAACAGCTCTTATCGAGTCAATTGAAGGAAAGCAGGGCAAGCCCCGACTGAAGCCCCCATTCCCTGCTGATGTCGGTGTCTTTGGCTGCCCCACAACTGTATCAAACGTTGAAACAGTAGCTGTTGCTCCTGTAAGTATTACATAATAAACCGGAGACATTTCTCCTTTTCCTAAATTAACCGAATTTCGATCCGCAGGCGATTTGCAGGCGTGGAGGGGCGTGGTTTGCCTCGTTTGGCCGGCCTCGTAACTCAGGAACCAAACTGTTCAATATCTCCGGACACGTCAACAAGCCTTGCACAGTTGAGGAAGAGATGTCCATTCCCCTAAAGGAACTGATTGAACTGCACGCGGGGGGAGTCATTGGTGGTTGGGATAATCTCTTAGCTATAATTCCTGGAGGCTCGTCAACGCCTCTTATTCCGAAACAGTGAGTACTCTCCTGTCAACTCCAACCGGTACCAGAGACTCTTTATTGATGATCCAACTTTCGTAGCGTTTGCGAGGACGTTCTGATGGACTTCGACGGCCTCGTCGCCGCGCAGACGTCTCTTGGCACCGCAGCCATCATCGTGATGAACAAGCAAACGGACGTCATCAAGGCGATCGCACGTTTGATTCACTTCTACAAGCACGAATCGTGCGGACAGTGCACTCCTTGCCGTGAGGGAATCAACTGGATGAACAAGATCATGCACCGATTCATCCGGGGTGACGGACAGCCAGGCGAAATCGACATGTTGTGGGAGCTCAGCAAGCAAATCGAAGGCCACACAATTTGCGCGCTTGGTGACGGCGCAGCATGGCCAGTTCAGGTAAATTTTCATCCATGCAAAGTATGAGGAATTCGTCACCGTTCCCGGTGTATCCTGATAAACCTTGATAAGCATAAGTCCAAACTAGCGGTGTGGCCGGAAAGTCTGTCAGATGACTGTTTTCTTCGCCTCTCAGAATAATGATTCTCGATTATGTATTTTTTTCTGATTTTTCGCAGGGACTGATTCGGCATTTCCGCCCCGAGATCGAAAGGAGGATGAAGGAGTTTAATGAGAAGGAAGCTGTGGCGGCTAAAGCTTAGAATTCTTTTATCTCTGTAAATAGATGAAACTGTGAGGTATGAGAAAAAAAACTTGCAACATCCGTTTTGAGATTATTTTAAGCAGATGAACCCGATGTTGTAGAGCGAGAACTAATCGCGTTGATTACGCTTTGTAAAGCTCAGGTCTTGCGTACAACCTAGAGAGCCATCATGAATCTAATTCAATTGTAATTTAAGTGTGAATAAATGTTGAATTAAGATTTCGGCGGTCCTTTTGCTCTCCCTGCATTACTATAATTTATCGGAGAACCCGTAAGATACATATAATGAAACGAACTCTCCACTACAAGTCGAGTCCACTCCGCGTTTTATTTTTTTATTATTATTATTCTCTTAAAATGAAATGAGATACGATGAAAAGCTTGGGGTCAAATCGGAAGACTCAGAATTTTCATAATTGCAGTTACTCAACAAAATTTTCCATCAAGAAATCCCATATACCATCAGATGTTCTTTTTTAAAATTGGGGACAACGCTACTTTAGAGACTGGTCGCTGATTTATGATGTCCAGATAAGACAACCTAAACCTATGTGAATTATTTTCCTGAACTAAACGAAATCTACATCACCCGTTGGGAGTTTCCCATTACCAGTTAGAGATGAAAAACCTTCACCAAACTCAGATCAACAGAAAAAGGCACATTTATCGTCGTTTCATACCTAATGTTAATGCACTCCTTTCTACCTTGTCCGAATTCAAAGGGTGCTCGCGATAGCTGACCATCTGAAAAACCAAGGGGATGGTTAATGCACTGACTAAGACATCAAAGTCTACGATTCGCGCATCTACGAAAATTATAGTTGCCCGTTTAAGATAAATATTTGAGAACACCCATAAGAGAAGAAAAAAATACTTTTTATGAGAAAGCAAAATCTTGTAATATGCTATCATGAGGACCTCAAAACTCTACTCATCAGGCGAAAATGAACACTTTCTAAGAACGCAAAAAGGAGAAGTGCATTACAGAGTAGTAAGTTCATGGTCTGAGTTTATCAGAAGACAGAACGAGCAAAAACTTTGAAACCCCCGTGATAAGAAAGCCTGGAACAAACATAAGAAAAAAAAGCAAAATACCGTGATCATGATTTAGTTAACTGTTGATTACCAGCGACCAAATCCGAAGGGCAGGTTATTAGGGGTTATCTTGAAAAAAGCCGTGGATCAGCATGAAATAATACACTTTCTTTAAAACTGGACTTTGTATTTAGGATACTATTACATACACGAGTATGCAATGGTATTGATTGGACCACTGGCATAAAGTCGCAATATATCCATAAACAGAAAAGAAAATTAAAACTAACACTCGTAAACACACGTGATAGTGGCAAACGCTACGAAGTAACCTCTTCGTACCTTAAAATAAATCTTGATCACAATTTCTTATGCTCTATATGAACAAATAATACTTTAGTTAATAATCACGCCAAATATAGCGCGCTTATCAAGAAAACGGTAACAACAAACGCTAAGGGAAATTTTGCGGGGCTCCTGATCTAACTCTTTGAGCGTTGGAAAAATCCTTACACTTTTCCGGATGCCTAAAGAAAACGGGTTATCCAACCCTCAAAAGGTAGTAAACACAGACCCCCAACAAATTTTCTCTCGGGAAAATACTGACACAAATCAGAACGATTAAACTAGGCCGATAAAATACTTAAGAGCTAGTGATAAAATAAGTAAAATGAAAAAAAAATCGTTCGCGTCGTACACAAATCAC
>Ga0058701_10001606_pt1 | contig 16299 bp, 11 predicted proteins | sample AgamicOrMae_FD_97039 | JGI IMG/M metagenome (GOLD analysis project Ga0058701, IMG submission 97039) | Agave microbial communities from Guanajuato, Mexico - Or.Ma.e | ecosystem: Host-associated > Plants > Phyllosphere > Phylloplane/Leaf | place: Guanajuato, Mexico | collected 2012-06-04
GCATAAATCCCTTGTTCCATGCAGTCCATTTCGTTTTTAAATCAAGTGTGCGCAGGAATCGTACGGAATTGCGCTAAACAGAGGGGATATTAATCTTGTATTCACTGAGAGAGAATTGTTGCGAGTAAACATTCCAGCGGAAATCAAAAATCGTAAACTAAAGAGCTAACATTCCCAGCATAAATGCTCATCAATTGCGCTCTGTCCGCTAATTAGATTATTCGAAAACCACTTGATTCTACTATTAAATCATTTCTCCCTGGAGATGGTAATTGAGAAGAATTCTCCTCCCTCTTGACTGAGCGTCTTACTTGGACATTAATCTGTGGGCAAAGTCGCATTTTGACGCCTTCTTTTGTGATTCCTTCTTTTCTTTGGAAGATAATTAGAGTTGGTGGGTGATGCATCGTCCGCTATTGTATTCACATGGCTTACCCTCTGCGCCTCACCGCACCATCCCGCACCTTCTCTTCAAAACAGACACAGCACAAAAGTGCGGTTATTGTCAACTTGATTATTTGCTGCAATAAATGCATCCGAGTGAGGTGCGGCAATTGTTTATGCTAATCGTGCTCCCTCGTGCATAAGCAGTGTATGCTTTTATGCTGTCATATGTGAAGTATGATCGGAAGAATGTTGCCGTTCGGACAAAGGATTGTCCTGCTGTGCCGCTTCAATAATTTCTCATTTCATTTGAATGTCTTATTGTTTTTATGCACGACGCTACCAATTGATACGGGCTCTCGTCTCAAATTTCCGTTTAAACGCATGTCCTGTAATATTGTGGTCCGCAACAATGTCGACACAATGAGACTTCATATTTTCCAAACAAGCCATTTGGTTGTCCTTTATGTGCTTCCGAAAACTTTTTGGTAACGCCATACGGGCTTGTCTGTCGGGTTGCTGTAATTTAGTAACGGGCCGATTTACTCCATAGGCACCATTTCGACAACCGATGTCCCATCTTTTTAAAACATCCTTTCGCATAATTTCTTACTGGTGGTTACTGAACGTATGGTTTTAACCGTATTTTGAAATGATTAGTTGCGAGAGACGGTAGAAGGTCAAAAGGTAAAACACGAGACGTAGAAAATATCGCCTTTAAAACTGAGAGTAAATCCGCCCACATACAATTTAGAGACTGTATCGACTCTTTGTAAGTCGCACTCGTGATAGAAACTCCGTTTGACAGAAACGGATCAAGAAAGAAAGATATATGACGTCGAGAGAGAATAGTGCGGTATTCGAGACAAAAGAACGCTCCGCCGTTTGTCTGGCTTTCCTAACAGAGAAGTCATAGGAATAGTCTGGGGGAAAATGTGACATTCTGTGGAAAAGGCTTTGCGTTGGTACCCGCAGCAAAGGGGCTCCGAGATCTGTTGATAGTTTGCTACTTGCGGCGGACGGATAGTTTTGATAAGGCACGTGCGTGCATCTCCATCTCAGGTAACAGCCTCACGGACCGGTTTCCTATAATTAATTCGGTTATTTGAAAGGCGCGCGCGCAACGGAGGGTCTCCTCGCCATAAACGCCCGTGCGCTCATTGATCTATTTCCACGGAGCGAAGAAGAACCCGAAGAGGAAACAGAAGAGCTTGTGGAAATCGAGAGGTCCTACCGATTCGGTCCTCAAAGATAATAATCCGGTGTGTGTCCAAGAGTCTCTCCCATGGAGAAATTGAACCTCACCTCATTCCTCACACCATCTCTTAAAAGAATAAAAACTACAAGTAGAATGCCAAAACAAATTTACACAAAAATCAAGGATGTCTCTGTGAGAAGTTACTGAGAGCCGGTTCTACTTTGCTATGGAATATTCAACATGGGTCGTTCGATGAAGCTGCACTCAAGAATAAATACAAGAACAGAGCATTGAGACAAGAATGCACATTTGGAGAACGTCGGGGAGACTGCGCGAGACAAGGCAGGTTGATTTTAGGTTGAAGCTGCGCAGGAGGTTCTTTATTTTGGTGAGACGGTCGGGCTACCAAACCGGTCATGCACACTTCTCGGAACAGAGACAATTTCTGGACATTGTCGAAATCGTCAATTAACAATGGACTCGTTTGTCTAATATCATTTACTTACAAACATCAACTTTTCGAAGACTTTGCTTCCGTTTAATTGGCCTTCGTTTGTTTAGGAGAAGAATTATGCGCAGGTCCTCTGATGACACAGTTCTTTAAGGAGCCGTAGTTATTGGGATTTTCTGGAACAAGTTCCTGCCGAAAACAATTGTCAAAGATGGACTCAAAAGGCTTTGTAGCATTGAAATTAAAGCTGATTTCAGACGGTAAAATACTGTTCCTTAAATATCTTCAACAAAAATTTTCCGCAGACAAAGCAACATAGGTATGGAGAACAAATCTAGGGATTAGTGACGAACCGGTCAGGGTTCTTTCCTCGCGATAGGAATAACTCTTTTAAAATTTTGATTAATCTAATTAGTGATTTTTCCAACGGCGGGATAAATGCAAGTTTTGAGCTACGCATTAAGACCGAGTTAGTTCATTACACTTACGTCAAAACCATGTGTTATGACTTTTTCTCGTTCCTTTTTTATGAGAGCTTTTTTTAGTTGCCCTCTTGAGTTGCTCTTGTTGACATAGAATATCTGTATTCAATTATAGGTGACGAAAAGAAGAAGAGATCGCAAGCAGGCCCGCCATGTTGGAGCATTTTTGTTGCGTCGGCGCAGTTGTCATATGGCATTGTTGGGCTGAAGAAAAAGGAAGACGTTCGTTGATTGCGGCATCGCCGCGCCCGTCGAGCCGCGCCGTGCCGGTGGCGACAAAGGGAAATTGTCCACGTCTTTGAAATTATAGACGTTCGTCCGGGTCGACAACAGTGACAATGCTAAGAATGTCTTCGTCGCTGGCTAAATTTATCGTCGGATGTCCTCGCGTCCTGTCGCCACCGCAGCTCCGAATTAAAGTTTAAATTTACAGCTCTAGGTTTGGACAAAATGCCTGGAGCTCTGCAGCAGTAGAATTGTCAAGTTTGTATGGACAGAACGGACGACGGCGTCACGACTGAGCGTGTTCGATGCAGGTGGCCGCAGATCGGGCCTCAGCGCAGAGCCAGTAGCAATCCCACGCCCTCTACCTCCACCAGGTAGACCGCCGAAGCCCGCGAAATTAATGTTGCGTCACCGGACGAAGCGAAGCTGAACCCTCGCTGCAAACGACGATTGCAAAGCAACCCTTTCAGGGCCCATGCTCCTTTTTTGAATGCCCCCTGTAATTTATTGGTTTCTGTTGGGCCAACATCCCTTTCATGAAGAGAGGGATGAGGTAGACCATCTTTGCGTGACAAACGCGGCATACTCCGCGAGCTAAGTGGTGGTTGGCTTCAAAATATGATGCCTTCATCACTTACTAATTATGCATACGTTTGCGCGCGGAAACACCGAAGGATAATAGAAAACATGTTGCTACGCGGACCGAACACTGTAAACAGGAAGAGGGCGTTGATACATGCAAGATTCCTCCGTAGTGTTCGACCCGTACACCCACATATCCCGGACGTTATTCTATCGTCCAATTCGTGCGATATCAAAGAAAAGGTGACCTGCTTCTGTAGTGAAAACGTGTGCTGCAGCATTCGTGCACCAAATTGCCGGCGCGATGCGGCGTTGTTTGTTGAGGCACGGGGTAATGTCATATATGATCGATATACATCCGGATTAATCGTGGACTCAAGTTCCTGTAATGCCATTTCGCTGGATGACTACCTTGTTTACCAATCGAAAGGAGAGCTGTCATTGTCTCGAGCAAGGGTTCATGCCCGTGCGCCTGTGAGATCCTGTTAATGAATTTGGGACGAGCGGCGTGGCGAGGCTCGCCGGCCAGGAAGGCGACTCGAGCAGTGCAGCGATGCGCGACTCAGAAACACGCTCGACTCTGTTTTCTTTCGAGAAACTGTCACACTGCGTCAACACCATTTTCAGGTAAAAGACATTCTTATCGCCCCACGCGGAGTCACGGAAAGTGACTGGCTCACGGCCTTATTTATCTTGATGAATTTTGTTTGTGTCCGGGAATGTGTGCCCGCACTCCAAACATGTGGGCAATACTGACCTTTGTACTTTGGATAGTAATAAAAGACAGTCATTAAATCGTCTCCATGAAAACTATCATTAGGGCGACTATCCATCATGTGTTTGGCCGATTCTTTTTTATTCACGCGCTTTAAATGAGTTTCTGCCACATTTGTGTCGCAATCAATTTGATTCCGATGGAAATGTGATCAACTCATGTCCAATTGGGTCTTTGGCCATAAAGCGACGGAATTGTGCTTGGCGTGATCAGCTGGGATTACTCTCAGCCCGAGGGTAAGTGTGGACACTTCGTAGTTGTATCACCATTTATGGTTTTACGACCGGCGCGAGGCGGTGTAGCGGAAGGGCGGCGCAGGAGTACAGCGGGGTGTTAGTTGTACGTACGGCTCCAACTTTGTTCCCGTCGAACTCGTAGAGGACGCAGGTTGGAGTGCATTCCAGCGCAGATGCTCGTGGTATTCATAGTTTTTGAAGAAAGGATCCGGTCTTGAAACCTATTCGGAGTGCTAAGCACGATCTTCGCAATACAAGCAGACACTTTCAATGGACTGTGTTTTTAACTGGTTTGGGCTACGGCCGGCCCGACCCACATGATTGGAGAGTGTGTTTCAAGTTTGGTAAAGGTCATATTTCGTAGCGCTAACTTGTCGGCTTGATGGAATCCGAAAAGTGGCGAGGCTTTTAAACGAAGGTCGAAGAAAGTGGGGTTAGATGTCCACATCCACTTGTTATTTAGGGAGTGAAGTTTACCGAAATATATGCCTTTGAATTTTTTCCTTGACCGTATATATTCTGGTCGGTTTACAGTAGCTGGGGGTAAAATATATGGCCCGATTTTCTCGAGGTAGTTATGTGTACTTTACGGCGAGTCGCGGGGGCGGCCTGCTTGCTCGCGCGCGCACTTGCTACTCATATTATTTATACAAAACAATCGGGAGGAAAACGCTCTGTGCGCCGGCCGGCTGCACCCTGCCTGGTCGATAAAACACACAACTTGGCCGTTGGGCCTACAGCTAGCTGATCGTGTCAATATCAGCTGACTGGCCCTCGCTCACCAACGCAACTTATTTATGTGCTCTTTAGAACAATCCCTTTCTTTTTCACGGATCGGACCGCTTAAACAGCAAGGAACAAAAAGCGACGAGACGGACGATATTTTGTGATATTCGCGAGGAGTGGGTCGACTCGGTCGACTCGGCCCGAGTCCATCTGACAGCCTGGCCCTCACAGAGCTCGCCGCTTGCTCTCCCCGACGGTCCGACGATGCTACGTCGCGGCGTGCTGCGCCAGGGAAAGCCCACAAGGTCCTCTAGGGAATCCTCGTAGTGCCTTTGTGCCTCGAGGTAGATGCTTTGTCTTATGATAAGACTTTTTCGTCTAAGGCGGTAAATTAACGTTGCGTACCCGTTTTCGAGACGATGCCGCATCTGTCCAAGTAGAAAATGAAGGCGGACTGCCGACGTTTTTTCTTTATTGGAATCCACTTAGCGTCGCCGCACCGAAACCACGACTCTGAACCTTCCGTATCAATCTTTGGAACGCTTTTAGGAGAGCCAGGATAAGGTCCATCTTTAATCCCCTGAAAAGAAAACACCGTGAGTATGCAATCGAATCCAGAGGTCAGCTCGGTGTTTCGCGGACTACTGAAGGATTGGGGTGGGTTCCCTCGAGGAAAAGCAATGTTTGTTTATCCGCGGTGGTGGCGGGAGGGAGGCGGCTGGGACCACGTGGGGTCTAGCGCCATCATTTGGACGGAGCAGGGAGCGAAACTCACATCACTTTTGATGTCATCTCAACTTGGTTTTCGCTGTGCAAACATCGTCATCCATTACGGTAGCAACACATTGATCTTGGTGATTGTCTTCTGTGGCGTCCCAGAACTCCAGCTCCAGCTCCACAAATCGGAAACACGAGCTTATCTCAGAGTTCACACCACCTTTATGATAGCCGCGTACGAGACGCAGTCAATACTGAGGGAAACGGTTTGCAACTAATCTGACGTATCTGTGTTTAGTCAGTGATAATCTCAGGTAATCTGGCTGGGTTTACCTACTCTATTTACGGAGCCGGCGGGGCTCGCGTCGAAGCCGCCAGGGCGTGTGGGAACTGTTTTGCGGTCTTGGCAGCGCGAGATAAGAAGCACTTGACCAATATTTAAACGTGTAATGGCTCTTCCTGTGCGGTCGCTCGGTCGTTGAATCAAGTTATCTTTATGTCACAACGGCGTGTCATTATGGTTCTTTGTCAAGACGCCTCACCAACACTGATTCGCTGAAATTGAGGGTTTCGTATTGTACCTGCGAGGTGGGCGGGGTCGAGGGCGACGGCTGCTTGAGGGGCTGGGCCGGCTGGGCCCGGGTTGCACCGCCGGGGGGGCTTTTAGTCCCTCCGATATATGGTATTGGTGTATGAACCTCCCCGCGCCGCCGGCCCACTCCGCCCTTCCCCGGCCGCGTCGCAAGGGTTGTTAAGGACCCGTCCACGTTGGCTCATTACGTGTCAACGGATGGAATTCCGCTACCGCTTTTGTGTTTGTGCTTGCATGCCCGGGCCGGCTCCGACCCGGCCCCGACCCAGCCCCGACGTTTCCAACAGAGCCATTATGGCCGGACCTGATTACTTGGGTCGGACTTGCTCAGGGTTGAAGCATGGCATAAAATAACACTGACTTTCCCACCTCAAGGCCCACCGGTAATGGCTGCTTTTAGAAATCGACAAAGGCCGCTCGCTTTCCACAAATTGCCAACTCGACCACATCGTTTGCGAGTCCCAAACCCCGACAAAATTACCCTTTCAATACGTTTGTGTTTGTCAAACTATTTTTTTTCAAAGAATTGAGCTCCGAAATTTTTCGTTGGGGTTTGAAGGCTCTATGTTTTTTTTATTATTATTTCCATCTTTTCTTTTATCGCAGGCTTTTGGAAAATAGATAACTTTTCGTTGTTTGCCGAAACAGGTAATGCTGTTTGAGTTTTCCTTTCAGCTCATCGACACCAGATATTACCAAAAATTTACTCGTAATTGCAGAGCAAGATGTCATTTTAAGACTAGTCTTTCATATTTTTTTCCATTGCTAAATATTTCCGGGTAACAGAGATTTGATTTTTTTTATGCAAATTGTGTTGTAGATCACATTTCAGGTTTCAGGATTTTTATTCTTTTTTTCCTTTGGTTTTGGAAATGATTTTCTTTAAAAGTAGACACAGTAAAACGTACTTCCTGTTTTGGATAGCCCTACACCTGTTTTGGGTATGAAGGTAACAGGACACAACAGCTCAATTAGGTTGTTTTTAGAGATAAACATTTGAACAACCATATCAATGAAAAGGTCTCGTCGAGAGTTATTAATTTATATGGTTATTGATAGATTTATGCTTCGAAGTAACGAACGTGCGCTCTTTTCCTGTTTTACCTTCATACCCAAAACAGGTATGGGACTACCTAAAACAGGAAATATTTTTTAACGTGCAGCTTATAGTTACAGCAATTAATTTGTTTCATCTTTCAAGGAAAACTAGACCTCGCCTCTTGAAAATATCATGTGAAAATGAAGACTTGATTTGCCTTGACGTCCTCGCTGGGAATAAACTCTCTTTGTGAACAGCCGCACCTAGGCTGACGGATCCGTTAAAAGTATTTGTGACATTGCGATGAGTCTGCAGCATCGCTCCATTGTCATCTTGCGCGCCGAGCCTGCGCTAGGACCCATCCCTGGGATTTGCTAGCGGCTCTCACGGGGCATTAAAATGGTTAAAAAGGGATTCCGTAAATTTGTGCGTAACGTGTTGCATTTGCATCGTCGGGCATCCGTTAGCTTGTGAGGCCTGGCCTGCCACGAGGCCTAGCTCCATCGGAGGCCTCAGCGGCTCGGTCGTCGAAGGGCCTCGGGTGTTGTGTTAAGTCTCCAAGTTGTCAATAGTATCGTTGCGTGTATCCGAACGGGACTTGAACGATAGCGCTGACGAGGTGTGACGCCGTAATGGCCGACCGCCGCTGCAGGCGTCAATTTATTCAAAACTTGACTCATCTTAGCGGGAACGAACGTTCACGTATAAATTTTCGAATGGCGCGCGCTAAATTTTGCTCCGAGGGAAAACTAATCATCCGTTCCCACTAGATTGATCGCAATAATGTGCAAAATATTGCCGTTGTGCATTTGCTCTTCTCTTAGATGTCACGGAGAACATGAGTTTGCCTCAACAGAACGATTTGCTAATATAGCCTCAGCGAACCGGAATTGTTGTGGCAATTTCAATGGACGATTTGGCCGTTTTGGAGGCGGACATGGCTACCAACCGGGAATGACCTTTGATAATGGTCTCTCGACCCCAAATCTGACTCTAGAACCATTTAAAGTATCTTTTCGAAGGGTTTTGCTTTAATTTCAACGTCTTTGGAGCCGAATTTTAAGCGGGGAGATCGAAGATCATTTCCGGTTGGTCGCCATGTTTGCCTCCGATACGGCCAAATCGTCCATTGTTACAACAACAGTTGAAATTGTTACTACAACAATTCGATTCTCGCCGTAACGAGTGAAATTGTCACCACTTTTTTGTTTTGCTGACGGTTACACTGACAAAACGTTTTGTTGATACAACAAAGGTATTTTCTCCATTCGTCATATATCACTCTTGGCAAGCTCCAGTGACCCAGGTGCCACTGGAAATTTCAGTGCCGTGGCACTGGTCATTCAGTGACGTTTAACTGGTTTCCAGTAAATTTTCACTGGTTTCAAGTGGAATTTCACTGAATTTCCAGTGAGATTCCACTGAATTTTCCAGTGGCACCTGGGTCACCGGTAACCAGTGATCTTTTACTGGTTCTTGCGGTGTAGGTTATGATAAATTATGTTTATGAATTCATGCAGTGCGGTTTACCAAAAACAAACAAAAAAATAACAGCAAAACAAACAAACAAAACACGATAAGACTTACCGCGAATAGGAACGAGGTTTTGAAATAACTTATTACGATTTTGTGGAATCCTTTGAAAAGTGCTTCACAGCTCGAGTCGGCGCTGATGCTAGGTGAGCTTGCGGCAGAAAGTCCCATACGAATAAATTCTCAAGCTCCGCGGCAGTGTAAAAGGTTTTCCATTATTTGAGGAAAATTGAAAGGCCTATTCGGTTGGTATCGGATTTTGAATGAAAGGCTAATTCGTGGAATAGCCTGGCATGCCGTGGGCCATTGACTCGCATTGCGCCGCCTCCTTCTCGCACACTTTTTTTTTCTTTTTTCTTTCTATGCACGTTTGTTTTGGAATCAATTGGGTACGTTACGGCGTGAGACTGTATATCTCCCAGCTAGGTCCATTGAGCGCTGTCCGCCCGCCAATCGATTTTCCACCTTTGAATAAGTCAAATTAGTCTCAGATGAGAACTCGTCGAGAGTTTCATTACGGTACATGTTATCGTAAATCATAACCCAATCTTAAATGATGTTGACAAATCGATTTTGAGTACGAAACCAATTTCTGCCCCGACAATGCTTCACACAACCAATTCTCTCTTCTCTCTTCTATTCGGACAATGCACGGGGAAATCAGCCTTATGCGCGAAAAGAGGAAACGGTGTTAGCGACAATTAATTGTTCTCTTGACCATTTCCCTGCGCTCACAATACACAATCTACATTTAAACGAAAGTTATCTGCGCCGAATATGATTTATGCGAAGAAATTAATTCGTGTGCATTTTTTACAGATGATGTTATTTGTTTTTCTGATATCGGCGTCGGTTTGACCAGCATGTAGGACTTTATTCTCTGTTGTTGCTCATGACCTTCCTATTGGCAGTTGAAATCAAAAGTCATGCCCCGTGTTCATGAACAAGTAAAAATTCTCCGTGGTTGTGAGTCACGTCTCATGACCTCAATCATACCTTGACCTGAAATTTAAAGGTCACGGAATTAAAAGATGGAACTTGAATATAACGATTTACGAACGGTACCGTCAAGCTAGAAATCGATTTTGTTCATTTCAAAGCTAAAACGATTGACATTTATTCCGTTGCAAAGTCGGAAAAGCCTTTGTTGGAATAATAATTTTTTGCAAGGATTTCAGACATACTATCGTAATTACTGTTACCAGCAACCAAAGTCTTTCACTTTTCATGGCTTTTGAAATGTAACTACTTCAGATTATTTCCTATTATTATGCTAACGTAGCGGTGATGATTTTGGAGGGGAAAAAATGTCATTTTGTGTGTCGACGCTGTTGGATATGGCGGACTTTTTATGTCGCAGAATTCGTTAACTGCGCTGTTGCTTTTTAACAGCCTCGCGTTAAAACGACAAGCTTTTATGTATTTATAATATGTCTGGAGTGTCTTTGACCAACTGATAATACCTGCTTCGTACAGTCTATAACACATTACCAGTATAAACAAACAAAAAATACAAAAGAAGGCATCGGATAAAGTTTGTAAATGTTTCTGTTTAGGCGACTTTATCGCCGAAGACGGAATGTATCTGCTGCAATAATGCGTCCTGACTGTTATTGAAATTCGCCTGCCCTCTCAGGATTATCATAATGGCCGAAGTATATCGGCTCGGGTGGACTACCTTCAAAATGGACGCTGCAAGTTTAAAGTCAAGCCTCTTATTTTATGCGGGCTTTTAGGGAAATTTTACTTTAGTACTTACTCGAGGAAAAAAGTTTAAGACAATAAATTTTAATTAACTTAAAACAGAATCATGCATGACTTTAGTAAAAAGAAATGGTCTTGGTCTCAGACTGATTTCTGAGAATAACCAAACCAGATCTTTCACAACATAACCGAGTTTAACGTGAGCCAGCCTAACTTTTCGTGTCAAACGGACATTGTTTCAATGTCAAACGGACATTGTTCTGTCTGGTCGGATCTTTCGTTTCTAGGAATACCCCCTATGCCCTGCGGCTGGATGGATTGTAAGGAATACTGATTCATCCCCCAGAATCGTGAGACTGAGTTTCTCTTGTGTTTGAAATGCTGTTTATGAAGCCTATTTGGAATTAATACCCGTGTCATCCTTCCCTTTGTAGTTATTATTGAGTAATGAGAAGTATTATTTGCAGTAAAGGATGCATCTTAATTAATAAAAACATCAATCCTAACAAACTCAAGATAAACTCTTTCTCTAGTTCTATGAAAGTTAAGGTTTTCTTTTCATTAAAACTTTTTCAGATATGAAATAAAACGCAAGTTTAGTCCGTCTCTTTTAATTATCTTTCAATGCCAATCAATTTTTCGTGTGATTAGTTTTCTCCATAAGCCGGGTTCGGTACTTTATTGGAGAAGAATTTGATACAGATTGTTTGATTAGGAATGGTTTAATTGTCGGCTTGTGCATAACGATTGTTAATTGCCGAATAATTGCGCCAATTTTTGTTGCTGGGGTTATGAGGCCAGCTTAATTTGACAATAACATAGTTGTTCATGTGACAATCAGCATCTGTCGTGCGAGCAAAAGAGCTCATTTCGTGTTGGAGACCGTTCGTGGCGTGACTACCGGAACGGTTACGAATGGTGTAAGACACTGGTCGCTCACAAAGTGCCACAATTTGTTCTCTTTTTTTTTCGGATAAAGTGCAATAAAATATTCATGTTTAGATTAAGTTTCGTGAGCACAATAACTTTCCCTGCGGAGTGATTTATCCACGGACTTCCGACCTAAATAGCATGTTGTTCGCGTGAATGACGCCTTATTATAGAAATATCAAGTCATTATTTATTCTGAACGAGAGTTTGGATTGAGGGGTCGGCTGCTGTACTCTCGGAGTAATTACAACAATGCAAGATCGCATGTCCTTTCCGAAAGTACATCCTGTATGTCCTTATCATAAATGTATGCGTGCTTGAACGCATAAGCGCCTGGGGTGAGATAAGGGTGCAGTGCACCATTCTTTGTGATTAACATATCACGCCTATTATGGAAATAGACTCGGACAGAGTCGTCGATCCTAAGAAGATGAAAAATGGATGGCAGTGCGATTTGTAAGTTGCGGCCCCGGCGTGGTCTCGGACGGGAGACGCAAGCGAGCCCTGCTGCGGTTTGTTTTGGGCCCCAGGAAAGAAGTTATTAATGGCAGTTTTGTACTTGAAATGGATGCCTTTATAAATGCATGTCCAAATGTTTAAGTGAAATAAGAAGCATTTAAAGCGAATGGCTTCTTAGAAATCGCATTTTAGTTCCGTCGATGGTTATAATTATAACAACGGGAAAAGCCGGCGTGACACGACACATGGCTTGTTTTTACATATGGACAAGATCGAGATAAAAACCTGACAATAGCCGCTTAAAATGAGGCCATAATTTCTGCGTGCAAAAGTTACTGGTATGATTTTAAAAAAGTATGTTTGTTGATGGTATTGGAAATCATTGATTTTTTGTGTCTGTTCAAAAGCACTCTTTTTTTCTAATTCTTTTAAATTAATACGTCCTAACTGTATGCAAATGAAGATGAGCGTGGTGTGAAATGTTAAAGTACACAGTAATTATTCGTTGAGATGTGGCGTATACGGTGGACGATGTATTCAAAAAAGGACATCAACGTCCACCTTAAGAATGCAGAATGTGACAACACGAGATGCCCTCGGGCCGAAATCCTGGTGCAGAGCCTCAGGGCGTGGACTTGGGGGAAAAACCTGACGGAGACTAGAGGAGGGTAGCATGCTATTCATAATTGCTGCATCTTTCATTTCACGCAAATTGTATAGAGCAACCGTTATTATATATCGCCTCAACACTAAAATTAACATCTGATTTCAAGTTCAAGGTAGAAAAACAATAAGCAGGTACCAGCATGCAGGGACCTGCTGAGCCTTATCGGGCACGCAAAAGGAAGGACACGGTCGTCGACCGCCTGATACCACATCAAAATTATTACCTTCTCTTTTTCGGTTGACAAAGCAAAACAGGACCCTCTGCCCTAAGTAATTCACTGAAAAGGGTCGTCAGCCCAGACTGTTGGAAGAGTTCGGTATTTCCACCGCATGTGTCCCACCTTTTATCATCAAGAAGAAGGTAAGGTAACCTAACTGAAGTGAACCCTCGCGGCATCGATCGTTGCGACATCCGAGCAGACATGAGGTACTTCCTGAGTTAGAACGAAGCGAGGCAAAAGTCTCTAACCTACGTGGTTGCATATTGTTTATCCGCATGGAAGAACAGGATAATTCATGGTGAAATGGGCGATGAAGTCTTTGAAGACAGTTGATCCCCAAGGATGGAAAACATCAGGATCATTTGGACTGAGTTTGTTCCAAGAATCCGCAGATTACGAGAAATCAACAGAAATCAGTACTGTGGCGTCTCGTAAAGCACGCTCCTCATGGAATACGTACCTTGAGGCTTGCCGCCGGCCGCAGTGGGTCTCTAGTCTGAAACCCACAATCAGTATTGCTCCAGCTTTGAACGGAGATCGCAAACATACTCAAAGGAGTAGTTCCGATGTCCAACAGCTAGATCGCCTCAAAGGAAAACCCATTAGTTATGGAGGTACCTTGTAATTAAAGGCTCCAAACCCTGTTGGGTTATGCGGGTTTTTTTCTTGAGACCAGATGTAGTTGAGTTCCAACCAGAGCAGTCATTATTTCATCCCAGTTGGCGTTCAACTCTAGCTTTTGTTTCGAAGTACCTAGTTGATTCGTGAGTTTCCCCGTGGCCAGTGAACTTAAATCCTTGACTGAATGTCAAATCTCTAATGGAAGTTTGCGGAATAAAATCCAGTGATAATGGGAAGAATGGGCCAATTGAACACAGACCATAACCGTTGAGATGAAGTCCGTATACACTCTATTTTTTAAGGTAGCAATTTTAACCTGTGGTTCAACCTTCCGTCGTCAAATCGAGCGGAGCGATAGCGGAGCGATGCAAGAGGCATCTGACATAACTTAACCTATCATAACCAAGCCCCTTGCCGTTTACCAAGACTAGTTTAAGTCACTCTTGAGCCTCGCTTCGCTATCGCTCCGCTCGGCTGTCGCCAAGCCTGATGCCGCTTACTTCTCGGCGGCCCTAAATCGGCCACCGAGAAGTAAGCGGCATCAGGTTTGTCGACCGTTTAATTACACAACCCTAGGTTAAGTTAGGTTAGGTTACGTGGCTATGCCGCGCTCCGCTCGGCTTAACCTCGTAGGGGTTGAACCAAAAGGTTGAAAATGCAACCTTAAAAATTTAAAGAGAGCGACTTCTCTTCGCGTAACACGGTACTCCTCTATTTTGTTGGCACGGATCTGCTGTAAATATTTCGTCGCGATAACGACACGAAAGTGTTTCATTTGGCAAAGGCGGTGATGCGGCGCTGTGCGTGAGGAATAATCAGGTGTAAAATCCAATAATACGGAGTGAACCTCAAAGTGGATTGCACGTATAATCATATCGAGATCTTGGGAGATGCTGCCGGCTCCGCTCCGGGGTAAACACTGAAAGGGAGGTGCAAGTCCAGGCTGATTGATTGCGTTCAGATCATAGATAAGTACGGCGCGGGACGGCGGCGGCGCCGCCGACCAGGCGGCGGCGCTAAGCGGTAGCGCCCAGGCGCAGCGCCCAAACGGCGCCCAAAAGGCGCCTGAACGGCAGCAACAGCTTCCCTTATCGTTTCAACGCGTGCCACCATCCGCTAACAGCAATCCCACGAATCGGCAAAAAGCTCTCGTCTAGGTTTTTCTCTTAGGTGCGCACCTCGCCCAACACACGAAAAAAAAGGTGTTCCTATTTCGGTGACGAGGTGCTACTAAGAGTACCACTACAAGAAAATGATTAAAACGATCTAAAAAATAAGTTTTGCAGTTAATTCGGATCAATTTTCTGATGATGTGGAACTAGTCAAGTGTTGCATGTCCTTCTTGAATTAGTGGAAATCTACTGATTCTCAGTAGATATAATCAAAACCGCACCACGTGAGTGAATCAGTGGTTCGATTTTGACTGAAATCAGTAGATTTGAGTAGATTTCTACTGATTTACACTCTTAGAAAGAGCCAGTGAAAGGTCACTGGTTACCAGTGACACAGGTGCCACTGGAAAATTCACTGGAATCTCACTGGAAATTCAGTGAAATTTCACTGGAAACCAGTGGCACCTGGGTCACTGGATCTTGCCTAGAGTGTATCTTTAGATAAAAGGTGGAGAAGCCTACTTTAAAATAAGGCAAGGAGGAAAAAAAAACTGTTGAAGCTAGAGTCTGTAGCTATTTTTTTCCAAACCAAAGCTGTTTTACTGAATTCTTGCTGGCCTAAGGAAACTTCCTCTTTTGAAGAAACTTCGTCAGCTGTAACACTGTCTTGCTGTCCCAACACACAAGTCTAGGTGTACCTCTAAGCCGGTATCAATTTAGGTGGACCAGACTGGTAATATAGCTGGAACAAGCTGTACTTTGTAACCTTTAGCATCGTAGCTGTCGTCCTCGCAGACTTTTATGTGGAGTCCCTAAGGAAACACAATTCCGGCAACCAGAGCCCGGGTCATTAGCGGAGCAGGCGTCCCGCTCGCCGCGCCGTGCGCAGCTCTCGCCGAAAGAAACTTTTAATGCAAAAACGTCGCCCGGGTTTTCGTCTCATTGAAAAGAAATTTCGTTCCGTTCTCACACAAAATACGCCACGCTACTGTGATTGGGCTTTCCTTTGACTTCTTTCACGCATTTCGGATAAACTGTTTTGCTCAAATTAATATCTCGTCGAGATTGCCTCCCCGCTAATTTTTTAAGAAGAGGCGATTTTTTTCTTTTTGGTGAAACGTGCGCCTGGGCTACCGCGAGTTCGCGTCCGTCAAGGGAACTTGTCAAAAAACTGCCCCGCCTTTTTTAAAAAGTAGTTAAGAACTTTTTCAATAGTCGTGCACTCCTAATTTACGGCGTAAATATAGGCAGCCATAAATATGGTAGCAGGTGAGGCAGAAAGTGTTAGTACTTGATGCTGCAACAAATCGTCAGGTGAACGGCAAATTGAATAAAGCTGCGACCGTAATGCCGCGTGCTTTACAACGCTTTTAAATATGAAAATATGCGCATCGTCTGTCTTAATTTAAGTATAGTGGTTAAAGGGGGTCGCTTGATGCTCCCGCAATCTAATTTATAGGTTTAATTTGTTGAGGGTTTTTGGCTATTTTCGTCATCCTTGGAAACCGGAGCGCCTCGCTGGACGATTTATCGACTACGGCGAGGACCCTCGGCGAATATCTCAGCAGATAGACTGTTCCTTTCCCTCGGAGGTCGCCAGGTGGCGCTAAAGTCAAGCTGCGACGCTCATATTCAAGCTACACAAC
>Ga0058701_10001607_pt1 | contig 16295 bp, 6 predicted proteins | sample AgamicOrMae_FD_97039 | JGI IMG/M metagenome (GOLD analysis project Ga0058701, IMG submission 97039) | Agave microbial communities from Guanajuato, Mexico - Or.Ma.e | ecosystem: Host-associated > Plants > Phyllosphere > Phylloplane/Leaf | place: Guanajuato, Mexico | collected 2012-06-04
CGTTAATATGATAGAACATGTTCGGCATCATTTAAATTTTAATCCTACGATGTTATTTTCCAAAACTTTAGCCTAAAAAAAAGAAAATCGGGGAGAGGAGGGGCGTTTAAGGTGGTGAGAGGACCAGATAACGAGAACGAGCTACAGTTTGGCGTTCCTTCCCCGATTGGGACGGGGCCCAAACGTCCCGAACGGGACAGGACAGGACGTTCCAAACGAAAAGAACAAAACTTCTGCAGACGACAACCGCCTTCGCGGCACAAGGAAGCGGCGGCGGCCGCTCAGAAAAAAACAACAAAAAAACAAAAAACGGATGCAAGAGCTAGTGTCCCGAGGTGCGAGTGCCCATCAAAAGACGTTTTTTCTGGTCCAGAGCACGAAGGAGCGCATCGGCTGTTTCCATTGAGACATCGTGTCCTTACAGACTGTGACTCAACGTATGCAAAAATACGAGTAGCCGACAAGGTGCGACGACAGTGAGGTGTCTCTGTCGCACCCACGGGGCCACAACGGAGCGGGAGTGAGACAGCCTGCTGGCTAAGTGGCCAGGAAAGACGTGATGGGAATATGCGGCCGCTAACAACGTGTTGTGGGGTGGAGAGGTCTTCTCCGGGGACTGGACTCACTCCTCCATTTACAAGAAGAGACGCGTGTCTCAGGCCACTGTTTTCCGTAGCCTCTACGCTTTTTTTTCTCGGTTGTTACAATTTTCCGTGCCGAGAGACCCTTAAAAAAAAAGGCCGTCAAGAGTTGAACGCGAATTTGAAGCACTACAGAAATTGTTTAATAAGCTTCGGAGAACCTTAAAGACAACAGAACAGAATCCGACACGGGATTTCAGAGAAAATGATTGCATATGCCTGAAGCACTCTATGAAAACTGCGTTAAAATTGGAAAATAAAAATGAAATTTGGGAGAAATACCGATTGGTTCAAGCAAGACCTGACATAGACTTTCTTTCTATTCCAGCTACACTTTCCGAGAGAGACGAAAGTACAATGCGGCTGTGTTTTTTTTCACAAAATCTTCAATCTGCCATTATGCACCGCGTGTTCCTCAATATGTAACCGTACATCACATCGTGAGTATTGGCAACACACCTAGCGACTGAGGATACTGCCCGCTCGACACGGGTGTTGTGTGTGTTGCCTACCACAGGCTGAATCGCAAGCTTTTTCAGCCCGTCGTGCATGGGCAGCACTTACGTCGCCTGTCGAGCAAGTTGTATCGTCATTCAGGAAAATCGTCAGAAGCTTATAACTCGCTCGGAACAATCGCAAAGGTTAGATTAGGCAAGGGTGACCAACGTTAGATTTACCATAAGTAAAGTTAACATAACTTCGATTGTCGTGGGTTCGGTCAATTATACCTCGCTTGGCTCCACTGGACGCCACAGGGACTTAGGACTTTAGCAGACGGTGAACACAGGAAAGGTCGTAAATGACCATTGAAATTTGAAATTAACTCGCAAACAAAAAGCGAGAAAGTATATTTTTGAGAACGAAAAAGAAAAAGGCGATGTAACATCAGTGTATTCCCAAGGAAGGTATCAATTTAAGTTGGCCTCCACGCAAATTATATCGGCTTCATAAATCAATGGTGGGTGAATAAGACGCTTCGGGAATATTATCAAACTTTCAAAGTACCTTTTTCTTCGGGCGAACCTAGCTAATTAAGCCAATTTGCCGAAATCCAATTATGACGGCACGGGAACGCAACCCTTTATCTGTTCCTTTTGCTGCCAAGTAAAGTTACTAAAAATACCACGTAATGCCACTTAGGGTCTTCCTTGAGTCGCAAAAATCATGTTACAATTAAGAGGTTTTACGAATGAAGTATTTTGTTTATTTTTAATCCTCGCAAATTATTTTTCAGGTACTTAGGTTAGATCAAACGCCTAGGTAAAACCCATAGATAAAAATATACTAAAAAGTTTTAAAATGAAATCAAATAACCTGACGATGATTCACCCCCCCTCCCCCACCTCACGCACTCTATTTTCTAGGGAAGGAAAAAAAGGGGGGAAGAAGGAAGCGATTGATTGCTAAATTCGGTTTTATAGACGCATAGCATGAATCATACCAGCTTAACGCTAAATGCAGTTTGTTTTTCTTGATTTGTAATTGATTATGAATGCGTTGGTGAAAGCTACACTACGAGTTTAGGGTAACCTAACCTAACTTAGGTTTGGATTCACCAAACAAGCAGTATTCAGCTTGACACGTTGTCGTCATGTGCCTCTACATCTCAGCCGGTTTGTCAGTGGATCTATACGAATTACCCCTGTTCATTTTATTGTAAATGTTTTTGTACTTTTTGGTGTCACTGGTTCAGGGTGGGCGCCCTCATGTGCGGCCGGCGAGGGCGGAAGTCAGGTGCTCCGGAATAATGCATTGCGCTCCATTCGGAACGGAACGGAGGTCGGCGCAGCAGGCCCTGCCTTTTGGGCCCGATCACCGCCACCCCGAAATTTTTATTCCAACATATTGCTGGACATGTTTGGTCAGCGTGACTGCTCCGAAAGCACCGCTCACTTCATCGCCGGACTACAAATATCGGGTCGATAAATCCAATTAAACGTGCTTAATAAACCTAAAAGGTTGTCTAACAATCACGTACACGGTGTCACGCGATATCAAATTAATGATTTTCAGCCATAGGACCACCGACGAACAAATGTCCAGGAAAAGCTTTGGTTGTGTGTGGTGTTAAGAAAAATACTCTTGGGTTGAGAATACCAAAACGATTTTTTTTAATGTCTATTTGGATCTACATTGATTTACTGTATGTATAGGATACCTTTAAAGCAACTGAAAGTACAGGAAAAATAAATTTAGGGCTAAAACATTTTAATAGGATTTCTCTTATTGAGGACTGCCCCGAAAATTGGTTGAATTTATATAAATAAAATTTGGAGTATTGTAGCTTCAGAGTGAAAACTTACTCATGTTTTCGGAATGACAGTAAAACAGGGGAATAGCGTAATTTGGTTACATTTAAAGATATCCCTATAAGCAACCATATCCGTGAAGAGCTCTCGACGAGACTTTTTCATTGATATGGTTGTTCGTAATTGATCATAATTAGTTGTAAATAATCATTTAGGGCAAAAACAAATCCAAAAGGGCTGATAGATTTTAAGGAAGTTTGAAAATTCAATAATATGTTTCAATGTCAATTATTATTGACGAATTCAGAAATACGAACGTAGTTTCGGAAAATCTTATTACACATTCACGTTAGTAGAGATAGGTTCTAACAAATCATTTTTCTTAAGTAGGCCTAATCTTATGACACACAGAGTACTTAACTAATACCCTTGGCTAAAAAAAAGAAGGAAAAAAAAGTGACAGACATCAGAATTTCAAGGCTTGCCTTTTCGTCGACTAGTGAGTAGGCAGCGTTCAGTGCTAATGACAACACACATCACATGTAAAGAATCCTTTCACTGCTAGCGGCGCATTCGAACTATCCTCAACAATTTTTCACGGAAATTTCAACCACATTTTCCATCAAATGAAACATCTCTTATTTCTCCCTTCACCGGAACTCCCCCTCAGCCAAATCACGCTGGGAAAAGTGAACCTCGAGTAGCCAGGGGAGGAGCGCCCTTGTTACTTTGGACCGAAGGGATTCCTCTCACCCCCCCCCCGCGTGAAACTTTCAATTCCTCCGCTACAGGGAGAGAGAGAGAGAGAGCGGTCATCTAATGATAGGGGGGAAAAGAGAAGCGAATAAGAATTCTTATTTTGCTAAAAATACCGTCGAGAAGCCTTTTTCCTTTTTGAATTTCCTTTCCTTTAAAGTCATTTCCTTTTATTTCCGAAGAAATTCCGGGGCAATCTATATCAGCTTTTTTGATACGGGACGAAAGCGAGGTATCCCTTACATCAACTGTTTTGATACGGGACGAAAACGATGTATCCACGAAAAAGAAGAGTTTGTTATACCAACAAAGTCATTTTTTAAAATAGGGATGACAAAAATATTTTGTTACACCAACAAAATGTTTAGTTCTACCAACAAAACGTTTGGTTGCTGAAGCGAAATTTTTGGTTGAAGCAACAAAAGATTCATTTGTTATCCCTAATTTTGTTGCCGCAACAAAACCATTCTTTTCCGTGTCCCTTTTAGATATGGTGGATAGTACTCGTGCAAAAGATATCCCCGAGTTCGCAATTTGTTTACGGAGAAAGTGACTTCGTTGCCGCAACAAAATGTTTGTTAATACAAGCCTCAGCAAACCAGAATTGTTGAGGTGACAATTATATTTCTTACGGCGACAACTGTAATCGTTATCACAACAAATACGGTTAACGCCGTAACAAGTAAAATTGACACCACAACAATTCGGGCTTGCTGAGGCTACATTAATTAACAAGCGTTTTGTTGAGGCAACAAACTAATTCCCTCCGGGAAATGTAAAGTTTTTAGCCTCGTGAGTTTTACCTTTGATCGGTAAGACGAACAAAATGATCGCGGATTAACGCTAGAGACGCTCAGCGAGAACTTTCCTAAAAAGTGACTATTTGAATCTCAGAGATTCTCACTGATTCAAATTTAGAGTTAACACGAAAGTCTTATACAGTAATAAAAACTTACCACAAGGCGTTTCCCCACAAAAAAGGTATAAAATTAACCCACTACAGCCCAGCAATGCCGTTCGGCAACAGAAAAATTAATTTTAGATTTCAGTTCAATATTGTCGCAATTTAAAGAATATCACCCCTCTTAAAACCTGAAATTTAATAATTTAGACATATTTCAAAGCTTAAAATTGCGCATATTTATACGGATATCATCCTTTCAATTTCTCTTAAGCTAAATTTCACCCCAAGTATTTTGGGCTGTTATGGGTTAACCCAAAACAAGTAGTGTTCTGTTAGCGGGAAATACCACAAAGCGAACCGCAAACTACCCCAGTTTCATGCCTAAAACCTCCAGGGAACATCTGACCTATCCATCCATTTAATTCGTATAAACGGAGCCCTAAACTTTCTCAGGGGCCTTATCGATCATTCCAACTAATTCTTTTTTTGGAAACAGTCAGTCTCTTTCACCAAATTTCAACTTCCAGTGGAACCAAAACTTTTGAGGCCTTACTGAAAGGTTACCTCTTCGTATGCAAAACAGGCTTGCGTTTGTTATTAAAAGGCTTTCGGGCGGAGAAAGAGGCTGCTGATTTGACCCTTTCGCGTTGTGGCACTGAATGATTGGGCCTTTGGGTTTCGGAGCGCATCCCCCTGTTAAAAGTCCGTCGGTGAAAAGTTTACTTCAACTTACACATTCATCGGGGTAAGCCTGCCAGAGGGGTTATCCAAGGGGCAGCACCAAACAGACACTAATGCTCTGATACACGCTGGCGAGGACGCTCTACATGTACCCACGAAATAAAAGAATAATACATGTTACCACCGGGACTTGGATTCCTTACCTACATGAGTATTTCATCGGGTTCCCCGTTGGTAAATCCCTTGCCATGACTATTGATATCCTACCAAAAGTTTCTATTAGATTAAAAAGGTGAGGAAGGAGTAAACGGCCAGTGTCTCCTGAGACGAGTTTGGCATGTGCCTGTTGCGGGTTGATGGGAAATAAGTTGTTGAGAAATTTTTGGTTTTTTTAAGATAAACCTCTCGATGGCTGTACAACAAAATGAGTCAGCAGCAGCTTCATTAATATCAAGGATATTAATGTCAGGATTTGTCAGGATTCCCTGACAAAGTAACAATCATTCACTGTAAAAAGACAATCTTGAATTCATATGCAAAAAAAGTCGAATCACTGACCTGAAAAAAAGAGAAAAAAAAAGAAATCCAGCCCAAACATGCACTGAATTTTAGACACCAGTTTCAATTTTTATAAACTATTTTTATTTTGAGAAAGATTTAATTGTCAGTTAATATTTGTACTGAATTGTTTTCAGATCAGTAATTTGACTTAAGTTGCATCTGAAATAAGGTTTCTTTTTTTACATAGTTACGTTCCACAGTTTTCTAAAACTAAGTATTTCTTACTTTTAGGATTTTGGCGAGAATTCTCTTCGTATCCTTTCAGCACTACTTCATGTTTAACCACACGGTCTTCCTTTAAGACAACAATAAAAAGTAGAAAAAAACAATAATTTAATTGTTTCCCTGATTTTAGATTAGTTTCGTAAGCCGTCTTAGACAACACTCTGAATTTGAATCAGTAAGGGTCTCTGAGATTCGGTGAATTTTCGCTGAATCTAAGGGTCTGAGGTACAGTGGAAATTCTCTGAATCTCAGAGACACTACCGATTCCAGAGAGTGAAGCGAGAAACCTATTTGGTTGTCCGTATTCGGTTACTTGATTTCCGCTTCGATATTTTCATGTATACTTTAAGAGCAATCGCTTCGTTTATCCAAACTGAAGAGTTTCTGCTACTCGAGAGATGCCACGGCGTTGGAACTCATTGTCCCTCCTTCCCAGGTCACCTGGTAGATTTTTGGGTCGGCATCCTTATCATTTCATACAATAACACTTCTTTATTGAAATGGCTCTAAACTTAATTTAACCGTGACGATATTTCATACACCAATGACTACACAAATCTTTTCCGTCCACCGGGAGATATTGTCGTCGTAGCGAAAAACAATTTCGCTCTAAAATGGCGTATTAAGAAAGTTGCCTTTTTTAGTGGCTGAAATCTTGAGCCTTATCGCTCGTCTGGAATGCAACGGGGTCTCATGGCGCCTCCAGCCTCCTCCGGGCGCCACTAATACAGCTTTATGACGTGTTCGTGGAAGGAGAGCTTAACACATCTTCCCCCTTAATGTCTCTTCGTGCCGTTAAAATTATGCGGCTTGAACATCGGTGGATTTAGGATGTCGATTGGCTTGGGCGAGATGCAGCACGTTCCTGATCAAAAATATTTACCTTAAAGTAACTGCGGAAGAGAGCACATTTGCGGGCATTCCCGTGGAGAGATTTCAACGGACGAAATATTTGTTCAATATATGCGATAAATATTACCAGCGTGTTTCTCCTCGATGAGCTGATTTATAAAGCGTCTGCATGCCAATATCTGCCTATGAAATTAAGTTTGGGAGATTTTAGGAAAGAATCAAGATAATCCCTATTTCTAAAAAGCATTTGGTATCGGTGTAAAAGACGTTTTTATAAAAAAGGTGGGGGGGAAACTCAAGCCTTTTTTAATTTTTCTTTAAAAGAAAAAATCATATGGGGGGAAAACGTAATATTCAGAAAAGCTGATCCAGTTATGTCTACGGTAATGTATCATCTGATTTTTAATAATAGTATTTCAAAAGCCAAAGAAAAAAAATGTGTATAGTACCAAATTATTGAATGTCAAGTAAAGTTCAAAACTGTAAAACATTCTATGCAATACGGGACCAGTTACCTACAAGGATCAATATTGCAAAGCAAGTTTCAAGCAAACTTTAGGTAAGGTTGAAGATTTAAGTTGGTTATTTGCATTCAACTGGTTATTTTAAAAAAAGGTAAAAAAAGGAATAAAGAAAAAAAAAGGGGGGAATAGTACAAAAGTCCAACTGGCGAAAGGCGCGAAGTCCAAATCTCTCGCACATTTAAGCCTTACGCTGAATATCGAGCATATCAGTCAACGCAAGAGAAGCTGGGAGGAGCAAAGCGAAGAAACTCTTTAGGACTTCATTAGGACTTTCCGCGGCAGGGAATATCGGCAACTAATTGGCTGACCCGAACGTGCCACACTCATTATCATTATACTCAACCATCTTACCTTTCATTTATCCCCTCTGTTGTTATCTAATTTTGCATTACAATATTTATACAAACAAGTTATTCCTGTAATAAGGATATTCCACAAAGGTTATCCTTTCCGAAAGGGCAGATTTTGAACCTTTTCACGAAGAAGTTCTTTCTTTGGAAACAGGTGCATCTTTTTCGAAAAAGGGTAGATTTTCGTATCTAGTTTCTACACGGAAAAAATGGTTTTGTTACGGCAACAAAATTAGGGACAACAAAATGAATTTTTTGTTGCTTCAACCAAAGATTTGCTGCAGCAACCAAACGTTTTGTTGGTAGAACTAAACAATTTGTTGATGTAACAAAATATTTTTGTTATCCCTATTTTAACAAATGATTTTGTTGGTATAACAAAACCTTTTACACCGTGTATTAAGTACGGCAAACGTAAAATTAATTTTAGGTTTTTTCCCAAGATTTTCTCTTTTTCGCTGAGTGGGTGAAGATTATTTTGTTGTTATTTAGTATATCAAGAATAATTCAAAAACTTTTAAAATACCGCTGAGAGCACTGATAGCATTCTGGTTAGGGTTGCCCTACATTTGTTTTAGGTTAAAATGGTATGCAATTTTAACGTGACATGGCTTGCTATACCTACGTATATACGTCACGTTTGGGTTGGTTTTAAAAACAGCCCTAGGAAGAGTTGTTAGAATAAAACAAAAGGGGTCGGCGCGATTTCCATGGATAAATACATGATTATTGATCGATCTACCTTGAAATCTAACCGCAAAGAGTTGCAATAATTAAGTTTATCTTTAATTTTCGTCCTCAAAAGAGGCACAGGATTACCCAAAATCAAATATAGTTTTTATTGCTTCCTAGAATTACTTGTCCGAAGGTTTTCGTTTAACACATTGATGGCAAAGGAGTGAATTTTAAACTGCCCCTCCTCCGATAAAATTTCTTTTTTTATGTGAACAGTCGTAACGCCACCTGGAAAATAAGTCTTGGTTTCATTCCCTGCGGGGGGCAAGTTCTTTCCTCCCCCCCCTGATGTTAGGCGATGAAAGGCTGAGTTAAGCGGTTAGGGGAGAAGTTGCTCGGGGATCTAAACAGTGTTGTCTTGCAGATGCGGGATTGTTTTAATTTTTCCGCGCTTTTTCATCTGGCTGGGGGCAGAGATCTTATACTTAAGAGGGGTTGCGAATATTTTATGCAGAGCGAACAAATTATAAAAGGTGGGAATATTGACTGGTTTCTCTAGCCGTATCCTTCGCGTTGGCACCCTCTAATTTTTAAAGGTGGCAATTTTAACCTTTTAGTTCAACCTTTCGTCATCAAATCGAGCGGAACGACAGCGAAGCGAGGCGAGAGGCATCTAACCTAACTTAACCTATCCTAACCAAGCCCCTTGCCGTTTATACTAAGATTAGTCAAAGTCACTTGTGCCTCGCTTCGCTATCGCTCCGCTCGGCTGTCGCCAAGCCTGATGCCGCTTACTTCTCTGCGGCCCTAAATCGGCCGCCGAGAAGTAAGCGGCATCAGGCTTGGCGACCATTTAATTAGGTAACCCTGGGTTAAGTTAGGTTAGGTTACGTGGCATGTGCCTCGCTTCGCTCGGAATGACGTCGTAGAGGTTAAACCAACAGGTTGAAAATACAACCGTCAAAATTTAGAGTGCAGCGGTTAGTCCCTACAGCAGCCCACATTATACACAAGACAAAGACTTTGCTGCGTTTAAAATTTACAGTGTGTATCATTAACGAGATTGGAAATTGCCACAGACTTCCTTCTCCCTAAAATTTGCGCATGCCAAGATATCCCCATAACTTGCAGGTCCAGAAGAAGATAATTCCGAATGAGATATAAATGACGAGTTTATATCAGAGGAACACCGCCGCCGGGCCAATAACCCTGAAAACAAATGTAACACACATCGGACTTCAACCCTTTTTTTTTTCGGGAGACCTGACCTTAGCTTTCGCGAGCTTATAGAGCCTTCAGGCATTTTCAGCGAGCGGTCTTCAGCCTCCTTGAATAATCATCACACCTCGGAAACCTAATATGGAAATGCAAATCAGCAACTCACTTTTTTACTCCTGAGCGAGTAACAATAAGTACTTAACCATCTTGTGCTCGCCAAATGGCTAATTTGGAGAAATGAATTAATTTTCTGGAGAACTCGTTGGAGCGTTGAGGTGAAAATGCATCTCCCAGCAGTAAACTGTTTTTCAAACCAATTTTTTAAAAGAAAAAAAATACCTCAAAGCTCGTTGGCTAAAAATACAGATAACTTGGGTGTATCCGGGACGCTGTTTCTTGAGAAATTCGTAGTGGAATCAACGACAGACGAGTGAGGGCATTGTATCTGAGAAGGAATTGTGGTTTCTGATACACGAAAGGGTCGATAAATAAACAAATCGATGCAGAGGTAATGGGCGAGCGCGAAAATGGCTGGGCACTTGATTACGGCTGTAAACAAATCAGGAGCTCGCTTTGTCCGGGAGAATTTACGTCCCGGAAAGACTATAACGTGTGAGACGGATCCTCCGTGGACTACACCATTAAAACGACAAACACCCTTCTCATTGTCAGTTTGCATTTCATGATCATAGGGCCGGCTGTCAAAAGGTGGGTGCACAGGCCGGCCCACAGGCACAGGTGGGCCGGGAGGCTGGTCCCAAGGACGGTCGAGAGGACAGTCCAGAGGAAAGTCTAGAGGACAGTCTAGAGGTAAGTGCAGAGAAGGGTCCAGAGGACAGTCCAGAGGACAGTCTAGACGACCAATCTAGACGATAGTCTAGAGGAAAGTCTAAAGGACAGTCTCGAAAACAGTCTAAAAGACAGTCTAAAGGTCACTCCAGAAGAGCTAGAGTCTAGACGACAGTCTAGAGGTCACTTCAGAGGAGCTAGAGTCTAGAGGACAGTCTACAGGGCAGTCTAGAGGACATAGTCTAAACGACAGTCTAGAGGACAGTCTAGAGGACGAGGAAAGTCCAGAGGATAGTCCGCAAAATGGTCCAAATGCCTACCTAGTGTTGAGAGGCGTGACCAGTGTCCAGGGTCCTGTCCACTGTATAAATATCCCCGTCCAGTATCAGGAGTCCTGTTTCCAGTGTCGGCTGACCTTTCCAATGTCGAGAGACCTACCTGATGTCCACAGGCCTACCTAGCGTTAAGAGGCCTATCTAAAAGACCTAGCCTGAGACCTAACCTGATACCTGCGTTGAGGTCTCCCCAGATGTTTGTTGAGACGCTATCCGGTAAGAAAAGGCAATCAAAAGGTAGAACCACATTAAACGAGTACTTCATCATTTATGATGGGTCAGCACACAGCTTATTTCAAAATTACACAAAATGAGAGTCAGGTAATAAAATGCTTTGGGTATGTTCATACATTCTTCGTACAGGTTTTAAGACCAGCCAAAATCCTTACCACTTCGGTACAACATCAAAAATGAGGCTAAGTATACCAACGCCATGAGAAGTTCTATTTACCAACAACGCTGACGATCGGAAACGGCCGTAGGGAAAAACGCGGATAAATGGGTCAAAACTTAGGTCGAAAGTTTCATTTGGAAGCTGATAGAGTGCCTGTAAATAACAAGAACATTTTAAAAGCTCTTTTCCTACAAGTTTAACCGACAGCTATACTACTATTGTTTGATCGCAATTCGGTCTCTGGATGAGGTCCGAGGTGTGCTTTCCCTAAAGGAATCAGTGGAACCTCTTTCCCGCTAGGACGGTTTCCCCCCCTCCACTTCCTCACAATCAGAAACGAACTTCTCCCTTCCCCGCCGCCATGCCCTCATACATGGTTTTCCGCTTACATACGCGTTCCCCTTCGGTTTACTCCCTCCAAAGTTTCTACGAAGGTACTACTGGTTACCATGACGGCCATACCTTAGCAATTGGGCATCCGGTAGCCTGCGCACCAAAGACAAAATTCGCAAGCGATCTGCTAAATTTCAGGGCGGAAGTACAGGCGCCGTTGAACTTCAATAAAAATGCATTCTTTTTCCACTGGTTATTACTCCATGAAGCCACTCGAGCGTCGATCTTAGGAATGAAAGGCGACAAAAATATTACATGGATAAAAAAAATACCTGCTTTGGGTATATCATATATCGAATCAAACAGCGCAGTTCTTTCGAGACTGTTCATTTCCAATAGGTTTTTTACCCTGTAAGTGTCGTCTACATCCAAGCTCACATAAGTCTGGCCCCATCTGTATTGTCGCTCCTTTAGCCTTGGCGAGGTTACGTGAATGTTAGACCACAATGCTCCGAAAGATGTGAATTCGTCACTTTCATTATTAACTCTTCTGATGATTAACCGAAACGGTCCCTTTACACAAAGAATCGTCATTCAAGCGAAAATCGTCTACGATTAACATATTCCTTAGCTGTAACCAGCCTCAGCTGTAAATCTTCATCAAGAGAACTTTAGAATCTTTGTATTCATTTGTTCTGATCGGAACTTACCGCGAAGTTCGGAATGATTACACCCGGTGAATTCGCTAAACATGAACTCAGACTACAGACGATAAGTAATAACGTGCGTGCGTCCATTGCGAAGTACTGGAACGAGTTCATCTGGCAAAATGTTTGCACTGATTCGTGAGTTTGACTAGACTCAAAGAATCCTAGAGGATGTAACAAGGGCATCTTCATGATAAACAACTAATGTATCATGTTTTCGCTTCACAGTCATTAAGGACCTCTAAACACTAAGAAGCGGTTTGTTTATCACCCAATATGAGGCGAAGGTCATCCGATAACGCGAGTGGACATTAGCAAAACCATCAGTAAACTTTTTTTTTCAAAAGCATGCTTAACCTAAATTTAGAATGGGCGGAAGCAGAAGCTACGTTGTAATAAAAATTACGGATAAATATTATCGGCTGCCAATCGCGATACCTGTTTTTACATTTTTAACGCAGTCATCCACAAATTGTCCATTCCTGTGCGAAAGTACAAGCGGAGGGGGTGATACACGAATGTAACTCGTTTCTAGGAATAGCTGAGCTCCTTAATTCGATAACCGTATAAATTGCACGTACAAATTGTCAAGTTTGGCGTCTTGAAGTAAGTCAGCAGTTAAGTGGTAATATCCGAACGTCAAAAATTCTCTTGAACTGACATTTTTTTCGGTAATAGAACACTAATTTTTGAAAACTGAGTTAATGCAGGTTCGTCGAACAATTTGGCCACTGAACTCTCCTCCTCTGCCAAAACACAGGTAAAGAGCTAAGAGGGCTTTTTAGTCAGCGGGATGGAAAGTATTTCTCATCTAACGCAAAACAAATAATAAAAAAAGGAAAATTAAAAAAAGAAAACATTTGACAATTTTTAATAACTCTAAAGTGACTAGTCAACCTTCATTTCAGAGATCTATTTAAATAAGAAAATCACTCGTCAGGTACGCCATGAAGCAATTGAGGAGGAGGGTAAAGGTACCCATCTCAGATGTTATACTCTGCAAATTGGATCGGAATTGACTCCAGTCACATGTAAAATAGTTAATTTTTTGCCCCGAGGATTTCCCACGGTGGATTAACGTAGGCGACATTTTACGAATGGTTCAAGTCGCCTTTATTTGTTTTTGTTTGGAATACTCATTAGGGAGCGTAAGAGTGATGAGTCTGCTTAAGCATTTGAAAGGTACTTCATTAGCAGGTAGCCTTTAAACTGTTTTAAATGGCCGTTACTCTGAGTAGGTTAAGTTTGCGTGAAATTTGTTTTGCACTTTGGGGTGTGTCCAGCCATCAGACGTGAACTCTCAGCGCTTTATAAAATTCATTCGGGAACAGTGAGTGGGAGGTTAATATCCCGATCCAGCTGCGGGCAAGAGTTTGGGACTCTTTTCTAGGCAACTGTTGTTTCTCGTGCGCTTTGATTGCGTATCTTCTGTATTTGTTAGCTTAACTAACTGGGGAAATATCTCCGTTATATTACGATGTGGATATCTGGTGAATGATGAAAATGAGCAAATCAGCAGTACATTTTGTAATAAGGAGCACCTATAGAGCATTATTAGACATCATTATTTATTACCACTGATTGGAAAAGACATCACGTTTCGTGACGAGACAATACAGGTTGCGTCATGTTACGTGGGTGGTTACAGCAAGTTAGGTTATAGTCCGCTAAGTTAGACTCGAAGCAAGATTAGAGTAGGTTTCGTTAGAGTAAGGCTAGAGTAACGTTAAGGTAAGTTGGGTAAGAGTGGACTAGGTTCAGCAGCTAGAGTAGATTAGGTTAAAACAAGTTAGGTTAGAGAAGACTAGGTTAGAGTTGATTAGAGTGGAGTTATTACAGAATAGTTTGAGTCGGAAAAGGTCCAGCTAGAGGAGGTTGGATAAGAGGAAGTTAGGTTAAAGAAGGTTAGGTTACAACAGGTTAGAGAGGAGAATTTTGTTAGGTATTTTAACCTTTTACTTCTTTTACCGGCAGTTCCGGTTAATATAAAAAGTCTATAGAGAAAGAGAAAGTTGGGTTAAAATAAGTTACGCAAAATTAGGTTAGGTTTAAGAAGGCTGGGTTCGACCAGGTTCGGACAGAAAATTAGGTTAAGAAAGATTTATAGTCGTGAATAAAGTCAAGTCTGATAACGTAGGTGCCTCGCTTCAGGGTCGCTCCGCTCCGTTTGGCGACGAAAGTTCGAACACAAGAGAGACAAAATGCAACATTTCAAGAGTGTGTACGAATATCCCAATCGTAAAACGAGGAATCGAAGCTTCCGTTCGATCAATGAAAAGCTGTCACGATTTTTTCCTGAAGCCGACTCGTAAAGCCCTGCCAGAAAGTGCCATCATATTTTCAAAAGCGCCGGGGGAATCGCAAACAGTACAATTGATTTCATAACTGAGAAATTCCCAGTCCGTGAGAGCGATTTGCCTCGCAAACACGTGCTTGCGCCTGCAGACCTGCTCGTACTTGACACAAAAGCAACGTCGGAAATATGACAGGTAGTAAAACTACCAGCGGGGTTCCGGAGATGCGATTCATTAAGAACGGAAAACGCAGGGTTAACCTTACCGAATAGTACCCACAGTACAAGTCAAATACCCATTTCGAAAAATGCACGCCAAATTCAGGGGAGATTCTCATTTTGAAGACGGTTTAGGGCTAAAATATACCTCGTTAATAAAGAGCCCAAGCACATTAACACAAGCGGTAGCATTTCAAAAGATCAATAATGACTTTTCGTGAGGGACCGTGCAGCAGGCGGCAGCGGCCTGGCGTGCACAAAGCTAGGAAAACGACTAGCGCCTTTAAAAATGTAATAAATTCGTCAAAAACAAACATGTTTCATAAACCACTTTTATATCAACTTGATAGTGTCACGCTGATTTTTCAATGAAGTAATTTCAAGACTGGAAAATATAAAGTAGGCCTCATAGTTAAGGTTCAAAGAATGCTCTTCGCAAAAGTAATGGGCTATGTGTTTTACAATATTAAGACCCAAAAATGTTGAAATTTCCTCTAATCCTTAAGAGTTTGATGATATAGCTAAGATCAGGGATCCTTATATGTTTCTTTAGGTTAAGTTAGGTTATACTGCGTGGGTTGAATAAGGTTCGATTAAACACACGCAATGTAACCTACACTGTAAAAAGATAGTCTTAAATTCAGATGCTACAAGCGTAAAATCACTGATCTGAGAAAAATTCAGTAGTTATTCACTGAATCCATTCATTCTTTTTTAATTTTTACAATCTTATTCTTACAATGATCTAACTAAAATTCAGGGAATATTTGGACTAATTTTTTTTTCGGGACCAGCGATTTGAATTTTGTAGCATGCCTCCTTAATATTAATCTAAAAATAAGATTCTCTTTCACAGTGAAGTTAGGTTCCATAGCGTACGTTACAGGTTATGAATTATTTTACACGTGGTTTATCGTCGATATCCTCGTATGCGTTGGGTTCGACTATGGTAGGCTAGTTTAGGTTAATATGACATTCATCAATGAAATAAATAACCTAACACAAAATACTACACATAAATAGAAACATATTTTTTAAAATGTCCAATCCTTTTAGGGGACATTCCCCAATGTAGTCCGAATAACGTGACGAGGCTTTGTTAGACCCATTCATCTGAATAAGATTTAAGTAATCCAAGCTGAAATGGGGGTATTAATATTGTCGCGAGGCATAAGGTTCTTTGTTTCGGGCTTGCTGAGTCGCGCGCTTCTCGGAGATCTCTTTTAAATGGACACTTGAGTGCGACGCGAAGCGATAGCTGCGCTGCGCCGCCACCGACGCCACCGCGGCGCCGCCATCTTCTCACGCAATTGTTACTCAACACGCCACAACGTTAAGGCTTTTAGCGCCCCGACAGTCATCTTTATTGATATTACCCGACTTCTATTAATATATGTGCGAGCCCTTATCGCCCGCATATAGTGAGGCACGCTTCTTAAACACACCTTTAACTGATCTAAAATTATACCAACCCTATCAGGAGTGATACGTAACAACTACGTGGCAGGTACGTAATTACGTGCGCTACGTAACCTTAGTTTTTGGTACGTGGCCGTTACGTCGAATTTACGGGGTTTTGGAACGTAGGC
>Ga0058701_10001608_pt1 | contig 16291 bp, 5 predicted proteins | sample AgamicOrMae_FD_97039 | JGI IMG/M metagenome (GOLD analysis project Ga0058701, IMG submission 97039) | Agave microbial communities from Guanajuato, Mexico - Or.Ma.e | ecosystem: Host-associated > Plants > Phyllosphere > Phylloplane/Leaf | place: Guanajuato, Mexico | collected 2012-06-04
CATCGGAACTCAATCCCAAGACGAATGAGTCCGTGCTCGCCACGTCTCGCTCTCCGCGACACAACGCTGACATTTGCGCTTTTTAACACAGTGTAGCCAACCTCATAGTTAGGTAGCCTAACAGGGTTGAACCGAAAGGTTGAAAATGCAACCTTAAAAAATTTAGTGTAACCTCACTTTTGAGATGCGAATATTGTGGACCTGGTACACTTATTAGGTAGAAGAAACCCTTAATTTTGTCACGAGACACGAACACTTCGTCTTGTCACTTTGCGGTTTTCCTATTCTTTGTAAGGTTTAGCGGGTCATTTTTCCGTTTCTTTGAATCGTGCCTTGGAAAAGAGAAATAATTGATCCTTCCGGCAACGTCGAAACCTTTGATGAAAAATTCACAGCTAAAAACAATCGATAAAATTTAAGAGGTCGCATCAGGCAGCACCGTCGAAATTGAGAACTCATCCCCATCCCAAATTTCGTTGTTGGAAAAGTTTTTATAGAGGCACGTAAGTTTTTGCGGGTAGACTACAGTAGGAACTTCCGGGTCTGGAAAAATATCGATCCCCCCTCCCCCATCTTAGCCGCTCTCGCGACGAAACTTTGGGGCGACACCAGCCAGCGTTTTCTTCTTTCCAAACTCACATCGACAACAATACCCGTTCGAGTGGAGGTACCAATCACAGCGGCAGAGCGATCCTATCAGACGAGTGATCGGCTCGAACTAGTGTTGCCAATTTTGTGATTCTGCCCATCTTTTTTTCATATATACTTTCATTTGTGTATTTGAGCCGGAAATGAACCTTGGTGATGATAGTCGTGGTCGGGTTGCTAAGCTCGAGAGATGCGTTTAAATACAGTAGGTCTGCAATTAACTCAAGGGCGGCACCCGTAAACGCCAAATTTCATAACCGCCAACGCCGTACCCGCCAGTACCCATAAGCGCCAATAATCATAACTGCCAAAGTCAAAGGTTGGGTTAAGTTAGGTCAGGTTGGCAGCGGCGTTGGCCGATTTGAAATTTGGCGGTTTTGAACATTGGCCATTGACGGATTTGAAAATCGGCGTTTATGATAGCTACCCCTAACTTTACGGGAAGTGCTTTGAAGGAAATTGCTGGCTCATACTCGTGTGATTCGCCATTTTAATTCGAAAGAAGCAGGTCCAACCCCCGCTCGGCAATATTTCGGAAATCCGATTAAATCCCCAGGCTGATCAGAACAAAACGGACACAATGAAGACGAACGAGCTATCAAAAAATTGTGCGCTGATAAGAAAAAGAATATGGCTGGCTGGCTGAAAGAGGGTTGGCAAAATTCCTTTGAGACGGGTCCGGGCTGACGAAAGGCAAGGTTGGGGGGGGGGAGATACGTCCGTCTGTATATACACATCAGGATAACCTGTTGCTGCAGCACCTAAAGCACCTGATGCCTTTAGCTTAGAGAGGGAGAGAGAGAGAAAATTCAGAAAACAAAATTGTCAGCAGACGTCACAAGATTTTAGGACTCTTAGTCCTCCTCCTCCAATTCTCTTTTCCTTATCGTCCCCAATTATGCCCTTCGGACACTTTTCTCGTCCAACCTCAAGTTCACGTCATCAAGTCCCCTTCACAGTCGCTAGGGCTTAAGTGCGACCTGGCGACAGAAACTGCTGCATTTAAGGGATCATGGCTGATGACAGTCTATGAATCTCTAGCTATGGAAGCAACTAATTGGGAAACAGTACTCCAGATTGGAGTAAGACGGAATAACGACGCCGAGGAACTGGAATAACGAATCCCACGCCGTCTTGCAATTGCTTGACAAACACCGCATCTATCATAGAACACAGATGAAATAAACTGTAAGTAGGTACTGTACCACTGAAATTTCGCGAGAATTATAATTACCAGGAATTCGGAAATATTTAACTCGAATACCCAGTAATATCGAAAACTAACAAGAAAAACAAAAGGCTACAAAATTATAGTTTTTCGGTTAAGTAATTGTTTTATGCTTAACACTGAATGTCATTAATATTGTACTGCTCTCCCCACGGTATAAAAGGTTTTGTTATACCAACAAAATCCTTTGTTAAAATAGGGATACCAAAAATATTTTGTTACAACACCAAAATGCTTAGTTCTATCAACAAAACGTTTAGTTGCTGCAGCAAAATTTTTGGTTGCAGCAACAAAAAATTTATTTGTTGTCCCTAATTTTGTTGCCGTAACAAAACCATTTTTTCCGTGCCGGTGACGAACTCGTAAATATCATAATCCTGTGAAATTTCGCGAATAAAGACCTTATTTCGCTGAGTAGACTTAATTTTGCAAATATTAGCCCGCATTCACTGCGGGAGCTTAACCCCATTCGAAGGAATACGAGGTCGGGATCGGGATGTGCCAAGGTGGAAGTTCAGGTCGCATGTCCACCCAGCGCAGTAGCGTACCCGAGCCCATAAAACACCGTCCGATGGAAGCGGTAAAGCAACCTCGCGTAAACACAAAAATACCCATCTGTCTTTCAAAAAAGTCGCAATCTACTCGTCAGTGCCATAAAGCTTGGCATGCTGACCCAAATACCCATACGTAACCTCCGGGTACTCCCACCACTGGAAATGTCGACCCACGGTAACGGTGTGCCACTGAATTCTGTCCCGGAATGCACTTTGGCGAACTGTCCGTCAAGTCGGGCTGAAAGTGGGCCTCAAATACGGCTCGGCCCCGCCGTCTTTCCAAGGGCTTCTGCGCGAAGCCTATCTCGTGCTATGGCCGTGGGGCGCGCCGAAGGGTCCTGGGGTGCCTCTGTGACCCCTGGGCTCAACCTCGGCTCTGCTAAATCGGACGAAACCCGATTGCCCACTTCATAGAGCACGCAGCACGCTTTTCTGTTACGCATTCGACTCTCTCAGTTTAAAAAGTTGCGTTTTCCAACACATTTTCTACTCTGTTTCGACGAGTATAAACCAGCCCATGTTTTACGTAGTCATTACTGCTTACATGTTTTGAGTAAGATGGTAAAACAGGGGGGGGGCATTCGATAGCGCCAAAAACCACAAGCGCCAACGCCGCGAGCGCCAGTCCGTAACCGCCAAACGAGAAAAGTCGCAAACGCCAAAGTTCGTATAGGTTAGGCTAGGTCAAGTTAGGTTAGGGTAAGTGACGTTAAGTTAGGTTAGGTTAAGTGACGTTAAGTTAGGTTAGGTTAAGTTAGGTAAGGTTAAGTTAGGTAAGGTTAAGTTAGGTTAGGCGAGGTTAGTATTGCGGTTAAGACCTTTGGCGTTTGCGACTTTTCTCGTTTGGCGGTTGCGGATTGGCGCTTGCTGCGTTGGCGCTTGTGGTTTTTTGCGCTTATGACAGCTAACCAAACAGGGTATATGCGTAAGAATAAACCTGTGAACAACTACATCAATAAGGTCTCGCCGAGAGCTTCCAAATGATATGGATATTGATGGGGTTATCTCAAACAGTTACCCAACGACACTCTTTCCCCGATTTACCTTATCCGTACCTAAACATGTAATGGTCTACCTGAAACCGGGATTCGGTTTTGCATGCTCGACGATCAACGATATGAAACCACGTGTAGACCGGTTAACTTGGGCTGCGTTTCTTTTACATCGCATTGTTAAGGTATGAGAGGACACAATTGTGACCTTTAATTTACAGCGAAGGTGATACTCGGTATGGCCTTGCATCATGAACCACTTGGCGTAGACGAAGATAACAACTTTTGCAACTCCCTGTACATCCAGATATCTCATTTCAGCTATCATGGGAGGAAGTATGGCTCAAAACAAAGGGCGCACGGAATGCGGGCGAAAGGTAGGATCCTAGGAATGCAGATAAAGTCCCTCACGGGTGGGAGGTGGACGCTGGCGTCGTTGCAGCGACATGAAAACGGCGACCAGTCCTGAGAGGGTCATGGGAATGAATGGCGCGACTATTTCAGCGAGATCGTCGCGTCGAGAGGAAGAAACCAGCTTACCCTCGACTTACCGTCACCTCTCTTTTACGACGACCTTTTTCATAGCATCAACATCGCCGAATCGTCATCCCGAAAATTAATTCCACGACATTTTACTGCAACACAGTAAAACCGATCACCTCCTCTTACGTGTTTGGTGAATGAAAACAAAACAGGGGTAGTGCATATTTTATGGTAATTTTAAAGATTGACTTACGTTTAGCCGCATCAATGCAAAGCCCTCGCCAAGACCTTTAGAATGATATGGCTGAACATAGGTCGATCTTGAAAAATAATTAAATACGCACTATATTCGCTTTACTTTCACAGCGAAAACAGGTAAAAAAATTCCCCCAAAAAAGGCGTTGCGTTTTTACTGTGAAAAAATATCTTTTCAGAGAAGTCCAATGGAAGTAAGACGTCTAATTACAATACTCGGCGTTAAAAAAATGCTTATAAATCGCCAGGCTTGTTTGCTTTGCCCAGGTTATCTGATATGTTAACTTAAGCTAGCCTAGCTCCAAATAACTAGCGGTATCTTGTTATGAGGAAAAAATGCGCAGTTAGGAATCTTTCCATAATTTTTACAATTAATGCAGTTCGGCAAAATGTGACATTGTGCTGGCTTTGACTTCATATCTAAGAGGAAATCTTCACATTAATGTCTCTTTGAGTTCTGGAGTACACGCTTCAGGGCGCTAAATGTTCCTCTTTGGAATCCCAGAGATTCTACGGGCACGTGAAAGGAACCGCAAAGGTGTCAATATCCAAGCGCAACATTTGCAAGTCAGTTGCTAGGAACGAGGAACGATTTCAACCAAATCCACCGAGAAACCTACTTTCCCGCGCCCCTTAAAACGCTCGGCAACAGCACATCTACTAAACGGCAAAACTTTTATAAGGCCATAAGTAACATAAAAGTCCGCGCACCTAAAGAAAATAGCTTTCTTTACGAAGGGGTTGGCAGATTGTAAGTGGCCTAATCTGCAGAGCTCACAAAACTGAAGCTATGCTGCTTATGAATATATTAGCAGTTAAAAAAGCAGACCAATAGGAAAAAACTGTTTCCTCAAAGAGAGTCGTTTTGGCGCGATGCACAATGTGACTTGGGGAAAGTTTTAACAACAGAAATAAACAGGGTGTACCGCTGTTTCGTTGTTATTTTGTCACAGGTGAAAGAGCTCCCCAAGAAAATGGGCAAACTTAAGCGCTGATCCGATCATCTAAGTTTTCCTTCGCGCCGTCAGGCGCGAATTTAGTCGAGTCACATACATGGCACCGCCTGTTCATTTTTTCTTTTCTTTTTTTTTCCGATACTGGTGTGACATCCAAATTCAGTTTGGGACAGATTGTACACAAACATTAATCCTTATGGAGTCGCTGCCTCACACTCACGTTAACGCATCGGACAACGTCCAAAATGTTTTCAAGCAAGAGCTGCGCACTCGATACGTCGGAGTAGAAACTGGTTGAAGATGTTGATAAAGCTCTTTAAACACAAATGCCCTAATTCACCACTGTGGTTATTTAAGGTTTCATTTGTTATGTCTTTTGTGGTACACCTTTCATCGTGAAGAACGCGGTGAAGTTTAAGGTACGTAACCCGTTTTAATCTACGTTAAACTAACCGCAAAACGTGATGCCGTTTTTCTCTCCGCGACAAAGAATCTCAAAAAGTGGCTTTCGGCTTGTGAGCGACATCCAAGCAGAGTAACAAGGTACCAGCTTATCCGAACCCCTTGATCTATTTGAAGTAAACCTTACCCAATCTAAAACACCCAAACCTAGATTAACCTTACCTAGGTTAATGTACACTAAACTAAACCTACGTTAACTTAACCTAAATCAACCTAGACTAGGTTAACCTAAAGGTTAACCTAGTCCAGGTTAACTTAACTTAAGGTTAACCTAACCCAGGCTAACATAACGTACACTAACCTAACCTTAGTTAGCCAAACCAAAGTTAATTTAACCTAGATTAACCTAACCTTGGTTAACCTACAAAAGCGTACGCCGCAGTTCGTCGTTAATCCTCGTAAACCAATAAGAAACTACACTGGGGTAGACCAGGAGGCAGAAAATGAAACGATGGAATTCACTGTGAGAAGAAGCTTTGTCACAATGATGCAGCATGATCTGTAGTTCGGAAATTCGGCTGAAAGCATACTCTGGCTGAAAGCGTAGCCAAGGCAGCTAAGTTTGCTTGCACAGCTGAATCTTAAGATCAAACTAAATTTTCATTAGTCTGCATAGGAAGAGAGGCTTTAATAGTGAAGAACAATCCCGCACAGTAAAAACTAGTCCTGAAGGCCTGTACCTGTTTTGAGTACTCATATCCAAGGATAAAACAGGGAAAGTGCGTAATAAGGTTATTTTTAAAAGTGAACCTGTTAACAACTATATCAATAAAAAGTTCTCGACAAGAGCTTTCGATCGGTGCTGTTATTCATAGGGCTATCTTTTAAGATAAATCACGCCCTTTCTTCATCTAAAACAGGTATCTGATAACCTCAAACAGCGGCTAGTTTTTTCTGTGCGGTTTACGTGAAGGATTGTTCAATGGTCTACTCTGGGACGCATTCGAAAACGGGGATGTTTCATCTCTTACACATGAAGCTCTCATAAGAAAGAAAGACAGAATACCCCTCGAGTGGCGTTTCTGAACGCAACCCTACGAGGTCCAGTTTATTTTTCGGAAGAAAGGTTGAGAGTCAGAGGGAGCTGAAAGGTGTACAATCGAGGCCAAAAGTCATGCGGCCTTTCGGGCTATTCCATTTATATGGGTGTCGCGCGTTCTGTCGTCGATTGTGCGCGGGCAGAGTCAGGGCTCCCATAGGATCCGTTCGCAAGGAAATAAGCTGTTTCGGTTCAAGTGCGTAAACTATAGTGTCTATATTTCAGGAAGGAGGGAGTGCGAGCAAAAGCGGTCGCATTGCGGACACCACGGCGGGGGAAACATACACTCACTCCGTCAAGACTGCGGCGGTGACGTCACGTTGCTAAGCAACCGTCCCTAGCTACCGTGCATAATGAAACGTGGGCATCCCAAACAGGTGGCAGTGCGCGGCGCGTTGCGGCGCCACGCGGCGGCGCCGACGCCGGCACGCCGTCCTTGCCTTGCGGTCGCTTAACCGGAAATAGATGGCCAATACAACTTAAACAAAGTCACAAGGGCCCCGGAAGCGCCCATTCGCCCGACTTATGTGACCGCGGATCGAGTAGTTCAGCTCGTCGCAGATGCGCGAACCTAATCAAATATATCAAAGCTACTTGTTTCCCTTTCCCCACATTTTTTTTAAGGTTGGCTTCCAAAGACTAAAGAAAAGTAATTCCCGTTTACGGTAGAATTTTAAATTTAAAGCTCTAAAAACAAAAGAAAAAAAAAATTCTTAGTTTTTGAGGAGTAAAAATTAAGACTTTAAGGACTCCCTGAAATACGTATGAGAGAGGATAAGTGACGGTCAACGTTGGGCCAATTTATGCGCTGAGAGGGGATAAGGATATGTAAGGTCACGTGGAATGGTAAAAACCTTGCTTAAATACTGAATTATGCGTGGCCACTCGTGCAAATGGTAGGAACGCCTAAAAACATTTTAAAGAAGGCGTGTATTTTCTATATTTGGTTTTCCATTTTCCGTCACCAAACCGAGAGATAAAGAAGAGTGGCACAGGGCACGTAACATAAATTATGCACTAATAGTCCCCAAAATGTGTTTAAAAAAATGTGGGTCGGGAAATTTGACCTTAAAAAGTGCGAAAAAAAAATTTTGAGGCATAACTATTAGAAAATCTAGCAGTCAAAGGACCATTATTGTTAGGAAAAAAAAAGTATCGTCTATTTGATTGCTCTCAGAGATGCGATGACTGAATGATTAAAAAGGCGAAAGTCAAGAATGACCTCATCCAGAGGATAGGTTTTCACAGGAAAGGAAAAAAAAAAACTTGTCAGAAAATTAAAATTCGTGAGAAACTCAATTGAACTAGTTGGATGTAATTTGATTCAAGACGTGCTGTGATTTTTCCTCGCGAGGGTCAGGAAAGGAGAAGTTGAAACTTTAACGCGATCAGCTGTGTCCTGAGCAACTTCTAAGCCTTCTTGAAGACTATGAAGTGCTCTCTCCGAAGTTACTATTACTTTTCAGTTATTTACAGTTGCGGTACCTCTTTCAACAGCTTCCAGCGTATCGGCAATCACGCAATAACATAGTTTAGGTGATCTTTTTAATTTCTCGTTGATTCAATTCACGCCTAATTACTCGTATTGTACGTTTTAGTTGCATTTTAGAACATGCTTTTGTGGGAACGTAAAAGCTGTTCAGGCTATTCCTTTGTTTCAATTTTACTAACCAAACAAGCATAGACCAAAACAGGTGTAATGCACAGCACTTGTTTTTTACTGCACAGTTTGAAGTTAACGTTTGGTACTGTAAACAAATATTTTTAAAAAATCCTACTAAAAAATAGCGGTACAAAGAAAAAGTAGGCCTAAAACTAAAACCCATACCGAGTAAACCATTCATGGTTGTATACGCAAAACGGATTTAGGAAATGTGTTGGTTAGTTTTCAAAATAGATCAGTAGCAATCATATCAAAATAAAAGGCTCGGCGAGAGTTTCACATTGATATGACTATGGTTCTGTATATCATACAAAGTAGGCCTGATCAAAATTCATGTACTCTCCTCAGTTTTATACCCACAAAACAGGATACACAAGATTCCTAAAACCATAGTTTTTGTTTAATGAATGAATACGTATTCCCAGCCAAACACCCGACAGGCAAAAGCTGGGTTTCTCGGCCCCACCGTTCCATTCGGCATATTACAACCATAAAAAAATAATAAAACAAAAAAAAAATCTCCGAAAAAACGTCAGAAGCGAAAGTGACTCCGTCCGCTTTTTAAGGCCTTTTTGTTTTCATGCAAATCACAGTCAGCTGTGTTTTTGATAAGCGCAAGAAAACGTGAAAGAGTCACGAGTGTTCGGCTGCTACAATTGAAATGCAAATAATTCGGTCTCCGCGCCGCGTTTCCGAGCCCCGGTCGCCCAGGGTTTGTTTTTCGACCCATAAAAGAGCCCTATCGCCGACTGTTTCAAAAACACTCGTGAATTAAAATAATAGATGTTTAATACGCAATTGTTACCGAAAATTCAGATTATAAGAGCTCTGTTTTAAGACTTCATGATACGTTTTCCAGCACGAAAACACATAAGTGCGATGGAATAGTAGGAATTACTATCCCAACAGCTTAAATACTTCGCTGTTGAGAGTGCAGACTGACGCAACAGCTAAATAATGCCCTGAGGGTATGGGTTCGAAAAAGCTGAAGAAATTCCAGCCTAATGCAAGGTTTTGCGACTTTTTTGTTGGTCTATGTCTACAGTCTAGTTATTCTAGTGTTTTATCTCCGTTCAACCTTAAGTTACATTATCAATACTGAATATTTACAACCGCGTAGGTTAAGTGACCAGACAAACCTGAGTGATGCGATCTTCAGTAGATCTAAAAACCTTTTTATCAGTTTCACGATTTTTACTACGTAACAAATATACTTTTCAATTTCCTTTGTAATCTTTTGATTCGATAACTTCTTATACGTAAACGCAGCTATTTAAAAAAATTGATCTTAAAAAAGTCTATAAGCATTTTAATTTACATTTAATAGGACATATTTTGCCTTTTAAAATTACATTTTTGAAATGTCTCAAGCGGCAAAATGTCAAAACCGACAAACTTATATTTTGGACTTAAAATGAGTAATTTGGAGCATTATTAAATTTGGAGCATTATTAAAATATTTTTGCTTTTCACTATATTTTAAGAACGGAACAGCATCATTTTTCGAAGATACGTGCCTGTAAATCAGCCCAAGCATCCAAGACCCAAGAGACAATAATAACAATTTAAAAAAAACCTTGAAAATACAGGCGTCATTTTTTTTTCTGGTCAAAAAGTGTATTTAGAATGATTTTATCACAAAACGAAGCAACCCTTTCATTGTCAGATTACTCCTTCCTGAATGAATGCGAATGAAGACGGGGGCCCATTCCCTGTGCGCTGTTATGCCGCGCGGACGAGACGAGAGGTGTGAGTCGCGCTTTGATTCCTAGAGCTTCTTGTCCAGCCAGAGTGATTCACAACCTAGAGAAACAGCTGAGGGGGTGCCGTTAATTTAGCTACAGGTGGTTACGACCGGCAAGCCAATTTCGCCGAGGGCCCGGTAGGGCTGGTCGCCCGGCCCTGCGGGAGGGGGGGACGAGGGGGAGAGAGGCTTCCAGGCGACAATCACGACCCCCCCTAAGTGTTTGCTATCACGCGATACTCGGCCCAGCTGACTCATAGCCGTGGCAGATAAACTCAGCTTTGACGAAATTTCTAGGATATAATACAAAGTACTGCTGGAAGTTTTCGGGCCGGGTCCGCATAAGCTACCACTCGGGACACTGCGATAAAAACCTCTGTACTTGCTCTATACTAGTTAGGGGTATGAGGATCGAACGAGGATACAATCTATGAATCAGTGAAAGTCTCTGACACCCAGTAAAAATTCACTGTATCTCAGTCAATACCGAACCAATGAATTTTTTCAATGATGCTATGTATTGACTGAAATCCATTGACTTTTGTGAGTCTCAGAGACACTCACTGATTGAAATTTAGAGTGAGTAATTGAAAACACCCGTTTTACGTAGCCGGGTACACTGTAAATTTAAAAGATTTATATCACTGTCCTCGAGTTCCACCGTAAGTAACCAAGCAGAGCGGAGTGACTTCGGGGTGAGGTCCACGGCATAAGGTCACTTAACCTTAGTTAACTTATTCTACACGAAAAAAAAATAGAAGTGGCAACTAACGAGTTGCTATAGCAGTTGCCATCAATTTTAGTAGTCGCAGCCATCGCAAACTTTAAGCAGCCATTGCTAACGTTATCTGTAGCTGAATTTAACGTTGGCAATCACTGCTACAAAGTTAAGCAATGTCTGGTGAAATTATCTGTACTTGCTACATCGATTAAAGCGATAGCTGCCGCTGCTTTCTTCCCGTGTAAAGGCCGCATTACCTGTTTTTTTTTTTTTACTACTCGCAAAAGCTTATTTCTATCAAAAATAAAGAGCCAAACAATCTCATCTAGTTACATAATTTTACAAAAAGTTGGAAAACTTAACAAAAAGAAACTTACTTTTTCGATAGAACAACTAAGGTAAAAAAAGGATGGTGAAAAGTTTTAATAAATATTAAATATAAGTTCTTGCGTCGAGGTGGGAGAAGTAGCACATCCGCGGCACGATATCCCATCATAAATTACTTCCAGATAAAAAGTGCCAATTAAACTTTAACACTTTCCGATTCGCCGAAACACAACTATTTCTGAAGAGAATTAATTCGAATTCTGCAGAATAACGACCAATCAAGAAGGTGCTCTAAAAATCTAATTAGTTCGGTGCACCTCGAGCAACTGGCGCACCAGTTTGATTGAAAACAGGCCAAGCTTTAAGATAATGACAAAAACTTCGCTAGTCTTTCAGAAATTGATTCCTTTCACCCCTGAAATTCCCCTTGAAAGGTCTCGGGAAGTTTGCTCTATACGTGCAGGTAGTTGGATACCACACGATCCCCTCTTTGAAAACCAGCGATGTAAAAGAATGATCGGCATCAAAAGCCCTAACAACTTATGAAAAGGGCACTACGCTCCTAAATATTTTCTAGAATTTTCCGAGAGTTTTATCGATAAACACGTTAAGTCCACAGCAAACGGTCCTTACGAACAGGAAATCCTTTTTTGAAGGAGCCAAGGACTTCAACGTCTACTTTGCAGCGCAATTTGATTAGGACATAATCCCGTACATAGTTCACTCAAAATGAAAAGTTAAATAACCTTTCTTCTTCCGTGTTTCTTTCAGCTTGATCAGCCTTTCTGCAAAGGTATGCGTATGCAGATACATCGTTATGAATATGCTTTGCGACAGCTACTATGTTGTATGACGCTCGTTGTGAGTATCGCGCAGATATCGACTTCTTGACGGGAGCAATTGCTCTTCCCCTAACACTCATATATTTAAGATTTGAACATATTTCTTGTCTATATGCTGAAGCCTGATATCAGTACAGCCACCCTCAATATGTCCTAAATGGTACACTGTAAAAAGAGAATCTTAAATCCAGATGCAACACAAATCACTGGTCTGAAAATAAATACAGCCCAATCGCGTGTCCTGAATTTCAGCCATCGTTTTTAATTTCTATAAATTTCTTATTTTAAGAATGATAAAACTGAAAGTCATTATTTAGACTGAAATTAAGACAAGTAGTTTGACTTGACTTGTATCTAAAATTGAGATTTCTTTTTACAGTGTATATGCTCTTAAAATATTTGTTATAATATGAGATAAAACGTCGAAGTATGAATTAGAAGCATGTGCTTGCAACAGTTGCAAGCGCCACGCTGCGTGAAAACTTCCAATACCGGGGAACCTTTTTTTATACGATAGGACTCCTCCAGCTCGGGGCGGCGAGGGCAAGCAGATTAAAATAGGCCTCCGACTTAGATTACTCCTCTGTCCCTCTCCCACCGCTCCTTCTCTCTTTCCAATCTCCTTTTTCCCCCCTCTTATTGTTTTCTTCATACACGTTGCCACCTCCGTCCGTTAACGCGCTCCGACTTTCAAGATCGGCTAATTGAAAGGCCAAATGATCGCTGAAGTTAATCGAAATGGCATACTCTTTTGTCGCAGTCAAGTCTTTGGCGAGAGGAGGCCTGTATATTTGTTCAAACGTGCGAATATTTTCGATCAGCGGAATATTTAAGTGGGCAAATATTCCAGTGTGAAATAATAATACGGATTCGGACAAGTAAAGAACTACAAGAACGAAAAACAAAGATTTAGCATTTAAAATTTTGTGTAAAAAATGTTTCAAAACTCAAAAATGCTACTGTTCCTGTTTTAAGACATAAAAAAAGAACGCAACTTTGAGTTGGGATTCGCTTTTGTGCAGTTTGACCAGCCCTTGAGGCCCCCACATTATTCATATCACAGTTATGCAAAGCACCACCATTTTCATGCATACGTCCTTAGGAGTATAACTGCTCTGCCCCGCGAATATTTTCGGGCATGCGTAGGGCAGACTACCTTCCTTGAGTGCGAGGAAAGATTTCGTTAAAACCTCTGTCCATAAAGAAATGCGTGCAGAATACCTCAAGGTCTTGGAGTCTTTGTGTTGCCGCAATATTGCGATATTGTTAGCCGTGTTTGAACACAAAACTGCCAGCTATTATTTCTCCTTTTTTATTCAACCGCTTAAGTCCTCTTGACGGTGGCTTTTTCCAAGGAAAACAAAAAAAATATGGACAGCGATTAATATTTACCAGCGTCTATATTATCCCATAACGTACAGCATTGCTCAGTCCCAAACATCCATGTGTGATTCCACGATGCATGTAATGTCCCTGAACTCCATTCGGAATGGATTCATCCCAAGGAAACTTGTTTCTCATGGAAACTGACTTCACACACATATGATGATTTCTACAAGAGAAATCCAAGGATTGTTTTTTCGACCTTGTTTCCCATGGGTAACCATCATTCCTACCGTTCGTTGCCTATCTATAGAAACCCGACTATCTCAAATTTTATCTTATTTCGCGACATAACCTATACAGTACTCTAAATAAAACGTAAGTTGATAAGATGTTTTGGTCGTTTAGTAAAAACAGCATGGGGCAAGAGCACTCCATTCGGTATTTATTTATATCAGCGCACAGCCAATGTCTAACTTTACGCCCCGCTCGCGTGAGTGTACGAGGGAAATCATGAAAGAAACTGTTTTCTTGAATTCGACGACTGCTCTCCTCACGCTAATGGTTTTCCGATATTTTCCCGCTGGAGGAACGTAATCCCCTTCGATTCCTTCTTCAGGATGTATGAACTTGAATTCACTTTTTACGCGATATACTCTTGCGTATGTGGAAGCAATTAACCCTAATATTCTGCTTGATTGACAACCCCCTTAAAAAAGTAATTAGCGAAAAGAAGTTGCAGAAACGAAACGCTCTGCCCACATGATGTGGTTACATCAAATTAGAAATTCAAACTACTCAACTGAGCGGTGCAATATATCTCTAGTATTTTGCGTAAGATTTACCAATTAGACATTTAAAAGGAAATTTTTGAATTAATGAGCAATTACGCACAGTGAAAAACAAAACATCCGTTTCAGGGAGTTCTATAATTTTAAACGTGAAACGAAAACGGGGGTAGTACGTATTTTGGTAATTTTTCAAGATAGACCTATGTTCACCCACATCAATGGAAAGCTCTCGCCGAGACGTCTTAAATGATGGGGCTGAACACAGGTCTATCGTTAAAAATAACCAAAATACGTACTAACCCATTTTTGTTTTTATTAAGAAAAAGTTATAACATTCCTTAAAAGGGGTGTTTTGTTTTTTCTCTGCGGCTTCTGAAAAATGTCTTATTATAAGATTCACGGAGTTTAAAGGGATTAGATTTCCGATATTATCATGTGATACTGTACTGCATAAGAGAATCTCAGCCTCCCCATATGGCCACAAAACTGATGTAGATATACTGATACACTGTTATACTGATACTGATATGCTGGATTTGCTCACCGAGCAAGGTCTATATCACTAACTATCCATTTCAATAGAAACCTACCACCGCTTCTTACTTCAGATTCTGGGTGCCATTAAAAGGTCTTGCAAAGAAAACAAAATACGCACAGTACCCTTTCCGGTTTTACGCCCCCAAGAAGTACACAACTCGCCTACGCTCAAACAGACACGGCAGACGCAATCGACGTAACAATCCTTTGAAAAGCTTCGATGCGTAAAAAATTAAATTCGATCTAACAAAACAAACCCGTGCGCTAAAAAACGGTATTGTGCGCGGGCAGATCTGATTGTGAGTAGTTTCCACTTGACTAAGACGGTTTGAGCAAACTTATGTCAATTATAAATGAGTTCGATTATTTCAAACTATTGTCCAATCTTGAGCAAACTTGAAAAAGCCGATTAAGCTGGTTAAACAATATTCACGCTTACCACTTCAGCATTGTTTGGTTTGACGGCGCGGCGTGTACACTTGAGGCTGTTTGCTTATTCGTGCTCCAAAGGCCTTCGCTGGAGTCCGGGACCTTAGGTAAATACGCGACCTATCAGCCATACACAACGACTCAAAGGACGACACTTGGCGACAAATTCCAAAGTGTTTTTAACCTGTTAATGGCTTGAGCCCTTTGCGAAACAATGCTACCAGGCTTCGACAAGATACCCTTGCCCATACTGCGCACAATGTATTTTGGAATTCGTGTGAAGACCACTTCTGCGAATTAAGCTGCTTCTCTGTTTTTCGAAAAAAACAAACATTCTCCTCAGAGTACAGTGAATTTGCACTTTTTACATTGAATTTATAATAAATTTTAATTTTAAAAATACAAGAAAAATTAACATGTTGCAGAATTTTAGCGTTGATTTTTTTAGAATTGATTCAAACGTTTGTGTTTTTTTTTTAATTTTCAAAAATAAAGTAAAATAGCAAAAAAATAGAGATTGATAAATTTTAAAATTATGATTTGCTTTTTTACGGTTAAGATAAGCTGGACCATAAAAAGGCCCCTGATTTAGGCACACAATATACAAGATTTAAAAAGAGAAAAACCACAAGCGGGAAAACCATCAGGATAAGGAAAAAAATCTTTGATTTTTTTAATCAACAACGGGAGTTTTAACTAACAAGAACAAGGATACACATGAAAGCACAAAAATTTCATTTAAAAAACTTCGGTGTACTTTGCGTGGACTACGCCAATTTTTGGTATTGACTAGGTTTTGATTTTTTTCTTCATTTTTTTGTTATTGTAGTTGTTAATTTTTACAAATAGTTATTCCGAAGCTCATTTGTTTCCCAACACGACGGGAAGTCCAATAGCATCCAATTAGAGTGACACAACCTTAGTGGATATAATATGTCTTGATTAGACAAGAGAAATGTCAAATTGGGGCCTAGCTTAAGATTAGCGGCACATCCATCACGTGATCAGGTATGCGAACATCCGCAGCTCTGTTCCTAGTCCTGTTTCCATGGCATCATTGTTTGCAACAGCTGTGGTCAAACATCAACAACACTGTGCCCTTGAAACAACAATCGTGACGAATATACCCGAACAACCGGTGTAGAGTTCAGAACAAGACAACTAAGGTACAAAGTTAAAACTGTACGATGTGCGCACACACTTTTTTTCATAGCTTCTCCGGAAATATAAAAGCATATTTAGAAGTAGTACTTCTTGCGGCATTTGATCGATTGCTGGCTACAACAAAAATTTAAAA
>Ga0058701_10001609_pt1 | contig 16288 bp, 9 predicted proteins | sample AgamicOrMae_FD_97039 | JGI IMG/M metagenome (GOLD analysis project Ga0058701, IMG submission 97039) | Agave microbial communities from Guanajuato, Mexico - Or.Ma.e | ecosystem: Host-associated > Plants > Phyllosphere > Phylloplane/Leaf | place: Guanajuato, Mexico | collected 2012-06-04
TAATTTATTGTCTTTCTAGTTGGGGCTTCACCTCAACTAGAAATGTAGTGAAAGTTTTTAAAGTTCAGAAGAAAATTTTAAGGATTATGATGGGTGTCTCTTCTACGACTTCTTGTAGAAATATTTTTAAAGATCTTGGTATCTTGACTTTTCCTTCCTTGACTGTGAAAGAATGTTGCCTTAGTGTTAAGAGAATATTGACTCTAATTGATTTTAAAACCAAGACGCATGACTATGACACGAGACAGAAAACCGATTTTAAAGTAAAAATTGATATGACAAGGTTTAAATCACCTCCCTGCTTCAACAGATCTCTGTATAACTATCTACCAAAGAATGTGCTAGTGTGTGCTCGTTGTCAAGATTTTAAAAGAGAACTTATTATATTCCTGCAGATAAACAATTTTTATAGCATTGAAGAGTATATGATGAGAAAACATACTACTTGAGAATGATTGTTGTTTCCTTTTGTAATTTAATTGCAGTTTATGTGTACGTAGCCTGACGATACCAATACGTGTAAAGGTCTAATGGATAATAAAAAATCAATCAATCAATTCATGGGTTAGGTTACTTCCAGCTGGATTGGGTTACCGTAGGTTGGGATGTAGGTGACTTAGGTTAAGGGATGTCCGGGTTAGGATTAACTGACGAATTTTGCTTAAATGAGTTATGATTAGGCTAGGTGAATTTCGTTTCAGTTACACAGTAGACACATCCTAGAGGATTGAGGAGTTTGGGTCTAGAAGCTGCCGCTAGCTGTTGGCGCAGAGGTAGGCAACCACAACACATCCGTGTGGACGCGGTTGCAGCACTAGAAAGAGTCTTCCTAGCCCTTTAGGTTTTAACTTCTTCTCTCCCAACTCGATCACACTTACAGTATGTCCTCCACCTTGTTAATTATGTTTCCTCTCTCCTGTTCACCTTCTCGTCTCCTTTCCTTCAAGTTTCTTCCGACCAGTCAACTCTTTCCACCCTTTCCACCCCGTCCTCCACTTTCACTTTTTTTCAACCCTTTCCACTCTCCATCTTCAACATTATCTTCTCCTTTCCTCGACCATATCCTCTTACCCTGTTTTACACTTTCATCCTACACTTTCTCCAACCTTGTCTACTCCCCCATCCCCCTTTCTTCAATGTCATCACCGCTTCCACCAAGTCTTCCCATCCATATGTGTCCTTTACTTTCCCCAATTTCTCTTCCAACCCTTCATTCCCCTCCTGCCCTTTCTTCAAACCTGTCTCCACCTAGAGCCCTGGATATACTAGAGAGGAGGCATCGATTGTGCAAAACCATGGGCGCCGCCATCTTGTTGCGAAGTTTCCCTGTAAGCTACAATGTATTCGATGGTCCCATAAGAAACAAAATGGCTGCCCAATGCCTCCAAGTATATCCAGGCCTCTATCTACACCCTCCTTCAACACTATTCTCTCTTGTCTTCTCTTTTCTCTACCTTGTCCTTTCATCCACACTATCCTCTCTTTGCGTCCACACCGAGCCCTTTGATGTTCTTATATTCCATGGACATAACGCAAAACTGTACGACCTCAACCCATCCTTTTTTTCATCACAAAGCGTGCCAAACAGAATGTATATTTACCCAAAAAAAGAAGGAAAAGAAAAAAGGTTAGCAGTGGCGACGCGGCAGGCGCCGAGAGACTGGCGCCACCTGGCGGCGGCTGCGGCGATTGCGGCGTGGGCGCTCGCCTTAACCTCCTTAAGCCGCATCGATTCCGCGAAGTCATTTTTAATCGGCGCGCAACGCAATTATGGCGGGGCGGCAAGGCAGGGCAGGCCACAGAGAAGAGAGGAGATCCGAGAGCCCAAGGATATCTATAAAACCGCCGGCGGCGGCGAAAAAGCGATGCGACGCTTGTTTTCGCCTTTCGGTTTCAATCGGCTTCTCTCGGCGTCTCGATGCACTTAATCTGCGGCGGGATCGCCGAGTCGATAGGTCAAACATTGCTTGAGGAGTCGGCTAGATTTCTCTTCGATCCAGTCTCCGAGGAAGAACACGGTGGGGGTGAGAGGAGGGCCGCTACAGAGTTCAAAGAATCGTATTAGCCTAGTTGGCGATATTGTCGAAAAGGGCACTTGTGTGGGACAGCGACTGCTAGTACCTTAACTTGCAGCCTCCGATTTTCTTGAAACTTCCAGAACTTTAAGATAGTTGTATAAAAGATATCCAAGTCCAAAACTTGCTGCCAAAATGCATTTTTAGACCTTAAAATCAGCTTTGAAAATTGAACAAAAAGTGTAGAAAAATTGCCGATATCTTGGAAACATCGCAAAATCCTCAAAATTGCAGCCTTGGGTGCTACGTTTTAGTGTTCTACAAAAAAAAAAAGGATTATTGGTTCTAAATTATATCGAGCAAAATGTCCAGAATTGAAGGCTATTTTTAAGGTGGTAAAAATGAATTCCGGCAGCAAGTTTGGGGCTTGGGTATCTTTCCATACCGATATCTTAAAGTCCTGATAATTTCATGAAAATTTGGGGCTGTACTACAAGTCGTAGGGAAGTACAACAAGTTGTAGTACTTCCCTTGTTGGTTAGATAAGGTAGCGTAAGGAAGAGTTGGGTGGGATTGGGTTAGACCGAAATAGTTCACGTTTAAGATTAGGTGAGGTTAAGTTAGGTGGGGAAAGTTGACGGTTGTCAGGTTGATAAGGATGTTAGAGTTCGATAGGAGAAGGATGATATGGATATGTTTGGATAACTAAAATGAAGGCTATTAAGAAAAAAAGTATGAAGGTAGGCTGAAGGTAATAAAATGGAGTGAAGGCAGTGAAGTGGGGTGAAGATAGTCATCTGGGGAAAACGCAAGGCAGCTTAATTTTCCTGTTATATACGATGAAGGCATAATAGATTGGCAAAATCAGCCAAGTAATAAAAGCAACCAAGAAATTAAAAAAAAGCGGATAGATTTGACCACATTCTTAGACTACGAGCTAATATCGCCTCAAGCACTCCCACTCTATTCAACAGTTCCCACAAGCAAAAAATCAGTTCACACTGAGCATACCGACTCAAACTCCTTCTTACAAGTTAGCCAACCGAAAATTAAAAGCACAAAAAATGCGGATTAGCGCGTGAGAACGTCCGTCGCGTGCCTCAGCAGGCGCAGTTACCAAACCAGTGGTCCTGCCTCAACGGCCGCGCCACGCCCCGCCCCGCGTCTCGAAGGCCGCATGCCGCAGCAATGCCGCAAGAATGCCGCGAGACGCATGCCGCAGGGCAACAGAGGCAAGATGCAGCACTGGCCGCGGGCCGCATCAGTGGCAGAGCCACCTAAGGCCCTTCGGCCAAATCCACGGTATACCGTGAGAAATACTCTGCTGGAATGCACAAACTGGCCGGACGGCCGTTCGGACCGTAACCGAGTTGATTCGATCTGGAGATAAGAAAATTACGTCAAGTTTTAGGTGGGCGGTGTTTATGTACCGTATGAGTCAGCGATCAGACAACCGAGTGTCATTATGAGAAAGCGAGCTATGCAAACGGGGGATCGTAACTTCAGTCGAGAGGGACCCAATTTTACAAGTTGCGCTGTACTCAAAAAAGTGTCTTCTTTGGTACCTACTAAACGTAAGGTCTGAAGGAACTTTTGGTTAGGCAGCAATATAAAGCTGTTGGCTATGATGTAGGATAATAATTGATTAACCCATAACAGCCCAAAGTATTTGGAGTGAAATTTAGCTTGAAGTTAAAGGGATTTTTCCCAATAAAATACGCAATTTTAAGCTTTAGAAAAAGCTTAAATTATTGGATTTCAGGTTTCCCGAGGGGTGATCTTTTTTAAAGTGTGACAAAACTGAACGAAAAAGATCCTCTAAAATATTTTTTTCTGTTTCCGAACGGCATCGCTGGGCGGTAGTGGGTTAAATTTATCATCCCACAGTTAATAATAAAAAAATAAAAAATGGAGGAATAAAGAGGTGTATGTTTCAAGGAGAAAAAACGATTGGAGAAGAGGAAAAAAAGGTGAACAGAGTCATAGGAATATTGGTTAATTGAACAAAAGTCTTAAGAAGGGAACTCTACCGGTACAGAATCATCTGGTTCTAAAATTTGTTCATAACTTCCTGCGAGCATTGCAAGCAAGGTTTGATGGGAGCACTATGAACTGAGTGACTGCGTACAAGCTCAACAATATGGTCAGATTTTAGCTTGTGTTTCCCTGGTTTGGTTTAGAAAAATGCCACATTAGGACTTTCTGAGGGTTTTACTACAACCAAATACAAGCAAGCTAATTTGAGAATGGGTATTTGTGCATAAAGTGTTGGAAAATCCTATTTAACAAATGAAATAATCCAAGGCTGAAATTGCATGTTTGCTTCTCCAGTTGCATCTGTCTAATGATGAGTGCATTTCTCAAGCGCACAATAACCAGCGCGGGACCCACTACCCATTCGCAAACCAGCATTAAATTGTTCTTTCACTATAATCATGGGATTCATACGTTAAAACAATCGTCCATTACCTATTTTTTTACGATAAGAACTCTATTTTGGGTGACAAAACCGCGCATTATCCGGAAACTTAATACAGAAACCTCAGGAACAAATGTAAACAAAGCCTCCACTTGAGGAACGTAGCCCATTCAAACCCCAAAAACCGATGAAGAATTATGTCATATTTTCGTCGCGGCATGTTTTAATATAAAATCCTAACTTAAGATGCACGTACAGGTGCTTTCGGCCAAAAACCTGACTTTCAGCTGATTTTCGAGGAAGAGGTTAAGAAGTCACATAACCTCTTCAGTGCTTCGGCAACACCTACCTTGATAGATGATCCGGGATTGTTAAGTCACTTAGAGGACGAGTTCATGAACGAAATCACGCAGTCACACTGAATTTCGAACAAATAATAACTCGAACCGAATTCAAAAATTGTAATTAATAACACCCACACTTTTGATACACATGTTTCCCGCGACAGCAGACATGGAACCAAAACCTCCGCCGCTAGATGGCAGGACCAAACAGGCGCCAGATTTTAAATGTAAATCCTGCGCCGATAAGAAAGCCCATTTCTAGAATTTCATCATGTTTTTCCAACAGGTATTTTAGGCATCAAAAATAGCTATAGCTTAATTATTAAACTTTCATGGATACACTCAAGTACATAGAAAAATTTTGCGACTGACCCTGGGCTATCTGAAAAGTAGCTAGTATTCACATTCCGACTGCCTAACCTTAAGCATCGAATTTAAACCAGGATTTATCTGTTGAGCGTCCGCGGTGAGATATATTTTCATTTTTTGGCACTTTGATCGTCGGAGAGCTTTCTTGATGCGCCAGGCTCGTAAAAAACTAGCGCCTGTTTACCGTTTTTTCCCCTTGCGTTAAGCTGTTTTAGAACGAGGGCTGGAAAGGATAAGTAGAAAACATCTCTGTTTTAAAGAAAAAAAGCGATCATCGGATATTTTATTACCAATGGTGCTTTTACTTACGAATTACAAATAGTTATTCATAACACAGCATCTTTATAAAGGCTATAAACAAATAAAAACAATACAATGATGAGAGACATTGCACTTCATTAACATCTTTCTTATCCACAGCTCACTCTCTTCTCAAAACCTCATTTAAAAAAACAAACACAAAAACAAAAGAAAATCTCACAGAGTCCATTTTCATAAACAATATACCGGTACTCACGCGTGTATAGAAATAGTAACGTGCAAAGTTAATAACTTTCTCGGTGTCTTAAACTGCACTTTAGTACATAGTAACAATCAGAAGCCAGTTTTAAATAATTGCAAGTATATAAAGCTTCAGTTGCAACGCTCTTCAAATCAAACACATCTTCTTAAAATAAATAGAATACTTGCGAGGAAGATATACGTTATGGTATTTTTAGAGAGTACTTCACATCTCTATGACTTATGAGGACAGGAAATAAAATTGGGAAGGGTTCGAATAAACTGTCTCACGGATTAATAACAACCGCTTAAAAAATTCAAAGAAAATAAAAAGTATGAAAACTGTCGCTGCAGGTGAATTTTTTCTAGTACAATATTAAGTGAATGAGCTAAGAACAGCCATTGTCGGTAAGTATGGTCCCGTAAAAGCAGCTGTCATGAAGTAATAATGGCGTTGTATGAGAGTTATCTTAATTTTAAACTTAAAATTAGATAAAAACATTCTATACCGAAAATTCTTTGTAATATTGTCACTTTTTGTACCGGCGAAATAGCGTAGAAACCACAGCACATGACCTCTATAGTACGTTAAGGAAAGGTGCTCAAAGGACACTGTTTGAGTTTTGGGTGCGACTGTACAGCCTAAACAAAAGAAGAAGCACTAGCTACAACCCGCCCAAATTACAAAACGTGAGTTCACGGTACGCGATGATAAATGAAAGCATAACTTTCTTGAAGGGATTCAACAAATAAAAAAAAATAAATACGAAATTTAAAAAAAAGGAAGTCTGAAGTACGGTACTTGAAGTCCAAACTAAACTGTTCATTATAACTAAAAAAAATAATTAAAAAATCAAATTTGGTTTAGGCTTTCAAGCTTAAGCAGAATCCTTAGAATTCCAAAAAAAAATCTCAATAACAAAAACGACAGAAGTTGCAAGTTTCCAAACAAACTTCAGAACGGTAGTTCGCAATAATCGACATGACATAATAAGACTATTTACTTATGCATATCGCTAGTTACTAGCATAATAATGATTTCGAAGACATAAATATCCTTCTAAACGACGCATAGGCTTTCAGAGTGCCTCTTATTTCAATAGTAAAATTTCTCCCAAATACCGTATGCGCTAGTAATTATAACAGATATGTCCAGTCAAACATGCCATCGAAACGATCTCCGATAACACAAATCTTCTCCACTGATAACAACACAGCTGTGTACGTATACTATCTGTGCGCAACAAGTTAAAATAAATAAACATCCGATAATACTTTGATGCAACTCTTAGAAACGCATACCTTGCATAAATAGGGTCCGGAAAACCTATCTTCAAAGAGACGAACGGGTTGAGTGAACCAAACCGTTGGTGGTAGGGTTCAGTTAAGTTATTTCACGAGTAGCATTCATCCAATTTCGCCTATTATATTTTTTTTTTCAAAAGTTGTCAGTCAACGTAAACTTGTGAGATTCCAATGTTGTCCAGGAACAACATTCAAACAAAAACGTTGGGGCATGACAAAACATTTCCGTCATGTTAGGATTCGAAACAATGAACTAAAGTTCGTTTCTTAACGAAAGCAAATCTCCAAACGAATGTTAGAGACAAATAGGATTCAGGCCCTACTTATCCCAGACATACTGACTTGAGTTAAGGTTAAAAGATTATTGTACTACGTTCGTCATAAAAACAAAATAAGGCTAAAAATTGATAACCCGAGCAATATTGTCATCACGTCGTTACACTGCTGATAATAACTGCAAGCTATCTATCCTCTCAATCACGACATATACTTCGTGCAGATACGGTATTTGGTAGGGCACTAAAAAAATAGTCATAATCTCTGATACATATATACAATATTCACGACACTCTTCTGTGTCGCCTCTTTCAAAACTTTCCGAATCAACCACGAACCAGCAATTTTCTACTGGTAGCTTACCTCATTACTGACTAGACATACAGTAATCTGACCAGTCTCCAGTCACTATCTATCGCTCCGATTTAAAATATTCTCGATAATAAAAACAAATACTTGAAATCTTTGCCATACAAACTGTCGCCGTAATTATCGGACATATTGTTAAAATTCTACAAGCAATCCGCTGCCCAATAAAACAAAACAACTCTCTGGTATCCGAACGACAGTTTCTCGTTTTATCTGGAGAGCCTCACAGGGAGAGAAGCGACATTCCCGCGCCGTGCGCTGATTCGTGGGATGAAACCAGCAACGCTGATTGGTGGGATGCAACGGTAACGTGGAACTTGACGTCCCTGTGAGGCTCTCTAATTCTATCAACCAACCCTAAAATTCCGCTCAAAATTTTTCATATACTGCTATTTCATCTCGAACCGTTTTGAGGTATGAGAAATTTTGGGCAGGAATTATCACTTTCTTACCATAGATCACACATAAGATAAAAACACATCAGTCCGTCGGTAAGTGTACTCGAATGTTAATAACAACTGGACTCGGGAGATGAAACCCTCTTGTCCGTAGCGATGCCTCCGCAGAGAAACTGCGAGATAAAATTGTCTTTGAAATCTAAATTCTGGATTGGAAAATTCAGCCGTTAGTTGCCACATTTGCGTTGTCATCATCGGTGTCCATTTGGTCACTTTCCAGTCGCTCCCAATCGTCGTAGTTACTCTCTGGAACAAAGAAACATCAATTTTCATTTCCGAGGATTCAGTCACACACAAGAAATTTCTCATATTTTAGAACCTCCCCGAAAAAAATGTTGATGAACAGCCTGACGAATACAGAGGTTCACTAAAGGCTTAAATATCCGCCAACAGACGTCTTCCATCCATGAAAATCAAGACTCGAATAGACGTCTATTTGCGATCGAATAGTTCCGGGTAAAATTTGACAATTTACCTTTGTCGTTTGAACAAGAGTCCGAAGTAGGTGGGCTGGACGCTCCAACGATAACCATGTCAGCTCGTTCTTTAACGACTAATCTGTCTATCACTTTTTCATCATCAGCTTCAGCTTCGGGCTTAACCTCGCTTTCAGCTTTCTCCTCCGTTTCAGTCAACTCCAATGAGTCCATAGCTGACTTCACCAATGAGAAAATGCGGTCGCGGGCGCTATCCAACAGAGAAGTAACGGACTGGCCTTCCGAATCTTCAGAGGTGTCCTTCCTTCCGCGGTCGATTTCCGAATAGTGGTTTTCTTCGAGAGGCAAGGAAGGCGTTTCTTCCAACTTTCGTTGATTCTCAGTGGGTTTCTGACCGTTTGAGGGGCGTCTGGTTTTGCATTCGTGTTCGTACTCCTCCAGAAGCCGCATCTGCTCCTCTTCGGGAATATCCACTGTTAAGACGAACTCGCCGACTGAAAAACGGTTGAGGGATATGAGAAATTGCGAAGTATGAAAAATGTTCAGCCCTTTCTCGAACAAAATCAGTAACAATTTTGGTGGCTTGTACTGAACTTCAACAATAAAAATTGTTAGCCGATTTGTGCCGTGGGAACGGTAAAAGAACTTCCAACTTGAAGAATCAGCAAATTTGTTTGGTCAAAATTAATTTTAAAATGAATTAAATTCTTGGATTTAGGAAAAGTTGAGGTCATATTTTTGCTTAAAATACATAGACATTTTCCTTGTTGAGCAAATATTCGCTTGGGCTCAAGGAGATCCCACCGAGATGAAATGGGTTAAGAAATCTAGACTACCAAGAAATTTATATGTACAGTCAACAGGAATAATTAGGCTTTTCAAGCTTTCTGGAATCGAGAGAATAAAAAATATAAATAAAAAAGTAAAGAAACACGAGAGAAGCTTCGACATTCATAGTTGCGAAATTAGTCGCAAACTTAAACTATACTAAGGTCTGTGGTTTTGGTGAAAAGATAATCGTAATTAGCATACATCGACAAGTGACAATGCCCGTTCACGTGCCGGACTAACGATAGATATGATGTAACGATCGGACGCGAAGAAATGATTTTGATAAGGCCCTGATTTATGACTCAAGTGATTATTTCTTTTAAAACTCTTTCAATCCATTCTGCGAAGGGAATCATTTATTGTTGTTTGAAAACGATAAGACTAGGAAACTTACCAAAAGTTAAGTCATCGTAACGGGGAAGAATCTGTGATTGTCGCACACAAAAGATCTTCGCAAAATCGGGGACGAGAGGTTAAAAAAAAAAAAAAGAAATTGGCGATTTCGAACCCGAAATTTCTCGGCTAAGATTGTACGCCGTCCAACAAGGGCTAAACAACAATTTGCTTAACACATGCAGAAATGGCGATAGTTAAAACGATGAATTTTCCATACCCATCATAGGCACACCCCATCCGCGTATGAAAAATTTTATGTACAAAAGCAAAGAAATGCGCAAGAGGAAGAAAAAGGCTGGGGAGTGCAGGAACTAACAAAAAGAACAAGAATATAACGCAAGCACTTGATTCCCCATATTATTTCAGCAAAACATTGTACAAACATAACAGATATTACATTAAACAAAACTAAATCAAAACAAAAAGTTAGATAATCATACAAAACTAGAACTAAGGAATGTAGAGAAAAAAAGCTCTGTACGCAGAACAGCTGAGTATCGTAACACACCGAGGGGCGCAAGCAGGACACAAAAAAAAACTTAAGATTCATTTTCAGACACACCTTGGTTAAGAAGATAATGTTCCAACTCATCTGCTCTCAATGTTTCTAAACGATGGCGTTCATCTAAAACTTCGTCTTCGCCTAAGTCAGTGGTCATTTCGTCGGTCTGTGGGTCGGCGGTTTTTTTGTCCTCGGTGGTTTGCTTTTTCCCGCTGCTTTTCCTATTTCTGTTTTCCTTCCTCGCCTCCGTCGCCTGGATATGCGCTAGCTCGTCCTCAAGAAGCGCCTTCCGGAACCAAACTCGGCGCCAAAAGTCCGAGTTAGACATCTGCAACAACACAAGGGGCCCATATCCTGAAATGCCTTGAAATTCGGAGGAGCAACGTAAAGGTTGCTGCGTACAGTCTGGTTCAAAAGTCGTGTCGCTTCACATACGAGCGTAACCACGATAAAGAACAATCGGAATTTTGATATCGACTGTGCCACAAGATGTTGATACTAGACCTACTTTTCAGATACTGGGCCAACAGTTCACCCAAACGGATAACCGGCTAGCAACATATAAATTATGTGACACCTGAAAGTTTCACAAGCTGATTTATGTCCAAAAAATTCTTTAAAAATGACTTAAAAAAATTATTAAAAAAAAGATTTTTTGGTGTTATGTTGTTTAAAACGTTATTTTGGACGGGATATGGAATTCATTTTTCAGTAAAATAGGGACGAGCTTTTTTTTAAATCACAAAAATTACGTAGAGAAGTCAGTCGTGTGGTTCTCATTTACAGAGAGTCAAGACAAGTATCAGGCAGAAGAGGTGGAAAAGGTTAAGACAGGTTGAGTTGCACGTTATCATTGTGTTTCAAAGCTTTAACTGAATCTCAAACAGGCTATTTGGCTAGGTTCGAAACCAGTCCCTCCTCCGTTTCTTTCTCCGTCTCATGCAAAAACCTGACGATGGAAAGACACACAGAACCTTCGTCTGTTTGTGAACGCGGCCTCGTTGGGGATTGACTTCGCTCAAGAGTTTCACTAAATATGAGCAACTTACCACATCAGGAACAAGACGAGAACGAATCTCCTTCAGAACTGGAAAAGCATTAATTAAGGCCTTATTCCGGTTTGAACGCGGTGGGTCTTCCTCTTGAATATCTAGCCAAGCCTTAAACCGTGCTTCCTCTTGTCCTTGTAATAAGACTGTGAAGACCTCATCGTCAGAAATCAGCTGATAGAACTTTTCCTGCAAAAATGGAACACACTTTAAGCACCTCTCCGAACAATTCACGACAAAATTGAGAACTTTAGCGTACCTTGAAGGCATCTGAAAATTGCAACTCCGTCACAGGGGCTTCCTCCACAACCTCCTTTGCATCTTCATTCTTAGTTTCCGGTTCCTCGACTTCCGCTTTATTCTCCGCATCTTTCCTTGCTTCTGCCGCTTCCCATCTTGCCTCCTCATCTTCCAAAAGCGCTTTCCGGAAAAGGAAGTGCTTCCAAAAATCGGCATGACAAACCTGACAATGTACAAAAGAGGTAACTTCCGGTTGTTAAGAATGCGTTTTCTATCTCGCGTTCAATCCTATCACCATGCCGGTTACGATAAGCTTAGTGTCCGTTTATTCCCGCTGTCGTCAAGCTTAATGACGCTTAACTGTCGGCGACAGTTTGCTTCCAAGAAGTAAGTGGAAGGTTTAGCGATAATGGGAAAGTTACATTCGGTGTTTTCGTAAATATCTCCCAGCTCCGTCACAAAATATACAATTGAAAACTTAAAAACTTAGATTGCGGTCTCCGAATCAGTCGTTCACTCATAGACTCACCTTGCTAGGCACAAGCTGAGTGTACTTGACTCGGATTTCAGGGAACATAATCATCAAATTACCCAGTTTGCTATTGTCAAGAATATCATCTTGAATATCCAACCATGCGTTAAACTGAGTTGCTTCTTGACCTTCAGGTGCAGTGATAAATGTCTCATCCTGAGCCACTAGTGTGTGTAAGCGAGACTGGAACAAAAACAACTGATTAAAACACTGAAAAATCAGCAAATATCAAGACAGATCCAGCATCTTCTGTTATTCACCTGAAATCTTGTCAAAGGCAAGGGTACATCATTCTTCATAATAATAACTTCATCATCATCCTCAGGGACTGGATTTAAGACATTGGAGACTGTTCCTAAGAAGGTGGAAACGCTGCGCTTCATGTTATTGGCGGTTGATTCAGGATCATCAAACTGAAAACAGACAGGCTATGAAGGCCCCAATCTAACAACACTTCAGCAAAACATATTTGATACTTACACTGAAGGACTCTTTCAATGCTGATGTTGTGGTTGAAACAACATTTGTAGCTTCATTTTTAACTGTTGTTGATAATTCATCAAGATCTCGCTTCACAAATTCTAGTACTTCAGCAGACTGGACAGAGAGAAATGAATTTTCAGGACCTCAATAAACAGGAAGAAATATCACAACTGAGGAGGAAAGTAGCACAAACTTACCTTATTTTTAGCAGCACTGACAAAGCCACTGACGGATCCCCACCATGCTCCACCAGTATTTTGGCCACTGCTGGCACTGTTGACAAGGAAACATTAAAAATATGAGTTTACCTAAATTGGTTGCTGTAGCTAGCAATTAATAAAATAGAAAACGGACGCGAAATTAGATGAGAACGAGACCACATAACGGGTCAAAATAAAACAGAGGAAAAGGCTCATGGTAGGTTTTACTTATGGAGACATTCGCTGATTATCTCAAGCACCGACGGCGGTCCTTCGTGTTTAACAATGATAATAGAAATTCGACGTAAGCATCTGAAAGCTTATTTCTACCGAATACGTCACAGAAAACGAAGATAGTTCACACAATGACATCGGCATTCAATGTATTCATGAGAATAAACAAGTCAATAGAAAAAAATGTTCGAATAACTGTTCTGAGTAATTTAAAACTGCGTTTGGGAAAACAGGCAAAGGACAATGAAGTACATTGAAGGATGGAAAATGTTAGTACATGGTAAAACAAAGTGAGACTGATTTTGTGAGACTCAATTGAAAATTTTGGTGATGAGAATTTACTTCTGTTTACGATAGATAAATGGCACAAAGACATAATAAGAAGATAATCATTCGTTGGCACAGTGTGGGAAAGTAACTCCCAGTAAACATACCTTTCCTCGGCCATTGTGTGATCGTTGCGAACACGCCAACAAGTTTAGCTCAGAAATCACAACAGTTTACATAAGCAGCACCACTGTTTTACGTGATAGCACGTTGATAAGTTTACTGTTAATACACCAGATTGGTTTCCTGCAAGTGGTAAATATTATTGTTGTTCGCCATAATACGCACACAAGCAAAACCACTGAGGAGCAACCACGCAAAAACCACTGAGTACGGAGAGAGAGAGCACAGAAAAACAGAGGAGCCACAACTTCACAAAGGCGGTGAGATCATTCCCGGTTAAATTTGAATCAAAGCGGGTATTGTCCAAATTGAACACCCATTTATACCGTGATTGTATCATGCTGGAATAGGATTCGAGGTGACGCAAAATCTACAGGTACGAAAAATATTAAGTCTACACACGGAGAACTTACTTTGGGTCAAGGTTTATTTGTGTACCGGTACTGTTGACAAGTTACGTCGCTTCAGTTTTTCTCTCTTCCTTTCTTATTTTTTCTTGCCAATATTCCTTTTGAACTGTACTTTGTATGCTTGTGTTATCATCATACTGTTGATTCTTTGATTAGTACATATTTCAGGATTGTCCGACAGCTTTGAATCGTAGCCCTGAGGCCGCAAATCAGACGCACAATTTTTAAAACTACTTTCCTCTTGGAATCTTCTGGCGCTAATAGTTATGTGATCGTATAGATAGGTAGATTCGTATTAGCGGTTTCTTTTCTTTCGCCGCTTTCAGTGGACGATTCGAAGAAAGAGAGTTCGCCTGGTTGAATGCCAAAAACGTATTAATACATTTACGCTATATCCTCTGTTGGACAGAGACTTAAAATAATAATGCAGAAGAAAAAATTCTTGGCAGCGGTGGGATTCGAACCCACGCCCCCGAAGAGACTGGTGCCTTAAACCAGCGCCTTAGACCGCTCGGCCACGCTACCTTGTTGTGAAGCAAAGCTTCGAAACGGTTCATAACAAAGGGTCCCACTTCCTCGCGCTCCCCACTGGTCGGGTCGGAGCGGCTGCGCGCGGTGCGGAAGGGCGCGGGCGACAGCTGCGGGGGTAGGGGGGAAGGGGAGGGGGGCACAGCGCGCGCCTCGAATCACGTGAAAAGAGACAGAATTCCCAACTCGGCAGCCTTGCTCTCTCCCCCTGACACATTTCTCCCCTCGAGCGCCGTTCCAGTCCAAATAAAAAGATCGCGCCGGGCTTACCACGGACCTATGAATACTCAAATCAGGATCCGATCTTGACCGTTCGTGGAAAAAGTAATGCCTTAAATGGCCCCATTCAGATATTTATTGCGATTTCCTTGGGCGCTCGGAAACTTCCGCCGAATGGGACCCTCAACGTTAACTCTCCCTCTCCCTCCAACGCAGTTTTGTGCTGCTCACTGGTTTTTCAGATACATTGAGCGAGGTTCAAAGGGGAGAGACTTGTCGAGCCGCGATTCGGAGAAAATGTCCGTCGGTATTTGCGCACATCTCAAACGGTGTTTGCTCATACCTCAATCGGTAGGGACTACAATAAGTTCGAGAGGTATGGAGACGGGGCTTTGAGCGCACCTCAAGAATGGGCCATGCCCGTCGAGGGCTGGTCCATTTTCGACTTCCTTGTCCCGCAGATGGGTACAACGGCTCTGGGGGAAATCGAGTTACGGAAATGGACCCAGACACAACCCGGTACTCAACCGCCAGGTCGCTTTGAATATGATCATTAGGCCACAATAGAACACTGGAAATTCCAGAGGTTGGAAATTCCACCAAACATAGCTGAGCTCCGTGAAACCTATCCCAATCCATTCTAACTCACCTAACCTAGCTATGAGGCTGGCCTAACCGAATCTAACATAACCAAACCTAAATGATATTGTTTCTGACGGCTGCATTCAACTTATGATATTCCGGTTGGCTCATTCATAGTGGTACTAAAAAACCGTTTGGAACACAAAGACTGCATAAAGGAATTCCATAAAAACAATATATTCAATAAAGAAGACGTCATCCCATGAGCTATTTCTTATTCGCACGAGAAACGCTGTTAGCACGAAGTGTCGTACTGGACACTGGAGAGCGCCTGACAATGCCGACATAGGCTACACGCGTGACATGGATGTGTTGCGGTTGCCTATCTTCACGTTGTCAGGCGCTCTCCAGCTCCAGACAATAACAACGTTGCATTTTCAGGGCGTTCGTTTTTACGGTGGGTCTACCGCAAGCCGATACCGCTTACGTAGTGCCCTGTATGATTCACTAAATGTTCAGTCTTCGTACGTCGCATGCTACCAGCTTAAAACTTATCACCTTTTCTTATGCACTGTCAATTTAGAATGCGTAATTTTCTACCTCTAGTCTTTCACCTTCCACCTTCCAGTCGCCAGGCCACGCGGGAAGACAACGGAGCGAGGCACTGAACAAGTTACCTGACTTAAATCAACTCATTGCATGATAACTAAGCGAAAGTTATTGTGTCTAATCTATACCATATGTAACTGCATGTATGGTCCTGCCAATATCGGCGAGAAAGTTCATAATTATAATCCGCGCGGTAACCACCTCACTGAGACCGGAAGCAAAATATTCGAGTCCTGAAATTCCGAACGCATGGAGCGCAACGGAAAGATGTGTATTTAAACGGGGAACATCAAACTCCCTTTGGAAATGCCCGTATAGAAGTCCCATGAAAAGTATTGTTGGCCTGTTCGGCAGTGATGTCAGTCGCACCGTCGAAAACTTTTTCCGTTTTTTTCCCTAAAAAAAGGTTAACACGTTCACTGCGGCGTTGCTCACGGGTGAGCAACACCATCCCTTCTTAGGAAATTTTGGATAAACTTAGAAGATTTTTCTATTTTGCGTTATGTTTCTGAAAAGAACGGGAGGTTGTA
>Ga0058701_10001610_pt1 | contig 16284 bp, 10 predicted proteins | sample AgamicOrMae_FD_97039 | JGI IMG/M metagenome (GOLD analysis project Ga0058701, IMG submission 97039) | Agave microbial communities from Guanajuato, Mexico - Or.Ma.e | ecosystem: Host-associated > Plants > Phyllosphere > Phylloplane/Leaf | place: Guanajuato, Mexico | collected 2012-06-04
CTGCGTTTCTAGAGGAAATAATCTCAAAAACGAGAGGAATACTTTGGTGTCCATTTCTAAGAGGAAAATGCGCCATCAATTTGAGAGGATTCCTCTCGTTTTGAGATTATTTTTTTCTGAGTGCAGGACTACCCGCATTACACTACAGTTTATCATGATAAGGGATTAAAATATTCAAACCTAAAATGTCCTTTAGCATACCCAGCCTCGAAATTATAATTTTTATTTCTCTATAACTGGGTGATGATTTAACTAGGAGAACTCGCGTTCTTGGTGTCCTTTTGCGTCGAGATAATGTGACTTGCGGTCTGGTTAGAATTGCTGACCACAGTTAAAATGCGGCTTGTAATGACAATGACTAATGTCTAGATAACGCGTCATCAAGAACACTCTTGCAGGGTTCAGTACAACAAGTTCATTTTCGCTGAAAGAAGAAGTACTGAAAAATTATGCGAACGTGGAAGGCAGTAAAACTATGACGACGAATCTTAAGGAAAAAAAAAGAAAAACAGGCACAGCTTTTGTTTGTAAACGCGAATAGTGGCGTTCCATTGTTTCTCTGCTGACCAGTGCAGAAAGAAAACACGACCGAGAGGGCAGAAGAAGAAAAAAATAAGACTGCCGGCTCAATGTTGTTTGCCAGTGACGTAATAGCCGGCAACTGCCTTATCCTATTCTAACCGCATTCCTGCCAGCAGACGACGCGCGGGAGTTTTTCGCTCGATTCCGGAAGCCCACTCCTATTCTTAAAGGTCGCAACTCTTTTGTTTCACCAAAGTTCAACCTTCCATTACTTCATCGACTATCTTTACCTACGTAGATTGCCCATGAAAGATGTAACGCGAAAGGGATACGTTACTTTTAAAATTGATAGTGATACTTTTATCCTCTGGTGACCACAGCCGGTTTCCTTTTCAACATAACCGCCGAAGTAAGTTGCCCAAAAAAGATAAAAGTGATACGAGCGTCTGGTACGGTTGGTTGAACGTAGTTACTTTTCTAAGACTTATTCAAATTTGGCTGTTCGAGTCGTTTTCCCAGCCGCAGAGAAGCTGTCTTGTGTGTACGAATGGTTAGTCCAAGCGCACCACGGGTTTCCTTTACTTTGAGTGCCAGCAGAGTTGAAAAATAAATGGGGAAGACGGCGGCACAGACGACATTAACGCGCGACTTCTTCACGAAATCAACACACCAGCACCGTTAAAATCGCTCCTTTCAGACGCCATCCCGGCTAGAACGGTAGATTTACGGAAGTCGGCGAGGGTCAAGAGATTTGCTTCAGGCCTCGCTAGTTCTGTTTGAACAAGGTATGATCTTCAATCGCCTGATCCAACAGGATTAATTGGAAATGAGATATTACTTGGCAACCTCCAACGCGCAGCGCAGCGTGTCTGCCTCTTGATGCGAGCCACAGCTGATTTGATCGCTCTAAAAAGATGGCACTGCTTAGCTTGTTTCTTGAGGCTGAAACGAACCGTGGGCCGCTCAGATTCTCCCCACGCTCTTTGCATTTGGAATAACAAGGACGCCTGTACTCGTCTGAGAGGACGCCTATCTGTATCGAGAGTGCACACCAAATCTATGCAAGTGATTGCTTGTGTGGGCGTTCGACTCAAGTCACCGCCATGTAATGGATAATTTTGCGAGATTGTAATAAAAAACAAGTTCTTTTACTCCGAAAATAGTCTGTGTGTGACTACAGACCACGGAAATTGACAACCACATCAGATTTTTACATTTTTTAACTGGCCTTTTTTACGTGGTCAATGTTGAATTGAAAGCTATTCGTTCTTAAAGGATACTGTAAAATGAAACGTCTACAGGAAGAGCTCGTTTATGGAGACATGGTGCCTTAAAAGCGACGGTAGTTGTGTTCTTAAGTTCGATATTATGTACGAACCTATGGTTGTTGCTTTAAGTATTCCATTTAAACTTTTAAGTTACAAGATGAAATGTTGTCCCTCTTGAGGGACATCATGGCACCTTTTCCCAGGTATAAATTTACATGACACCATACAACCGCCTAATTTAGGTTACCTAAGGTTAGGTTTAGGTGGGGTGCTTCGTGCTTCACGACGAACGGTGGATCACACGACGCCTCGGTTGAGTGCAGAGTTTTCTCATGTGTGTCAAGCGCTTATTTCCATCGGCACTGGAGCCTAATGGCGGGTCCTCCGCGGCGAAGGTTTGCTGGGACCAAGTCACGTCGGCGTACCGCCCGGGCCATTCGAGTACGGGTGGTAAAGGATAAAATGGAGAGGAAAATCAGCCAAAGGAAGAGAAAGAGACCTTGAGCGAGCAGAACAGTCTTTGCGCGTCATGGTTTTGCTGCTCAAGGTCAAGTTGGTAGGACGCTGGGACACCAAGCCAGCGGTACACTGTTGATGTAGGGCTTGGTCCCCCTCGCAAGGAACCCCATCTCACCGTAACCGTTGTGGACGCTTTAGTGGTGCACAAGAGATTTGCGTTGTTGGCGGGGCTGACTAGGCAGCCCCGCTGGAAATAGAGCTGATCTAGCAACTCTGCAACGGTAGTACGTGACTCGTTACTTTATTTTGTTTGTAACGTCAATGTCCCTTAGAAAGCGTCAAGCGGCGGTCGCCAACATCTCTCGGGGTCCTCACATTCTCCCTTTCTCCTAAAGCATCAAACCACCCATTCATCGTGACATAATATCGGTTCATGAGTTTGTTATTCCCCGAACAGTTTTATTCCGTTCTGTATTTGCGCCGGAAATGTGCAACAACTGATATTCCAGAACCTGTCGAGTAAGACTAAACGAAGCGTAAACATTTTTTTTTAGTTGCAAGCCTGGGCTTGATGTTTGACTCGCTATGTTTCTTATCTCAAAATACTCACAAATGCAAACCTGCTGACGTCAAGTCATTTTCAAAAAAATGCGTGATGTAGATCCATTAAAAGGTCGGTGCTATCTGCAAGAGCAGTGTACAATGTACATTAAAGCATAGACCTGGTGCATCACAAGTTTCAGTAAAATAAGCATGCAGCAGGAAACCAACCTTGAAAATTAACAATACAAATGATTAATGTGCATTGCTATTCACGAGTAGCAACTTGGATTTTAATGTAATGTAGGAACTATTTCAACAAAATTTTAAAATGAAGACCTTCCGGATGTTTCAAAGCTACTGACATCGAAAAAAATTAGAAGGATCGCAGCTGAGCGGTCCTTTCTGGGGGTAAAAAGGACCAGAAAAGAATAGGGGAAAGATTACAGAAATTGGGGAGACAATAATTAGGGGTTTAGCAGAGATTGAGGACGGAGAAATCAAGGTTCAGTCAGCAAACCAGAGTCACTGACATTTGGGACGGGCAGAGTTTTGTGGAGCCGTATTCTCAACTAAGCATGTTTTGTTTCAGGCACGGATCGAGCGGGAACGGCATTTTCTCCCGAAGGTTGGACTTCAGCGCCTTCAATATGCTCCCCAAGCACAAGCTCAACTCCTATCATATAAAGGTAAGCGACCTTAATAATTTGACACAGGGCTTCTCTCTCCTGCCAACACCAACAATTCATCTCTGTCTAAATCAACGCTTGCTAATTTAGGGGGCGAGGGTTGACAGATACGGTTCCGCTTTTTTCCACTTTGGTACGCAACCCCGAAAAGCATTGTTTCCTTTAATGAGTTGATACGATGTGTTTCCTCATAACGAGTATTAAAAGGAGCCGACTCCTGTATGAAGATCACCGACCCCTGAACAATGGCCAAAGTAAAATCAGATAATGTAAAAGCATACGGGCGGCAGCGCAAAAATGTTAACAATAAAGTAGCGCAATTGCACATAATATCTTTCCACGACAATGACTTGACCGATCAATGAGTCTGGTACCGCAGCCAAAAGGCTTGGATGAAGTATAAAATCCGTATGGTTATTGACTGATCACAACTGATGTTCCAGACTAGCGGAGAAAAGCACTCTAGCCGGAGCCCACGTCTCCCAATAATGTAGAATCAAAATCTGTTTTGTTGTATCACAAAGCCAATCTCATGTGACAACGAAAACAGGTTCCTCTGCAGATGTAGTTTATCTTCTCCGCATTGCCATTGATTATTAAAACGACACTCTGTGCTATTGTTTATGCGCTCACTGAGAAAGATCCGGTTGCACGACTTCGTAAATGTTGTTGAACGAAAGGTCCCTAGTCAGTTTTACTTGTAAATGTTTTTAAGTAAAGCTATCTCCCTAAAGGAACTGTTTGAACAGCCCGTTAAGAAGAACCGCGATGATTTCGGTCTTCTTTGACACCCCAATTCTGGAGGCATTACGATACCGGCAGCATTTAGCACTCTTCTTACTGAAATAAATTCATCGATACAAGCAGAGCCGAGGCCATTTGAGTAAACGGGCCCCAATAAGAGGCCATCAACACTTTTCTTGGCTGAAACTAATTCTGGCAACTGACGTGAGTCGAACGAAGGGAGCCATGGGTTCAGCTCCAGCCCATCCAGTTTAATTTAGTGCCTGGACCATAGTAATGGGTTAACGTAAAATAAATCGTCTGCAAAGTTTGTCTGAAGCAGCCAAATTTCGGCGAGGATACGACTTGTTGAGTCTTCTTCGTGTAAACACTTTTTCCGCAGCAAAAGCGAATATCTCGGATGGATGGACGGCCCAAGTCGGGGACGGGTCACTTTTGATGAGGAAAAGTTGCTTCGAACGGATTTCGCCTCACGTTACTTGGAACTTCTCGAGCAAAGTCGCTCAAAGTGTCCTCTGACTCTCTCCTTCTGCCGGTTTCAGTTCATCACGGGCGGAAAACGCATCGCACCTAGTTGATGCATCCTCATACAAATGGGGTGAATCTAACTCCCATTAGGAAACATGAGTTTTCTACATCTACTTTGGAAACACCGTCAACAACAACAGATTGTTTGCACTTAGTCCCAGCTCCCTTCCCATTCCCGTTAACTTTTATCAACTTCGCCGATTCCACTACGCGAGCTTCAATATGTTCCCGAAGACTAGTATAGCTTGTGTCCTCGATTAAAGTGACTCTGCCGTTTTCTCAAGTTTGCTCGGTGATTCCTACCTTCTCCCCTTCCGATGAGGCGCAGTAAAATTAGCTACGTTTTGTCAGGCTTTTTGGTGGGTTGCAGTTTGAGAGCAATTCTTTTGAGCATTTCTGTTGACATGGCTGGATTCTTCACGTGGGCTGGGCTGTCCATTACCATCAATTATTGGTTGATGGACAGCGGCGTCATTTCCTTGGCAGGGAAAAGAACCTCCTGCAACGAAGGATGGTCACATAACCATTAAATCATTCATCATGAGACATGGCCGTCAGGTACGAGTATCGCAATTCGTACAAATCGTTTTGTACCTCTTGCACAACAAGTAGGCCTACAAAATCGGGCGAGATTTCGTCTTTGACCACTGCAATATCGATGAAGGCATCACTCTGTAAGTGCAGCACGTGTTGTTAGGATGTATTGATATCGTGGATTGAATTCTGGAACGCAAGCACTTTGTGAGTACCACGTATACAACAGTTTGGCTGAAGCAGCATTTGAATACGAATTCGCCGCTTCCACGATGTCTGTCTCAAACAACCTCCCGATTCATTGATCAATTATTCTGATACACTGCTTTCCATCAGCCTGTAACAACAATGAGGGAAATCTTCTTAGCTTAGTTGTAAAGAATTCAAGGGGAATTTTTACCTACAAAAAAATCCCTCGACAGTCTTAACCACAAAGCTGCATCTTTGAGAGTTATGAATAAATTGCTCCCTTGGCGAGGTATCTAAAATCCTCTTTCCTCTGTACCTTTAGCAAGCAGTCACCTGTTGAAAGAAAATTCAAATATTTTGATAGGTTCTACGCACCTTTTATAAAACGAAGTGGATGTTTTTAGTCTCTTCTTACCCAGATTACCACTCTGCTAATCCTAACAATGCAAAGATGAATCTCCGTAATATTACACAATCAAGAGAAGCCGCTCTGATAACAACGGAAAAAGCGTTACTCGCTGGAAAAAATTGGCACAAAGCCCTGATTTGCGTCGTATTTGTTACCATAACGACATCTCAGTATGTTCTCAAGCCTCCAACTGTATTACAGCAAATATTGGATCATGTCAAGTGATAGTAACGTTTGCCAAAACGACTGTGTCTTTTGATGCCCAAAGTGGGGGGGCCTTTTCTTTTGGCATGAGCCAAGGATTCCTCTTTTTTATTGGATCCACCGTAGAGTCAAAAGATCCGTTCTTTTTCCCTCAAAGACCCAGGCATTTTATCGGCGTATGTCGGCGGTCATTCCTCTCGATATATATGTTTCTGAGTGGCATAATTTTTTTAGGGCGTTGCGCTCTTTGAATGAAAGGTGGTTTGAGGTAAGCAACCCCGTGTCGTTGATGGACGTTTGACTCTTCAAAAGATACAAACACTCTCATTTCGGCCGACTGAGGCAACGATACCACATTGTTTGCATATGGTAGAACACAACTCCCCGCCGACTTATCCAAACTCTACCACGTTGTCCTTTATTGTTGCTCGTTAAATAGTGTAAATTTAAACGGAAACCTCGCTAATGCAAGTAATAAACTCGCTTTCTTCAGATACCGGTACTTAGAATACTACTGTATACGCTGCGCATCAAACCGACCGGAACGAAATAAGCATTCGGGATATCTCCATAAAGGAAATATTATACAAAAATCCTAGCAACCCAAATAGCGTTCGACGACTTGACGGGGAAAGGATTTTTATTCAACACCATAGCAATAGCGAATTTGAGTACCACCGCCCAATGGCGATACTTTCTTGGAAATGGTTCCAGTCCAATCGGTCGAATCCAGCGGTGGAGCTTAGCTACGTCCAAAATTTCAATTTATTAGAGCTCACCGCTTGCCGAGCAAATCGTAAATCCAAATGTTTCTCAGCTCTAACATGTCTGCTTTGGTATCTGAATGCGACTTCTTGGCGCGTCGATCACGAGATGCAACATCGTTCCAAACAGATCGAGCCATTCCCACACCAGTTGAACCCGGTACTTGGATCGCCTTGGGGATTATTCGCCCTTCGCAGAACGACCTGGGTTGCTGGCTACAATGTAGTCTTGTCTCGGACGAGGGATTTTTGCAGACCCGCGGAAAAGGGCTTGCTACGCATTTACCTCCATTTGGGCTTCTATCTCGGAGCGTGACTAGATTCACGCCGACTCCACCATTCAATCGATATAATAAAAAAGTAAAATACAAATAATATTCGGCGTGAGTAAAGTTTACTCGCGTTGTGACAGCAGCAATCCAGCCATGGACTCACAAGGGCAAGAAGGAGGACTATAAAATGCTTACGAACGAAGTCGTGCACAGTTTGGGAGTTATGGGCGGCTGAATTTTGACAGCACCTCAGAAACTTTTGAAGAGCTATTTCCAGTTCACGGCCGCGCATAAGGACAAATCTATAAGTTCTTCTAGACTAGCGCGAAACTGAGACAGGCCATTTTTGTTATCGATTGTCAGCTTGTTTGCATCGCACGCCGTTTCGTCTTTATCTCTCGCTTCTTTGTGATATGGAAAGTTATTTTTGTGAGGCAGTTTCAGAAGTAACAAAGGAACATTTTTCACACTGTTGGCCATAGGTAGATTGCCCGGTAGCCATCGTGATCGACATTAAAGCAAAGCTTCCCAACCAATTGGCTCTGATACCCAGCTGATTTACGCCCTTGACGTGCTATCAAGATCAAACCTGACGCATTTCCATATTTTATAAGCCCTGGAAGCATCCACAGATGGTAGTGATAATAGAGGCTTATCGTGTCTCCATGAAAAAGCGCGACCGAATACGCGTTGGCCCCACGTTTGAATGGTCATACTGATTTGTCGGCTTGAGCGTTTGTGGGCCCTCTGAGGGCGCAGGGCGCGTGCATCAATCCCCCTATGCCGCGGGCCCTAATGCTAGTGGGGTGGGTCGCGGTGGGTCACGGTGGGGCGCGGTGGAGCTCGGCCCCAATTGTATCGCGCCATCAAATTTTCAGATGTTAATCTGAGGCCCCCGAGCGACGGGCATGTTTGTGGTTCTCGCACCATTTCCCGGTCCCCAGCTCCACCAAAGCGCTGCTTCGGGGATGCAACTCATTTCTTGCGACATACAAACATGGAAATCCGAGCTTTGTTTCGCGCGGAAACGCCCCGTGCCCACCGCTGCGCCCCCTTCGGCAACTTTTCTATTTTTTCGCTCGCACTTTCCGCTTGTCTCATTTGGGTCTGCTCTCATTGTCGCTGGGGGATTTTCTCGTATCGAAACCCACAAGTCTCTTTATATTATTAATTTTTAGGGGAAAGCAAAATTCAGAGCCGTGCTTAAACGTATAGTGGGTACTAACGTTTCGTTCTCCCCGGCAATCCACGACTTGATTTCCATGGTCCGAGTAAAAACAATCAACTCTTTCGTACAGTAAACCAAGAAAGCTGCGGATAAAACGTGGTGGGATTTATTGCCTGGGAGCTCTGATTAATTGATTAACTTTTTCGATAATCAGCCAACCATGTTTTTCACCGAGTCAGACAGCGGAATAATGAGTTATGAAAAAACATCCTTCGTTAAATTCCAATAGCGAAGGCATGCATAATTATGGAATGCTCGCACACCGAGTGACATCTCCACTGAATAATCGGAAGCGAAATGCACGGGGACTTCCGCTGAATAAATCTGCCCGTAAATATTTATTGATGATATTCTATCTGCACCATAGTCATTACTCGAAGTCTCCTTTCTGGTTGAAAAAGGAAATGGCTCTCGACTGTGCTGTTCCCATACATGCGCTCTTTCCTCTGCATGACTCTTTATTTGTACGTCTCGTAGAACAGACGGGTGAGTCGGCGTTTGACGAACCGACAGTTTCAAGTCCCCATAGGTCGTTAGGAGGCAAACGCTAGATCACAAAGGTTAACTTCTTGGAAACCGAAACGATCTGAATTGAAGATGTGAGGTATACGCTCATGTTTTGGAGGTAGCTGATAAAACGCATGTAATTCGAGAAACTTCCAACTTCACTTATCGGAACGTATCGGCCGGCGCATTTTGCGGTGTAATCAGCAAAGTAAGTTCGGCGGTAAATCTAAATGCTTGTTGGATAACTGTACACAGCAAACAGAGCTATATTCCGTTTTGCATTCTAAGTTTTCGATTATCTCACAAAAAAAGTGACCTTCACCAATGTAAAAATATTCATTGCAACTGACAAAAAATCTTATTTATATGCTAGGCCCACATGAACCGGAACGCTTTTCATGTTCCTTTACGATGTCACTAGTATATTCAAGTGAGCAAGTTTTTAAGTCACACATTGAAGAGAATTTTTTCTCGGCTTCACTCACGAGGTGTCCAAACTTATTTAGCAAATATCTAATCTACTGACTGTATATTCGAGTTTACAATAGAGGTTAAGTCGGACGGAAAAAAAATTAACGTCCACCTGAATTGACAGAGATCATATTTCAAAGTGGACTATTCAGTACGATAAAATTTGATACTTTTACGGATGTTCCCTCAGAAACGCCCAGTCCGTTTTAATCGTGAAACGCAATGAGCAGTCAACACTAATTGTTGCGTAGGTAACTTGTTCCGACAAATCTCCTGCGCGCGACCAGGGACATAAAAGTGTGAAACAGTAAAGCCGTACAACTTTGCGTTCTAATTAGAATATGTGGGGGAGAAAAGTGCGGTGAAATGAAGATCACACATTCTAAACGCCGGCTGGTCCCACAAAAGGTGTAAAGATGTAGCGATCGCTATGTTGTAGCTTGAAAACATTGCGTACATCGCAAAATGTAGGCTAGCTGGGAAACAACACGGGCCCTTAACGCCCCATTCTCCTATCCCGACGCGACGTAGCTAAATGACCTCAGGGAAACATTTTCCTCCGTTAAGAGAACGTCGCCGTTCTAGCACTCTAAACGCACTTTTCCGCTTTTTTGTGACAATGGATATGGTGGTCTCATCTACAGCCTCATCCCTTCAGTCAACTTCTCCTTTTAAGTTGGTTGTCTAAAATAATTGTCACAACACGATCAACTCTGCCACAGGTGTTTATTAAGTCAAACTGTGATCAGAATATCAAACCTGGATAATATTGCAATGGACTGCAACACTATTGGACTCCCATTTAAAGTTCAACATTGCGATCGAACTAAAAGTGGAATCCAACATGCCGTAATATAAAATCATCATCAAGACCCTTTTTTTTGTACGCAGTTGTAGACATTACGATAAAGTTTGCTAAGGTAGTGGATATTTGAATACGACTCTTAAGGGTCTGTCCACATTATCGAGTGTTCCATACTGGTCGAGTCGCAAATATTCTGCCTGCATTAAAAGGACCAAATCGGTCCTGATTCCATTAGTCTGTCGCACTCTACATAGGTATAAGATAAACTTCGGAATAATCAAAAGTAAACCGAGATAATTGTTTATGGGCGTTGTATTGTTCCGACACGTATAAAAAGGGTCCTGAGATAAGGCCCGTACCTTACCAAGCGGATGTCACTCACCTGTAGATCATTTTAGACTTGTCAACAAGTACTGATTAGATTACCACCAGTACCTGGCAAGTACATTTAGTTTAGTGCTTTGTCAGCACTTCAAGTTTTAGCGGTCATTTTCGCAATGTGAGTGTTGCATATTTTTTTTGTAATGTCTTTCACAATACGATGTCTAGTAGACTCACAATCAGACGTGTTTTTGTAATATGATCTCTAGACGGGTTTATCGGTTTAGCATGTCGTTTTCAATTCGCTTGTTCCTATTGTGCTGAGTCCCGGGTAATGAAAAAGAACGAAAGCGTAACAAGAGGGTTTCTCTATCAAACGACAGTAGACATTTTCTTGCTGATCCTGCCTAAACTTCTCCCCAGTTTCGGATCCATGTGGGACGTCACTTTGTAAACATTGTAATGAAGCAATAACTTCCAGAAACTGCTGAGAAGATCCAAGTTACCCATCACTTCGGCAGGAGGCATGGTTTTACCTCTGCCAAAGTACGCCTAGCTTATTGTCAAGCGGCGAAAATTTGACATTTCAAGTTGGAAGGTTAAATTTGGTTCCCCATTCCGAACATGAAGCTAAGAGTTGTTTTCCGCAAAACGTCGTCTGTCTTTGTTCCTGTCTGTCGACTGTATGTTGAGGTGTGTGTCTGTGTGTGTGTTTGTCCGCACATATGCCCCTTCCCCGCGTTTCCCTAAGTGGCGTTACACATGACAAAAGTACCGTCGTCAATTTCGTGTGGTTTCCCACACCTTTACGGCTGCGCCAGTGTATTCCTCATCGACAACACTTGTGTCATTACGAATATCCTTTACATATTCATCAGCGATAAATTCTTACTCGTCTGTCGCATGTTGATGACATATTCTCCACGTATTCAAACCGCTGTATTCTTTTTTGGGTATACGCATGCGTACCCTCCTCACTCGGTTTGTAATAAAACATCTCTTTGCGCGCGAAAATGGGTTTGATAAGGTGCGCCATAGCGCCTGCGAGATAACAAAAGCTCTTATTTTCCATTCAAGGTTACTTCTTCGGGACTTGTTTGCTTGGCAACGCCGCCTCTGTGGTGGTAGACGGAAATACTCAGGGACCGTTTAAAAATGACGTCACTCATGGAGGGGAGCCTCGTTTGGAGACGGGCCCTAGCTCAGCGGTGTAGGCGATGCAACCGTGCTTGAGATAGGTTATGGCTGGCGCGGCATCACTGGCTCGTCCGTCGCGCGGCGACGCCCGGCGTCTAAGCGTTGTTGCCGGGTGGAAGTACTTCGTGCGCTGTTGCTAGTCTCGCCTTGCTCAGTGAACCTTTCCTTTTCGTTTCATTATCGTCGAGGAAAATAATGGGAGTATTACAATCATTTCATAACAACAAGCGACAAATCATCAGGAGACCACACAAACATTCTGTTGATGTTTGAGCTTCACTAGATATACAGTTGAGATTATGTCATTTTCGCATTCGAATCTCAATCTAGTGACTTATTGAATTCGAAACTCATGTTGCTGATAGTAATGCATTTAAATACAGAGGACTTCGCGCTCGGTCAGGTCAGTTCAATGGTATTGTCAACATTCTAGAAACAAAGTCGTTAGATTTGAATGCGATATGACTCACGATCTCTGTACTGTACCATAAGACGGAAGTTTGATATGTACTATATACTGGTACCATAGTGACTGAAAAACAATGTATTGTGTCGATGATTTAAGGCCGCACTCATCCTAACGCACTCCTACTGATCCTACGCCAATATTTAGTTAGCGACAGAAATCCATAGCAGATTTTGGTATTGTAATGTAAAAACACCACTCAAGCAATAATTTTCTAGTACCAAGACATTATTCTACAGCAATTATAGCCTTCGGCAACAGCGTTCCTGTTTCAAATAAGGATCTTTGAGCTTACACTGTGCAAAAATCGGTTAATCTCATCTTAGACCGTAGTTAATTGTCCGATAGGCCTATAGCGAATGGGTTACTTATAAAATACAACAAATCTTTCTTCCTCTGACCACAATTCATGATCATAACTTTAATCTTGCAGACCTCTCAAAGGTTCAAAACAGATCAAACAATCATTATCTGACCTGAAAAGAAGCAGATTTCTTCAAAGTAAGCACCCGCAAAAAAAGAGAAAATAATATTGAGAGGTGATTTATATATGACATAAAAGAAGCGTGGTTAATACAAAAGAAAAGTAAATTACATGTTCATATAAAACAAGTATTTGTATCTAATCGGTAAATTGAAAAAATAACTGTAATTTTGCTTTCTCGTAACGCGTTTTGTAATTTACTGCACAGTGTACGCTAATGCTTTGGTCGCTGACATATCTTCGGTTTAATATCCAAGATTGCCTAACATTGTAGCTGCGCCAGCAGTGCCATATGAACATTTGATAAGTGTGCGTTATTCCGTGGGAGATAGGCGAGTAAACAAAATACTTACTTGGCGAGTGCCTGCAGCACTTTGCAGTTACATCGAGATCACTTATTCTCACATCACACATTTCCCATGTTCACATTTAACTAGCGAAAGGAGCATTATACATCGAGTCACGACCTCTTTAATGTCATAATAATAGTTACAGGTGGCACTATACTAAAAAAAAGCTTATAATATCAAACTCGAGGTCATTGCGAGAGGTGAAACTCTTGGAGAGATTAGCATCGAGTGGAGAGGAATGGACAAAAAAGGTCGAAGTATCTTTGGGCAAACATAATAGGGATAATCGGGATGCGCCAATGGGGGCGGACACGGGTTGACAGCCTGAAAAGTGGGTCGAGCTAGCACGAGCCACAGTGATCTTTAATGGCGAAACCTGTTTGACAGGTTTTGTATTTTAATTGATTACAAGGGTATTTAAAATTTTTGAGCGATACGCCACGCCAGCTGCTGGATGTTTTGCACGAAGGTTTCTCTCGGGGAGAGAAGTACTTTTACTTCTTGAATGAGTCCACAGCAAATAAATACATAATATTTTTTTTATAAGCCAATAGTAAATAAAGCTGTTATTATGAGGGATGGCCTTATGACATGCGTTAACAACCAAATAATTTTTCCACCGATGAGGCTGCTTTACCCTACCTTGAGGCGAAAAAAAATTGTTAACTGAAAAAACAGAATTTTTATACACGTATAAAGGAAACAGATTGACAATATTCCTAAGCAACGCTCCAATAAGCTCTGTTTTTTTTTTTAAAAAAAACTGTATTTTTGAAGCCAGAATTCAAAGATATTTAATTTTTTTAATTCGGATATTTTTTGCGAGTGTTGGGGCACAAATAGTTCAAAAAAGTATTTTAGTGTCTCATAAGGGGTAGTTATTGGCGGTCATTTAAGTCAATAGGAATTATAGTTACATGGGAAAAGGGGTCGTGTTTGTGTGTTGGAAAACCAATGGGATAAAACGTCACTTCAGGAGTATTTTAGTACTTGAGGGCTGAGAAGGAGTATGGGTATGACAAGTGATAAGGTAGCATTCGAATGTAATCTTGAAGTCCGTCGATGCAATCCAGCTTTTTTCATCTATTCGAGCAGAAATCTCCTCACTGAAACCAAAAATCTATTCATGGGGTCTGGTGGGGCTCAACATGAAAATGGAGGGACAAATGCTGGAGTTTTGTGGAAAAGCCTCCATTGTTGAATTAATCTTGTGTTGGCCACGAGACTCCGGTGTGCTGCCTCTTTCCATTGATGTCATTGACTTCTTTTCCTTTCAGTCTGGGAAACCTTTCAAACACCCGCTCATTTCTAGTTTTCCTGTGATTAGGGCTTCAATCAAGAACACGCTCTGCACGCCTCTAGAATTTTATTTCGCCTCAAATAACTCCCACCGACAGTTACGAGGGGCTGATTTATCAGCAATGTACAGAAATTACAATTAAAGGAGATAATCCCCACGAGCCAAGAAGTTTATTCATATAGTAGAAAAAAAGTAAAAATATAATAAAAAAATGATTTGGCTGGTGGTAGTTGAAAGAGCACAAGGTTCCTCATAATTCCCTGACAAGCGTACTTGGAACGCCCACAAAGTCTGTCCGTTAAAGTACTAATTAGCACAAAACTTTCTCAATTTCTCATTGCATTGATTATTCAAACTGGAAATGTTATCCTGCACATGACTACGAAAAGAGGGAAGAAAAAAGTTCTTTCTCTACAACGAAAATGAGTTGATTCAAACTTTACCGAAATTTTCAACAACTTTTTGGTTCCATATTTCGATCTTTCTGAGTCGCCGCCTGTTCTAGCCCCTTTTCTAATTTACCTCCATCACTTTTACCAGTTCACTTCTCCCGCCTGTTTTCATTTTATTCCTCATGAGTAGATCAGTTTTATTTGAGAGGACCTCTAGTTAATCCGAAGGAGGAATGAAAACACTTATGTTGAACAGTTTTAACGTGAGCATGTCGTTCATTCCACGAACCGCTCATTCGGCGAATCCGATCAAACATACGTTCTCCAAAATTCAAACTCTGTTAGTGACCGCTCCATTTTGTTCTTAATTTTCTCCCAACTATATTATGACAAAATCTATTGCACATTTACGTTCCTATTACATCAAAAGACATCACGGAAAAAAATGGTTACTGCAACAAAATCAGGGACAACAAATGAAATTTTTGTTGCTGCAACCAAAAATTTTGCCGCAGCAACCAAACGTTTTGTTGATAGAACCAAACATTTTGTTGTAGTAACAAAATATTTTTGTTATCCCTAACAAATGATTTTGTTGGTATAACAAAACTTTTTTCCGTGATTGCTATGGCGCAATTACGCATCAGATGCTTTTGATACCGCGATTTCCGCCTCGGAATCGAAGCTTGAAAGAAACCCGAGCTTCTACTGTACACTTTTCAAGCCTGAAAACTGATATTAAAAGCTGATCGTGAGCCTTTTAGTTACCTGAAAGCGGCAGTAACATGATTAGGCCGGAGCCAATAGCGTGTCGCTCCAGCGAGCAGCCACCCTGAAAAATGCGCTTAACAAGCATGATACCGCGGACAGAGCGATTTGTCCAGAGTCACGTGATTAAGAGGTTTTGGGGGATGTGTCCGGATGTGTCCCCTTCCCGTCCAGGACAGCTGATTCGGCGGCAGCGGCAACGGTGGCGAAGCCCGCGCGCGCTCCGCACTCTTTGACAGACGGAACGTCGCAGAATTATTTAAGAGGGCGACGCGGATCCGTCCAGAGCCAAGTGAGACCATGAATATTTCGGGCGGGCCGCACGCCCAAGGATTTCCTTCGGTTTGGTTCGGGCTTTCGGAAGGGAGGGGCATTAAAAAAGAAGCGAGGAATTAAAAACGAAAAATGAGGCTTTGTCTGGTCTCGCGACGGGTGATAACCTTGGACGGGAATTTAATGCTCGTCGTTTAGTCGTTTAAGATTTAGGTGTCGCGTGGGACAGATTAGTGCATTTCTGGGGTGCCCCTGCTCAACAAGCTCTATTTAAAATACCTACTGTGTTTTTGTTGTTGTTTTTTTTTTCGGGGAGACGTTGGTGCTTCATTATTCAAAGATCCTCATCCGAAAATTCTTTCAATGTCTCGGATCCCATAAAAATATCATCACGAGCAAGTGCCACCATTTTGTGGCCATCATCTCTCAAACGAAGGGCAGCGTTTTTCTCCTTGCTGAACGGAATGATTTTCAATATCAAATCAGTACGAACGGTAGTTCGTACCGTCGCTTTCCCCCCACCACCGACTGTCGAAGTACCGTGCGTATATTTACAGGAAAAATCAGAGACGCCGCCGAACATTTCCGTTTTCACGACTC
>Ga0058701_10001611_pt1 | contig 16279 bp, 10 predicted proteins | sample AgamicOrMae_FD_97039 | JGI IMG/M metagenome (GOLD analysis project Ga0058701, IMG submission 97039) | Agave microbial communities from Guanajuato, Mexico - Or.Ma.e | ecosystem: Host-associated > Plants > Phyllosphere > Phylloplane/Leaf | place: Guanajuato, Mexico | collected 2012-06-04
AAACATGCCAAAACGATGCATTACCTGGTCACTTCAATGGCGGACGTCCCAGAGCCGAAGTGAGCGTGGTCCGACTATAATACAGGCCTTTACAGCATGGCGGATTTCCCGTAAGCTAATCAGAGGTCGGATACGCCATTTGCGTTTCTCTGTGGAACCACAGGTCTCTACTTTAAAGCAACCTGAAATTTCCGGAGAAAGCGGAAAAGAGGGGGAAGACGGGGAGGGCGGAGGGGAGGCACAGGGCGGCAAATCTGAGTGGTGGAAGTGGAGAGGCAAGGAAAGGGAAAGGGAAAGTGTTGACATGGCAATTTGTGTGTAAAGGTGTAAGCACAAGGATTTTCCTTTCTTTCCATAGTGTACAGATATTTCAAAGGTATGGGACTTCGGGACGTTTCCAAAGATTTTCGTGTTAAGTTGAAAAGAAGAGGTGACTGTCAAGCCTACGCGGAATTACTGCTGATCCAGATGTGACATTGCAATTCAGGATATGGTATAGAACCAACAGCAACACAGACTCAGCAAAATAGCTTTCTAAAAAATAGTTGATGACAATGTCTCGCCACTAAAATTCCCGAGTGCGATAGCAAATAGGTTCCTCGAGATAATCAAAAGCAGATAAGTTCTGAGGGCCATTTTAATGATTTCATTTCTGTTTTAACTGCACTCGATCGACGAAATGTTCACTGAAAATGCCTCTTATGAGAACCTTTGTCTACAAAATATTTTCCAAGTCAATTTTTGATGTCTGTCAGTTAATTTAGGCTACAAACAAGGTGCAGTATGGTTCATATCAAGTTTTCTGCTAAAAAATCATGTATTTTTTATGGTTTGTCAGTTTTGTCATCTCACCTGAATGTGTTATATTTGGTTCCTGCAAGTTCAGACACTTTCAAAAGTGAGTATTGTTTATTTTCTCTCATGCCGCAAGTTCTTAAGAACAGACAAAAATGTTGAATTTCTGATTTACTTTAATCTTGGTTTATTTAAAATAATTCATATTGTCTGTCATTTGCATAATATGTGTCTGTGACAGCATGGACAGATGGTGCTTTCATTCACATATGTTTCAGAGCTTAATATATTTTTTTTCATCCTTTCAGAGTTTATCTTAATAATCAAACTGACGTTTGGCCTTTCTTGACAGTGGCCCCGGCATTGGGAAACAAAAAAGGTATGTATTTAAGCTGGAGCTGTATTCATTAATTACGTAACTTCATTAGTTTTTGTGGGTGAGAAGCAAGGTATTTCTTTCAATGAAGACAGTCTGCACATTGAAATTTATTTTTTATTAAATTTACACAAACTGTGTAGGCACATTACGCTGTAGGACAACATAACTGTACAAGTATAAGATCTTTTAATGGATTCTATAGAAGCTGCACAAACAGTACCTAGTTGAGAGGTGTATTCCCTCATTTCATTAAGTTGATACATTTTTCAGCCTTTCGAAACAACATATTTTTTGTGTATGCAATTTGCTTTGCAATGAAGAATCTACCAGGAGGAATAAAATTTGGGTAATTTATGTTGGTACATGCAGTGATGGCAAGATAGACCTCCTTACAAGAAATACTCTCTTTAATCTAATCATGAGAGTAGTGCGTACTTCTCTCATGATCTAATCCCAAGGGTTCATGTGACACTGGAATGAGAGTGCATGTTAATGCTAGGATAATAGGTAAATGAAAATGAGTTGCACTATAGTATGATGTACAATAACCCTGAGCAGCATTTATTTGAAATGCAATATATATACAACTACCTTACATCAGATTTTTTTTTTAGAAGGGTTGTTATTTATTTTTTTAAGATTACAAAAAGAGCAACTCATTTCCTATGATTCAGAGTTAACCTTGCAGAGAAAGGAAAAGCATCTACAAACCTTGCACATATTTAAGTGTGCTCTTAAAAATATAATTTTTTCTTGTTTTTCATTCACAGTGCCATATTTTAATGAGGATTAGCCAACAATTGATTACCCATTTTTAACTCTGCAGTAATATTCTTTCTTTCATTGAAATATAAGGAAATAAAACCTTGGTAAAATGTCTTTGGATTTGTCAACAAGAAAAAAAAAATCAGTTGCAGTTGATCCCCTCTGGCCCATAAAGTTCACTTCAAAGTAAGTACAAGTAGACAATTGCTTAAGAATGATTTAATTAAGACTAGGTAAAGAAAAGAAACCTTTCGTTTCCTCAGCATTATTTCCGCAACAGTTTGGGCTAAAATAACTTTACATTATCCATCTACACAGCTCATCAAATCCACATAAATTCTTTGAATTATAAAAATATATCCGCCTGTGCTAAGTTGTATCTTGTATTTATTATGCTAGGGCTAGGTTTACACTTTTTACAGAGTATAGAAATCGTTTAAAGGAAATTTAACAACAAGCCACAAGTCCTAATGGAGATTGTGATGGACTTCCAAGGTGGCAAAGTGATCAAGTCTGGATGAGATTTACTCATCTATAAACAACAATGATTTATGGTATTCAACAAAAGGTGTCAATGCCAAGTCAGTAATTTATTAAGTGTATTGATATTATTTCTTATCCCAGAGATAACGAAAATAATGTATATTTAACAAATGATGGACAAAATGTTTTCAAAGGATGAATTCAGGGGCTATTAGAAAGGACTCTTGAGCTTTTACACAGACATAATGGCAGAGTGAAGTAACATTATACCATTGGTGCCAAGGAACTTTTGTTAGGGTACTTTACACTGTACACATTTGTACAATATATGATGAGTCAGGTTATCAAGAAACTTGCAAACAACCTGACATTGATGGAAGTATCCCACCCAAATAAAACTGTTTGTTATTATTTGTGTGTCCTTTAAGTCAATTTCCACTTTCTCTTTTCAACAGATTTGTTTCAGTGCTAACGACTGGAACTTTGCCACAAATCCTCCACTCTCATGTCAGTAATGAGTATTGAGCATGGTCCATTAGTCAGTCATCCTACAAATTGCCTGCCGGAGTGCGGTAATTTCATAAACAAGGTGAACAAATGTTTTACAATTGTATCGAACTGCATTTGTATTTCCCATCCTTGAAGCAAATACCCCGCGTCAACATTTCGTCCATGTTGAGCTTATCCAGCCTCCTCATAAGAGACTTTGACATCAAACATGGTAATTACAAACGTGAAGGAAAAGGATCATATTTCCATCTATCAATTAGAGTGCTTAAGGTACTTTGGTCCCCTCCATAAGATTTTTCAATGATTGGGATCTAGTGAAAAAATATCCCACATTAAATTGATTACAGCAACTTCATTTATAAGCTTTATTTTAATCCATTAAACTTTCGCTGTCTTCATAAGCCTTTAGAATGACACTGACTTTTAACAGTAAAGAGACTGCTACTAACTAGCTTGATGAGTTTTGGCAACAATTATTCAATTTCTTCGTCCGAAACACAAGAACATTCGAAGAAATGTTGACTTGTAAAGCACAATTTCTCAACTCCCTTGTGAGAAAAGTCACTTATTAATTCAATTTTCGCTTCTAACAATTTTAAGAAAATTTAAAGAGGGAAAATTGAAAGATGCCTATCAGCTAAAAAAAGTCCGGTGCATCAACCAAGGTATAAAACCATCACAAGCCTCCGAAACATTTACGTCAGTGATACACCTTCCAGACGAAGTCCTCGCAACCAGTATGATCTGGGATACCAAGGTAAGACAAACTTATCAAACTGACAATTTCATCATCAGAAAACTGAAATCTTTTGTTACAGAACGAAATATACATCATGCTTCTTTACCAAATCAAAATCAACAAAGGAACACTTGTTCTCTTTTGGAAGAAAATCTTCTTCATATATGAACTAGACTTTTTTATAGACAAGAAAAGAAAGGCACCCGAAAAAAGAAAAAGACAACAACAAAATGACCTAGCAAACTTCCTCTAGTAAGCGGAAGGTGTTAGGAAATAAATTTAATTATCTGAGAAAGTAAAAGCTTAATTTTTTACCTCACAAGCTCAATTTAAGCAAGCTTGTTGAAACGAACGCATGGTATTAGGGCCTTGAGAAAACCTAGCACTAACATCGCTCGGTTGCCATCGGCACCGGGCACTTGGGTGCAACATGTAGCCCTTACAAAACTGTCTCTGAAACCCAGACGGGTCTTTCTAATTCCGATCACAAACATTGCTTTCAATGAGTAAAGCACTATTATAAAACAAAGGCAAACAATCTCTTATTATGTTCATATTAAAAGTCTCTAGTCATGATTTCACATGTCTCAAAACAAGTTGAAGTTTATTTTTTACAAAACTACACTAACAACAAAAGAACAATTTAACATTTATACAAGTTTAAAATTAACTTAGGCTTCTTATTAAACAAAATTGAGTGAAAGAGGTAGATTTGACGCATTACGAAGAGCCGCTCCTGTTGGAGTCACAATTCTTAGACGCTCCTCCTCCCGCGGACACCTGCAAGAAATAAAACCAACCAACACCGAAATCAGATGAGAGCAGATTAAGCATATGCCGTATTTACACAGCCTCCTGTCATGCACTCGTTTGGGCAGATGGGCTTCACTAGTTCACCAAAGGAGGGATGGAATAGAGGGCAGGTAGAACGGGTTAAGGACAGGAGCTGGGCCGGGCCGGACCATATCCGAATTTCATTTTTTTTCCTAACACGAACGCCAACTAGCGTTGAAATAAGACGGCAGGCGTCCGGTGCCATCCGCTCGCTCAGTTTGATTCAGAAACCCCACCCCACCGCACCGCAAGCTGGTCAAGCAACATTATTTTGCGAAGCAGGAACCAACCGCTCCAGAACCGGTACCGAGATTAGAAAGTTCGAATCGTCAACAACGTTTCTTTGCCAAGAGCGTGAGCAGATACCTCGAGGTGTAAGCAAAAATGAACTCCTAATGAGCATGCCTTTAACAACTGATCTGACCTACTTACAATTACATTATAATTTACGGAAGCACGTGCGTACGTACATCAAAAAAATAAGTCATCGGAACACCTTCTTTCAGCAAAGTACAATTCAACAGCTAAGAACCCTCTGTTTCTCAGATGAGCGTCATATAATAAAACAACAGCTTCCAGAAACTGATTGAATTGCAGTCATTACATAAAACTGCCTCCATATCTTTCTAAAAATGAAAATTACATCGCCTACAACTGATGTTACAATACAGACACCTGAACACAACACAGGCGTATAATGTTTGGTAAAATGAAGAGATATTGTTTGCTTTGACCCCGAGAATACCAGTATAAAAGTCATCATGCTTAGTTAAAGGAACTACACCTGTACCGAGCTACAATACTTGCATGCAAAAGACTAGGGCAAGACAGAACAGTTGTGTTAAATAAGTGGAAGAAGAACGAGCAGCAGGCAAGGAAAACTGTAAGAAAGATGGCAAAGAAGAAGACAAAAAGGTGCGAACAATTGCAATTAACTTCTACCGGAATTTAGCATGAAGAAGCGAATCCCGTATTTTCGTGTGTACACATGCGACGCCGTTGAAGAGTCTCGATTTGGATTTCAGATTTTCAATCAAAACATTCAGGTAAAGAAGACTCAATCATGTGCATATATCAAACTAGTTTTTATTCTTCTACTCATATCAACAGATTCAACAATCTCAAGAAAAATAGTTTAGATCTGATCTGAAAGGAATGCAAGAGGTAAGAAAACAAAACAAAAGCTTCGTCACGTAACATTCTTTATGCGTACATATTCACAAGCTTACGAATGTTAATAACAATACACATTAGCTAATCTGCTACAGCTGATTTTAATTGTGCAGCCTTGGTGCTTTGTGGTACAAATACGCGAAAGAAAAGTTAAGGGGAAGGGAAACATCTGTCTTTTAGACATGGCTTAGCATTACTTTGTAATTACTACTTATTTATGAAACATCACTGGAATAATCTTACATTGCGACGAATCCGCATTACTATCTTAACGTAACAATTCTACTGGTAAATTTTTATGTACACAATCAACAGATAACGATAATTATAATACTGACAACATTATTGTCAGACTATAATCGATTTCAGCAATACAAAGTAGAAGTACTTTATAACTTTTTTAAATTCTTTTTATATTTTTTTTTCATCGACGGGATTGAGCAAATAAATAATGCGTAGCGTAGGCCTAAATATGCTTGAATTTAATAGTTCATATTTTGATTACTTCGACGGCACGTGTCAATGTTCTCCGCTGTTGAAAATGACCAAGAGGTATCATTTTAAGGGTGACTTCACACACACACAAACACACATACTTTCAACTAAGATTTCACAGAGCACGAGACGCTTCAAAGGATGCCGGTAATAGTCTCGGAGACAGGTAGCGAGAAGGAAGTTAATTCTAAGGTTGATATCTTTAGAACAGTTCTCAGAAGACGTATAACCGTTTTCGGGGACAAGTTCCTGCTCATCATAAGACGCAACAGGTATGTTTGAACCGACAGTCAACTTGCGTGGTCCACCCCGTTGGCGTTATTCCACTGATACGTTTCGAAGTGTGGGTTATATTTCCAATTTTACCTCAACGCGACTCTAACCTTTAATCCAACAAATTCGTGATCTTTTTAGAGGTTTTACATAGATGAATTTTAGAAAATCCGGATCGCTTTCTACACGGAGTCAGCTTAGACGCTGGAGCAAGCATTTAAAAATCGACTTTGATCAGTTAACTTTAAATTAACAGAAGGTGGTACTTGTGTATTTCTGTCCTAAAAGCACTTTTAATGTGGTGACTAAATAATCACACGTACGTGGTTACGTACATGTGATTACAATTTGTCTAATTATATTTTAATTTCTTTGAATGTGTTAGTTTTTGTTTATAAAAAACTAAATTCTTTTAAAAAAAGGGGGGGAGGGTTAGTCCAAAAATTTGACTGCGCGGGTCGGCCCCTACACAAGTAGTAATTAGCAAACCATGACTAGCTGCTAGGCAAATGAGAATATCGGTAACTCATTATTAATGGCACAATACGGGAACGAGAGGTTTCACAGTTAGTAAACAAGAAGCGTTCTTAACACCACTTAAGATATGTTCGCAGAAATGGCTTGTTTTAGGGAAATCGTAAAAGTAGTAAAGAGAAACTTGCACCCTTTGTATTGTTTCGTGATTTTCGCTGTGATTCACACAATCCCAAAATCTAAGAGAAATAACGCAAATCGAACTGCTTTCATCTTGGACCCACTAATTCATTCAAATAAACTCGTAAACCAACAATCGAGCTACAGCCATGAGCCAATATGTCAAACACTCAATAGTAATGAGTTTCAAGAAACTTGACTTATTAAAACTAGGAAAAAACCTACTATGGTGAAAAAAAAATCTAAGAATTGACTGCAATCTTCCCAATACTGCAATAAGTTCCGGCATCGATTTCACGTCTTAACTGCTGTATAAAACACTAAAAAAAAAAAAAATAATAAAAAACTTCTAATCCACAATGTTGATATTCGCAGCGACACTTTCAACAGCCGAAGCCAAAAAGACATGGGACTCGAAACCGTCAGAATTTGCAAGAATTGTTAATTATTCTAATCCAGGTCAGAATTGTGCCAAGGATAAAGGGTGCACAATTAAAATCAGTGTTTTTTTTAGGATTTACAATGAAGATTGTGTTCATTTCGATGACCTTTACACATTAGTGATAAATATACGTAAAAAAAAAAAGAACATTATGAGCCCGCATTGCTGTTCTAAGTATTCTAATAACTGGGACAATTTTTTTCTTAAATCGCTGAGCACGAGATATTTATTTTGAAATAATGCTATACTGGATTGGTTTCAATAGACAGATCTGCGAAACTATTTCCGTCGCTAAGCATGAAAGGTAGGCTACGCCACATCTGGTGGAAAATTTGCAAGTCATCAAACAGAAAACATTTCAAGAAGATGGATAAACCAATCTTCTAATGATTGTCTTACGCCATGAGCGCAATTTATCCGCATTCGGCGTTTTCATTTTTTTAATTGGAATTTTACCATGCATTTCAAATAACGAAACACTGTAATTCCTTCAATTTGGACAGAGAAAGAGACTGGGTGCCTACAGATCAGTAGTGTTTATAAAAATCTTTCCGTGTTGATCGAAAAACTAGATTTAGAAGCAGGTAACACATTTTGCATCGAATGAGAGGTAAACAAGCTATAACCAGAAAACTCACTGTTGATCTGGGTGGCGTTAATGTGTATGATCAGGCTGGGAAATTGACATGTTTCCAGATTTCTGTGACAAAAATCCGAATTCTCAGCCATTATGTTGTGCTTTTTCTAGCTCGTTATTTTTTATTTATTTTATAATTTAGTCCTTTGAGGCAATAAGTGAAACTTTCATTAACCTAAAGCAAGAAATAAAAAAATGGAAAATAATCCCTACAAAGGGCCAAATTCGTTTCTTCCTCAGGTTGTCTTCCCGTAAAATTGATAAATTATTTCTCATCAGCGTTTTTTAAAGGATAGTCCACCCTAACGAGAAAACAATAACAAGATAAGAGAGGCATCGACTTGCAAACAATTTCCAAATTTGGCACAAACGAAATTATGTAGTGCGAACTACCATGGCCTTATAGAACAGAATGTTCAGACCGACACCGTAAGACACATTCAAAGAAACTGGAAGTTAGGTGCAAACACGATATTGGCCACCGGCAACTTTCCCCATATTTCCGCTAAAGCTGGTGTGACTTAATCAAAAACGAATAGAACGAAGAGTCAGTCTTTAGAGATAGCCGATAATAACACAAACCGTAAAATTCAACAAGAAAAACAAAAATATGCAATCATTCGAGCCCCGGGCTCATAACGTTACGTAATTAAAGGAACAGGTTCAATTGCTCAAAATACTATAAAGAAATTTTACTAGGACACGATAAAGCGTGCTGTTACATTTAACACAAAAAAGAAAAAGATTTTCTTCGATTAATCGGTGTTTTTGATTCTGGGGGTTAATCTTATCATCACCATTCTCTACGTCGGAGTTGGATAAAGCGTGCTATGAAAAGGTAACACGCGAAAAATCCAAACAGAAGCTGCGCACTTTATTGTAAATAAACGGTCTCACAGCAAAACGGATTGTGTTGGTCAAAGTAAGATCAAACACATACGGCTAGAGGTTTTCTTTAACGCCTGTTCGTTTGAACAAGGCTGTATTTGCGAACTCAATTATCTTGCCTACGAAAATGTCTTCCTGTAATTTTAAAGAACAAACTTTCCTGTAACTATACAAAACGAAATGATACTGCAAAGATTGCACATCAGATAACGAAACAAGGGAATGATAAAGGCAACAATCAAACACTAATGAATTAAACTAAAAAATATTTACCACAAAACTATATAAAATAAACAAACAGGTACCGCAGATATTCATTCACGGAAATAAAGAAATGATTTGAACGAACTTATGTTTCCAAAATCTTCTCATTTCGATTCTTGTCGTCGACCGATCATGAAATTCAGTCATTAATTTCAGAACATTTAATATTCACTCTGTAAATAACCGAGTAGAATGAAAAATTTATCAAACATTTTGTAACTAGCATTAAAGTGCTCTTTAGAGAACATAAAATCAACATCAGAGTAAAAAATAACAAAATTATGAAACGATAAAATAGTCTACGTATTCTTAACAACGTAACCTAGTGTTATCACATAATCTCACGTGAGTTGTCCATTGTCAGTGACAAGAAAATAACCGTCCCGAAATAAGAGGCAACCATCGTGGTAAAAATATAGAAGAAATTGCACAACGTGCTCTGTCATAGCGTGGCATAAACATGCAGTGGAAGTGCAATCGCAGTCTTGCCAAGATGAGCCAAATCAATATTTAACAATTCGAATGGCTCAACTTACGGGTTAGCGACGGCTGTGATCAAAGCCTGGGGTTCACATTTCTCAAAAAGTAAAGTTTGCAACATATTCAAAGAAACTTGTCCCTAGTAAATAGAAAAAAAAATGATTGACAGAATGGGGGCGAAATGCAAACAAAACTGCTGCGTTCTGAATTATATCAGCCTCCCGGGAAAACAGCTTTTAATTACGTTACTTTGTACTCTCGATGAAAGTTCTACGTCTAGTGATATAAAGTACCATGCTGAAGTACGCGTATGCCTTTGAAAGTCATATACAAAACCAAAATAGATGTCTACGACAAGATCTGCAACTAAATGCAAAACAAAAGCACCCTTGTGCATCTCGCTCAATCACAAAGAAAACGAAAGAAAACCTCGGCGGGCGGGCGCGAATGACTTCAGTCGGCTGGCGGGGGCGGAGGGATGGAAGGCGGGGGGCCGTCGGGTAGGGGTGGCGCCGGTGGGGGGGCGTCCGAGGGAACGGGGGGGACATGCGACGGGGCAGGACCTTCAGGCTGGCTGGGGTACATGGGGTACTGTTGCTGATAGTAATTGTACTGGTAGATATACGGATTAATGTTCGGGGGAGGGTAGTTGGTGTAAAAGGAATAAGGATCACAGTACGGCGGCGCCTGGTTCATATCGTAAGGATGGTTCCCGGGTTGCAGGCCTCCATGAGGGACCCCGTGAGGGACCACATGGGGAACCCCAGGAGGACCACCGTGATGGCCACCATGAGAACCTCCATGAGGAATTCCATGAGGACCACCATGAGGGCCTCCATGGGGAACTCCGTGGGGACCTCCATGAGAACCACCATGAGGAGCTCCCAGATGACCTCCGTGATGTCCGCCTCGAGGAAGAGGACCTCTATGAGGTGGTCCATGAGGAGGTAGGTTGGGCGGAGGACCTCCATGAGGCCCCCCGCCGCCATCATGGAATGGACCTGGTGTATAGAGATAAGGTGGGCGCGATAATCCACCTCGCAGTCCACCCCGTCCACGTACCTTGTGTTGGTGCCGCCCCATGCCTCGGGACTCCAGTCCGTTCTGTCGACCGACGTTGGCCCCGCTAGCGCTTCTCTTGGGCTGCTCCGAAGGAACCATCTTGGGGACTTTGGAGGCCGTCTCGTCGCCGGGACTGGAGCGATCGCGCTTCCTCGACTCTTTCGAGGCAGCCACGATGGAGGAGGTCGCCGAGGATGCCGTCAACGGGTCGCCGCACTTGATCTTCACCTTGAGGCCGCCACTCTTGATCACAACGGGTTCGCGGGGGGGAGGCTCCACGTGCTGAAGCCGCTCTTTAGGGATTTTGATTTTCAGACTGGAACTCTCGACGGGAGCCACGGAGAGGGCGGGGCCACTGGCCGTCGACTCGGTCGCGGGCTCGATGGGCTTCTTGATCACCAACTTGAAGGGAGCGACACTTTGAGTGCTCGCTTCCAGCTCCTTCTTCCTCTCCTTGTCCTTCTCTTTGTGTTTGCTCTTGTGTTTCTTTTCTTCGCGGTTCTTCTCTCGGTCTTTGTCTTTGTGCTTGTGCTTCTCTTTCTTTTCTTTCTTCTTTTTACTCTTGTGGTGAGAATGATGACCGGCGGCCTCGTCGACTTGGGAGGAGCCCAGAGCCGCGAGCGGCCCGGTCGGGACTAACGGTTCAGTCTTGATGCTCAGGGCTGTGGCTGGAGCCTCGGCAGGGGCAGGCGATTCGGCTGGCGCTGCGGCTCCGGCCTCGGCGTATCCACCGCCGACTTGATTCGACACTGGACTGGCGAACGCAGGCTCCGTTTTCACTGACACTGAGAACGCCATCCCCGCATCGGCGGCCTTGGTCGCCTTGGCATCCTTACTGGTCTGAGAAAGCGAGCCATTCGGCGCAGTGACCAAGGCCCACGGATCGGAGGGCTCCCGCTTCACCGACACGGGCATCGACACGGGGACTGAGACCGGCACGGACACGGACACGGACACGGGCATCGTCAGAGACGCACACGACTCCGATGGATCCGGCAACTCGGCCTTCACCAGCGACTCCTCGCTCTTCATGGCTTCTGTCGGCACTTCCGAATCACTGCTCGAGCTGGTACGGGAACGCTTACTGCCCCTGGCTGAGCCACTCGGTGAACCAAAGGGCCCTAGACCCTTATCCGATGACGGTGCTTTTAACTTGTCCCGTTGGGCGTACGGGCTCTCTCGCTCGTGGGGCGTAGCACTCTTCTCGGGACTGAAAATGCTCTTGACCGGGGGTTGTGAGGATGATGTGTAGGGAGGCCCGTACGAGGTCGCCAGCTGCTCTGGCAGTTTGGGTTCGACCTTGATGTTGGCGAAAGGCGTGATGGGCGCGGCAGCCTCTTCCGTGTGGATTCTCTTGGAGTCAATCCTCGAGTCCATCTCGTCTAGGGTGCCATTCCTGGACGTCATCGGCGGCGCATCTTGCGGCTCCGACTTGATGGGCTTCATCATGTAGGGCAACGCCGCAGAGGGGTGAGGTGGGACGGATTTCTGGCTCGAGGCGGGTTTGGCCAGCGGCGATATCGCCCGATTGCCCGTGGCGTGCGCCTGCAGCGAGCCGGGCGCGGGCGGCTGCATGGGCGGCTGCGCCGGCGGCGCGATGCTGGGCTCCGCCCTTCCCCGCGAGTGCGCCGCGCCCGCTTGCCAGGCCGGCGACTTGTCCCGCTTCACGTGCGCCAGCGCGGGGTTGCCCTGCCTGTGCGCCGCCGAGGCGCTGTGGTAGGGCGGCGGCGCTTTGGCGCTCTGCTCGTCGGCCGGCTCCCGCTTCACGACGGGCGCCGCAGCCGAGGACGCGCCTTGTCTCGAGGACGCGTACGGCGCCGCCGCTTGGTGCTTCTCGCTGAGCTTCGCCACTTCCTTCCTCTCGAAGAAAGCCTCCCGATTTCTCCTTTCGGACATTTCTTGCATCACTTTGTCGTAGGGCGTGCTTGGGGCTGTGCCTGTGGAACCGGAGCTATTCGCGTCTTCGCGGGACGAGGGGACTGGATTGAGCAAATTTTCATGATGACGCCTGTGCCTGCCCGGGTGCTCAGTCTTGTCACTGTGCTTGTGGTTGTGGGGAGGCTGCGGAAGTCCGCCTTTCGGGACGGAGCCATCCGCCGATGAGGGCTTACAGTCTTTCATACCACTAGTATCACCACCTAAACTAACACCTTTGCGCTCACTACTAACTACATTCACTCTATGCCTTGTGGCAGAAAGGGGATCGGTTGAACTATGTCCTGGTTTAGGCTTGCCATCGTGGGTGACCGGATGCCTCGCATCGTGGGCCGACGCCTGGGGGACGATGGGGACGGAGCCTGGATACTCCTTCGTCGAATTGGAAGGGGGTCCGAAACTGAGCCGGCTTCCGTCGCTACTATCCTGACTACTATGCACCGATCCCGTGGAACCGGGGTAATTGAGGCCTAATCCGCTGTCTTGGCTGAGGCTGCCGCCCGAGCCGCGCGTCCCCGTCCGGGCGGGGTCGGGGGAGTCGCTCGCCGCTGCGGCCGCCGCCACGGCCGCCGCAGCCGCCGGGTGCGGCGGCGCCTGGGGCTCGTGCCGCGTAGGCGGCATGAACATCACCCCGCTGGTCTGGTCGCGCTTGGTCGCGTCCCTGGCCATGGCCTGCTCCCGCCGGGCCTGGTCGCGCGCCTGCGTCACGCCGCTGTGCTTGGCCTGACCGGCGGCGGCGTCGGGCCGCTCGGGCCGGTCCGGGGGCCGGTCGGGCCGGTAGAAGCGGTCCAGCCTGTGCTGCCGATCGGCCCGCTCCGGAGCGGCCCGATCCGCGCGCTCGGGCCCGCTCCGGCCCGCGGCCGACGACGACGAGTGGTGAGGCGGAGCAGCCTTGGCCATGTCTTGGTGGTGGTGCCCTCTCGCGGCTCCCGGCGGGTGCGGGACATGGTGGCCGCTGCTATGGCTCCGATGACGGCTGTCCCTGCAACGCAAATCTCATTCACTTTCCGCCCACGACTAACTCACGATCAAAGCCTGATGAGATTCCACTGAGCATACCTGTTGGCCTCCGCCGGCCTGGGCTGCGAGCCCGACATCATGAGGTGCCTTTCTCTTTCCCGCTGCTCCTGGCGCTCTCGTTCTCGCTCACGCCCCTGATACTCGCGGAGGTCGACCCTCTGGGTCTGTTGCGGATGAGTCGACGATCCTTGGGACGAACCTGCCAGGCAAGCAAAACAAGCCGTGAGCGAGCGCTGCCCCGTTTAGCCTGCCCGCCGCTCGCTCCGACACTTACTGCTCCTGTTCGGGTCTTGCGGATGCGTCGGGTGTTGAGGCCGCTGTTGCGGCGGGAAAGTCACCCCTTCGTGACGCTCCCCTCCTCCACCACCTTCTGTAGATCTTTGCTGCAAAAGCAAACGAAACACATTACACTTTGTTCCACGAACGCGCACACTTCACTCTAAATTTGAAATAATCATTTTTTGACTAATTGATTTCGTCATGTCTGTTTGAAAATTTAATTTAGTCATTTTTAAATTCAGTGTTAAATTGTCGAAATTGACTAAGATTAAGCGGTTAAAACATTCTATTTTTAGCATTATTTCTACTACTTTTTGGATTAATATTTCCTAGTACCAATATTAGTTTGGTCTCTGAGTCTAAAATAAGTCATTTTTTCTACTCTTACTTTTCAGCGGGTTCTTTTTCACTATTTACATAGTCACTTTTTAAGTTCAGTGTTAAATTGTCAAAATTGACTAAGATTAAGCGGTTTAAACATTCTATTTTTAGCATTATTTCTACTACTTATGGGATTAATGTTTCCTAGTACCAATATTAGTTTGGTCTCTGAGTCTAAAATAAGTCCTTTTTTCTACTCTTACTATTTAGCGGGTTCTTTTTCACTATTTACATAGTCATTATTGACTGAAAAATAGTCAATAGTCTGAAAAAAGTTGACTAACTGAAATATTAAAATTTTAGCTACGGTTCTTTAGTCAAATTTGACTATTTCCCATTTACAGTGTTCCATCAAGTTCCGCGACTTACCATTAATTTATCGCTTTGAAGTATTTTCCGTTTCATTCTGGAAGGAGCCTTATCGAAAATAGCTAGAAACTCTGTTGTTAATTGTTCCAATAAATCGTGAGTAACCGTCTTGTCTACGTAATAGTACCAGTATTTTCCTTCACTAGATTGCGGTATCTGCGACAGACATTCCAAATTAGTTCATCCAGCGGAATACTTCGACAAGGTCATCGCGAACATCAAAGGAATCTTACCTCCCAATTTGACCATTTACACGCTAGATGAATACAGAAGCAAGCGACCACAGTGGGTTTATACTGTAGACACATCGTTGTCAAGTGAAGACTGGAACAGAGGCAAAGCGCACGTTTTATCCGACTGAGCAGATGGAACCAATACACAGTCTCCCCTTCCTCGACCACGAAAGAAAGAAAAGGTACGTTTAACACCTTGAGGACTAGAGCCAAAATTACGATTTCAACTCAAGATCCGCTCTGATGTGAGCGACGCGTAGGCCGTCGGCCCAAGCTTTATCATTGGTTTTACGGCATTCAAACAACCACCTCAACCCATTGTCAGAAAACAACTCCCGAGGAACCACAAAAAGAACCAACGGAACATGTAAACGAATTCATTTAACATGTGTGGAGAGCAAGCCTGATATTATATCTCATTTTGCAAGAATAATCAACTTCCTAGGCGACCGCCTATTTGCACGACAGAAGAAAGCTACGAATAGAGGGTCCGTCGGTAGAGACAGGCTTCTGCAAAGCCTAATAAAATCCTTTTTTTTTTTAAGTCAGAAAATTCTAGCGATATTGAAGGAAACAGACTGGAACACTGATTGCTGAAGTGCAAATGAATTTTGAGAGCTTTTCGCTTAGATATGACCATGTGGTCAGTAGCAGTTACATCGAACATATAAAGTTTCCATGTATGATATGCAGAACAATCGTCACAACAGCGCGGTTATCACAACGGTTGGTTGATGGAAATACTCTAAGTCTACTTGGAAGCACGAAAATTTATCAAGATGTTAGGCATGATCAGAAATCACTCGCCGGGCGGACTTTCAATACGTCTGAGATGGCAAGTCGACCGTGGAAGCCAACGGCAATCTTAAACAACCAACGCGTTCCCTTAAAGCCGATGAGTCACGCGTTTTTTTTTTTTTGGTTCTGAGAGTAAGAAGCTTACAGCCAAAATTGCCACCTCTTCGAAAAAAATTGGCGGGCTATGCTATCCATGTATAAATATTCTCCGACATTATGAGAGCAATGAAAGACCTCTTCTCTGCACCAAGTGCAGCTTTGGTAAAAAAAAAAAAAAAAAAAAAAAAATAAAAAAAAAAAATAATTTTAATAAAAAAAAAAATTTTTTTTGTCTCTTTTTTTTTTTTTTATTATTTTTAAAAAAAAATATTTTTTTTTTTTTTATTTTTTA
>Ga0058701_10001612_pt1 | contig 16278 bp, 9 predicted proteins | sample AgamicOrMae_FD_97039 | JGI IMG/M metagenome (GOLD analysis project Ga0058701, IMG submission 97039) | Agave microbial communities from Guanajuato, Mexico - Or.Ma.e | ecosystem: Host-associated > Plants > Phyllosphere > Phylloplane/Leaf | place: Guanajuato, Mexico | collected 2012-06-04
CTTTAAATTGAAAATCGGTCAAAAACTAAACAAATGACAAGCAAAAAACAAATTTGCGAAAACAGGCACACGTTACCAGTTTTAGGAGAAGAGCACCTGAAACAGGTTTTATTTTTCTCTGTGTTCCGACTGCATCTCTTATTTCGACTACATCGCTTCACTTATCGACTAAATCGTTTCACTTTCCGACAGCATCGCTTCACTTATCGCTTACATCACTTCACTTATCGACTATATCGTTTAACTTTCCGACTGCATCTCTTCACTTATTAACGGCATCGTTTCGCTTGTCGACTATATCTCTTCACTTATCGACTACATCGCCTCGCTTGTCGACGGCATCGCTTCACTTGTCGACGACTTCGTTCGCTAGTCGTTTCCATTGCTTTGCTTTTTGACTCCGCTTGTCAGACTACGTCGCTTCACTTGTCGATGGATCGCTTCGTTTGAGAACTGCATCGCATAACTGGTCGCTCTGCGAATTGCTGCGACGCATCCAAGCAAAGGTGACGCGAAGAGAGGAAAGGGTATGAAAAGCGACTTGCGGAGATCTAACTGAGGTTAATAGTGCGAATGGAAACACGACCCTGGCCTCTTAATGCTGAGCGCCAAGCTCTTTAAGCGCCAAGCGCCGGGAGGCGACTCGAGTCGCGCCAATCACTTCACTCTCCACACAAAAGACTTTTGTACGAGTACGATTCCACGCTTTGAATCGGTAGAGCTTAAAGAGTCTACAGCTTTTGATATTGGGAATCTTCTGGAGGATAGTTGGTATTGACTGAAGAGCACCGTCAATTTGAGAGGTTAGATTTTCCATCTCTCGTGTCCTTCCTTCCGTCGTCAAGCCAAACGGAGCGATATCGAAGCGAGGCACAGGGCACCGAGCCTAACTGAACCTTACCAAACGGTGGCCAATTTGATGGCACGTAGTACTTCTCGGTGGCAGTAGTTGCAGCAAGGTACATGACATTAGGCTGGGCGATAGCTACACGCAGAGGTAGCGAGGCAAAAGGCTATAGCTAACCTAGGGTAACCTATCCTAAACGCCGCGGTACAGCCGTTATCACTAACTATAAAAAAATTAAACGACGGCGAAAAAAATAAGAGGTTGAAAATGTTACCCTTTTTCACAGTATCATATAAAAGGCCTAACGACAAAAGCGTTGGTTTTGATCGATAAGAGAACTAAATACATATAGCTGCATCTTCCCAAAACTAAGGATTCATCCAGCAATACAAATAATTTCAACCGATAAAAACAAACGAATTCAACAACCTACAAAGGAAATTTTAACTGAAGGCACAGATCGTCTACGCAGTCGTGAGTGAGGTTCAAATTTACAGTTTAGGAGGGCGAGAGTATCGAAAAACGCATAAATCGGTTTGTGAGAGCGTCGGTGCAAATAACCCTCAAATTTTAATTGGCAGTCGTTTCGGGTGAATAGTGTGCGGAGTGCATCCGTACAGGCTGGTGCCGCACTCCGCTTGCTTCTGGCCATGACATCACTATCACTCAGGTTTAGCGTGTCGGAGCGTCGTCACTCATTCACGGAGGGAGTACATCCCAGACAATGTCGCCTCTACTCGCCGGAAGTGGCCGAAACATGGCAGAAATCATTCTAGCGTCAAGACTGGTATTCTTGGAAATGAGCTCTTGTCACCTTCCCGCAAATACGTCCTGTCCCGAGGTCTTAATTAAGGAGAGTTTCTCATCGACACATCAATTAACAAAACGGAGGAGATTTTGAAATGAGAAGGATTGCGTTTAACCTGAAGAGAGGATGCCGTTACGTTTATTTCTAATCGCGTCTTACAGGCGTTTCTTTGAAACCCTTCAATGTTCGATTGAATATTCTGATTTTAAGAGTTTTCTTCTTCATTAAAGATGTGAAGACGTTTGTTTTAATTTAAGAACATTGCTTTTTTTATGGCGATTTCCTTTTTCTTGAGAGGATTTTTCTTTCTAATAACGCTCTTCTAAATTTGACAAAATTTTTTAAAAAATGTTGTTTTTTTTTATTATTTTTTTAAAGTCATTTTTTCCCTATAGAGGACACTTCTTCCTCAGGAAATGAATTTGAAAGGATTTTTGACATTATTTTTGTTTCTTTGAGATTCTTATTTAAGGATTTCTCTTTAGTTATTTTAGAGATCTGTATTGAGAGGATTCTGCTCGAAATGACCCCGTTTTAATATCCTGTTTCAAACAATTTTTAAGCCCATGCTCTTAATTTAAAGATTTTGTTTATTATAAAAATCGTTTTTGGCGAAATTATTCTTGAAAAAATTATGTGACGGTTTTACTTAAAAAAAAAGAAATAAATTGTAAAAATAACAAAAAAAATGTTGAGCATTCTCCTCATTGAACATGTTGTGCATCCTCTTCACGAGAGCAAGAAAAATGAGATGTACAAAAGGAATTAAGGAAAACTTCTCCTTAACCTTGAACTCCGATTCAAAACACAAACACTCGACAGGGATTCTCCAACCCATTTCCTTTGATAAATGCAGACCTGGGGGGGGGATCCGCTAACCGCAAGGTTGTTTTAAGCGGTCCCATAAAAATGACGAAGCATGCTTAATTTTCCCAGAGCGTTTCTTCCTCTCTGCAAAGCAATATCCTCACGCATGTTAGCCGTCGTCTCAAATTTTTCTTTTCCAGAGACTGATTTTTCACGAACGGTCGGGCGCATTAATGAATCCCTCGGTTTTTCCTTGTTACGATGAAACCGTTTTGGCGGGAGGAAGTCCTACCTTAATTACCAACCTTCAGATTGCAAACCTGCGTGGGTTAGCTCGTTAGCAAACTACCCATACGGCAACCTTGCGTCAGGGGAAAAGATGGACAGATTCCATTTTAACCCCTTTCAAAATAGCCTTAATTAGGAAAAAGAAACAAGGAAGTTTACCCGTGATTAAACGTACTCGTTACTCGTCTCTCGGTACTTTTTGGGTAAAGAAGTAACCTGGTGGGGGAAGGGGGGTAACGCGCTATTCGATTTTTTTATTATTATTTCTTTTTTAACGTAAAGCTGGGCACCATAAGATCAAGTGCCGAACTCCTCGCTCCACTCATCTTGGCAACAAAAAGAAGCCTACAAAAGGAACACAGTAAAAACAAACCGTCTGTTTTGGGGAATGCTATAGCTGTTTCGGGTGTGACACTAAAACGGGGTAATACGTATTTAGGAGATTTTTTTTCAACATAGACCTACATTCAGCCTCATCAATGGAAAGATCTCGCCGAGAACTTTTGAATGAATATGGCTGAACATAGGCCTACCTTGAGAAATAACCGAAATACGTACTACCCCGTTTTAGTTTCACACCCAAAACAGGTATGGAGCTACCTAAAACAGGTGTTTGGTTTTTTGTGCTTCCGTGAAGAAAATCATATTTTTCATACTAATGGTACCAATGACGTTACCGGTACCTTTTCGCTTCCGAAATTTGGGTTCTACGCCAATACAGCTCTTTCCCGTTAACGCCTTTAATTATTTCCTCGTCCCTTCTGCGGGTATCACATACCAGGAAACGGCAAATACGAAATTTGAAACTTCGCGGAAGCCGGCAGCATCTGCCGCCGCTAACGTCGGGCGCTAAGCGAATTACAGTATATATTGGTTTTAACTGTAAAGCGGTCCGTCAGGGTTAAGGCCAACATCCATGTGAAGATGGAAAAAAAAGGAACAGGAAAACAAGACAAGTTTGGCTCGATTCCAGGATCGGCAAACGAACGCGCCCGCTCCACGCGATTTAACATTGTTTTGTTTGTGAAATTACAAGAAAAAGTCTCGGAACCTGTGGCGGCAGGGCTTGTAGCTCGGAGCCTGTGGCTCGGAGATGGCTCGCAGCCTTTGGAGGTGAAGGACCGCATGCAGCCAGGAATCTCCTCCAACACTATATTTCTCGTTTTATCTAAAAGGCGATTTGCCACGCATTCGGCATTTTTTTGCAATCGAATTTTCCGGGAAGATCAAAGATTTTTCGAACGCGAAATTTTACATGTCGTTTATTTTATCTCACAGGGAATCGGTAAAAACGAGATCATGTTGAATATGAGGTAAAGACCGGTAACTTTTGGTTAGATTATGGAAGATGGGTCTACTTTAGGAGAAAAGAAAACAAATTGATATATCTGGTACAGAAGACTTCTACTGTCATTTGATATGTATATATCATAGGGTACAGGCTTTGATATGGTTGTTTTCATAAGAGTTCGTCTAAATTTCCAATTTTGGGTAGACATTCGATGTACGCCTGATATAACGATCGACCAAAAGTTTTGATCTTGAAATCACTGATTAAGAAGTGGGATGGAGATGAACTTGATTTTTTGACAAGCACTATATGAGGGGACTTAAACGGACGTGAGGAGTGTGAATCGTGAAGTGTTTCAACGGAGAACTTGTCGGGTGGATAGGCAATCTGATCGGGAGGCCGCAGATTGAAGCTGCTTGTAGCACAAGCGCTGGGAAGGACTAAGAAATATGGCGATCGGTGATTCCTTTGGTCGTCGATAGATGGCGGGGCAGTATACAAGATGGCGGCCGAATAATGAGACACGCAAAGATTCCCGACATGCACCACTAATCATAACAGGGTGATAGGAAAACACTGCGTGCAGCTCCAAGGCATCGCCATCTTCCTTCATCACACAAAATAACCAGTCTTCATAAAACTTTTTTTTTTGTAACGAAGTTTTGATTTAGTTTGTGGTAACAAAAGTACTACGAAATAGAATTCTGCGTTCTGAAGACAAGAATGACACCCTAGGTTTTTTTTTTAATTTTTTAGCCCATTTTTTTGTGTGATCTATAAGTTTTGACGATTGGACCTAATTGAGGGTCACTAAAAATGGTCAAAACCAAGGTCTTTTGTTAGGTTTGTCGATTTTAAACAGACCGAGAGGGTAGAGGAGTTCGGGGGAGGAAGGTTGGAATGGAAGGCATAAATTTTATATTCCATTTTTGAAAAGATAAATCGACCAAGTGAGCAAACGAAGACGGTAAAATCATTTTTTAGTTCCCCTTAATTAATTTCAACAATCTAACGTTGAAAACTCGACAAAAATATTTCGACTGAAAATTTAAAAAAAGGTAAGGGGTACCCCTAGGTTTTTTTTTTCAATTTTTGGGTCCAAATTTTTTTTAATGGGATCTTTTTGATGACGGTTGGATCTGATTGAGGGAAACTAAGAATGATTAAAACCGATGCGTGTTGCTCCATTTGTCGATTTCGAACGGACCAGGAGAGACGGTAGTAGCCGGGAGGTTGGAGGGGAATGCATAACTCACAATGCTCTTCTGCACGAGGGTAGGCCGCGAATAAGCGATGATATTTGAGGGTCATCGGTCCACCCAAAAACATTATCTCACCGAATGAGAAAAACAAAGAAGGATCTTTTAAACATAGAGACAAAAAATGACAAAATTTACCGAAAAGTGACAGTGATAAAAATTATTTTAAATAACAAAAGAGTGATACAAGTAACTCACTGGTAGTCCCGCGATCGCTCTACTTTGATGTTACTTCTCTCTGCTCGGCCGTTGCCAAGCCTGACACCACTTCTCAGCAGGATGCCTTTAAGCGTCATCCCGCTTATTAGGTTAACTTTGTTTTGGTTAAAGGCCCAAGTCTTTCTCCGCTCCACTTTGACGACAAAAGGCGGAAAACAGGCCGAAAAAAATCAATCTTTGAACTGAACAATGAAAGGACCAATTCGACTTAGGAGACAGATTGGTCGTCCTCAGCTTTTCTCCACCTCCTTCCCTGACGCACCTGAGCATTCTAAGATTCCGATCAGGTTGCCCTCCGAGCCAAAGCTTCACAAAAGACTCCATTTTAGTGTCCCCCTTCTACTAAAGCGGCTATGAGCTAGCAGAGTTCCGCTCGCAGCACCGGTAGCAGCCCTGTCAAAGGCGCAAAATTGGCTTGCCATCCAAAAAGTGCAGACACGACCTCGTACACTTTCGCTTCATTCCGTCAAATCGCATCCAACGCTAAAATCGTCTGCTCCACATGCCCGGGATCAAAAGGGCCCTTTTCCGCAATTATTTCGCGGATTTTCCACTTTTCACGCGGAAAAATGCGTCTAAAATCATTTCGGAAAGTAGGCTTTACAGAATACAGTACTTATTCAAGTCCACGAAAAAATGCCTCTACAGGACTTTGAACGGGAGTTTAAGATTTATGGAGGACATCGCGCAACGTGAACCCAAGTAGTAGGAATATTCATACTTAGCCAAATTAACTTCACTTAACCCACTACCGACCAGAATGCCATTCGGAAAGAGGAAATCTATTTTGGAGGATCTTTTGCAGTTTAGTATTTTTGAAATTTAAAAAATATCGTCCCTCAGAAAACCTTAAATTCAATAATTTAGGCATTTTCCAAGCCTCGAAATTGGATATTTTCATGGCGAAAAACCTTTTCAATTACTCGAACGCTCGAACAATTTCACTCCAGTGGTTAAGGAAAATCGCTTGGTACATCTCGCAGAAGTTCAAATCAGTCGAAGAAAAATATTTCCCGAAAAAATATTATGCGAAAAGGAAGTTCCGAGGCGGGTAGCAGAGAGTGGTACGAAATCGTGCAAGAGATAGCGCCTCGCGAGTTCGTCCTTCCTGCCCTTCTCCCCCCCCCTCAATTCCCTCCCCTTTATGACCTTGACCTCAAGAAAGTACCCCCTGCAACCTAGAAAGGCCCCATTGATTCTACGGATGCCTCCGTTGACGAACAGGGGGGTGAAATAATTCACGTCAGGTGCTGCGGGCTAAAAGTTTTCTAGCTGCCTTCCTATAAATCTATTACAGACCTTAACCATACCCTACTATATTGCTATTTTAACCAAAATTCGATTAAAATAACCTAGTATGTAAACTGCAAATGATTCACAATTGAGATGCTGTCATATTTACTACCATAAACTGCGTTGTGTTCGCTCAATATATAACAACCTAGAGTGGGTTTAGATTGATGGCAGCGGATCGTTATAGCTAAGGTTGTTCGTAAAATAATACAGTATTTTTAGTTGTTTGAGAATTTTCGGGAAAATGGTATTTTTTCAGATGATACCAAAAATGACCATAAGACTTAAGTTCGGGGAAAGATTTTACTCCCAAACCGCTCAAAACAGCCACATCATGATAAGACACCTGAATTGGGTCTGCAGCTATTTTGAGCATGAAGATAAAAATAGGTTAAGACGTCCATATTTTTTTTTAAGATAGTCAAAAAGATAGGTAGTACCAACCAAAAGCACGCGGCGGGAGATTTCCACTGATAACGCATCGATAACTCAACATTAAAACTAAACACCTGATACCGTTTACAGATATACGTACTCTTACATCAGTGCACTAATGGATTTATTCTACAAACCGTCTCAAAACTTGTTAAGCGTTCGCGGTGAAGCCCCAAGTGACGTCACAAAAATGTCCTGAACCATCCTCGAAAGGGCGTCCGCTCATTTTCAGCTCATAAAAAAAAGACATGACTGCTTTACGACAGAGACCTTTGCGACAGAGCCCCTACGGATCATAGCATAGGCAACACGCAATACTTGCATGCATTGCGTTTGCCACCCTCCGTAGAGGGAGAGGGTGAAACCACCTGCTCACCAACTTTATGTGTTCAGACACTGTATTTACACGGGTGAACCATTGATTTCAACTGGTAAACGTAGTATTTAAACGGTTTATTTCAATTGCGTCTTGCCTTGATATGACTTCAATCTGTGAAATTTATAAAAGAAATCTTGGATTTGTTTCATAGATATTTTGAGCTAGTAAATGAAAGAGGTTAACACGTTTTTCAGTAAGTTTTCAAAAATCAATCGATCGTAGCCACATTAAACGAAAGGGTTCAGAAAGCGCTTCCCATCGGCGTTTTTTGTTGTTTTTTTTCCACCGTAAATTAACCCATAACAGCCCAAAGTATGTGGCGTGATATTTAGCTTAAGAGAAATTGGAAGGATTTTTGCCACTAAAATACGCAATTTTAAGCTTTGAAAAATGCCTAAATTATTAAATATCAAGATTCTCAGAGGTGTGATGTTTTTTTAAATTGTGACAATGCTGAACACAAAAGATCCTCTAAAATAAATTTTTCTGTTTTCGAACGGCATCGCTGTGCGGTAATGGGTTAAAAAGATGGAATTTCTTACCCCTCGTATTCCATCTTACATCGCCACGCAGATCTGAGCGAGGCACAGGACGCAAAGCCTAATTTGACCTAGATTCAATGAACGGTCGCAAACTTGTAAGCCTGACGCTGCTTACATCTCGGAAACGGATGGAAAGGACCCGCTTCACTTAGCGATAGCGATTTATGTTTGAGGTCCCTAAGGAAAGGCGCCCCGCAGAGACCGAAGACCCGTCGGAAACAGACAGAATTCGCTAGGGGACATGAACCCTTCCGGCGACGGCAAACAACAATATCTCCACTAGTCGGAAAGTTTGCGAGCAGATTTTTAAAGGACGGATGGAATTTCATACGGCTGGGAATATATTCAAGACGGGAAAGTTTTGATATACAGACTAAGACGTTCAATGCAGAGTTCAAGTAATTCGAAGAGAAGAGCTTCTTTACGGCGAAGGAAAACTACGCTGACTTTGGCGCCATCTTGCGGTAGCAGCCCGCAACACCGACCTTCTCCATGCCGTAGAGCCGTCAGTTCGGGCTGCTGCCGCTAGAGGGCGCCAAAGTCAGTGGAATTCGGTTTTCACATTTCGTGCAATTTCGCTGCAAAGTTCCATCTTAAGACAAGGTTCAAGGAGAGTATTGTTTGTTGTTTGAAGAAGAGTACGGAAACTCTTGAGGAAGGGAGCTTTGGCGATGAGTTATTTTAAAGCTCGAGAGCGTTCATGCAAAAATTATTCAAGATTGAAGGCTTGAGCTCACGAATAAATGCGAAACGTAACCCGCAACACACGAGATATTATACAGAATATGAAGGTCGTATTTATGAGCGTTCAGCCAAATTTTTTACCTTCTCTAAAAATACTTCGTTCAAAAATTTGATTATGCAATATTAGTAGTTAACCGGTTTAGGATGAATATTTGGATGAACGCAACATTTCGGACATTTCAAAACTATCCTCCAAAATCGAAGTCCTATATTTTGTGGGGGTTAAATTTTGAAAAATCGCAACCAAAATATCAAATACCGCATCACTTTCTAGGAGACACGTTTTGGTTAAAAAATATAGCGCAAAAAGCACTACGAATTTTTTTTTAAAAAAAAACATGCTTGGAGATAAATATTAAAGATGTATTCTAAGCCTTACTCTCGTTTTGTAAAAAACTCTGGCAAAAAAAAGAATATGAAAAAAAGCCTAACCTAAAGAAACGCATTCATGCCAGAAATGAATGGTATTTATAATGTCGAGTATCGGACTCAGCTCTTCGGAATATATACCTCAAATTACAGAGGACATTGCAACTATTTCAGCGGATGAAAACTAATCTGCTCCTGGAAGAAATTACTCCGCATTTTAGGGGACACTACCCGCTAAGAGCCATTCACTGCAGAGGACATAATCCACTCTTCAGAGGACGTTCTCGGAAGAACGTTTGAAAAGCAAATATATTCGCTCTTCGGTGGACAAGCCGCTCTTCAGAACACAATCTCGCAATTCCGAGATCTTGGGAAGAATAAGTGCATGGGGCAGCTAGCTGCAGCAGAGATTCCAAAAGGGAGACGCTGTACTTCATCCAATAAAAATAAAGATGCGCAAACATGTTCCTGTTAGTATGTCCCGTTCCACCGCCTCTGCTATCAATACCGGTTGTTCGATACCACGGGAAGGCAGTGCTCTTGCCACAGCCGAAATTTTCGGGTACTCGGCTCGGCAGTACCTGAAGGCCAAATACCCGTCAGGTACACTGCGCAACTTGTTCCATGCTTCCCAGAAGGGTAACTACTACCGTAATAATGACAGATTTAAAACAACGCCAAAAGGGAAATCTACACGGAAAACAATGGTTTTGTTACGGCAACAAAATTAGGGACAACAAATAAATTTTTTGGTGCTGCAACCAAAAATTTTGCTGCAGCAGCCAAACGTTTTGTTGACAGAACTAAATAGTTTGTTGTTGTTGTAACAAAATATTTTTGTTATCCCTATTTTAAAAAATGATTTTGTTGGTATAACAAAACCTTTTATACCGTGTAATTGAGAGGGCTGAAACTATTAACTGTAAATATATATATATAGGTAACACGGTATAACGTAACGAGATATTAAGGAAATTTTCAAAGGGCTGATAAGACGTATTTGCAGCAAAGTATCCTCAAAAAGTATCGCCAAAGAAGTTAAAATTAGTATCTTTTGGACTCTCAGCTAAACTTTTCTAGTCAGGTAAGTTTACATAGAGATTGTTTGGAGCATCGCTGTTATTTTATTGCTAACAAAAACAGTCAATCGAATAGTGCTTTCTAATTATCCTTAATGACAGTCTTTAATACTCGTAAAAGATTACGCAAGCGCCGATTCGGAGAATTTAAAGCTCCTATGAATCATTCCAAAATAAATACCAAAAGTGCACACTAATCGTTATTTGGAGTTAGATTTCGTTTTCGTCGCAGACGGAGAGAATGAATCATCGGAAAAGTACAGACAAATAATTTAAATATTCGTCTTATCAGATCATCAGTTCGAGAAGTGATGTCACTATATTGAAAACAAAAGGTGTTTATTGTTAAGAAAACATAAAATATGGGATTGTCGTGATCAATGTAATTGGGCATAGCTTAAGTTATCTCGCAAAGGAATTTACAATCTGGAGTAGCAACAATGTTTCAAGCATTATTGCTGAGTAAATGTTTTGCTTCCAACGGCGTTATCGACTGACTGTTAGTTCCTTGCACGAAGTATTTTACCCGAGGATATAATAAGCGAATATTTGAAGCGGTAAATTCACACGACCTAAAAGTAGATCATAAAATAATTTTTAAACGTATTTTTTTAACCTCTCTAAAAAAAATGTTCTAAAAATAGTTTTTAATTTTCGAAATCCCTTACAAAAATTGTTCTAAAAATCAAAAACGCATTTTTTTCGGAATCTCTCTTAATATTTTCCCGGTTATTCAAAGCAGGTAAGTGTTATATTTTAGTGCAAAAAAAAGTTGTTTTGAGTGGAGTCTGTCCGCTCTAAAGAGCAGATTTCGCTCGAAGGCTCTCAGAGAGTGATGGATCCACGGCAGAGTTTTGTTCGAGCCCTTCGGCTGTGCAGCCCGTCCAGCGATGGCTCAGTGGCGACAGCCGAAAAAATAAAAGTCTCGCTGATTTAAGTGTAATGAGACGCAGAGCGGCCGCCGCCCCGCTGCAGCTGGAATGCTGCAGCTGCCCAGCTGCGGAGCTGCCCAGCTGCGGAGCTGCCCTGCTGGGCAGCTGCCTACAAGTCCTGCAAGTTCATACCAGGTATGCAATTTCTGGTCGCCCACCGGACGCCGGTACTCTCGACTCGCCTTTGAGACGCACACAGTTTGCACGCCAGGTTAATATCCTTGTGAGAGCCTCACCGTTAAAAAGTTTCTTGATTGGGGCATGAACTTGAAACGGGTGTAGGTCGTAATTCGGTTAGTTTTAGAGATATCCATATCAAACAAAAAAATGCTTCACGAGAGATTTTTGTCGATAAGGTTACTGTTGGACGTCCCTCGCAAAATAAATAAACCGCCTGGTTTCCGTAAGAGGATATGAATATCTGATTGCGGTTTCCAAGATGGACCAAACTAAAATGCTCAAAGAAAGAAAACTTTTAAACCGTTAAAAAAGCAGTTAAAAAATAAAAACTTTTTTTTCTCATCTTGAAGAAAACTGCAAATTTTTAACTTGAAAACACCAATTTTGTAATACTTAGACATTTTCCTTTTTGGAGCACTTTTGGTGCAGAAAAGCATAAATACTCAAAGCTATGCGCGTCAGTTTACTATCTTATAAAAAGTTAATTAAAATCAATTTTCGTGAAGTCAAAATAACCGCGGGCATGGGCCCATGTCGCCAAAAACGCGCTATGTTATTTGCAAAAACGCCCTTCACGCAGAACGGGAGTGAATGTTGAACCATATGCGTTATTTAGAAGTCCACTCATTCATTCTTTTTGACGTTTTCAACGTTGGTGTGGAACTTTGAAAGTTTTAAGGCAGATCTACGGCTCCAAAAACGCTGAAATATTTACAAGAAACGTCGCGCAGACATTCAGTCCATAGCACAAGTAATAATTAATCCCGATTAAACAGTCCACTTAATAACGAAACAGAAATTAACAAAAACGCCAAAATGTACAGCTAATTTTAAGCACGAATTTTTTGGTGGTATCTCGAATATACATTTCCTCGATCTAATTTAAATAAAAACTGCGAGTAGTAAAATTAACCGTATATTTTACGTAATATCGTGTTATTTTTTAAGCACGCGTTAAGTCGTGTTAACGGCCTGTAATGGAAAAGGTATGTAGTGACGATGTAAGTCAGCCCTTGGTGGACTTTAATGGAAAAGGGTGCGTTGTGGTGACAGAACAGGACGGCACCCCCCCCCCCATTCTTAGCTCTGTTGCAGCTGGTGCACCTGCAGCTGGGCCACCTGCAGTGCACAATACCACTCTCAAGAGCTCAACCTCCCCTGGCTTAGCTTCGGTTGCAGGCTCGCGGTAAGATCGGATCAAGTCCTTAACTAGCTAAATCGGATCTATACCCACCCATTTCATGTAATTGCGTTACGGCGAACATGCTGATAAACAAAGGAGGGGAAAGGAGAGAGGAGATCCTTTGTTACCGCGTTAATGTAGGTCGCTAAAAAGCTCGCTTTGTTGTCCCAGACGCCTGAATTGGGGCAAAGTTGGTTACTGTATGTTCACAGCGTTACAGATAACGCAGTAAGGTCTAGCTAGTAGACTACGTTACTGAGAAGGATATCTTAAAGGAGTAAGTTATTCAGGGAGCTAGCTTAAGTTAGCTTATGTTGATAAGGTACGTATTACGAGATAGACCTAAGCTTCGTAAACGGGACCCTAGTAAAATGGGAACACCTGTTTCAGGGAGTATTACATGTAATGGATGTGTAACTAAAACGTAACCGAACGTACGCGAACGTAAACGGGGGTAGTACGTATTTTGATTATTTTTCAAGATGGACCTATGTTCAGTCATATAAATCAAATTACCTCGGCAAGAGCTTTCCATTATGGCTGAAAGTACGTCTATTTTGAACCACTACCAAAATACGTAATATAGTTACATGCCCAAAGCACGTATGCAGCTAAAAAGGATGTTTTGTTTCTACTAGACACCCCTTAGATATATTCTCTTAGATTTCTTAAAGGTCTAACTGGAGACCTAACTAAAAAATAGGCGCTAATCTCTCTAAAACTTCCATAACCAAGGCTGTGTTCGAAAACACCATTCGAAGGGCATTGTGTTTTTCTCGCTTATGAGAGCACCATGTGTAAGATAGATAAAACATCCTCGGGTGCCGTTTTCGAACGCGTCCCAAACCAGATAAAGAGCTACCCAAAGCAGCGAATCAATCCAAAAAGTAAGATACCCAAAACAGGCACAAATTTTATCTTAGCGTGGCTCAAAATCCTCCGAGAGTATGAAACGGTTTGGCAGATTTGGGGGTGAACCGCAACGCTGCGACAATTCGCGCGAGTTCGGGGCAGGAGCAGAAGGCGCCCCCCGGGGTTGCTCGCTCCCCCCCCCCCATCCAGGGCGCCCCTCCCCCCGCCGGGGTGACCTCAGGGGTGGGGGTGCGCCACCCCCCTCCACCGGGCGCAGCTCCGCGCCGGCTCGGTCGGCCCGGATCGGCGCTCTGCCCGGAGCGGGCGGGTCCGGGCGAGGCCGGGCGGGCGCGGGCTTGCACGGTCGGCCCTGGTAGCGCAGCGAAGGCTTTATAAGGGACCGGCTGCCGCCACCAGTGTCATTCAGTTTCGGAGCAGTGAGCAGTGCTCAAGTTTGTGCTCGTATTCCTCCTGTAGAGTGTTGCGCTGTGCTACAAAGCAACCGGTAGGTTACAGTGCCATTCAAGGATTATTGTTCTCACTTGTACGTCGTCCGCGGCTGTGCGTCGAGTGCGTTACGCGAAGAAGAAAGTGCTGGAAAAAGTGCGGACTCGCTCATAGTGCAAACACTGAGGGGAAATTCAGACCCGAGATTTGGGATTTCAGTTAAAAGCCTGTTTGGGTAGTACTCGACCTGTTTTGGGTATGAAACAAAAAGACATACAGCTCATTTTGATCAATTTGCGGAGAAAAAAGGCACAAAATTGCCGAAAAAGCTCTTAACGGGCATTTATGTTTTACGATTACCGATTGGTCTATCTTGGTAATTAACCAAAATACGACACTTACCCGTTTTAGCTTCGAATTCAAAATCTAGTATGGGACTACCCCATGGTATTTTCTTTCTCAATCAGTGTGCGCTCGCTGATCCCGCAAAGGGAATTCCGTTCTGAAATTTCGTATTTTACGAATTAGTTTATTTGATGGAATTTCATCAAATCTACGAGGGGGGGGGGGAGACGTTAGACAATTTCTGGAAAAGATTTTTTATTTTAATGTCTACATTTTTCGGCTCAATATTTGGTTCTCTTTACGTTTCGGTCCAAAAAATTATATTTTTCATATGACGATTTTTTAAAAAATCTCAGGGCAACCAACCAGATTTTCTCGGTGTTTTCATAGCTTCTCCGTAAAAAAGTTAACCCAACGGTTAATTACACGGTACTACTAAAAGTATACTACAGTCCAATAATCAGAATCCTTTCAAGTTCCTTTCATTAAAAACCTTTATATTTATGAAGAAAAGTTCGATAATAACTGAAAAAGCTTCTTTGCGCGTAAAAATTGCGCGCGAATTTTTGAAACCGCCAAAGTTAGCTCGTTGTTCGCCGGAGCTCCTCGACTCGTAGTTTAGACTGATGCAATCTCTTGACTTTAACTGCGTAGACTTTTTTCCGTGTTTACGATGTATGCTTAGTTCTTCATTTTCTATCGGCGGAAGGGGAAAATTTATTCCAAAAATAAATATGGATCCGGGAGAAAACGTTAATTTTAAACCATAAACAATTACTTCTACAACTTATATAAACGATACACTATGCCTATATGTATCTCAACACTGAACTGAATCGAAATTCCTATGTTTAGAAGTTTGAAAAAAAATCTCAACCGATCAAAAAAATCTATGGATAGCGCAGCAACCTTTTTTTCAATTATTATTCTTTTTCTTTTTTTAAAAAAAAACCTCTTTCCGTCTATGGAAATGAAGAGTCTTATATTATTAGAAGCTATATCATTAACTAAATATTTTTCATAAAAATGTTACTCAAACCGTGGGAAGGAAATATTTAATGATATGGATTTCTGAAAAAACGAAAAAGTCGGGAAACGAAGAGGAATTCTGGAGTCTTAAAACTCGGGAATGACTTATTTTGAAAATCTAGGTATAGTCACAGCTTGTTTTTATGAAAATAAGACGTTACAATCTTTCGATTTTTTTCTAAAAAAAATACGTTTATTATATTTGTATAAAATCAAATCAAAACTTAAGACTTAATTTTATATCAGAAGAAATTAAATAAATGTGCAATCCCTAATTTTAAAAAAAGGAAATTGCCGCGGAGGAGATTCATAAACATGTCGTGAGCATCTATCAAATGAATCACCTTGACGAGTCAAAAAAAATTGTATCGTTACCGGGCCTCGAACTTGCGACCTCTCGGATGGGCACAATCCGACGGGAAGGCAGGACGAAGTGAAGGGACATGCGGTTGCGGCGGCGTTAAAAACCTGTTTGCTCAAATTCCTTCCACGGCCTTTTATCATGACGCAACGTTACATACGCCCCCCCTCCCGACTCTATCGATTCGACGTCAAAACGATTAATAACGCCGAATTCTTTTGACAAGCTTTGTTACAAAACGGCGGGCGGCGCAGTGAAGCCTTCAAGCCGCACTTGATACCCTCGCGACGCGACCGCCATCCATCAGAGAGACAAAGACAACCGGGGTTATATGTCTTGTCTTCGTTGCGTAAACTCCTATAAAACGCCCTTTTCCTTTTAAGAGGAAAAATGGGATCAGTTGGCGGGAAATCCGAAAAAAAACCTTTTTAGCGGCATTTTCACGGAAAAAAATGGTTTCGTTACGGCAACAAAATTAGGGACAACAAATAATTTTTTTGTTGCTGCAACCAAAAATTTTGCTGCAGCAACCAAACGTTTTGTTGAAAGAACTAAACATTTTGATGTAACAAAATATTTTTGTTATCCC
>Ga0058701_10001613_pt1 | contig 16264 bp, 13 predicted proteins | sample AgamicOrMae_FD_97039 | JGI IMG/M metagenome (GOLD analysis project Ga0058701, IMG submission 97039) | Agave microbial communities from Guanajuato, Mexico - Or.Ma.e | ecosystem: Host-associated > Plants > Phyllosphere > Phylloplane/Leaf | place: Guanajuato, Mexico | collected 2012-06-04
ATAGGCTGGAAGTTGTACCACTCCTGCAGTGGATAGGCTTCAATAATGCCGTCTTCTGCATTCATAAATACATAATACCCTGCATTCTCTGACACACCCCCTTCTCGAATACCTTTAAATCTGTAAGCAAAAAATTTAACAGTCATATTCCAAAATAGAAATTAGCAGCACATAATACATAAGAAAAATAGTGGTGTCACTTACTTTTTACCCGTTTTCCCTCCAACTTTTAAGAGCCATGGCTGTTCTTCTGGCTTATATTTTTTAGTTATAATACCATACTTTTTCCTTCTAGCCTCTTCCCTTGCATCTCTTCCAAATTCACTGCCAGCTCCAAATCTAAAAATGTAAGAGGATGGGTGAGTACATCAGAATGGTTTTAAACAGAAACCCAGAAAAAAAAGGGAGGATTAACTTACTTAGGCATTTCTTCCTCCACACCCCTGTATTCTTTCTGATTATTTTCCCGCTCCATCTTAACTTGGCTCCATTTTGTAAAGTCAACATTGAGAGTGGAATTAAACCTCATCATGTGAAACTTCTTTTTAGAGTTCCTTGAATCAAAACAATAATGCCAGTCAAAGAAAAAAAGAAAAACACTTTTAAGGAAAGTATAGCACATAGTCCTTGTAAAGTCAGAGGTGGAATATTGAATACAGAGAGCATACACCAATCCCAACAAATATTTTCTAAAAGCTTACAAAATATACATTAACAACAATCTAAAATTAACTACACTTAAAAACAAAGATATGACACTCAAGTTTTTGCATAAGCTAAGGAAGGGTGTTAAGACACTTACTGATTCAACCTCTCTTTCAGGTGTAGATGTAGTAATACTCACTTGGGTACCCTAATTGAAAACTCTTGAACACTTGCAGCCGGAGTTTGATGTGTAGTACTCACTGCTGGTTGAAGCTGGAAAAGAGACAGCTAGGTTAGAAGTCATATCACACTCTCTAGTAGCCTAAATAGATGCCTACAATCTCTGAATGAGTCGATTAGGGGATAATAGCAACTTACCTTGGAAGCTTGAGGAGTTATTTGTGTCGGTGCAGCCATCATACACGCAACAATAGTACAAAAAGCTGCAAAACTAATCTACGAACATCAATTGCAATATACTCATAACCTAACCTTATCATCAACTCTCCGGCTCCTGAACACCTGAAACGAAAATAGTTCGAGATAACTTGCAGGATCATAGCACCCTTCCTACACTTAGTTCAAGATTTAGTCAAATGTAAACAAACACAGATGTAATGAAATTAGACGTACTTTGCTAGGATTTAAACGTTGATGATTTCATCTAGACTTAATGATATTGTTTTAAGCACGCAAAATATCAAACTCATTTTTTTGTGTAGATTTGAGTGTCAATAATTGTAAACTGAAGATCTGAAATTACAATCTGAGGAACATAACCTCTCCAGAGCCCTTTATTCTACCTCCCTACATGATATGTCATCAACCGACGACGAGACTGGTGTTCAAATAATTTTTAAAAACCTGGAAACTAACCCCCAGTGCCCTCATGGTATGATGTCTTTCAATGAAGTACGCGATTAGTGCTGGTAACTTGCTCCAAATCAGACCTTCACTACTCCTAATTTTTCTTTTCAGGCCCAACTTTGTTATTTAAACGGCCCTCCGAAGTCCGCACCTTTTACGCGTGTTCTGCATGCCGAGACCGGAAAGATTGCAAGTTTTTTCTGTGGGCGGACAGCGCAAGAAATGAGGATAAGCTGAAGATATGGGAGGAGGAAAACAGGAAACAACTCCCACAGTTCAATCATGACAGTTTGATTGAAAGGTAAATATCAAATGCAAGCAATTATACCTATGGTAAAAACCTCTCATGTTAATGCAATCGTAATCATGTTACAGGTTGGCACAAGTACGAAAACTTCCTCCTCATCAAAGGATGTACTGTCATACATGCAATATTTTGGTGCCAAAAGATGAAAGAAATGCACATTTAAAACATGATTTATTGGTATCTGTCACTGACTATCAGCTACAACATCCATCCGAGGTAATCAATAGAATTACAAAAACATTTCAACTTTAAAGACATTCTTTAGAACATTTATCATGGTTCCATTCAGAAACAATATTTCTTCAGCATGGAAAAGCATTCACTAAATCAAAAATTGCATTTTGATGTACATTCTATTTTTACATTTTTTTTTTACAAAAATATTAACACTTGGACATGGTCCCTAAGAACACCTCAACATGTCATCAGTACTTTTCAATGAATCTCAATACACAATTGCCCACCTTGTTGGTTGAACACATTCTGGAACTTTTCCACATAATCTATTAAAAGTAGTATTTTTGTCAAAACCTAGTATTTCACGCTGTTCCTGAATTCTAAAGGAAAAAGTTGACTCATGAGTTCCAATAAAAATAAGCAGCATGAGAGCAAATAATTTGATCAACTATTGCTACACCACCATCCTTGATTTCATTCCTAACTTGAACACTTGGGTGGTAATGGAAAACTTCAAAGTCATCCAACATTGTAAACAACTCAACAAATTCATTGTTTGGAGCATCAGTGGCTATGTAAACCTTAGTTAAATTCAATTGTTTGAGAAGGTCTTTGATTTGGAGAGCAGCCTGCTCTAAAGTGGGAACCTCATCTTTTCTTCCCCACAAGAAATCGTTCCTCCGCAGGTGTACAGCTAAATAAGGTCCTCCCTTAACATTAGACAGAGGTTTCTCTTCTGTCCAGTCAATCGGCAAAACTGTTCCGTCATTCTCATCTGTTGAATTAAGATGGGATGCCCTAAATTCCCTGGCAATATCAACCAAATGAGTTGAAAAGCGCATACTCCTTCTGGCCTTCCAATATTCAGCCTGACCATAGTGATCATGCAGTACTACTTCAGCATGATCAAACATTACAGTTTGAGCATCAGTTGATTTCAAGATTTCAGTTAGCTGAGAAGCAGGTCCCTGGAAAGACACACAGTCAACTTTATCTGCAGTAATATTCCTGTAACTCCAGAAAGGTCCGGTAAATTTATTATCATCTGTTTTTACGTAGGGAGACTCTCTTAAGCAAGGCTCTATTGCCCATTTATCTTCCCAGAGTTTGTTTTCTGAGAAAGTGTCAGCAAAGTGTTGAAGTACACAAACATGATCAATCAGATTTCCCCCACGATATGACAATTCATCTATTAACTCATAAAACTCAATAACAGGCACATATTTATTTAGGCTCTCTACATCAAAAAATAAGTGCCATGGCAATCGGTTCTGTTTCTTCACAACAGCTGATTGCCAGTGGTAGAGATGGATCCACGGTGGCAGCACAAGTTTCCAGTTGCCACCTTTCTTATTTAAATTTTTAACAAAAATTGCCATTCTTATGTACACATCCCTTCTCAGGTTGAAACCCTCAGGATTGTTAACACTGTAAAGAATGTAGCGCGTATAGTCCGGCGTGAGCGAAACTTTTGAACCACAACCTTCAGATATCGCCTGTCCGTCGCCTTCGACTGGAGTTAGAGGGCAAAATCCATCATCACTGTGAACAGTAGCTAAAACGTTCAAGATGATACAAACTGTCACAGTTGAGGTTAGAGCACCCCGAGCGAAGGTGTACTTCTTCGTCGTCATAATTTGATATCCCTCACTTGCTGCTCATTTACTAATGACAACAGTAGGAGTTTCTTCATTCAAACGAAATATTCGCGGACGAATTTGCACCAGTTTTGTCGAGACCAAAATGGAAATGACATTATTGTGCGCTAGATCCGTGGATACTGCATTTAATCAAAACAAACAGTCAATGCTTTCAAGGGGGCCGTGATCGAGCGCGCTTTAATTTGAATCTCGCGCTTGATGCTCTCAGGTGACGGTCTTTACGCTCGAGCCTATACATAAGATTTTCTTTATTTATTCCAGCTTATGAAGCCACAAGAGAGTTCAAGGAAGGAGGCCCAATATCTGTTCGCTTCCAAATCTACCAAAGTGATAGTTGACATTCTACGAAACGCTGGATTATCACGGATTTTGTGTATTGGTGCTCCTCGAATCCACGAATACATACGGTTTAATTTCAAAGATAGTATGACAAGCTTGCTTCTTGATATTGACCACAGATACGTAAGTTAGACTAATACGCCTTTTAACAGTTTTTAAGAGTTAATAAAAGTTTAACTTTAAATATTCTTCGCAGCACCAGTTTTACGCCAGAGGTGAATTCTGTTGGTTCAACGCATTCAACTGCCATTTCTTCGAGGCCGCGGGCAAGCAAGCTTTCGAAGAATTCCTCGCTGGAGGGAAGCCAAACGGCATGGCCATTGTAACTGATCCACCGTTCGGTGGACGAGTTGAACCTTTGTCGCACACTTTCCAAAAAATTGATCAATGGCATCTTAAATTACACCCAAAAAGGAAGGGCAGTGTAGCAGGTAATTTAACTTATATTACCAATCAAAAAAATCTCTGTTTTCGTCTGTAAAATTTTCCTTCTCTCTGTTGACAGTACTCTGGATTTTTCCGTATTTCATGGAGCCCCAAATAGTCGGATGCAACCCTACCATGAAAATGCATGACTATAAAGTCGACTATGATAACCATCCGCTCTTCCAAAAAGGTACGCTTTCTCAAACCCTAGTTTCTCCGATCTCGATTTCTAACATAGCGTATTTCTTCCAGGACCCAAAGGTCGCAAGCAAGGATCACCCGTTCGTATTTTCACTTCCTTGGATTCGAAGTACGTCAAATTTCCTGCCGAAGAAGGCTACAGACTTTGCGACATTTGTGTGCGGTGGGTTAGTGCAGAAAACCGACATTGCTTCAAGTGTGAATCTTGTACATCGAAGGTAAGACACGCTTCTCATTGAGTAGGGACCATCTCGAGGGTTTTTGGTACATCGGATTTTATTTCAGGATGGTCGCACTTACGTCCATTGCGACCGATGTGGACGTTGCGTTAAGCCGACGTGGCAACACTGCATGAAGTGCAACCGCTGCTGCCTTCCCAAACACGATTGCGGATTCGCTCCCCAAGTTGGTCTCTGCTTCCAATGTCATCAGCCCGGACACAAGAAAACAGATTGTCCCAAACAAACGACAAAAGTAAGTTTTTCCTGATTTCGAACGTCGTTCACCCTTGATTCGGATTTTCGACGGATGGGAAGTTAATGATTGATAATCATTTCTCAGGACAACGAGGACAACAGGAGGAAAGCGAAGAAGCGGAAGAATTCGCAGAAATTGAAACGGCAATTACAAAAAAAGAGAAAAGTTTAACCGATTCCGTTGTAAACATCCAAGTAAAGAAAATATATCTAATACTGTACATTTTAATCATACACCTCTCTCCGTTGTCGTTTCCTGATTTCTTCTTGGAAGTTACCCGAAAACACCCAAATTGTTATTGAAGACAGTAAGGCAAGAAGACTTTTTTCTCTTTCCTTTTTTTTGGGGGAGGGGGAGTGGAGTTTAGCCATATAATGCGTGGGAAAATCGCTTCGCCTCAAAAAAGCTATGCGTCGGTTGATGAAGAAATGAAATGCAACGCTTATTAAACGAGGTTTTATTTATATACAACGCACAGATAACGGTGAAGAATAAATCCTATTTATGATCACTTTGAGGAGTATATACAATGATAGGGAAAACAAAGTAGACTCAAGTCAATACAAACTTCCGACACAGGCATATACAATGAGATGGACTACCTATAAGGCTCACACAACTGATTTGGACATGCACTCGCGTATTGCCCCCATAGGAGTTGTTCATCTTTACCCTCAGCCACCGGATGACAATACCTCATGCGGACGCCTAACACACGGAACTCAAATCTGATCCCATCGGCTGTTCTGAAGATGGAGATGCTGCACTCCTTGTTAGCGCGACAGTATATATCACTATTTGTTGATCTAATACCTTTGTTGGCTAGCAGTTTAGGTCATCTACATACATCAGGATCCAATACACCGTTCATTCTCGTAGTATGACGGCAGTTCTTATTGAACTTACTACTTAAGTAATCTGAATTTTGCGCTTGAACTAGAAGTTACTTTTCGTAAAGGCACCGGTTTATTTTTGCTTGCTCCTTGAAATAGTTGCCTACCTCTAATTTCGTGACCTAAAGATAAATTGGAGCTCACGTTCAAAATCTGAGTTTATGCTTCATGGAATATACACGAAGGAAGTCTTAAAACTCTACGATAACAATTATCACGAAAATCACTTCACCAAAATCAAACCGAGCGAAGAGAGCGACAAAATAACACGACTTGAGTGGCCAACGCAAATTCAGCAGTCTGTAGGTCGTTTCGCGGCGCCTCAGGGGTACTCTGCTGCCGGACCATGCTAATCACTGACGAATAAGAATAAAGTTTAAAAGAAAAAAAAACATAAGAGCCAACAACAAAAATCGTTTTCTTAAAACCAACAGTCTCCTGGTGAAATAAAACCATTACGGTAGAAGTTGACTAGGCAACAGCTGCTCTTCATAAGTTAAATCACATAACTCAAAATGGCGAGTTTCTAAAAACAATTAGTTCGTGTGCAACGTAACCATCGTGGTGAGCTTCCCGCTGTTCGCTTCCCGTATTTTGGCAACTTGTTCTGACGTGAGGAAAATCGTGCCGCCGTCCGCGAGTTTCACGGCGTACGAGAAACCTTTGTCCGTATTCACCAACACAATTTGGCCCGTCAAGGCTGGCGACCCTTGGTTTTGGACGGGCGCTCTTCCCGCCGAAGGCAAAGGCGTGATGGTCGTGTTTCCCGCCAACATACGAACACGAGGGGGCTGTGGATTCACTGACACCATAGACTGAGAATTCAGAGGGACGAACTGAGGCGAATTTACAGGCACAAACTGGTTAGTAACTGGTCGAAACTGGTTGGTAACTGGTCGGAACTGGTTCGAGTTATTGTACTGGTTATTGATAGGAACGAACTGGTTGACAGGCGCGAAATCCGACCCCGTTCTTGGAAGCGAGGTCACTGGTACGAAGGCCTGGTTCGGAGTTCGGTAGACCGCCAGGTTCCGCTGGGGCGTTGGCTTCCGGGCTGTGGTTATTTGCACTTCGGGCGATATATTGGGGATCGCTGATCTTTGGCCCTTCCAGGCCGCTCTGGGGGAACCTCCTGGGGAGGGCATGCGCGTCGTCACGGCGTTCAAACTACGCGAACTCGTTATCACTGGCTTCCACTGATCTTTCAGCGGGGACATGTTCTTCGTGGGCGTCACATGGCGAGGTAACACCGGGGACATCGTCACTGACTTGGATAAGTTCTTGACCGATGGCGGGAGGTCGATTTTGGCGTTCCCCATCACGTTCTGGATCCTTGGGCCGCCCATCCTCGCGGGGGTCGACGGCTTCGAGGGCGTGGTCTCCTGGATCAGTTCTATGCTATCGTCACTACCGTCGCTCAGGTACACAATGTCCGCGTCCTCTTTGGGTTTGTTCTTCGTAGCTATCACCTCCACGTCGTCGCTCCCCTCCGTTTTCCCCTGGGAGGCCCTGCCCTTCCCCGACGGAGGATACACCTTCGGCTTGGCCTTCGGCTCGGCCTTCTGGATCGTCACCTTGTTCGCGATCAGCTTCATCACATCGACGTTGGGGTCATTAATCCCTTCGGCCGTGTTCGGGAGAGCCGCCGAGTTGGCCTCCTTCCCCTCCTTCCCAGCCCTATTGGGGAACACCGGCGGAAGCGGCAACGCCGGAAACAGCGTTGTCGAGCACTCCTTCCGTCGGATCGCTTTGGGAATGACTCTATTTTCGCCGAAGAGCTGCTGCAGAGTCTTGCCGTTGAGCACGTTGAATTTCGGCATACTGTCCGGGACTTTGATCCTCCCCTCCTCGTCCTTCTCCAGCGGTATCCTCTCACCGTTCGACATAGTGATAAACAGATTACCTTGCTTGTCCAGCGTGAGCTTACTGTGCAGACCCTCGTTGGCGCCGACGGGGCCCGCCTTCTTGTCCGCCTCGCCCTCCTCTGCGCTCCACAGCCGCTTCTTGACTTGCGCTGTTTTGTCCGCCGCTTTCTTCTTCGACTTCCTCGCCGGCTCTTCGCCCTCTTCCTGCCCATCCTTCGGAGCAGCTCGCTTTTTAGGCACTGAAACAACAAAAACATAACATGTCAAAAACTCGCGCCCAACATACTCCAAGCTTTTCCAACAAAAGTCAAGGCGAGTAAAAGGGGTCGAGTTTCAACGCGAGCTGAACTATCCTAAAAAAGAAGAAATGCTCATCATAAAGATCCCACACAAAGTTTTAGGTCAAAATAAATTTAAAAAAAAACTGGGCGTTTGCCTAAAATAGAAAAGAAAAATCGGCCAAATATGCTTTGCTGAATTTTTAACGTTTGATACTAGGAATAGTTTAGGGGGAACTAAAAATGACGTTTACCGTCGTCGGTTGCTCGTTTCATCGATTTATCGCGTCATGAAATGGAATATCAAATTTAAGCCTTCCCTCAAATTCAAGACTTTCACCAAAGATCTCTCCACCCTCCCGGGCTCTTTAAATCGACGAAGTGAGTAATAGGTATCGGTTGTAACCTTCTTTCGAGTCCCCCAATCAGATCCAGTCGTCAAATAGATACTGACTTTTCGTTTTTTTCCGTCTCTTGGTCCCGGGCATTTCCCACGAGTCGTCGTGATCAGAGTCTCCCTCGCTCTCCTCCGAACTCATTTCGTCCGACCAGCCGTGGAAATCGCCCACCAGCCCGTTGGATTCCACGCGTCGCTTGGACCGTCTCGTCGAGTGCCGCGCTTCCACTAAACACACCAACAAACACTTCAACTGCTTCGAAAACAAGTAGAAATAGTAGAATGTTGGATAACCGCGTCTAAAAAAAAGGACACGATAAAAGAGAGTAAAGGATCAGAAAAGAAAAAAGAGATGAGAAGAAAGAGAGTGCACTCACCATCAGGTCTGGGTTCCTCTGTAGGCGCCGTTGTTTCACTGGGTGCACTCGAATTTTCAACTTCACCAGAAACGCTATTCGACTCTGTCAGTTTTTCCTTCTTGATCTGACTTTCATTCAGAGTGGGGAGCTCAACTTGAGGCGTTAAGACAGGAGGGGCGCGTTGCACCGGGTCAAGCCACGACAGCCAATAAATCTCGGCGGCATCTTTGAAGTCTTCACCTCTGGAAAGAGACACATCAAATCAGATTTCACTTCAAATGGAGAAAAACTGTACGAGGGCTGCCACTCAGTGGAGAGGCTGGCAGGCTGTACATTTGTAATATTACCACGTTTCATGTTTTACTTTCGTCGCCCAGCTGAGTGAAGCGAGACCTTAACCTAACGTAACCTAACCAATCAGCCTGATGTCACTTCTCGGCAGCAGTTACTGCTAAAAGTAAGCGGTATCAGGCTTGAAGACAGTCGAGCGGATCGGTAGCGAAAGCACAAGGCATGTGATATACCAAACCTAGGTTAACATAACCTACGTAGTTGTAATCAAAAATATGAGGGAGTGCCTATTGACCCGACTGCCCCATTTAAAATGTATTAGGTTGGTTACGTGCGTTCAAGTCTCCATAAAAGCACGTCGAGTCAATAGCAACACCTAAAATGTAATCCATACATTAATGCATGTAGGGTTAATAGCAACACCCAAAATATTGCCACATCCGAACAAATGAAGCGGAGAATTACAGCTTTTAACGAAGCTTCGGTTAACTTCAATCAATAAAAAATGATTTTTCGAAGGCGTTCTTTTTTACGAATTTAAGTCGCCATATGGCGGCTTTTAATCGAGTCTCAGCACTTACCGGAGTCTCCATTCAAACCATTCACTATGCATTTTGTTCCGTGTTAAACGAACCGATCTCTCCAACTTCAACTCGATCGGTTCCAGCTCCTCAATCAGATTTAACAGAGCCTTCTTCAGTTTCTGTTCGTTTGTTTTTTGTGATTTGGTCTCCTGCAAGGAAAAAGAACATCCTGTATTCCGTACGGAAAGTGAACTTACTGGGAATTACGGATTTAGGCTACTCACCGAATTGCTGATTCGATGCATGAGATCCATATCGTCTTCGTCAAAAGTGTCGATTAAATCGCGGATTCCTTGGACTGAATCAGCGACCAGTTCAAACTGCTGATTTCCTTCACGTAGCCACGTAGGATCGTATCTCGGCCGTCGAGTTTCTTTTTTGCCTGAACAAAAAGAAAAAGTTTAGCAAAAATCGCAGTTTGATGATTGATCCAACGGGATTAGCGACGAAAGGTGGAATGCGAGGTGGAAAAATCAGCCAACCTGCACTTTTGGTGAGCCACGCGAAGTCATCTTCTTCTTCCAGTTTAGTAGGAGAAATGACCGGCATATCGTCTTCCTCGTCTTCTTCCGGGTCACTTTCATCGCCTTTCATCGAGGTTTTCCCATCTTTGCAGAAGCTGCTCCTGTTAATAAAATCAGTTAGCTCTAGCACTAACCATCTCCTTGAGATCATCCGCAAAACAGAGTTTTACCTGCTGGCGCCTTCATCGGACATCAACGAAGCATCTTGCGTTCCATCATCCACCACGGATGATTCAGGGACAGATGCGCACGTGGCCGCATCAGCAGTATGATCATCCGATTTCTGAAAAAAAGCATTAGAAATATGGTTAATCAATAGAGCCCCGGCCAAAATCCGCTCTGAAGACGCTGACTTCGAACCCAAAAACAAATTTTACTTGTTTTTCAAGCGGTAAAACAAATAAAACCATCCCAACGTGTAGTTTCTTTACGACAGTTATCGTGCTTCGAAAAGGTGCACAATTTTAAAAACACCTTGAAACAAGAATAAAAAAGTCGTGGCTATTCGCCAGCCAAGTGGCGGGTAAATGACCCGCGGCTATTCGCCCGCTTACGAAGGGAAATTCTGTAGGCCACATGTGAAAATCGAACCTTGAATCATTTGATTCGTAGCTGCGCAGTGCGCACACTAGCATCTACGCCAAGACGACGGCACATCACTAAGAGTAAGAGATCCAGGAAAAGAATAAGGATTGCACGGACTAGCAGGCCTTCTGCTGGCGGGCGAACAGACACTTCCTAAAAAATATTTACCGGACAGTCGGACGCTTCTGATATCGCCGAAAAAGCTCTTCTTGATTTCGTCTTGTGAGCTTTTCTTTCTTGTTGCTCAGACGCTGGCTCGTCGTCGCTATCACTCCAATCTAAATAATTAGCCTGAAACACAGAAATCATAAATTAGACTGTAAATTTAAAAGGTAGGATTTTGCACTTGAGTTTTAGAATCGGGTTGTTTTACCTGGTATTTGTTTCGTGTAGATCGCAGGCTCCGTGTTGAGAATCCGTCTTGACTGACTTCCGGTGAATTCGTCGCAGAGCAGTCAGCATTCTCTTCGAAAGCTGTTTCTGGTTCCGCCTTCTCTGAATTGAGATTGGAACCCGTTTCTGCTAATCTACTAGCACAAGCAGCGCGCCGCTTCTTGCATTTCCTTCCACTGTGTAAACTGTATGGCATTCTATACGTGTTACGAGATATGAAATTGAACTTGCTGAAGTCGTACTTTTGTTTCTTCTTCTCTTTTCTCTTTGCCGATGATCCTTTTCGAAACTGAAACCAAATCAGTGAGGAAGAAAAGTTCAAACTCGCACGTCCCTGCCAACATTCTATGCGTCATTCGTATGCAGCCCTGCTTGGGACAGCTTGGGGGGGGGTTATTCAACAGGCTAGCTTAAATCAGTCCTGCCTATGATGGAATAGATCAAGTCAGCACATACGTACACATCTGGACGACTACGATCTTTCCTAAGAACATAACGAACGTTATGCTCTAACGATATAACCTATCAAAAAGTAAAAACGACTCAATCGAACGAATTACTTCCGAGGACATAAAGCAAAGCTGATATCCCTGATTTTGATCCCGAATTCCGCATTTGACTCAACAGCTAGTAGCCTGCTTTGATTTAATCTGCGTGTCGTATACCTTCTTATTTCTTTTCCTCGTTTGTTTCGTATTGTTCTTCACGGGCTTCTCATCCATTTCCACCGGATCTGGCGCCCAGTCGTCGATGTGGCGATGTTGCCTATAAACTCGGACCGCGTCTCCCAGCCGGCTGAAGACTGGAAAGTGCAGATATTGTCGACCCTCCTTATCTTCTCCGAGATAAGAGCAGATCTGGTCTTCCGGATCGTGCTCAGCGAGAACGTCGTGCATTGTTTTGTGATGATGCTGAAACAATCGCGCACAATCACAAATTCCGATTCAAAAACAAAACAATCGTCTCCGTTCGTTATTATAGTCCAACAATAAAATCATATAATGTGGCCCCCGGTTTGAAAAACTGGACTATCGCAAAAGTCGTCCTCGTACAGTACAGACGAGTTAAAAAATCAAGCCAATTTTCAGAGAGGTTATGGGCTATGTTTTGATGTCAACTGTACAGTGATCTCCAGTGTAAGAGTAACCCACTCAGTTGGTCCTGTGTACATTCTCATAGCATTGGTTCCGGTATTGACTGTTTTAGCGGTCTGAAGGACAAGGTTTAGCCCAATTTAGTCATTTCTGTTGTGTAGGCATATCCTAAATGAGATGTCAATCGCTCCTGGCAATGTACAGTTATCATTGTAAAGCTGAATTGTTTCACCTCTTGAATTTTGGACTCACCATGAGATAATCGCAGAGACTCTTAATGATCCAGACTCTTTGATGAAAACTCAGTTCGTGAAACTCGTAATCTTCAAGCTGATTCCAATCGCCCAATATAGACCAAAAATCGCATTCAATGCCCAGGTACTGAAATGTCTAGAAACAAGAACACGATGATTATGACTGTGTTTGCGGGTTGTTCATTGGACGGATTTACGCGTTATTACCTTTAATGGGTCCTTGTTTCTATGGTTGTAGCTTTTGTACCAAAAAGCGACCCGCTGAGCGAGTCTTTTGCTCCAGATTGTGTATGGCATCGGAGGCTGGGATTGCAACTTTGATCTGGATATTGGAGGAGTGAGAAGTGAAGTCATGAGGACTGCGAGAAGTTTCGACGACTGCGGCATCAAGAGCATCCTCTCAACTTCGTACTGGGGAAGGTCCTCGATGCAAAGGGAAGACCGGGTCAGCTGAAGTATTTGACTGATCTGCGGAATCTGAAAACAAACAGCGAGCAAAAAATGTTGGACACTTCAGTCTTGTCAAGTAAAGTAAAACTGTAAGACCCGAGTTCGATAAATCTGAATATTGTTCGACTTAGCTTAAAACAGCCCGAAGTATTTGGAGTGAAATTCAGCTTAAGATAAACTGGAAGATTTTTCCATTAAAATACGCAATTTTAAGCTTTGGAAAATGCCTAAATTATTAAATTTCAGGTTTCCAGAGGGGTGATATTTTTTGAATTGTGACATTACTGAACTGAAAAGATCCCTTAAAAGATATTTTTCTGTTGCCGAACCGCATCGCTGGGCGGTAGTGAGTTGAAAAATGATCCAAATTTCATTCTTACTGATGTGAACGATTATTTCATTTTTTTACGTCGCTGATTGGACTTTTTTTTCCCTAAAATGCTGCGTGTTTAGAGGTTTCCTTATTTTTTTCCCCCTGATGATCAGCGAAGACCGAGTTTTTTGGCGTTCAAAGAAACACATTTGAAGAGGTATATATTTCACAATTATTCCAGGGCTTTTTTTTCTTCTTCTTTTTTTGGGGAGGAATGCAAAACACCCATCGAATTGAGTACGTTCCCATTTTTAACACCGTGTGGAATTCGTCAACTTCGACGTTTCCGAATCACAAAACTGAAGCAAATTATTTTCGGGCGACTCCTCTTGAGTAACAGCTTCAATTTTTCGTTTGACAATATGGTCGCCATTCAAGAGTACGATTTACCACGGAGAAACATCGTAAGTTCAAATCCATACACTTGTTAACTTACCTCCCACATCGTTTTCATTTCCTCGTAAGCTCCGTTCGCAAAGAGAGTATCTTTTTCCCACTCGAGTTTTTCCTTTTCGTTGTCCGACGCTGCTAACTTTCTCTCTCTTAAAAGGGCGTTTATCCTATCTTCTTCTCGTCGTCCCTTTTCGTCGCCGAAGCGATCCAGAAGAGCGGAATGAAAATCTGAAAACAAAACAAGATTCCGAATAACTACCAAGTCGAAGCAGAATAACGGTACCGGTACTAGCCTCGATATGAAATACATGCATGAAACTCACGACTTAAAACCTTAATTATCAATATTTACACTTCCAGTTCCGAATAGAAAATTCAATGAGTTCACGTCTCCTTCGAGGTTAAAATATACTAATTTGACATATTTTGTTTACAAAAAAACGATGATTTATGAGTGCTTTCGGTGATCATAAGTCATATGGAAGGACGAGACAATGTTTAATCGTCGGGCCATTCCAAGCGGGTATTTCATAGACTGCTGGTTTCAAGTACAGCTCTTTCATAAAGTCAAGCATTTTCAATGCCATCTTTGTGTCGGAGTTGAATACCCGACAGCCGACGTTTTTCAAACGACATGTTTAGACGCATGTTTACTTCGATGTGGGTGAAATTCAGAACATGGAGTGTATTTCGCGATTAAAGTATTCTTAACGCACCTTTTCTTTTAGGAGAACTGGCAGGATCTTCCAGGTCTTCCTCTTCTTCTTCTTCTTCGCTTTGAGCTGCTTCGGAATCAAATAAAAACTTACTCCGCTCTTCCCTGGAAACAGAAAGCAATATTAGTTTTTGAACATTCCTCTGAAACAGTGTTGCCAGATTTCGCAAAATCGCTTAACGTAAGAGGCATTTATAACGAAAACAAAAGAAATGGATAACAGGGAAATCATGACAGAAAATGCCCGTTACGGGTAAGCGGTTTCAACAAAACCTCTTTTTCTCCAGGTTTCATCTATTTTTATTTAAGGTTTAGACATTAAGAGGAGTATTTGAAAGTGAAAGGAACACTTACTTTGGTAAAGCTGCGACTTTTTGTAGATAAAACTGCTCAATTTTCAGGGCTTTTTTCGTGTGCGGATCATCACGGCCAAAATATCGGTAGCAATTTTCAAAAACCAGGCGAACATCGGTTACAAAGTCTCTCACCTCGGAGTAGTGCCCAATAAGGAATCTCCGCTTAACTGAAACAAGCAACCAACTTAACAGTCCTTCCAAAAGAGTGGGACACGGGTACGAAATGACACCTTCCAAATTTTCAGATAATCGCTGTTGGCACCACTGCCCTCTAGGACTTACTTTCTTCCAGCCACATTGGTTTCTCAATGACGTCCAGGTAATCCGCGACTCCAGCTTCCTGGGCAGGATGGTTGAGGAAGTTGCTTCCCGCGCAAACGAGAACGTCCAGAAACAATCTGTACGCGTCCCGCAGCTCGTCACTGGTTTCCTCCGGAAGTTCGTCATCAAACTCCCGTCGATGTTTCCGGGATCTCCTGGATCGCGATCTCGGCGTGTAATCTTCGTCGTTGCTATCCTCCATTTCGCCTGCGGAGTAGTCCGATCCTGAATCGTCTTTTTCAGCCGTTTCTGCGAAGAAATTTACGAAATACAAGCCAACTGTGATAACTACAAGGCGGTTGCTCTATAGCCGAAGAAAAAAAAACATGATCCATTACCAACATCCTAGCATTAGTACACCAAGGCTTGCGATATAAGCTTTAGTTCGCCTTTACTTTCGAAAATCTAGGTTGAGTAGACCAGGCCCGAATAAACAAACTTTTTCACATGAAAATCAGAAATTCCTGAATTTCTACCGTCTTGTCCGAGAAAAGAAACTTCCTTTTTCTATTAGGGTTTTCGCAACAACCCAGTTTACCTTCTGAATTCTCACAGCTCTCATCACACTCATGCTTTTTGAGATTTTTTTTCTTTTAGATCTAGAATTGCGGACGTAAACTAGGTTTAGTCTGCGAGTCGAACTCACCTTGGGACTCTTCCTGAAGATCGCATTCCACCGGGATCGACAGGAAATCTTCATCGTACTCTGCCCCCATATGAGGAGAAAGTGCTTCTTCTGGTTCTTCTTTGACCACACACTCTGCTTCTTCCTTCATTCCATCCTCTGTTTCTTCCTTCATTCCATCTCCTGATTCTTCCTTCATTCCATCCTCTGTTTCTTCCTTCATTTCATCTGATTCTTCCTTCATTCCATCTCCCGATTCTTCCGTAATTCCATCCTCTGCTTCTTCCTTCATTTCATCTGATTCTTCCTTCATTCCATCTCCCGATTCTTCCTTCATTTCATCTGATTCTTCCTTCATTCCATCTCCCGATTCCTCCTTCATCTCACTCTCTGATTCCCTCATTCCATCCTCTG
>Ga0058701_10001614_pt1 | contig 16263 bp, 8 predicted proteins | sample AgamicOrMae_FD_97039 | JGI IMG/M metagenome (GOLD analysis project Ga0058701, IMG submission 97039) | Agave microbial communities from Guanajuato, Mexico - Or.Ma.e | ecosystem: Host-associated > Plants > Phyllosphere > Phylloplane/Leaf | place: Guanajuato, Mexico | collected 2012-06-04
GTTTGGGACCCAGCGCCCGTTAGGCCATCAAGCGATTACTGGTATAATAAACCTATAAACGGGGTTTTCGCCATATATTTAATTACAGGTAATAACCGCTAACTCAAAACAGGGCAGAGCACGCGTTAATTGCTGACCTTAAGTCACGTGACCTTTATTGGGCGCATCTGCAAACGCATCCCAGGGGTACCGAAAGGTCACACAGGCGCCACTAAGCGCCAATAAAATTGCAAGTCATCGAGTACTCAACTCACTTGAACAAACAAACCTAGGTTCAAACACCTCGCATTATTGCAGCATCAACAAAACGCTGAACCGGTCAGCTGAAGAAAAATAAATGCCGTACGATATACACCGTTACACATCGGATTTTAGCTGGCTGACAATTTGAAATGCTAACTTAAGTCTTCAAACTGAATACTTTTTCGCAAATAACACTTATGTATTTCAATCAGAAAAGTTCCCCTCGTTTAGGAATGTTTTAAAATAAATAGACCTGCGGTTAGCTAATTTCCTGTGAATTTTACCAGTGGGCAAAACTATTTTTTTATACATAGGACATTCCTCTTTAAGATTTTTTTTTGTTTTATTACGAAAAAGAGAGAAATAAAAGTGGATAAAAAGAATTTTACATCAATATCATAAAAACAATACAAAAGAAAGAAAAGATTTTCTCCAAAAGAAGAAACTGAAAAAAAACCTAGCCCATAATTCTAATCATTTGATAGCCTTCTTTCCGCTATTGCGTGCTATCAAATTGATCCGCCAATAAAAAAAATCTAGCCCCACAATAACAATAAAATTAGGCCAACCGCACTAAAGTCAATACATAGTAAATCAAATTATGATTTAAACGGTGGTTGATCACTTTTCCGTGGGTTTTAATTTCGTCTTCACAGTGCGACGCAAACATTTAGAAATGGATCTGCAGAGTAAGAGATCTTTCGTCTTCACTAACACAAGATTAAAGGCTCCGTAGAGCCATCTGTCAATTTCGTCGATGAAATCGTCGCATTTATGAAAGCAACCCGCGAACTCAGTCGGCAACGGGACTGTTTTAAATTACCCGCGCCACACACGTCGGGCACCACCGTCAGTCTTCGTGCGTCGCCGGCGCCGCCGTCGGCCGCAAGGCGATGGCAATACAACCGCACAGATGATTTCCGATCAGAAAGCCGCGAAACCGGCGCTTAAACGGAATTATCCAGTGATACCAGCATTAACTAATTCATCGCGCAAACTTTTCTCATTTGCTTAGGTGGCGAGTTTTGCATCTCAATGTTGGCGGCAAAGCTTTCTCCTTGGTCCAAAGTCAATTTGTAAACAAAATCGAATCTACGGAGAGAGCACACTTGTCAGCTCACTATGAAGACTGAATAATTAGCGGCAGAAGATGGTTCCCAGGTATAATAATAGTTTGGAGTCAAATTGTAAGTCAAAACATGCGCCACTGGCACGTCATGGATAAAAAAGGAACTAGAACATTTTTATATGCTTTTTATATTGCATGCAGAGAGTCTGTCGTTGATCCAAGAGAAGAAAAACGAATTAAGTTACTGTCTTTCCTCTTCAGATCATTTTATTCCCTCTTGATTAAAATATTACTTATTTTCTGCACCAAAAAAAAAATATCGAGTCTGCCCAACTAACAAGTAAGTAGACCAGACGTAATTATTCTTGTAATGGTACAGTGATGGGCAAGGGTGGGCTTACTTTTGGCAGTGATAAAACATCGGGAAGCATGGCCTGATTCGTACTTTTGTGTCTAAGGTGTACAACTTTTCTGCGTTTTGCGTTCGAGTGCTCTTTAGAGGTAATTGCGGGTAAAACTTTTGGATTGCAAGATCTAGCAGTAGTGCTACCGATATGTCTTTCTTGAGAACTAACCAAAACTTTGTCCTTGGATAAACCTTATAATTCTTCCAGTGGCCCAACTTTGTCACAAATCCTGCTAATTCGTGAACTTGCCATAAGCGGTGTTTATGGGTTAACCACACTTGTGCTCCCAGCGGTGGCCGCGATGACGAAAATAAAACTCACTCTGCTCAAAACTGGTTGTTCATCTTTCAGCAACCGAAAAACAGACGTTACCTGACTCCAAGAAAGCTGCATATTACGTTATATCAGCCTCCCAGGTTTGTGTGAAATCGACCTGTATGCTGAGCCACAGCCAAAATAACATTCAGCATCCTTTTATGGACCATTTCAACTTCCAAAAATTCCCAACATTCGCTCCCAAAACTTATAATAATATCGAAGAAGCCGTGTTGTAAATTTGTTTTTGGTTAAATTCACTCGGACAATGTTGCAGCAACACAGCCAGAAAAAAAAAGTTCTTGTTCATTTTTTGGCTGATGCGTCGTAAATACGAGATGAAACTGTATCCAAATGACTCATCCCAAGAAAGGATTAACACGTCCGGCAACCAGCGTGGGCAGAACACAACTTTCGGTCAAAAGCTTATACGGGTCGTATCTTACATTCGCTCGTTAGGGCTACATCTGCAGAACGAATTCTTTATGAATTGAATATTTGACGATGGAATTTCAGAGAAACGTTTTAGGCTAATTCAATCCTATGAGGTGTTCTAGACCACCTGCAAAGATTCACGCCACTCCAAAAGGTGCTATGACATGACTCATTACATCAGTGGTCTAGTCTACTGTGTTTCGAAAACAAAAGTAATTGATATAGCATTTGTTGGGACCACTACCCCCTTTACGACCACTAAATGCTCCTATGTTTTGACAAAAACGTTCTCGTAAGTTGTGATTTTTTGTTAACATTCACACATCGCCTTAACCAAGAATTTTATCATGATCACTCTAATAAATTAAAAACTGATCAAGTAAAAATGCATGTTCAAAAATCGATCAACTGACACAGCTTGATAACTAGATCAATGGCCATTCTCATACACAGCAGTTAGTCAATTTGTCAGATTTTCACTTTCACTTGATCGATTCTTGAAACAAGCCCTTCCAATTGATTGCTTCACTATCATGTTTTTGTTGGAGGGATCGAAAGTTCCGATGTACAACTTTTTAGATACAATACTAATGTTATGCCTTATTACGCCAATAAATTAACGACATATTTCTGGTTCATTAATATATTTTTAGTAAAAATTTCAACCAAACTATGCCTGAAATAGAAATATTATGATTTTTAGTATATACTTTTATGACAAGCAGATTAATATTTTGATTTTTGAATGGGCAAGTTGTTGTGATTTGCCCAGATTTGGTCGACTTTCACAAACGGATGCGAATTAACAGATGCAAAATTAGATGGCGCTTCGGAAGTCGGAAGGAAATATTGATACGTAAGTAGCGAGGCACACACTCCCGAGGCGCATCAGGAAATTGGTCGGACCCCGTGCTAATGCGTGTTTACTGAAGCACTTACGGCCCTGGCCCTGCCCTGCCTGCAAGTCGGCGAGGTGCTAGCACCGTTGCACTGGCCCAATCAACAGTTACGGCTTGCTTGACTGGTCAAGGAATGTCTTGCACTTATGCAACAAGCTTCGTTGGCATATTCGTCGCGAATATTGCTAACTACACCTAGCGGTGCCAGATTGGAAAACACGGAATGTTGGTTGGGAAATACATTGACTTAGAAGATGACCCCATGATTATTGCATGAAATGTATCCAGCTAAATTCATGGACATTTTTTTTTTCAGAATGAGTATCTTTGGAAGTTTTTTGCCGTCGTATTTTTCAAGACAGTAATTTATTTCTCCCGTTTTTTTTCATGTTTAGCTGCTTTTAAAAAACGAGTAAAAATGAAAAGGGGATACATTTTTGTTCTATTTTTCCCCCGAAAAATAAGAGTTTCAACACATTATCGGAAAGGCCACAGGATTCCGGCCTAAAGTTTGGTAAAATGGAACTTAAAAGCTGTTTAATTGTGTATGTAACGTTGAAAAGGTGATCAGGAAAAAGTAGGACCAAGAAATATTGGTTAAATGTAATATGTATGATTCGGGGAGGCTACTGAAATTTTGAAATGGGCGATTGGTTTTGCAATTCGAACAGTTTATCCTTCCACCATCAATAACTCACCACCGGTAAATGCACGTCTTTCCAAGAGCTTACCTACAACAGAAAAAAAGCATATTATTATTATTATGGTGTAAGGCTAAAGAACACGGTCACTTTTGGGCTAAATTAGTAATCACTTCAAAAATCAACCAGAAAACCAAGCAATTTCAGATCAGTATTCAGTTTACGTTTACTCGAAAAATAAACGAATGGCCAAGGCAATACTTCAGCCATCCAGTGCCAGTTACCTAGGCAACCCTTTTTCGCAAATCGGACCCTATTTTTAACCCTTTCGGAGAGACACAAGACTTGTCAAGATTGGGTAGTTGGGGAGGGGGTCTTCTTGTTGAAGTCCCGGGGGGGTCATGCGTTGAGTCTGACTCGTTTTGTGGTCATACATGGGGACCGCGTGACCCCCCCCCCCGGGGGGGTCAGGGGGGAGCGCGAGGTGGGATGGAAGGCCCCACGCGATTGGGGCTAGATGTCGCAAAAATACTTTACCACATAAACCCTAATCCCATCTCAGGGACGTAACTGCTTTATGTCAAAATGTTCTTTCCATGCCAGAGATACCTTTTACTTTGTTTTGAACCAAAGAGGGACATTTTTCATGCTTTGGGAAAATGGCAAATAAGATTATTGCGGCTATAAGATGTGTGGTATGGATCTACTTTCCCAAAACTTCAGGTAAAGTCAGAAGCACAGAAATACAGAAAAATTTCTGCACAAGTATATATCAAGATGTTACCAGCGAGGAAACGCCACCAAAAAATGAAAACCCATTTAATGTATACCACGTTTTGGGTACTTGTTTCAAAAAACAGAAAAACAATAATTAACAAATGAGTGAACACGGAACCTGCGTCGAAAAATATTCAAAAGCGAACATTTCTACACACTATTTTTTCAAACGAGTACGTCGAATGATTTCAACAGAAATTTTTAGTTTTCATTATTTGATCTAAAATATTTTTTTGTAAAACGGCACTAATACATATGATTCCGTACCAGGAAATCAAGTGGGACGCTCTACGGAATCCGCCGTAACTTAAAAAAATGGGAACGGACTAGTCTTAAACATTTCCCAACGGAATGTTCCGAAAAGTTCAAAGTCTCATTCATATGCCCAGCTCAAGAAAGATGACCACGTTGCATGTCACGAACTACCGAAACCGTTATTGGACTCTTTTCAAATGCAAAACAGTATTGCAACATAACTTTGGTAATTTCGACGAAAACAGCAAAAAATCAATCCAAGCGGGTCTTGGGATATCACAATATCCGTCATAAAAATCCGTTAGGCAATCGAAATTCCATAGCATCTTTTCGGATGACCCCCTCCAAATTAAACTTTCCGCGCCTGAGTTCCAGCTGTGAGAAAAACGTTCCTGCCAACCCAACCGGTGACGCCGTAAAAACCGAACCTGAGTTATTATGAGACACCGCGCAACTACAAACATATCCACATGCCATAAGTAAGCGTAACCTCTCATAATTCCTCGTGGACACTTTCTCTGTATTTTTTTTCCGCGCGACTGTCACGCATGATGGATCCATGAGCTTTGCTTTATCTTTTTATTACAACCCATGATTTATTTAAAATCTATATTATAAAATTGTCAATACCAATACTGAGGATATTATCAGAATCAGCGACGGCAGTATTAGCAGCATTTTTCAAGATTTTGAGTATTTTAAAAACGTAACAACAGGTTTCCATCAATGTGATTATCCGTATATTCGAAAAGGCTAACTTTTTAAGGCTTTTGGGGGGTAATAATACTTTGATAGCTAAATTTTGCAATTTTCAAATAAAAAAATAAAATTTACTTCATAAATATTTTTTTAATTGTTATCTTATAGGACTTACAACAAACTTTTCCAATAACAAACAACGACTAGCAAGTAAATTCAAGAGCTAAAATGTTCGATCGTGTTTGCGTCTAAATAACATTTTTGACAAAGCAAGATTTCGAGAGAAACGTAAGTTACCACAAACCTCGTCCAAAAATTATTCATGACTAACATATCTTACTGTTAGGCGGTGCTCAAACGTTACCAAGTCTTTATTTTCATCAAAAAACATCAGTATGTTTTTCTTTTTCTTTTTTTTTCAGGGGATGTTTGGTCCACCTCATCACTTTAGAAAAACAGGTTCAGTTTTATTTAAAGACACTTTTATAACAATATTGTCAGAAAAAGTGTTTGGCAAGCCGCTTTCTCTCCTTTTTTGTGCTCATTTTCAACCTTTTTTTACGGCGTGTCGCAAGTCGACGGGGACTCCCGTGCCCTATGAGATATATCGATGACAAGATTTATATACAAGACAATCAGCGACGGAGTCTCGAAGAAAAAACGTCATTGCACACAGTTCGGCTCACACAGCGCGGTTATATAAGGCGTATCGGTGACGTCACGTATAAATAGAATTTCATTCATTGGTAACTGGACAGGCATGTACACTGTCAAATTTTAAGGTTGCATTTTTTTTTTGTTTGTCGTCCTCAAGCCGAGCACAGTGAGACGCAAGGCAGTACGCTTCATTTTGGTTAAAATTATTGATAAAGGTTGCTAAATCTGCTGCCACTTCCGTTTCGGCACACGCAAACCTAAAAGAGAAATACATATTAAAAAAATGAAATAAATAAATAAAAAAAACATTGTTGTTGCAGCTTGAAAAAAAAATGTAAATTTTATATATTAGCGACAACGCTGCGAAGCTGTGAGAAAGTTCAAAGTTCAAAACGCGAGATCAATCGATTGTTGTTTTTAAGCGAGTACTTATTTGCAGCTTTAGAAGTTGGTACTTTAAAATTACTGACAAATTCCGAAGTACCGGAAAAGAAAGCCTATGATTGGGAAAGGTAAATCTTAAGAAAAACAACCCCCCCCCCCCCAAAGCTGTAAGATTTCTTTCTTTTTGTTCTGTGATACCCGGAATTATGAAAGATTCTCCCATTTAACATTAAAGTTATAAACTGACAATAAAACGAGTGTTTTTGTTGTTAGTTTTTTACGTCGATAAATTTAGAAAACAAAACTGTACAAAAAACATGCATTATACAAAAGCAGACAATTCAATAAAACATTTTAAAATAAAAGTACTATAATAACAGAAAACCAAACAAGTGGGATAAAAAACAAAATACTTTCCCAAGGAAAACTTTGCTCAAGATTGTCTCTTGCAAATTCCATCAGCCGAGGTACATCCTTGATTGGTTTTGAAGTAACTACCCAGCAAAGTTGCTTTCTCTAGGCGGAAGAGAATTGGCAACCTTACAATCAGAAAACCAGTATACGGTGCGGCAGTGTGAGGGTGTGTGTGTGTGTGTATTATTGTATAAGAGCTTTAATGAGATAGCTCATAGTAGGCGCCCCACGGAGGGATACTTCGGCCTTCACGTGGCGCGGCGAACTCTCTGAGGCCAAGATGAATGCAGTGTCCGCCGCTACTTTAAAATAATGGTTACGAACATCTTAAATCAACCCGAACGTTTCATTATTTCACTTTTAGGTTGAATGAAGACGCATTTGCCAGCAGGATAGTTCCAGTATACTACTGAGGCAACTTACGCCCAATTACATTCGGCGGCGGTTCCCGTTGGAATGCCGAAAGGTGTCTTGTCGAACTTGTTTGAAGTTTCCTCTCTTATTGTTCAGACAAAACATTTCGATTTTTGTTATGATTTGAAAAGTAGCCTACACAATATTTTTCAATTAAGCTCATTTCAACGACGGGTTTCTTGCACTGATCTCATGTTTCAGAGAAAGTTATTCATAGCTATTAGGCACTGAAGTATAATCCTACAGACCAACACTGACAATTTCGTTTAGGAAAATATGTTCAACATTCATTCCTTTTCATGCATAATATTGAAAATATTCATTCCTTCATCGTAAAATTGAAGAGATTCGAGGATGCAGATCTCCTAACATAACCACACAAATAGTGGCATCATTTGTTACCATCTTCATCTCACACATTGCATTATTACTCTCAATTTTTTTAGGGTTAAGATAATTAAAAAAATCAACATATTTATCGATGCACCCAGAAGGATACCACGTAACTACATTATGTGCCTCAGATAGCAGTTTCTTGTCACCAAAAGGCCTGAAGTTACATAAAACATTATCCAACAAATAATACCAACGATTTTAAGATTTTGATATAACATCGTCGTTAAAATACTTTCATCCTTACTCAATCGTGTAGAAGGAGGTAGGTTAACACAGCATAAAATTAGAAAATGCTATTCAATTACTGCAGAACCGGCCTGATCCTTTGCTTCGGTGAACCTGCCAGCCTCATGCAGTCATGAGTCAACACTACTCCTTGTCAACTTGGTAACTTGGTCAACTACACCTTATATTCATCATTTTTGTGGTATGGCGTCACTAGACAAGCCAACATTGTTAAGTAGACACCACCATAGAGAAAATCGTGTGAGAGAAAGTCGAAAAATCACACTGGTATATCTAGTGAGGCGTCTAAACAGTTGCATTGTTAAGGTCGTGATTTTGCACGAGGTACTTTATGGTCAAAAGATCTATTCGCCGATGGCCAAAGCAACAGCGCTGTAACTGGTGGCGTCCCCAATACTTTCTTCCCACGTCACATAAAGTGTATCCCATGACTTATTTCTTCCTGGTTTTACCTAGATTTTCAATATCGAGCACGTGAGAAACTCAAAGGAGAGCCCATTCCGTAAGTCCTCAATATTTGATTGAAATTGTCCATCGCCGAAAAAAATGTATCAAGAAAGTTAGAAGTAGTAAATATACAACATATACAATATGACACTTGATAAATAGAATTTCAGCAGATGTCCTCAAAAGTTATGCTGAAAATTTTCTTGCTAATTGTTTTAAAATAATAATTACACAGAAATAAATATTCGTAAAGGATCGCATTCGAAAAAAATGGATCTGTGAATGCATCTTTTTTTCCCATAACGAAAATTTCCACACACTAAAAAAAATATAAAAAAAACAGAAGAAAAAAGTCGGAAAGAATTGGACGAAAAAACACTGTTCTCAAAGAAATTTCGGCGCATAAAAAACGAGCTCACGGACTGATCAATATCTGATCCTGTTGTAATTGGCAGTAATTGATAGGCGGCAGTGATATATTTCACACCCGTTGGAATAGAATAGTTCCCACTGCCATTAAAATAGTTCTATTTTTTTAACCTAGACAAGAAGAACATCTTTCCTGTTAAAACACATCACATTTTCAGATTCATAACCATGACTCACAGAGTTCGCCATTTACGACCAGCAGCTCTCCAATAGGAAATATATATCACTTGCATATATTAGTGTCCATCAGAAGAAAGTTAACCTCTTACGGGAGAAGCTCACATACTTTTACATAATATCTTTCGGGTCATGTAATGTCGATTCCCACGCACCTGAAACTGTGACACAAATTCATTTAAAAAGCACTATGTCCGCGTTTTTTTTCTTTCTTTTTAATATGCCGTCTAAGAAAGTTTTCAACTGTGCGTGAGGTTATGGAAAACTGGTCAGGCAATATACTCAAAGTCTCTTAAAATCACTAACAATAAACATACAAATTATATTGGGGGATGAAGTCATGACTTAGGCGTGATAACAGATTAGGAAAAAAATGCAATGATAACCCCTTTGAAAAGATGAACAAACTATAGAAGGGAAATCTTAAACGTATACGCGAAATTCATACTACATTAATAAAAAATAAATACAAAAACGAATAAGAAAATTTCAAAAAATAAGCATTTACTACTAGGATAACAATCCCCAAAATAACTTTTTATCTAAGTTTAGAAAGAATAGTATGATGGATAATGCAACAATATGGGGGAAAAATCTTATAACAATAAGCAAACGCGGTTAACGCCCTACAACATTCACGAAAGAGGAGCTCTCACTCAATATCTGTCCCTGAATACCTCGGGCTATTTTTCACGCGACCTTCAATAATTCAAATTAATCGATAAAAAAAAGAAGGGTAGAATCACAGTTGGGAATGTTCCTAGACCCCTTTCTGCTCGAGGAAATCAGATAGCTAACCTTGGTCAGGTGAATATAAAACTTGCAATATATTATGCATATATGGCTAATTTAAAAAATAAATAAAATGTAATTGTGGACACTTGACTTTCGCCGGTCGTTTATCTGAAGGTGAATAATTTTATCCGTAGTCGTAGCTAGTAAGTCTATGTTACCGACAGTTGGCGGTGGCGCACGCGGCGGTACGTGGACTGACGGGCTCCGCCGCGCTGTGCGGCCGCGGCGGCGTGCTTTATGTATCCGCTTCTCAGCGGCTGAAGGACAGCGAGCAAGTCAAGTGAACGGCGAACCAAAATATTGTAACGGAGCCTCGGCGGTGCTGTACGCCTCCTGGGTGAGAATGACGTAACGGCTGCTCCGACGCGCTCGGCCTTTTAAACGGGTGTCTGGGTTCGGGTGCCTGCCACTCTCCTGACAATGTACATACAGTTCGCTATTGATACGAGAAGACTTGACATTCGCGAAACTAAAGCTGAAAATCACCGTGCTGACAACTGCGAAATCGGTTTGCGAGGTGCGCTCAAATTTTCGTTACTCGCGCTTTTACGCGCTGCATTTGCAAGATAATACAGTTTCTTAATTTTACGCCTTTTCTTGGATTTTTACTTAAATTTTAACATTTATAAATAAAAAAATTGTGGAAAAAGAAATATGTATTACTTAGGGTTTTTTTATACATAATTTGGCATAAAATTGCGTGTTTTGCTTCCTTAAGTGATATATTCCCCTGCAAAAACATGATTTATGATATGCCCTGAAAACTTTTTCTTGAAATAGAAACAACCATTTTTTTTTGCTAAGATTTTTTTTCCCCCTCTGCAAGAAAAAAAGCTCTTGTACTAAGAAAAAAATATTTCACGAATGCTTAGGTACTATACGAGAAAATATTTTTTGGCATCAGAAAACATGTCTGTGGGTTTTAAATTCCAGGATAATGAGTTTAGATATTTTAGACGAAAACGACGATGAAGTTTAACTATTGCTGGACAACTGGCTCAAGAACAAGCCGATAAACCATGACTACATACGCCTTCCCTAGTCGAGGCGAAATATGGCAGATGTCTAGCGATTCCCTACAGAGGGAGACTCCGCCCTGCAGCCCACACTAGAACAAGGCAGTCGATTTTGAAATACTATCACATTCAAATGCACAACACACAGCCTGTCGTTTTATAGTCGCTATACGAACGGCGCATTGCGACCAGCTATTTAATAATCTGCTCAATACTCACAGAATAACTGTAAATTTGAAAGTACTTTACAACCTTTCATCGAAATGGCAACGCCAGAGGAGTGAGCAAGGCTCGTAACCTAACCTCGGTTACGTAATGGTCACCGAAAAGGGGCGGTGGTGGAGCGAGGCAAAGGGCACCTCCCAGCAGAGCAAACGCGAGCGAACGGTACTCAACCTGGATATGACGATAAAGCTAATGTTAGGAGTATATAAGTTTGTTTCTAAACACATTTTATGCAAATACCAAATTGTAATAATTGGCCCATGCGTATTGGCATGGGCCTATCTTACGGCACAACTATCGATGAGGCCCTTCAATTGAGGCCACTGAAAAGGGCAGTCTTAAAATCTAAGAAAAAACCGCACATAATCCTATTGCCCAACATATCACAATATAGGTACAGCCAACATATCAGAAAATATAGGAATATGCAAAGTCGCTTTTTACGATATCACATTTTGTGAATGCTTACAAGATCAACAGCGCCAAAAATTACCTATACCATCGCCTTGATCTATAAAAACTGTATCCAAACCACCGAAATTGAATACTGCGAAATTAAAAAAAGTTATCAGATGAAAGGTTGTATCTTCTTTAGAATTTGAAAAGTTGCCCGATTTCACGAATCCGTCGATTTTCAAACGTGGTGAAAATAACATTGCAAACAATCCCATTTTTGCATTGCTCAGCAGCAGTCCAAAACATATCCCAATACTAAATTATCTCTTAAGGCTCTCGAGCTAACCACCATTTACAAAACCTAGCAACGAGGCCTCGTGACGAGCGTGGTAGGGAATTAGGTTAAGGGCATTAGGGCGCGCTTTGGGGTTCTATGTCAGATGCACGAAGGAGGGGTGCCTCCAATCGGCCGGAATGCTGTTATGCACCGATATGCAGCTGTTGCATTCGACTGCATCGCGCCGCGCGGCTCAAAAGAAGCCAACAAAAAGTCGGCGTACCGCACATATCAGGCCACACTGGGCTGAAGAAGACCAGACGTCCACTGTGCGGGCCCATCGTACCGTGGGCTTTTCCATTGACACTTCCGGCAACAGAAATGGCGCGAAGCGGGGCGAGTCTGTGCCAACTTAACAGAGGGCGTTTCCACAAACAACGTAGCATGGTTTGTTACCCGGTTTGTCCGCCAAAATCACACTGAGAAAAGTGGGTTAGTAAAGTTTACCAAAAATTAGTAAAAATAACTAAAAAGGGCGACAGCCAAACTTGGCTAGTAACCGCTAACAGGTTGGCTAGTCACATTGCAAAAACAAATGCTTAATTCAAATATGGTTCCCGGTCTTACTTTAAGTTGCAACATTTTTAAGTTGAGGAAATCTTGTTTTAAGTACAGGATAAAATGCTTAAATCAAGCGAGGCATATAAATGAGTTTCAGCGGTAATTCGAACTGAAAACTTAAATTAAGTAACAAAGCGACTTAATTTAAGTCCATATTTTGACTTAATGTAAGTTCGATTAAGTACTCACCTAAAAAACAAAAATAATATTATTTTAGGCCACTTTAAGCTATTTATAACGTTAAAAATCCGTCTACAATACACATATTGGTTGCAGTGTTTGGCTTCACTGCAATTTTAGATAGAATAGAGAATTTATTGTGTGTGATGTCACTGAGATTCGAACCACTGAACTCTCTTTCCAGAGAAAAAGCACATATGAGAAAATTAAATCAATTTTGTAGGCGAAAAATATGTATAGGGTCTTTTGGAACTGGTTAGAATCTTATTGCTAGAGCAATTTTGGGTCGAACTTTTTCTTGCAAACAGACTTGAGCACAGATCTTTGTCCTTGAGAAAATAAATGCAGAGGGTTGAGAACAGCCTATTGTGATACAATAGGAAATGCTGACGCTATAACACGTACTTTCCTTATTCCTCGTAAAGAGACGTTGCAGAAAACGGGGTCTAAACTTGAGACGTCTGTGTGATGAGCAAATATTACAAGTCGCACAAAAGATTCGTCCAGCTTACTACGGTCCGTACAACGAAAAAAAAAACGTGTTCCTCGGTCCCAGTCCTCAGCTTAAAACTGAGTTCAACAGACTTGTTATCATCAACTCATCAGCTCATCAACAGACTTGTTAGTATTAACACATAAGCTCAAAAACCAATTCATAACTTTTTAAAGATATACTGACAGAAAAAAATGCAAAATAATAAAAAAACTTGGTATATTGTAAATATTTAGCTACGCAGTGTAAACAACATGTTTCCAGCTCTTAAAAACCTCGATCTGCATGTGAAAAAACTGCATGCTCATTAGCATGCAGCTTTGCGATGATTTAGTTATCACGACCTAAAAATTGTTTGGCCGTGACCCTCGCTAGAATGTTATCGCTTGCATATAGGCTCGAACCCCCACTGCACGTGCTTGGTAACTAAATTCTATTTCGTCTCAAATAATTAATTTTCGCCGAAACTAATAGCTCCCCGCGCAACACGCTCGTCGTGCCGCCATTTTGGCGAACTGAAGACGATATAGATGTTATCAGCACGCTATTTCCGCAGATAACAATCCACGCCAATTAGATTTTCGAACGGGGCTGCCGTGGTCCACACAGCGTATTTCAAGGGTTCAATTTTCCAACCCGTGTGTTCCACCTTTCTTCACCGAGCGAAGCGAGGCGCTGGGCATATGTAACCTAACTCTAACAGCAGCCAAGCCTCATGCCGCTCTCCGCAAAAAAAAAAAAGTTTTGAGACACAAACAAAATCTAGTTGATTAAAAGAAGACAACAAATATATGTTCTATCAGAGTAATAACTGTTCACTCACCGAAATGTTCACCAATGCCAAGAAACTGTTTTCTTGATAAGGCCATGAGACAAGGCAGTTTTTTTTTCTTCTTCTATTGCAATAACATTTATTTTTCCTTGGCACAAATATGGTTTGTCGGGTAGAAAGAAAATAGTTCTTGCGGCAAGAAAAAACAATGTTTTGATAAAATATCAAGAAAACAAATTCTCGGCATCATGAATCACTTCCGCGAGAGCATAGTTGTATCAACAGAACGTTTGGTTACGGCAGCGAAATATATAGTTCCAGTGAAAAAAATGTCTTTTGTCGTCCCTCATTTTGTTGGTGAAAACCATTTTTTTGGTTTATTTTTTGTTTTTCGATTCTCGGCCGGAACGTAGCGGTTGTATTTCGTTATACTACAAAGAAAGGTCAAAAGTGGATCGGAAAAATTTCCACAGAGGTAGGAAAATCCTACCTTCAAAACGAATCGTGTTGGTCCGGTGGAACAGCTTTGATTCAGATTTTAAAAAAAGATAGTCAAATCGGCAAGGAGCTACAAAATGTCGAATAGCACTTGTTTATTCATCGAAACCGGTTATCAGTCCAAATCATCTTGATTCAGCCGAAAAGCTGTTTTAAGCCTTGTTTTAGAGCGCCGAGCTAGGTGGTCTCTGTGTAACCCAGTGACCGAGCAAGCTAACCTTCTGTTAGACCCTTTCAACCACACATACACGCAATTAGTGGAATTACTTCTTTTTCGGCCAAAAATAAAAGCAGGGAGTAAACAAAAGCAAGGGTCTGATACTCCGGTCCGGTCGATAGTGTTGTTACGCAAACAGTGTAAAAGCGGACTCAAACGGGTCGGTCAGCCGAACGTGGGATGTTGACAATGACGATTACGGGGTTGGGCACTCCATCAGGGTTAGTATAGCGCACTCGTTAATACATACAGAGTTATAAAGTTATTGAGGTAACTGTTTTCAATACAGATATATGATGATGACGGTGCCACTGAAAGTGGAACATTCGTTTCAGAATTCGAGTGATATAATCTTTATGAAAGTACTCTTGGAAGCTAACTTTCTCAGCTCGAGTACATGTTCGTGGGCTTAAAGTGTTTTATCTCAAATCTTATAAAGAAGGATCTCGGAAAAATGAAGTGGATTTCTTAAACAAAAAAGTACCTTACTGTCATTATGAGCACAAGAAAATACTAGAAGTTTTTGGTCTAAATGATGTCTAGTAAATGATGTTCTTAGCTCAAAACTAATGCCCGACTAAAATGAAACTTTGTCTCATCTCAAGAAAACATACTTAGATTGATGATAAACGTTTGCATTGTAGTAGTATTTATCTGCGGTAGATTAGATGACAACGAAGAATCTGTTTTAATTTACAGACACCGAAAAAAATTAAAAATAAAATAAAAATGAATCTGGATGGATATGTATTGAAGGAAGACTGCGTCTTTTTAAAGAAGTTGTTTGAAGTGTGAAGTTCTGAAGTTTGACCGTGGAATGCTGATCGAGATTCCATAAAGCTTAGCAATTACGCTCCCAATGACGTTAATGCGGTTTCATAATCCTACTCCTCGGTGGCCATGTTTTCTAAGATTAAACGTTTGTAGGCGCCTGTCGACATATTTTTTAAGTTATTCAGTTTGCTACACCTTCCAGCAGACCGCCTTCAAAGCCATCCGGTTCCAGCGACAGCTTCTTTCAAACTCATCCATGAAAAAAAAAGGCTAGGAATTAAGACATTTCATATCAGCAAAGAAATCGAGTAAATAATACTCTAAAATACAGAGAAGTCCTCTAAGCTGTTCAGTAACCTATAAACAACTAATAATCTTGATTCGGAAACCGTTCAATTGAAACCTTGGTCAAGTCTTAAGTATAACGCCAAAGAGCTACAGAAGCGGTTAGATATTAACCGATTTATGCCCAGAGAAAGTTTGAAAAAAATAATTTAAGGGAATAATCAAAACGTTTTGAGTCAAAATTTTACAAAATGGTGTTTTTGAAATGATCCAATTTTTTATTTAGGCTAATTTAGAGCTACCTTTTTACTTAAAATAAGTGATTTCTGGGAGAATTTTGCATAAAGGTTGATATTTTTGATGGGTCGATAACAGCCCAGTGGGCAAAAATCGGTTAAGTACTTTCATGA
>Ga0058701_10001615_pt1 | contig 16254 bp, 10 predicted proteins | sample AgamicOrMae_FD_97039 | JGI IMG/M metagenome (GOLD analysis project Ga0058701, IMG submission 97039) | Agave microbial communities from Guanajuato, Mexico - Or.Ma.e | ecosystem: Host-associated > Plants > Phyllosphere > Phylloplane/Leaf | place: Guanajuato, Mexico | collected 2012-06-04
AAAAATTGGCGATTTTCTAGATGATTTAATTACAAAGAATCCTTCCAACCTTTTTTTTACAATATATTGAGCAACAGTTTTGGATTGAATATTTCCTGAAGAGGTATTTTTGAACCTTGTCCAAAATCCCGATACAGACTTCAGACCGAGATTTCCTATGTAAAATTTGCACATATCCGATCAAAAATTCGATGGACAAAGGAGATTTCTGATCGGAAATCCCAGCTGCCTAACTGAAATCCCAGTTGCCTATCTGAAATCCCAGCTGTCTGTTTGAATCGCAGCTTCCCGCCGAAATACTGTTTTCCAATCGGAAGTTTCATTTCCGGATCGGATAGGATCGCAACTGATCGGTATTTTGGGCTTATTGTGAGGAGAGATAAAATTGCTGTTCTCGGGAGATTTTTTTTTTTGATCGTACTCTCTATACTCGAATCAGTTAAAGAATGAGTGAATAAACAAACTGCGAAACAACAAAGTCCTTCCAAATTCAAGAAATTTCCAAAAAATACCCAGTGGAAATTCACACTCATTTCCAACGAATCCCTCTAATTCGATTTCAGCTATATTCTTATTTATAACACAGCGATCACAAAATGTCTTCCGTCGTGGCACTAACATTTTCAATAAGAGAATATTACACAGAGAATATCCTCACAGAAATGAGAAAAGATCAACTGATTCTCACAGCTAAAAATAAAAAAAATAAAAAAAAAACTGTTTTAAGAAAGTTTTAGTTTTAAAACTACAGTGATTGAAACAGGATAGGTTTTTGCTCGTAGGAGGTCAAAAGACGAAGATAAATTCCTAATATTTTGGTCAAACTATAATCACCTGATCGTTTACATCAATTAACTTTTCTTGTCTTACAAAAATTGATCAAAAGATGGCGTAGCTCTCAAATGTTGGTCAAAACTTCGTGAACAAACTACCGGGATGAGTCATCAGGGGGGATCTTGACAGCAGCATCCAAGAATTACCTCCCCCACCCCTTCTCCACCCCGCCAAGGCCATTTGCCACAGAAAACAGTATTTCGTGAGAACACAAGCGCGCTAGCGCGCCTTGGCCGGGGTGCGTTTGGTAAATGGAGCAAGGGGCGGTGGAGGGGGCAGCGCCGAGCAGGCAGGCAACCCGCGTGACTCATCTCAGGGATGAATCATCATCCCCTGCAGAATATTCAACGCGCAAAGAGCCCCCTTAACTTCCATTCTACAAAGGATCTACTATGAAATGAAGGCCGGCATTCTCTAGCCCTGATTTGGTCTTCCATGGTTCGATTTTCTCTCTTCTAAACAAAAGTATGCGAGAGCATATATTTCTAGGAACATCGGACTAAACCTCGCGTAAGCTAACCGCAATCGAACCTTCCGAAATGATATATATGTCATTTTGTAGGATTCACGATGAAGTTTTCTACGAAGACAATTTCAGTTAGACCAACTTGAAAAAAAGATCTATTTTAAAAATTTTATCCCCAAATTTCGAATACTCAAATCAGTGGAAGCCAACTGGAAAAACAGCCAGAAATAGGATAACACGCCGAACTTAGTGATCTCTTATCCACCTTTCTGGACGAGTTTCAGCATCTAGCCTATCAACGCTGATTCGCTCTTGGAAAAACTAATTTCATTCTGAGAATTCTTCGATTTTTAGAGGAATCATTTCGGGTCTGCTTGAGGCGCCAGTCCCTCAATATAAGGGGAAAAATCTGGGTGAACGTATCGCAGAGGTAGGGATCGTGCATAATATACGTCGATAAAAATTGTCCTTTTTAGCCCCCCCCCCTCCTTATGTTGACACCCCTCTTGCTCCCTAACCCTACCCATACTCATAGTTTTGCCATAGTTTTACTCGCACCGTTTTTTTATACATATTTTTTTATTTTGGAAATTCGCGATTTTGGATACCCCTTCTCTAAGTATCGATGTACCATGTGAGTTGCGAGCCCCTGAGGATTTTCTGAAAAGAAGATAAAACCTGCTCGACATGAGTAGGCCTACCGTGCGTGTTGCCTACTACGGGCTGGATTCCTGGCTTTTCAGCAGGTAGTGGACAACACGCGTGGCACTCGTGTCGGGCAGGTTGTATCGTCATTTCAGAAAATCCTCAGGGGCTCGCAACTCACATGGTATTTTGTGGGAACCTCTTTCCTCGACGAATATAACTCAGCTTGATCATAGTGATAAAAAGCTGTTTACTGTAGGCCTACATCGCTTCACCAGCGACTTCAGCAGAAAGTAAAACACCGGTTTTCGCCTGACAATCAGTTTGTGAAGTACGAGACTTCCCTACAATGGCTTACTTTAGACTACGTAACCTTAAATCATCCCTCGAGTCTCAGAGGCCCTCCAAGGGGACCCAAATGCCATAGATATACCCTGCCCGCTCAAAAAGCTGTCTTTCTAATTCCGCTGTGGAATTAGAAAGCCCGCCCCGTAGACTACCAATCGGGCAAGATGAAGTTAACAGTTCTGCTGTGGCCAAGGAATCTATGATTTTGGATACCAACAAGAACAAGTGTCGATACAAAAAAGCGATATCCGAAAAAGTTAGGGATGGATCTCAGGGGACGGTCTTGCAGTGTGGGAATCAACAATTCTTGAAAAACTTAAGGATATCTGAAAAGTGTACTCTTTTAAGTCATACAGTATTATAATGTGAATTGGAGGCCAGCGGCCTCAATTTTCCAGGAGTAACTCAAACAGCAGCACAAATTTTAAATACCCTTGAATTATTTCAGCTTGTTTGAACGCGTTTCTTTGAAGTATGCAGCTTCCCAGCCCTAAAAATATTTCAAAATCAATAATATTCTGAATAAACATTGCACAAATCGACTTTTTATGTTAGCTAAAAATACAGAATTTCTCTTTCTAAAAAATAAAATTATAAAAATAAAATCTTAAAAAAAGATCCTGATCATAACTTTTTCAAATCGTCTTTTTACTTGTTATCTCAAACCGATTTTCTTGAATAGAAAAAAGAAAAGAAAAAAGAAACATTATCTTTTTTTTAATTAAATTTTTAAACTAGGAATTGTTTCTCAGAGGTGTTCAAAATTAGCTGTTTGGGAAGAAATCGGTAATACGTCGCGGATGTAATTTGTGTAGTGAGATAATGTCAAGCGTAAAGATCGTTTTTCTTTTCGACCTATCGTAAAACAAAGCGCAAAACAAAGAGCCACACTCCGTGAGGGCGTGAACCGGCGTCGTTGACGCATAAGGCTACAGACGCACTGAAGCTGGAGCACGCCTTGGCAGGTGAATAGGAATAAGCTCACTGCTATCTAACCTCTCAAGGCCGTAATTTCAAAGTCGCCATGAACAAAAACTGACAAATTAGTGATTACGGGAACGGAACGTGATTTCTTGTGAAAGAACTATTACTGTACTTTTTTAATTTTATATCATTAATGAAGGCGACCTGTTCTAAATCTGCTGAGAACTAGATCTGATACTTTTAAAAATGCTCAAAATGGAATCTTAACTAATATGTAAGACGAATAAGGTACGACACGGCCAAGAAATGCCGATACTTAACCACCTTCTTCGACAAAGACTGCATAAGGTGTCAATTGTTTTTACGATGACAATCAAAGCTCTTTCCGCTCAAACTAATTTTCCGAGAGAATACCTACGAAGGCAGGCAAAAAAACAACATCATCTGACAAGATAAGACTTACAAGGGTATCCACTGGGATTCTATTTGCAAAAACCAAGGCAGGTAAAGTTACACAGTAAAACTAAAGGGTGTTGCTGGTTGCTATTGACCCGACATACATTAATACAGGGAGACATATAGACGCAACGCACGGGGCTCAATCTAATACATTTTAAATCGGAGGTGATGAACGCACGGAACCCAACCTAATGCATTTTAAATGGGGCAGTCGGGTCAATAGACACTCCCAAAAATAAAACATTTGTTTTAAGATGTTCTCGACAGCTTTGGGTGTGAAAATAAAACGGGGTAGCACGAATTTTGTCAATTTTTTCAAGATAGACCTGTGTTCAGTCACATCAATGGATGCTCTCGCCGAGATCTTTTGAATTTCATGGCTGAACTTAGATGTATCTTGAGGAATGATCAAAATAAGTACTACCCCCGTTTTATTTTCACACCAAAAACAGGTACCGCGGTACGAACTTCCTGAAACAGATGTTTCCGTTTTTTCTGGGCATGCTATTGGTGGATCGTTTGTTAATTTAGTTGAAACCTGCCTGATCTAAGAAAAAACAGATAAACTTTAGGTGTCTGTCTGTAATTATTCTGTCGGGGGTTAATTATTCCTATAGAGAGGATTTTGGATGAAGTCATCACAATATGTTTTTAAGTATAACACTCTTTGAGTCGCTTAATTCAATATTCAGCCATTTTCAAAAAGCCCCAGGTGTTGTCCCTTTTCAATACGAACAAAAAAAAATATTTATAAAAAATTAGATTTTTTTAAAGTAATACTCAAACTTTTTCTGCACATTACAGAGATAAGTTAATATCAACAATAATGGAGAAGAGAATGAAGTAATTAAGTTTCTAGCTGCATAATTTTAACAAAACCTTGCGGAAAATTGAAGGTGCGGCATGAAGGAGTGAAACACTTGTATAGTGCTATCTCTGTTCGGTGCCTCAGAATCCCACTATTCGAGCTCACTCACGACTGCTCTGATCAACGCTACAGATCCAGACACCCTTTCGACTTGCAGCTCACACAGGAGAGCCTCTTAACATGCAAAAGAAGTCAGTCTCCATAGTTTTCCCATTGAAGCGCTGGATGCAAACGAGAGGTCGACAAAAAGTTTGGATTGTCGAGATGGAACAATGTTGCTTTCGGTGTCCACAACGCCGAAACAATACGCACAGGTTTGACCTGCTCTGTGGCCAACAAGTCTCTGGATCGATGTCTGTGGGCCATAGTGAATGTAGCTCAGGGGTGAACTATCTCACGCGATTTCTGTTCGCCGTTCTCGAAGCGTTTTTTTTATGTTTAAACACATAACAGCCTGAAGTATATGGAGTAAAATTTAGCTTAAGAGCAGAAATTGGATGGATTTTTTCCACTGAAATACGCAATTTTAAGGTTTGGAAATGCCTAAATTATTAAATTTTGGGTTTCCCACATAGGTGATATTTCTTAAATTGTAACAATACTGAACAGGAAAGATCCTCTAAAATAATTTTTCCTGTTTCCGAACGGCATCGCTGGGCGGTAGTGAGTTAAAGTTATTTAATTTATAACCTTCATTAAAATATTCGCTAACGAATTAATAATGTTATATAAAATGGACTAACTGGAAGTATTAGTGAAGGTAGTTTGTTCAAAGATCGTTCTAAATAATAATCGCGGCCTATGTATGTGACAGACATAATCTTGTTTACTGTACGAGGTTTGTGAATTTTAAAAAGGTTATATACCGACTATCGCACTTGTTTGCCGAGGGCCCATCCATAAACGACAAGCGTTGTGAGACTAAAAGCCCAGATACAGGAAGAGCACCGACAGACCTTGCGACGCAACAAAAGATGGGAGTGAAAAGGGGTGGGGTTAGTTTACCGCTCCGTGACATTTCTACACTTGGTATTTCCGAGATAAAAGATCAGGCGCTGGGTACACAAAAATTTAAACGAGGTCTAGCCGTAAGAAAAGAGCACAAAGACCTCTTTACGAAATGTCCTGAAGTTTTTTTCGGTTGATTACGTGGATTTTACAAGTTTGCAGGTTTGCCTGGAGGTACAGTGCTGTACTTTCTATCACCGTCAGTTCAAGACAATGCAGATTCATCTACATCTATGATTCAATATATCAATGGCTTTAAACGAAACTGTACTAGTTGAAAATGCTCGTTCAAGAATGTGCTCATGCCTAAGGTTTAAATTGGAAGTAGTGCAGTTTTGAAATGGCATTTTCAACTAGTACCGGTACAGCCTCATTGGAAGCCATTGATTTAATTACAAGGATTCAAAGACTTACAATCACATAGATTAGGTTCACGTAGAGCCCTAAAACTTCTTAGAGAGGCGCGAATGGTGTCTCCTGCCATAGGGGCCGCTATGATGGGCACAATGTATTTCTTACGGGCGAACTGTGCTCAACATGGCGGAGTTGCAAGTGGTGGGGGTTTGATTAGCGCCTCTCTCTACTAACAAGTTACAGGACAGGGCTCTAGGTTCACCTAGGTTATGTCCCAGGTAGCACAAGGGCGCATCAAATGCGCTATTTTAGCGCTTTTCCTTGTGCACTGCAAAAAAGTGAGGATTCAATGCGGTTCGAAAGCGCGTTGAGTTTAGCGCATTCAAGTGCTGTTTAAGGCGCTTTTCAAGGCCCGTAATTAATGCTTTATTTGCGTGTTTTCACGTGCAGCTTTCATCAATGAGGTTCCGAAGCGGTCTACATGCCATTTTAATGGCATGTAGACCTAAAGTGTCACCTAAAGTTGAACTCCTGCCCTAAAAATGACGATGCCGAAACCTGATTTTAGGTAAAATGGACATATAAAGATCAATCAATCACTTTGTAATGCAGATTGTGTATAATAACCGCATTTAGACGCGATTTAAATTTAAAATCGCATGTATATTATGCGCACCATAGGCGTTTTTCATGCATTATAAACCACCCACGTTCAACGCGCTTTTTTCCGCAACCGCGGATGCGCAAAAAACACGCATTTAATGCGCTCATGTGCTACCTGGGGTAATGGTCCCATGAGACCATCCGGTCGAATCCTAGTTTTGTTTTCGCGGTTCTGAATGCGTGTGTACGACGCGCGCAACTGGGCCATAAGTAATTATCGCTAATAGTTCCGAATCGATGAGGTTATATCTACTTTCGACGTTTAACGTCAGTTCGTAATGAACATGGCCGGCATAGGAGACATGCATTTTCTAATCAGCTGTCAGGAATAAAATTTTAGAATAGCTCGAACGAGGGGCGGGAGATTACTCTATTGTCACAGAGCCACGTTTTGCACACTGTATTTATTAGATTTTCCACCCTATATGTTCCATTGTCCTCAGTAAAAGTAACCCCTATTAGGTAGTCGCGCACCTGTTTTGTGTAACGCGAAACCGAGGAAGAGCATAATTTGTTTACTTTTGAATATAAAGACATGAACTACCGAAAAGACCTCGTTAAGAGCTCTCTACTAATGTGGTTATTCATAGGAATCGCGCTCTTCCGCTGTTTTACCTTTATACCTCTAAAACAGGGGTTACTTTTTACTGTGTTCGTGGCATAGCCGAACGGGGCGATAGCGGTACGAGATATAAGGCACTGAATATAACCTGAGTTAACCTAATCCAGCGGTTGCCAATCCTGATATCGACAGGGTGCTGCCACCGAGAAGCGGCGCATAAAGGCTTACAAAGTGAAAGCCGAGCGGAGACCAAAATGCACCAAACATAACTTAGGTTAACCTGTATGGGGTCGTAAGTCGAATGAAAAATGGAACAAAAAAGTGAAAAATCAAACTTTACAACAGAAACCTTTGTTTGACCTGGCTTCCTACAGGTCGATGAAGATCAGTCAATAAAAACGTGTATTGGCCAGAAAAGATCTGGGAGAGCCGTGGTATAAATCTAAACTTTTTTCCGAAAGGCATTTTCCACCGGATTCTTAGAGGTTGGCCTAAAGCTTGCAGGGCCCAAAATCACCCCCCACCCCCTGCCAAACTTGCAATCAGATATTTCCGTTACAAAATTCGTCTAGAATTCGTGAATGAGGAATGCCCAAGGAACACAAAACATGATGTAATTATCTAATAGAATATAACCGACCTTTTTCCTCTTCTTGGGTAAATTATTTTGAAAGCCACAGTTCATGCTAATTCTGATATCTAATTTTGAAAATTTAGAGGCTAAATATTCTTTAATTATTTTTTAAAGGCAGCATCTTATACATTTAAAAAAGTTGGTTTTGAAAATTGCAGATCGTGCAACATTTACCCAGCATTTGAAATTTTACTTAATTTTAATTATTTTCTTCTTTTTATTTCAATATATAAAATTAATACATTTTGTTTTTAAGTATTTTTACGAGAAGACCGGCAAAGAGAAAAGCGCTAATGCATGAGTTGGTTACAGGCTACAACAATAAGTGTATTTCACAAAATTAATAACCAAACCTTTTTTTTTCATTTTTACCCTCTTACCGTGGCGTGGGAGGTTCCAGGTGGGCCGCAACTCGCTAGTTTATGGAAAAGTTCCTCCGGTGCGATTTTCTTTTGACTCGCAAGATCCTCGACGAATTTTTTAAATGTGTGGATATCAATTGTTTTTGACCTAATGGAAAAATAAAAAACAAGAGTTGTTAGCCTCCCTGCCCCTGCACTGCTAATTTTGGAGGCTGAATTTTCCACTTTTTGTGCCCAAACCTTACGTTGCCAAGCCAAGCGACTACATAGACGAGCAACGCACTCAGCTTTAACCTAACTTAATTTAACCTAATCGGTCATCATGATGTCGCTCCTTCTCAGCGGTAGCCTATCGCCGAAAAGTAAGCGGCATCAGGCTTGGTGATAGCCGGCTAGAGCGGTAGCACAGCTATGCAACGGGCACGCTATGTAATCTAGGTCAACCTACCTAAACCCAACCTAATCTACGCGGTTATCGTTCCCTCTGGTTCTGCAAAGAAAGGTTGAGTCAGGGTGGAACAAAAATGGAAAATCCATCCTTTGAAACTGAGTGATTCTTTAGAAGCAAGGTGTCTATAACGGTGGAGTCCAGTCCCCACAGAGAGAATGGGAGACGTTTCCTGACGCCACCTGTTTGTGCGGGTTGCCAGCTTACAGGATGAAAGGCAACTTGCTCGGGTAAGTCCGGAGGAGTTCGGCTTCGTTCGGCCCGAGAATAGGCTGCCTTTCACCCTGTAAGTAGGCAACCAGCACAAACAAGTGGCGTTAGAAAACGTCTCCCATTTTCGACAGGAGTGATTACACCGTTATAGAGTCACCTTGTTTAGAAGGAATGGAGGTATCTGTAACTTATTATTTGCGGGAAAACCAGTGTTGCCAAAATTCACGACTTGATTATTTTTAAACAAAGTTAAATTTTGAAACGGTAAGAATAATTTAGTGATCAATCCCATTTTTCATTTCATCAACTCGAGTGTGATCCAAAATATATCCGACATGCTAATGTTACCTCTAAAAGTTCTCAAATTAATCGCCGTTAAAATGTTTTTAAAAAAACGCGGACTTTGGCAACACTGGGGAAAACATGGAGTAAAAATACACTGACGGACGAAACTTACTTATGTTTGTTAAAGGCAATTCCAGTGTCAGTGGTGGTGATGTGTTTCCCATCGATGACATGAGCTTGCTTCATCCACTTGTCTGAGTTCGTCAAAGTGATTGTTTTTCCGTCACTTTTGCTGTCGCCAAATTTCGAGAAGGCTACGAACTGACTTTCCAAAGTTGCTCCTCCGGACGCCATTTTACTCTGAATTTTCCCTGAAAAAACTACGGGCTTGCATCACCGGTACTTACGCATCACAAAAATGATGTATCGCTTCGGTTATATTGACTGATTTGTGTCCGGAAAGAACGAAGAAATTAAAATTCAAAAGTCAGCGAAAAAATGCAGGGTAGTATTTTACGATAGATTGAATTTTTTGTAATGTCAATCATCACATTTTTTCTTAAAAACGTTGATTACGTAAATATTTAGATCGTTGAGCTAAATTTGCACTTGTGCTTACAAGAAACAGCTCTTCGGCATAATTTGGATTAAAATGGTTGACGAAAGGAACGATTATTGAGTCCTCACACTACACTCTGCTAGATTTCAAGCTAACAATAATGTTGCCAGATTTGGCGTACCTGTAATTGCTAAACTTAACTTCGTTGTCTCTAAAACTGATCGAGATATCCTGATAAATATAGCAATAATATCTTTGACAAGCGTAAGCCGGGCTTTTATCAAGGTATTATCTGTCGATTTACGACATAATCACGGTTAAATGTATACGGGGAGGGCCCAGATTCTTACTGCAAGCATAACGGTGGTTCGAGCGCTGGAGGGAAGGGTTAGCGATGGAGTGCGAACTACCGACGGCTCATACTGATATTTCGATAAATTTAGCAATATTGCAAAATAGTAAGGACTGGAGAGTGCTTCCGGTGAAGTGCGAAATTACTTGCGTTTGAAACTCTAGGGATAGGGGAGAAATGTGTACATCGAGTGGTTTTTCAGTAGCTTATTATATGAAAGAGTATGAAGTTAGAGAAGCGGAATTTCGGGGTAGGCAAAACTCCCATCGAACGTGCCGTCTTGGTTGCCTACGCGCGGAGAAAAGTTTTTATCTACGATCTCACCATGAGAGAATGCCATCCTATGGCGAAAGTTAAGATGAAATTTGAACTATTTTTTTTTACCAATAATAATATCAGAATAGATCTAAAAGTACCTACACTTGCGAGAAAATACGTCTATTATATGTCAATTCGACCGCGAATGCTTGTCTATTCGGGAGAGTAGAGGTCAAGAGCGGATATTTTGGACAATTATTTAACCAGTAACGACTGTTATCTTTAAGAAAAGCACGAGGAGTCTCAAACAGAATCAATGAAAGTGGCAAACTGCCTCCAAGGCGCATTGGAGAAACAATTTCTAACAAGATTTTGTCGTATTAGCCAACAGTAGAGCTGGGTTTGCTCCTATGCTTACAACACACAGCTATCTTACGATAAATATCAGCAACGTTGTGCCTTGAAAAGCTCTTTTACCTTTGGTTTGATTTTTTCCTGATGAATTCAAACGTTTCTACAGATGAGCCAAAAAAAATAAACAAGAAAAAAACTGCGCTTTTTTCGGAAGGCTTAGTACTGCATTGTTGAAGACAAATAACAATACAAGCAATTTTTTGCCAAAGAATTGGAACTTTCAAAACTACTTTTCTTCTTTGATTTAAACAAATGATCTATAACAGCGTTATCAGCATGGACTTAAGTGCATCAGATAGCGTTTCTTTATTATTTTTTCGGATATATTTATTTCTAATAGTGGCAGCAAGTTGGCGGCGCCGATCGCAGCTTCAACTTTTACGAATAAAAGAGAAGCGACAAATAGCGGCATGATCAATACACAATCTACCTTCCAAAACGGTCGCATGCGTCACTTGATTTTACTGAATAGTTAAGAAAACAAAAGAATAATGAAAACTATTTATTGCTCACATATTCCATACTCACAAATTACATTGCAGTCGAATTATCTGCTTGACATATGGTCTCGAATAGTCACTAGTAAATCGAATCATGGAACATCATTTTGTTTTCACTTGGATGGATCGCCTTATACATAGTTGTTGGTTTTTTTTTATTCTTTGTCTAAAATAGTGCAAATTATGTTAATATTGGTTGTCAATCAGCCCGTACAGAAAAGTGAGACACATACATATCCTACGAAAGGAATTACAAAATATAAATAAAGAACAAAAGTACATATATACAATACATAATTCATACTCTTCTAGGAGCTTATGTACACACCTATCACTAAGACGTTCATACAATGACTTCGCAGTCCATTTTCCTTCCAAAAGGTACAAAAGGCATCTTTGATCCGGCTAGATAAGATGACCTAATCTTCTTCATTGAAAGGAAAGAGAAGACTTAAGGGATGCTAGGAATGCTGGATTTTTTGTACTGTAAATGTGGCAGCATGACATAACAGAAGATTGAAGACAGCACTTCGATTCAGGAAGAACAGTAAGGTGATGAAATATTTTTGAAATCACTCTGAGCAAACTTAGACAAAGTAGCCTTTGTTGTTCTGTAAATTTCACCTACAGCATCCTTTTCGGAGAGTTTTAGGTTCATGTTTCTCTAAAGAAGTGTTTGAGAGAACACTGTTTAAGGAAGTTTCTCAGACTGTATGAGAGAACTCTTCAAGCTGCATTTTCTACCTCTCGTGTTCCGCCAAGGTACAGTAAGTCACAAAACTCACGACCCTCATGACTTTTGTGACCCACTGTACATTTTTTCGTTACATGACGAGTGAGATCTACACCTAATTGGTGCCTTGTGTCTCGCATCCTCTTACGCTACGCTTGACTGTCACCAAGCCTGATGCCGCTTTAAGCCAGGCGGAACGACAGAAAAGCGATACACACAGCAAAACCACCATGGCGACCGTTAGGTTAACTTATAAGTTAGGTATTAAGTGTGTCGCCCCGATCGGCTTGGGAACAAAAAGCGGAGGTAGAAAGAGCAACCGCCAAAATTCACAGTTTCTAGGTTCAATTTTCATTGAATGTTGCCGAGTTATGAGAACAACCGTGAGTAGGAACCTCTAAAGGAAAGGCCCAGTACATTTCACGTTTAAGTCAGACTTGGGGCATTGTTTTTCCCGATATGCTGTTTCCAGGGAGTCTTGGGCCCAAAATAGCTGTATGGAATAACTTTCACCCGACAGAAACAGCTGACACGAATATCGTATAAACAGCCGAGGACATAAATGGCTGACAAGCGATTAACTGATCTCTTGAATGCAAGTGGGCAACACAATTGAAATCGACTGCGACGCAGGAGCACCTCCATAACTCAATACATTAGTAATACCAACACAAACCTGAAGAAAATAAAATCACTTGTCAGCCATTCATGTTCTCGACTGTACAATCGAGACCCGCTTCTTGTCGATGTAAAGGTTGACAACTGCGTGGGGAGGTTGATCTAAAGCTACACTTCACTGTAAACAAAACATCTACAAACTTTGTAGAAACAGTTATATACTCGGGCAACTTTCCCTCAGTTTGCTCAAACTGATTCTGGACAAAAATCAGCTTTGGTTGCACCACCATTCTCAAAAGAATTGCTCTCCTATTCAATGATTCTCCACATTGTCCCCAACATCCCAGATTGAATGCCTTTTAACTTGACCTCTCAGTAAGTACCAAACAATAAGCTTGTAAGTTTCCACTGCTAGAAATAAAAAATGTGAACCTATTTAAAAATAAAAAAAGGAAAGAAATATGACCCCAAAAATTGACTGTCAAGAAAGCCAGACATATATTGATTTCAACTTTATCAGAAAGTTGAGATTTTCCATAGGCATGACAGAAAAATGTCAATAAAAAATTGGAGAAAATTAAAATTACTATGTACTACCAAACAGGTGAGAAATTTACTACTCACACTTCATCATATACAAGTAGTTTGTTAAGAGTAACTGACCACTATTTCTCCATGTGGAATTCCATTCACATTTCATAATCAAATTAAAATAAATCACTGAGTCCCTTTCTTTTAAGAGCATTCAACACAATAATCCATTCATGCATAACGTGTCACTTTTAATTAGCTCCCTGATTGACATAAACTTCATTTAAACCTTCCAATCTTAAAGACATTCCAGTTTACACCCAGCACCACACATAGCTAAAAATGAAACTTATGCATAAGAAATTACTATGATTAATCTTAATCATATCAGCTCAGGACAACCACACTGATACTGAAGACAACTGAGAAAAACACCATACTGTCAGGCTGCCACTTCTTTGTCTGTTACGTCAAGCTCTTAAAGTGGTCCGAGACCTGCTCCTGCCACTTTTAATTTCTTCGGTCTTCTTGAGGTCACTGATGTATCGGAGTCTGAATCTTCCGATTCAGATTCTGAGACTCTCTCTTGCACGGGACGATCTGACTTCAGCAAGGAGTCATTCCCATCAGCTGGGAAAGCATTGGAGGCCTTGGCCTTCTCAAGGTAACGAACTAGAACAAAAGCTTACACTTAGTATTGGGCAGGATAATAATGTAATAAAAAAACAAAAAATATCAACACACACATTACTTACTCTGACTTTCCAATATGCCATTTTGTCGTTTTAAGTCATCAATATCCTTTTGATGAGCACTGTTTTTCCTCCTCATAAACTGGATATAATCAGATGCCTTTTTCAAAATCTGAGCTCTGCTAGCCTGCAAACCACAGAGTGGAAAATTACACACAAAGGCTAATATTATATGTAAGGTTGCTCAAAACTTGGGCAAGTATAGGAGAACAAGAAGAAACTTTGCTAGCTAAATAATAGGTTTGAAAAGCAGTGCTTAGGTACCAAAATTAAATACTAGGCAATTAAAACAGGATAAAATATGTAATGCTAATACCAAAAAATATTTTTCAAGTCACTTCTAAATATAAGGGTATAAAAATAACTAAAAATAAATTTAAGGGTCACCAGATTGGTACCAGTTACTTACTACTTTCTCATTCTGTAGAGAGGGTACAGCATCCCGAAGACTGCTGAAGCTGTCTTTAATGTGATCTCTCCGTTTCCTTTCCAAAGCATTGTGGTGAGCTCGTTTGTCCGCCTCCTGGAATACATGGAAAAATGTGTCATGTGACATGAGGAGACAGTGACATACAGGGACATTTGTGACAGCTGATATATGGAGAACTCATGTTCAAAGCATAGAAAAGCTAGAACATCCCCTATTGTTGCTTAATAAAGAATAAATTTTGGAACAAGGATTAATATAATTCAAATACACTCAGCTAAGTTCTGGTATAACAACCATAAAGTACAATAAATAAAGCTGATCCTTTAGGGTGAACAGAAAAACAACAAAACAATTAAGGTAAACATTTAAGATTGGGATTGCAATCTGACAACCTTAAGCTGACACATAACTTTACTTCACAAAAATAACTTTGATAAAAAGGAACAGTAGAACACATTAAAGGAGTTGACTTGGAGAACGTAACCTCAATTAATATGAGATCTGAGGTTCCCACCTAGTTGCTATCAATAAATACATTATATAAATAAAACATACTTGGGAGATCACAAAATGAAATAACTAAGTAGTGGGTTTGCAAGGAGTCCTGCCATAACCTGTACCGAAAACAAGACCATAACCTTCAAACGGAGGAATACAACAGTCGATAAAAAGTACGGTCGAATCCATCCAAAATAGATTTTTCAAGCCAAAAAAGTATTGAAGGAAGCAACTGGGCAGTAAGCAACTCGATCGAGTGCGAGTTAACTCTTTCCTGGGCTAATTAGAGCGGGTGCGAGATACATGAACTTAGTGAAATATGGTTAGGACGATTACTGTTTGAGGTAAACTCTGCAGCTTATGTAAGAAAAAATTGTTGCTACAAGATCATCGAAAACTCAGGAAATGAACCAGAAACAAAATTAGTGCGGGAAAACTTACCATACTGCTCACAAACGATACCGACTAAAATGCAGAACCAGTGAAGTTGTGAAGACAGAGGTCACAAGCACTGTAGTCCGGAAATCTGTCCAACAACATAAACTTGTAAACAAACAGCTAAATGTACGCTCAGAAAGGCTCAACAGCGTCGAATCTTGGTTCTACGTGAAGAATGATTGGTTGTTTGGAGTACTTCAACATCAGGTGGAGGGAACACAATACGATAACAAAGGACAGAAAAAAAAATACTTGCTTCACAGCCTTCTCGGTCGGCGAGTGTCGGTATGATTGCGCTTGGAGCGGCACGCGGCCATTTTTCCGTTCGCGGCAAGCACGTTGTCTCGAGAGAAGGCGTAGAGATAGTTTTCAAAGTGCCGGTACTTTCACCGAAAACGGAGAGGCTTTGTAGCCCTATTGCAGTAACTCTGGAGTGGGATTCCATTATCGGGACTCTGTATGGATGTGCCACAGACACAAAGTATCGAATATCCGCCTAAAATTAAAATTCTACGACAAACGCGAAAATAACGTCGGTGGAATATCCCTAGAGCAGTGTCGCACCATGAGCCTAACGTGAGCTTTAGTCTCACGCTGGTCTCACGGCGGCTTGTCGGCGATCGCCGAGGGCCCCCGGGAGGAGCCCCCCGAGCGGCCCTCGGCTCGAGAAACTAATTAGTGCAAAAAGGCAGAAACATACGCAAAAAAAAATGACTTAAAAGTATCAACATATTTGTCAGTTAGTCTCATAATGAGATTGACCAATAGCTGAAGATAATCTTGATATTTTGTGACATGATATTATTAAAAAAGGCATGGTAGTATTTTTAAGATAAAAGGGAGGTTCAGTGGGAGAAATGATAAGTCAGTAATCAAAAGGATGCATTTCTGACGATATGCTATTAGGGCTGCGTTCGAAACCCTGGTCCGAGAATCCATAGCCAATCCATGCATGGATTTCCAAAAATCCACGGATCAATCAACATAGATATCCATGATTTTTGGATGTCAGTCTTCAATTATCCATACAAGCGTGGATATCCACATTGATATCCAAGCACGGATATCCATGCAAGGACATTCCGCAATGGATATCCG
>Ga0058701_10001616_pt1 | contig 16251 bp, 8 predicted proteins | sample AgamicOrMae_FD_97039 | JGI IMG/M metagenome (GOLD analysis project Ga0058701, IMG submission 97039) | Agave microbial communities from Guanajuato, Mexico - Or.Ma.e | ecosystem: Host-associated > Plants > Phyllosphere > Phylloplane/Leaf | place: Guanajuato, Mexico | collected 2012-06-04
AATAATAATAGCAAAAAATTTTTTTTTTAAAAAATCCTAACGCGATGCGTTTATTAGTCGGCTAGTTTTTTTTTTTAATTTTAATCTGCGTTAATTTTAAAGTTCCGATCAAAGTTTTAATGAATATTTGATCCGGGCCAAAAATTTAAAAGCCTTACTTTTCAATGCATCAAATGACACAATCAGTTCGCTCACGCTAGATCACGAGCTTTCGATGGGGGCGCCATAAATGCTGTTGTCGTTCATGGTATTGAGTAAAATAAGTTCGATGTCTCGAATAAGTTCACGTAGTGTTGAAATAAAGTATCTCAAGATGGCATAACTGTAAAATACGAACTGGTATGGACCGCAAAAAGGCTAAAGATAATTTCGACAACAGTCTGACCAACACTAAGTAATTTTGAGCCACGCTAACGGAAGCTAGCTTATGGGTTATTTCGACCCATTCAACACACCACTTTGGATTATTTAAGCAAGTCAGACGTCTCCTGTTCATGAAAATTTCCAAAATAAGCTGCAGTTCGTTACACCTCATGATTTTGTAATTAATTCGGTGATTATTTCACCGTTTTTCGATCATCTCGAAATGACTTTCAGTAAGCCGAAAATGTCGAGATATTTTGATATTTTTTTTCAAAAAAATCGGCAAGAACGTGGTTACTCCAGACGAGCACGTTCCGGCAAAACGTACACGTCTATATAATTTCCAAGGTCAACACATTCTGCGCATGCTAAATTCTTGTGTTGTCGAATTTGTCGCAATCAGCAAAAAAAAAATTGACGTTTCTAGCAATCGTTCGCACATTGCAGGCAATTAGGAGAAGAAATGAGAACACAAATATTTGGCAGAATCAATGTATACATGTATTCATAAGCCAAACGGCAGCATCTGTCAACATTTACAATTCAGTTTCTCATAGGAATAGCAGTTTTCATAACGAATTAAAATCTCTCCCCAGGCGATAGGGTTTGTCGGAACAAAAGAAATACCGCGGTGATTTAAAATAACAATTATAGTGATAATAGATTGAACTAGAGACGCCAACCATGAACATCGATAGATCTTAACATCACATTGATAACGTTGATAGAGGATTGACTCACTTTTCGTTTAAAATATCCCACGGGTCACTAGCTTTCTCGACGCCCACATCGACGAGTTTTGCGTCTTTCTTCTTGCCGGCGAACTTAGAGGGCCGTGGCCGCGGCTCCGGTTCCGGTTCCGCTGTTTCCCAGTGGTCCCATTCGGACGAGGGAGATTGCTTCTCTTGCTTTCTGCTACTGCGGTTGCTGGAACAAAACAACATCGAAACCATTAAGGACACCGTCAACTAGAAAAAGAGAATTTCCCGCTTCTTATTCTCCCTGATTCGTCACCAGAGCGGAGGCACCAGATAGCCTAACCTAAAAGTCACAAAGCTTTACACCGTTTACTCATCAGAGGCAGTTACTGAGACTTAATCTTTTTTGGAAAACCCTTAAGACAAACAAATTCACGAATTATTCCGACTTCACTGCACCACATTGGAATCGAAAATTTTAGATATAATGATCCTTTCTTTGAAAGGAGGCGGGCTTAAAAAATGCATAACTGTTGCGTGCGTAAAAAATGCATAACCACATCGATGCCCGGGTTGGTCAATTTCAAAATAACAATACAGTCTATTATTGGGGCGTAAAAGGAAACTGTCTGTCGGACTGAGGTAGCTAATTGGGTTAGGCGATGATCGCCGCTGGAAGCCGCAGCCAATCGGAAGCGGCTAGGTCACGTGCCCGACTTTTCCCGCTCAAGATCCCCGCATTGTCGCACAAGATGACGTCATTGCGCAGAGTTCACTGCGCGGGAAGCAGGGTTGCCGGACTGCACATGATTTGCAATCTCAGTTTCGAAGGTTGCATTTTATACCAACTGTGTTTCAATCCTGTCCAAGGTTTCGTTTAATTATCAGGATTGACGATAGAAATCCGCAGAGATTAACTTAGATTGTGCCTCGCTGTCGCCAAGCCTGAACCACTACTTTCTAATCGGCGGCATGAGCCTGCTACCGAGAAGTAAGCGGCATCAGGCTTAACGACGATGGATTGGTTTGAGTTACATTTATTATACCTCGCTCCGCTGTCGCTCCACTCGGTGATAAAAGGAAGATCAAGAGAGGTACAAAGAAACCTTAATTGAAACTAAGTGTTTGGCGGGTTGCCTATGGCATCTGAGTTTCACTTTCGTTCAGTGACAGCGTACCTTGATTTGCTTTCATCCCAGCTCCAGTCGTCGCGGTCTGAGGTCGGCGAAGAAGGCGAGTTGGTAGCAGAGGATCGGCCGGGCCGTGAGTTATTCAGGAGGGGAGCGTTGCTGTCGCGCTGTCCAACAGGTCTGAAAAATCGAACCATTCAAGGATTTTTTAAAAGTCGACTTTTGGTTCTTTTCCAATAAAACAGCGAGTTTTGGGAACAACCATGCCTATTCCAGACTCTTAAAATCAAAACTTGTTTAGTGGTATGAGGTTTCAGTACTTTCTTAAATAATTCAGTCGTTAATTCACTGATATCAACAAAAGATCTACAGACTGGCAACAGAAAAAGAATATAGATTCATAACTTACATTCAAATAGACTGACAAAAAAAATCATTCAACCAAGAAATCAAACGAACTAATACCGTTCGAATACGATGATTTCTGAACTCGATGGCCCTTGAACTTATTTCTTAAAGTTCTTAGCGGCTGCGTAAATATACAATACTTTTGCAGAAGGTACGAGACTTTCAAGGAATTAGGCTAAATTAGTCTCGCACTAAGAATAGCTGATATTCAAATGTTCTGAATTAAACCGTCGTGCGGTACATAGAAGAGGAATATTCTTTGACCCTCAAGTTCTCCTAAACGGACTGCGTTTCGTTGACAGTACGTTAAGTTAGGTTAGCAAATACAATACCTTAACAACGTGGATTTTTAAAATCGTGACAAAATGGAACAAAAATGTATTGAATTGAAAAGTGACATATAGAGACAAAAATTGTTTCAAGCGACAAAAAGTGATAAAAAAAAGAGACTCACTAACAGCCCTGTTCTCCTTCTTTGGTATACAGCGTAAGACAACTGACCTGTGTCCTCCGCCATCAATAAGCGATGACTTTTCGGTGCCACTTGGCGTGCTCGGGGGAGCGTACTCGGAATTGATGCCTCCGACGTCCCGCCAGCCCCTCCGACCGATATCCGTCACCTACAAACGCACGGAAATCACGATAAAAATACTACAAAAGGAAACGAATTAACAACTAACAGACAATGCCGAAAAAATTTACCTTTGTAGCAAGATTTGACATTTGTGCAGTAACATCCTCTAGAAGCTTGCCCTCTCTAGCCTGGTTACATTCAACAACAAATAAACAAAGCATGAACTAAAAGAAAAACAAACACATGCATAAGCCAAATAAAAAATAATAATAATAATAATAGTTATAAAAAAACAAAAAAAAAACGGATATCGCGCTAGTAGGAAACAAAAATCTACAGATCTGGAGACAACAATAATTACAATATTGACAGAACTGAATTTTCGAGAGCTTCATGCAAAAAGAACAGCCTATGTGGGCGAACGCCGCGCCCGGGCTTTTTAAAGAAGAACAGTGCAGCATATCTACGAACAAATACGTTTTTATTCGATTAAAAATTTAAGAACCACGAAACAGAAGCTTAAATAAAATCTGAGACGTAAAGGTTGAAAGTTCCACCTCGAAGTTCAACTCCGATTTAACTACAAGGATTAACGAAATATCAACGCGTAAGCTAGTTTAGCTTAGGCTTGGTTACGAGCCTTAAGCCTCGCTCCGCAAACATTCCGCTCAACTGTCATCAAGCCTGACACCGTTTACTTACAACCTACATAGAAGTAAGTTGCATCAGGCTTAGCGACCGTCGGGTCACTAGCGTGCCTTAAGCCTCACGCCACTCGTTCCGCTCGGCTTATCGACGAAAGGTGGAACTCAGGTGGAAAATCCAACCACTAAAATTTTACAGTATACGGCTGCTTTGAGTGCTACAATGCATTGGCCTCAATATTAGCTTTCTACAGAATAAATCGACAACGAAAATAGAATGAAAGTACCTTTTCGCCGACAGTGGTGCCGATTTCAACAACTTTCTGAGTTGCCATGCCTCCGATTTTGAAGGCACCCTCGGTTGCTTTGCTGGCTAGTTTCGTTGCGTTTGATGAGAATACAGACCAACCCTGGAACACGTCATTAGACCAAACTATATTTACATATATTAAGCTATATTATCAAAGGATTTGGAATACCGAACGAGATACACACAGTTCCGATAATTGGCAAACAGGTGCAACACTTAAAATCCCCGAGGTGGACACCACCAAACAATACTTTAAAACTCGCCGGCAACATCAATTTTTTCCTCACTCGGTGTCCGTTCAGGAGCTTTCACTGCACTGGGTATTTTCACGGTTGGACCGAGAAAAATAAAAGATGGGAAGTTGAAGATCGAGTAGAGCAGTGACTATATTTTAAACGTACGGAGGGATAATACGGGACAGGTGGGGTGAATTGGTAAATGTGGGGGTATTACATACATTCCGTGTTCCAACCTACCCCACATGTCCCTTGCGGCCTTCTTTGAGACTCAGTAGTGTGAACAGCACTTACCGATGCGAATGATGACATGGCGTTGTCCATTAATTCTTGTGATGTGCTACGAGGCGGCGGATTCATAGAGTAACCAAAACCGGAGTACCGTCCGCCCTGGTTAGGAGGAATGTCACTGGAAAAACAAAATGAAAACCTCATAACTATTTGCGAAGAAGCGTTGGAGATTTCCGGACGAAATTTCACCAATCCTTAATACTGAGAAATAAGTAATTTTTTGTTCACTTTTGAAGCTGTTTGTGACCATCAAACTATAACCGTCCAGCGATTCCAGCCGTTTGAAAACCCCGAAATATAACCTACGAAGTATTTTTCCTCGCGGTGCTGTGATAATTCAAAGTGATGTCACCTCTATATCCTTCAATTTAATATTCAGCCATTTTCTACACGTCAACTTCGCACTTTTAAATTTCGAAAAAAAAAAATAACATGAAAAACAAAAAAAAATGAATTCGATACGACATTTTCTACACGTCAACTTCGCACTTTTAAATTTTGAAAAAAAAATAAAAAAAATCAAGAAATAAAATGAAAAACAAAAAATCAAATATGAAATGACATTAATACGACGAGATCAGATAAAATAAAATGTATACATGCTTGAAGCGTAAATTTTACTGAGAATGTTCAGAGCACTGATCAATGGGTTGAAAATATCAAGTTACAGGATGATTTAAAAAATATATATGGGTAATATCTTGATCACAAGTATTTCGTGCAAGGGGTAACACCTCGCTGGAGATCTGTACAGTACAGTGGATATCAGGATATCACGGATATCAGGCGGATATCAGAGGTGTAATAATCGGATATCGAGAGAAAATTGACCGAATTTCAATTAAATCTGACCGGTTTCAGCAGAATATTTAGAAAAAGCCTGCTTGATATACCGGTACCAAGATATTAGCCAGATATCAGTAGAAAGTGGTCAGAGAGTGAAAAACTTGAAAATCGCTGAAACCAGCCATGTTTCGACCGAATCCAACAGCCGGATATCAAGGATATCGACCGGATATCAGACGAATATCAAGGCCTTTTGAACACCGCATATCAAGAGTTGTCATGCCTTGATTTCGTGGATATAAAAGTGGATGAAAAATGGGTTGATATGAGAAATTCGACGTAAACTTACTCCCGTCGTGATGCGTTTTCTGCTTGTCGCCGAGCAAAGAAGGCTTCCTTCTCGTCGCGGAACTGGTCGCACGACTGGTAACCGCCGCCTCCGCCGCCCCCCATCTGATAACTATCACCGTTTCCTCCACCGCTCGAATACGACCTATCGCCGCTTAATTTATGGCTGCTATTGCTCGCGCTAAGGGATGAAGAACTGCTAGAGGATCTGCCAACATGACAAAAACAAAAATCATACACTGTAAACTTGAAATGCGAAAATTCCCGCCTCTCGTGTTCCACCTTTGGTCGCCAAGCGAAGGCACGTGACCAAGCGTAGATTAACCTTACCTATACGGTTTAATATCATTGATCCTTATGAGATAAAACACTATAAAAGGGTTGGAAACAAGAGCTTAAAGGAGCCCCCGCTGACATTTACAATGCAATTGATTTGCCAAAAATGTGCCTCCTTCCAGCAAGCGTTTGCGACGTCTAATCGACCATCTCGAGGAGGTTATAGTTATTCGACTAAATGGGCGCTTGCGACAAACTTTACGTCAACTCTTTCTTTCCCTCTGCTGTCAAACTACAATCACGTCCCATGTGTCGACAAATATAAGGTAAATTTTATTAAAACAGCCCGCCGATTCATGCTATGAGAATGCTCATAATTTAATATTATATTGTCCTGCAAGGATAACGCTGTTTAACGGGCATTTAACCCAGTCACAACAATTTAAATTCAAAATTTTAGCGAACTTTAACAAATCAATTATGCACATTTTCATTGAAAAAAACAACAACAAAAAACAAAAAAAGAAGAAAAAAACACGAATTTGCAGGCGATCTGGTTTTGGTGGAAAAATTGAGATCACGCTGAAAGAAATTCGCTTTAAGGAATCAATGTTGATAACGCGAGTGTTTAAAGAAAAGTACAGCCAGTATGGTGATTCCAACGTTAAAGTGAAAACAAAAGATGATCTCTCTGACAGACGAACTACACACCAGGTCAAGTATTCAGACACCCCTCAGGCAAGTTTTCATAAAGATTACACAATAGGAACGAGAGGTACCATACTCCACGGAGTGTATTCCGTGGTGCGCAAATGACTTTCTCATTCTGAATCTATTCATCGATAAGAGATCAGCTTGAGGGAGGATTTGATCCGTAACGTTTCCAAGAAATACGCGTTCACGTCAATGAAAGCGACAAGTATGTTAACAACAGCACGGGGCTCTGTTGGTTCAAAAGGGATGACCAGAGCGTAAGAGGCACAGTCTTGATAATATAATAAAACGAATACCTAACAAAACAAAAGGATTGTAAAAAAATCGACAGGTGCGTGCGGCTGACAGAGAACTTTTTGGTCTCAAGTTACAGAAATACATAAATTCAGCGACCTATGAAGAAGGTGAGCACGCTCTCTGAGAATATATGGTCCCGTATGGCAATACCAATCAACGTTAGGCCTACTTTTTCCTCTTTTTATGAGGATGGAATGTAACCAACCTGGGAACAGAGAAATTGGCACTCTGTGCTGGTGATGAGGAGGGGCTCCACTCGCGACCTTGGGCCAGGGCGTTAATCTGCAACAGATTTCGGAGCAAATGAGTATAATGCCATAGGATGGGGAAGTTAGTTGAAAAATACGGGGGGCATTCGATAGCGCCAAAAACCACAAGCGCCAGCGCCGCAAGCGTCAGTCCGTAACCGCCAAACGAGAAAAGTCGCAAACGCCAAAGTTCGTATAGGTTAGGTCAAGCTAGGTTAATTTAGGTTAAGTTAGGATAATTTAGGTTAAGTTAGGTTAGGTAAGGTTAGTATTGCGGTTAAGAACATTGGCGTTTGCGACTTTTCTCGTTTGGCGGTTACGGATTGGCGCTCGCGGCGTTGGCGCTTGTGCTATTTGGCGCTTATGACAGCTACCCAAAAATACTTGATTACCTTGTCTCTATAGAGGGCTGCAGCTTTGGTATTGTACTTTTGTTGGATGGGCAGCGTGTCATCCCAGTCCAGCTGGGAAGCGAAGAAGTCACGAGCGTTTTTATTACCTCCAACCTAAAAAAAAAGGAAACATTTTCTATTTTATCACAAAGTTCTGTTGGGGGCTTTGAATTATGAGGTGATATTAAGTTGAACTGGGCTGAATGTTCTGACGCTCTCGTTTAGGTCGCTCCTAGGCTTGGCGGCGAAAGATGGAACACACGAGGTGAAAAATCTAACCTCTCACGTATACAGAAGGACTGTCAAATAATATCGAGGAATTTACCTTCATTTTGGCCAGTTCTGAATCTTTCCACTTGTCCATGCTGATCGACCGGACAAAGGATATATGAACTCCGAGACCCCGATGCTTTCCCGAGCATTCCAAGCATATCCAAATGCCGTAGGAAACAGATGCCCACTGTGGATTGAATGCTCCGCATTCAAAGCATTTCTGTAGACAAAGAAATCAATAGTTAATCACTCATAAAAGCCAAGTTTCTGCAGAAAAAAAATCCTCTTTTGATCAAACACAACAGCAATAAAGAAAAAAACATAAAAAACCCAAAATTTAGAGCATTAGGTGTGCCTGCGCAGACAAGCGTCGATTTAAAACAAGTTGTATTTAACTTTACTTTTATTACAGATGGCTGTTAAGGTTATTGTATGTTCAATTTGCCACACTTAACAGAAAACTTTACCTTCCAAATCTTATTAGGATAAGAAGCTTTGCAAGAGAGGTTTGTAGAAAAAGGTCATGTACTCTGAAGATTAATTAGGAATGGTGTTAGATGAACAATAATCAGTTGTTGATCATGATGTAAAATAAATAGACTTGGTATTTGTTTTGGCAAATGAAGTGATTAGTTTTCCTGTTGACTATACTTCATCAATACAGATACACTTGCTCTGGCATACCACACACATTTCAGGTTCATGTAGTTATGCACAATGCACTAAGAGCGATCTGAAAGAACTCTTAGAAGAATGAAAAGAGAACTTCATTAAAAAAAACAATGGAAAAAACAAAGAAAAAAAAAATATCCTCAAAACTTAAAAAGGAAAGAAAGCTTTCCAACATGACATGTTAGCTTATGTGTTACATTGCTTTTCTGTGTTTTCATTTGTTGTTTTGTATCTAACATATACAAAAACAAAAAATCTGAGTTGTAATTCTCATTACAACTGCCGACTAAGGTCGCAGATGGTAGGGCTAGTTGTTTCCAACCTTCAAGGTGGGCATATCTTAATAGACACACCACTTAACAACATCAATAAATTCGATGAAAAAAAACCTACATTGTTTGCATCGGAGCTCCTCAACTGCTGCAACACCCTTTTGGTTCTAGGGCTTGCCATTTCAGATTTTTAAGAAATCTTGGAGCTTCCAACCTGTTGGCCTAACCTAAACGTCACGACTATCACCACGTACACACGGGGAGATATTGAAAGTGTTCACTTTGTGTACTATCATAAGTTGAAGACGGATAGATTACGAATAGAGCATAATATTTCTATGCATTGAAAAGCTATAAGGAACCCGAACTTAATCAGAAAAACGATTATAGTGACATTTTTTCAAGAATGAGCCCCGCACCAACACAGATGACGTGTGAGAGGAAGAAGAACAAAAGCAATAACAGTAATAATGGAACCGAACAGGAAAAATTCTGACAAGGCGTTCTTCATGCAGTACTAAACTTTTCGTTTTTAAAGGAATATATAACTTGAAAGCTGCTAAAAATTAAAAGAAATCGTTTCTAGTTTCGAAAACTGCATTTAAGCATGGAGGAATCCTCCATGATTTAAGCATGGAGGAATTTAGCTTTCTAAGAACACAAAGAAGAACGACACAAGATAAGAGCCGCGCCAAGTTTAAAAGAGGCCTTGACACGACAATTTGCAAGTATTTTTTTTAATTACGTTTTAAGACTAGTGCATCTGTAGTCTCGCAGTTTTTTCCCTTCCTCTTGAAAGTAAATGTTAAGAATGATTTTTTGCCGGCTGTTTTCAACACGAGAGAACTGCCTTTATCCCTGAGCTCTTCTTGTCATAAAGCTGATTTTCCGGCAAAATTGTTGTAGATGTGTTCTAGATCGCATTCAGTTTTGAACTCATTACTTCGACTCGCTGCCAAATCTAGAATTTAAGGAGTGATGAAAAACTGCAAAAAAACACATAAAAACTTAACTTAAAGTAAGAATGTTGATGAAAAAAATTTATACACACGCATAACAAGCGCACCTATTTTTTTATTAGTTTTTTTATTAGTTCTTTTTTTTAAACGAACTCTTTCTTACTACGTGCGCAAGACCTCCAGGGCTCCCGCCAGCTCCGGGGGCCCGACTCGCAATATCTCCGTTTGATTGCCAACAAGAAAGAACCTTTGCTCAACACATCTACGGGAGAACATTTATTTTCCCATAGCATCCTGATGAGGGAGATCATGTCATGCTTACGTACATGTTAATGTAAGAGCGGTTACTTTCTTTCTTTTTTATTTTTTTTAACGGGAAGACACCCGTTGGTTTGGTTTGTTGATTGCACTTTTTGGCGCCAGGGATCATTTTGACGATCTAGGAACCTTTTACCAACTCGAAGTACCAAAATCACGGAACAAAACTACTACCATAGAAAGAATAGCCAAAATCCTGAATACTGCGACCAAGCAGCGAGACGACTCGAACAAAATCGGTTTCGCAGCTCGAAGATTCCGTTCTGTGGACATTTGAAATGAAACCCACGGGATGATATTGCGGCTTATGACGTCATTGAGTGCGCCATATTTTCTACGTGTCGCATGCGTAGTACGGAGACGTTTGCCGAGCCTACTTCGGATTTGTCATTGTGGTAGCGATTGGTTCTCTTCATAATCATTCAAGTTACTTCTAGACACACATAATGTCGAAACAAGAACAAGTGTTAGTTATAGAACCTGAAAATGAACTCAAGTTCGAAGGTAAGCCAACGGTGAAACATGGTTGCTCGGTGCGAAATCGAGCTGCCATTCGTTGGGTGATAGGCCTAAATGATTCAAAACAATGCCCCGTTTTTTCGGACACTCCCACAAAATGAGACTCATTCGAGCACCTCTCCTTTATCAAAGATATTTCGTTTGATAGTACCGAAATTTTAACAATAAACGTTATGTCCTCCATCTCGATTCTTTTGCGTAGTCAAGTCCTTGATTTCCTAGCAGTTTTAACTGCCACTATTGACATTGGTGTAATTCAAAGTTTGCCGTCAGTAATCATCACTTGAAACTGTTGTTCATACATTATTTACCTTCATTTCGATTTAAAAAAGAGGTTATTTGAGCTCGTCACTTTATGTTGCTACCCTAACCCACTTTTAAATTTGAGTTTTACGTTACTTGCGATGATTTGTTTATATGCCAATAGGTTACATTGCTGCGGTATCCTTCCAACTCCAAATGTATTGTGCATAGCATTATTCTGATCTTTATTCAACTTGAAATGACTTCTTTAACTTGAAATGACTTGTGAGCTATATATTAGTGGTATTGTCACTATCGCCTAGGCAGTAATCGGTATTGTCGTGATTTGTTTTCTTTTATCGTATCGTGTATTTATTTAGAGCTATGGAGAAGACGATGCTCTGCTTTAAGTCTTTGAGAATTCGTTCACTATATACAAAAATTCTGTTTTATTGATTGGAGGTTCATTTTTTACTAGTTTCCTTGATTTGTTTACAATGACTGTCACTTTGATATACAAACTTTTACCAAGTATAGTTGACCCTGAGATTAGTATGCCCTACTCTCATGAGTACACAAACAACTTTCACAAATCTGAATACCTGTTTTTTTAATTTTGCTTTCAGGCGCATTTAGACAACCTATCACTTCATATATCACATTACATAACCCCACTAACAAAAGGGTTGGATTCAAAATCAAAACAACAGCACCAAAGAAGTATTGTGTTCGGCCCAATTCTGGCATTTTGCAACCTCTTACCACCATTGATATAGCAGGTAAGTACCCTTGTTGACTTTTATTTTATGGAAGGATGCTAAAGATGTTCTCTAATTGCAAATGTGTGCTGTGTTTCAGTATGCTTACAAGCAGTCGAGTTTGATCTGACTGAGAAGAGCAAACACAAGTTCATGGTGCAGACAACGTATTTCCCAGATGAGGATGTCAACTTTGATCAATGGGTATGTAATGTTTTCTTATCTGTAAAATTTAGAACTTTGCACAGCTCTCTAACCGTGTGGTGATATGTTTCAGTGGAAGGAACTCAAGGAAGATACTTTAATGGGAACTAAACTCAAGTGTGTCTTTGAGAAGGTGGATGAACACTCAAAATCTAATGATGCTAATAATGAACCTACCAATGAAACTGATGCAGCAGTTACCGCCAACACCCAGTATGCTAGTCTCGAAGAAAAGAACAAAAGGATTGGAGATTCAGTAAGTATAAAGACAGGGTGTGAGAAAGGGATTCAGCTGTTTATAACTCCGTTCTCATCAAATGATTTTTGTTGACAGCTGACAGCTCAGGATGACGACTTGCAGCTCAAGGCTGCTGATGAATTAAAGCTTCTTCGGGATGAAGTTAGTTATTTGCAGCGGGAAAATCTCGTTCTGAAGGAAGACATACTGAAGGTGAAAAGTATGAAAATGCAGAGTGGCTTGGACGCCAAGATGCCCCAGTTGTTGATCGCGGCCATTATTGTTGCTGTGTTGGGCATAGCTATCGGAAAGTTGTTCCTCTGAGCCGTCTCAGAAAGTGCTCCGTGAGAATGGCTTGGATCTGGAATTCCAACTTGACTTGTCCCACCCTTTATTACCTGCAGGCTGCTCCACTATTCGGTTTTGGTTTTTGTGTCCATTCCACCCAGAAAATTTTGTTATGATCTTTCCATGTACTCTAATCTCATGTTCCATATTCACATTTTTCATTTTAGGAATTTTAATGCCTCTACATTAAACTAGTAAACAATTTTATACAACCTTTGCATCTAGCTAGAAACTACATGCCATGATGGCTCCAATGATGGCACTTCGTCAGTGTGTTGACTAAGAATAACGAGGCAAAGTCGAAATGTTAAAAATGAAATACCGTTTAGATCACGATTTTTTGCCGGAATTCATAGTAAATTTCTTAATTTTGGCATTTAATGTCTTTGCCCGCGTGCGTCAAGTATTACCTTCGTGCAATGTGTTCTTTTGTGTGTTCTTATTTAATTTAAACACGTTAAATTATTTTTGTCACTTCAAGAGATTTATCCTGAAGGACCAAACAAATTTTATCTTCGCCCATTTCAGCAGCCAGTCATCGCACCATCTTAATCCATCACCATGGGAAGTTACTAGTTCAATTCACATTTCACTTTAGTCTTAAAACAATTGTTTGATTTTTCCCGAGTGATCATGTGGCCACTTCCAGCTACCATCGGTAATTAAAAACGGTGTTGATAATATACTATTTGAAATATCTTTCTGAAACCTCTTTGTGTAAAAACACTGGATCCAAATATCTAGTAGTATTAATGTGAATATAAATAATTTGGCTAGGACTTAATGAACTAGAGATGTGAGCAGCATGCCAGGTAAAGTGAGTTTTTTTCTTTTTCTTTTTTACCCCTCCATTGAAAAGCGCTAGCTTTTTCTAGTCGTTTGCTATTTCTGCAAATGGCTGTATATGACAGTCTGAAGTGCACATCCATTCAAGGGGCAATGCCTTAAATCATCGAAAAGTGGAGTCGAGAAGGCTGTTGCCAGCAACTGCAGCTCTCCCGGGCACAGTTCATCGCTAGCAGCCTGATCAGCTCGGTCCAAGTGTTAAAATTAAAGAGCGGAAATGAGCGAGTACAGTAGCTACGCGGTGAGCTGGTGACGAGGCCAAAGATCTATTGCAGAAGACTAGCAATTTTTTTAAGCCTTTCCTACAATGATCGGGCATAAATTTTGCGAGTGTGAACAGTTCTACTCTAATGAAAGGTCTCCTAACTGTTTCTACGGTGACTCGGGTCTATCTTATCAGGTGACTCATTGTAGACAAGGCTTAAAACCATCTTGTTCCATTGAATGCGTGATAACAATGTCCACCAATTAGTCTTGAACACCTTCCTACCTTCCTCAACTTAGTGGCTACTTGTTAATTTTGTAGATATGGAAAAAGAGCATTTTTAGCCCTTATGAAGTTTGAGGAAACGCGATAGGGAGACACTGTACATAAATCTATGTTTTCTGTTCTTGAAATCTGATAGCGGAAGTTGATACGATTTGATTTTTGTGATTGTGTTCTTTTCGTTATCAACCTTTCATTTGTCTGTTATCCAACCCAGGCAGCCCGAAGCTCCATGTTAAGATGGTTGCTGTGGTGTTGCCAAGTCATGTACAGACCTCGGTAGGTGTAGCGCTAATATACTGTTGACCATAAAGAGGAAAACGAAAAACTGAGTTTGGCTTTGATTGTACTACTTGTACAGTTTGTAAATTGCAATGTTAGTGTTTGCGGAATGTCAAGTTGAAATTCTTATTATTAAGACATGCTCCTTTGAATTTTCTTTTTGTGATATGTACGTAATGCTGGCGTGTGCATTACAGTCTCCAGGGAAAGATGCGAAGCAATTTCCCGCCATGAGTTGAACTGGTTACTGAACCAAGTGAACAACCTCCTAAAAAGTTAAAAAAATAACAAAACGTTAACGAAAGATGGCAATCAGCACTTAATTACGGGTGTGCATCGGAGGGGGTCGCGTTTCTGAGAAAAATGTTGACCTTTCTCAATATTTTGTTCTTTCAGATAAAAATGCTTTAGTGATAACTGTTATGGCTGTAGAACGTGTTTAGCGGGATGCTCATTGTGGCGGCGAGAGTGCCAGCGAGCTAGCCTATTATTCGACGAATTTTTCATCCTTGCTGTAACCGGTTGATACATACCTTTGTCATAGACAAAAGAATGAGCTGGCCATACCATGGGTATAAAAGTTAAGCGTGGTGCGTAGTCGGTGAATATTCTTAAAGAAACACGTCATCCTCAACATGACATCATCCGCTACGAAAGTATTGAAGTTGTGCCGTCGTTTTGTTGATCTATTAAGATACCAGAGGCAGTTACTGCCACATGGCAATCGATGGTAAGTCACGATAAATTGTACCGCAAGTAATGAATAAAACGGTGTTAACTTAGACTTGTGAAATGAACTAGAATATAACGAAACACTTTTCTTGTATTTTTCACATCCCTGCGAGTCTAGCATCAACTTAGTACACGCTTGCAGTTAACCTTACATCTGGCCTTTGTTGACTTAGGGAAATTGTTACGGTGGGCACTAGTTGTGCTAGTGCCATGATTACGAGAGTGTGGGGTGTGCGCCTGAATGGACTGACTTCAGATGAATGAATAGTGCCCCATTCATGTGTTCTTTGCATCCGGCTTAACTGATTCGTTATTTGGTGTGTAAAGTACACTAGGCTAAAGTGCGCTGTGATTGAACACTTTTTTTTTTGTTTGAAGGCTGCAGCGTATTTGTTGTCGATGTTAGCTACAGTCTGATTAGGCAGACTCAATAATGGTTTTACTGAGCCTTGGACTTAACAAAATAATCATAATAAAACTCGAGTATTAGCGCGAACAACTTTCCGCCTCTACCATGTTGTTAGTCGAAAATTCCACGTTGCACATCGGAATCGCTCTTTAAGCGATCGAGGCGCATTTGCAAGATGGAGGCCTTCTTCCAAGCAGACCCGACCCGCGAGACCCTTCACGATCCGACCCAGTCTCGGGGCTTCGTCTACAGACCTCGTCTTCAGACCCGAAGGTGGAACTGATGCGGAAGGCAGCGCGGCGACTCCTTACGTCGCCTCATGTCGCATCGCGTCGCCTACGTTACGTACTTCTGTCGGCTTAATTTAGGACTTGGTTTGGGATCGGAAACGGTACCGAACTCGTACACATTCGTTTGTAAATGGGTTTTTGAAAAACCGATTAAAAGAGTAGATCTTAAATTTGTTACTTGATTTAATCCTGGTGTCCCAAGGTAATTAGATCGAAATTGGTGTTTTGAGCATTTACAAGAATCTCATTGCGTTAAGTCGACTAATTGAAACCGATTCGGTATGTTGCTCGAAATCGAAGTATCATAATTACTTTAAGTCGAAACAAAGAATCGACTGTCGGCCAAAATTAAAACAACAAACATACCCAGTCTTTGGCTATGCCTTCTACAATCCATTTTTTTTTACGCATGGAGCCTAGTCGAGTGGCTTCTATTTCCGGGTGGGGGACTTAAAACATTATACGAAAACCTGGGAATGGATTGACATAGTCCAAAGAAAAATTCATACGATGAAAAATAACTCTAGTTAACGAGAAAAATATGAGATAAACCATTTTATTGAGTAAGCTGAGTACAAGGTCGTCTGGAAATCGGCTCTCATGAATGTTACGTCATAATTATCCTCGCGTGGAAATAAGAAATCGACTTTTTCTTTATTCAGCAAAACAAATCCACTTACTTATAG
>Ga0058701_10001617_pt1 | contig 16251 bp, 9 predicted proteins | sample AgamicOrMae_FD_97039 | JGI IMG/M metagenome (GOLD analysis project Ga0058701, IMG submission 97039) | Agave microbial communities from Guanajuato, Mexico - Or.Ma.e | ecosystem: Host-associated > Plants > Phyllosphere > Phylloplane/Leaf | place: Guanajuato, Mexico | collected 2012-06-04
AAAAAACAAACAAAAAAATACTTTTCAACACTTTAAAGAAAAAAAAAAAACAACCAAAATTAAGTTTTTTATTATAGTCCATATAAATATCAAGGCCAAAAAAAAGAAAAAGACAAACAAATACGCGCGCTTTTCTTCTTGCCGTAAGGGATGGTCTATAAAAGCATGATAATGGTACTCGTAGATCCGATTTCAAAAAACAATCGATATCCGAAGTTATGAATTATTTAATACTAAAGTAACGATCGTCACCAGCAAAATAATCGATTCGTTAATCGATCCTTGGAGGAATACTTAATCGTATTCCTCCAACATTGATCGATATCGATCAGCGCTATTTTTAGGACCCCTACGCCATCTAGCGGCTGCTGGAAGAACTTGGGCAGCGACAGTCATTTGTCCTTACCGCGCCGATTCCCCAGTTAGCGCCAGATGGCGCCAGGCAAGGCGAATAGCACACATTCCTGTTCCCAGTATCATTTCGGTACACAACATAGAATTCGCATTTTATTACTACTGCCTGGACAGGTTAAGCCCATTTACGTTAGAAACGATAAACTGCTCGGCTTCAGAAAACAAGATGAAGAGAAAAAAGAAGAGGAAAAGGGTCTCCACTCGACGAAAACGATATCCCAGAAAGAAATTTAAATACACACTCATCGAGATAAAAGCTGTTTCTTTCAGAGCCAGCTGACATTACACATGAGAACCGCTCGTCTCTGCTTGAGTGCAAGGTTTCGAAAACTCGAACTCTTTGACAAAAAGTCTCTATACCCGCTGTAATTTTCAACAACTTTGAGCAAATGCAACACACATAATAAATGTTACGCCGAAAGTGTTCTCCTCAATTTTTCTTTAAAATCCAAATAATTTGAAGCTCAAAAAGTACAGGAAGCCCGACGAAAAATTCGCAAGAGGGAACAGAGTTAACTTTTAAAATAAAAACAGCACGCGTAATTGACAATGAGGAAATCATCGGCAAACATTTCGGATAATTCTTTTTTAAAAAAGGAAAATTTCGTTATAAAAAAATACATAATAAAATAAAGAGAAGGAAAATAAAATTTAAAATAAAATTGAATAAAAAAATAAAGAGAAGGAAAACAATTTTAAAAATAAAAAAAAGATAAAAAAATAGATAAAAAATTACATTCAAAAAAAATAAAAAAACATAAAAAACAACACAAAATTGGGCGAATTTTCATGAACAAGACTGGAAATTGACAAAGACGTAGGCCTAGATATTGTGGTGGTACCTCGAGGACTATGATGTGGTAAAATCGTTCCGGGACTCGACGGACACAGCGGTGCAAAAGTGATAGCCATAATACATACATGTCTTAAAGCGCTCTCCGCGATCGTCGGGTTGGTTTGTTTATAAACAACTGTGTTTTATAAACTGCCGATTTCTAGAATTTTACTCTTCTACCGCAGAGGAAGCTTGGCGCTTGGCGCGCGAAGATCATATCTCTCCCGCACCGCTGCGGCCGACAAACCCCGAAAAAGTTCCCGCCACGTCAATCCCAGTCCGCGCGGTGCTACCAAAATACATCACGTAAAAATCAATTTCTGGTCTTGTTCATAAAATTCCACCCTTTTTTTTGCAATTGTATGTCGGGTTGCATAGCGCATACCTCCATACTTTTTTTCATTTTTTTTTCTTCTAGCAAACTCAGAGGAAAAGACTCGGAAACAAAAGTTTACAATGTTGTAAATACCGCCGTGATATTTACCCCAAGTTGAGGCAAGTTACTTTGGAGCTAGAAGTCAACTAGTTTGGTTCAACTATTTATTTTAATTTTCTAGATTGGTTTTCGAATTTAGATTTCAAGAGGAGCGAGTGGACCACAATACTCCCTGATAAGTAGTTCAAATTCTTGCAAAATCTTTGACAGGACTTAAACAGAAAGAAAATAAAATAAGAAGCCGACTCCGAACAAAGCATTTGCTGGTCAAAGCTGAAGCTGATTTTAGGAGACAGGAGAAAATGCATTCAAGAGTTAGAAGCAAAAATACAGCAGGCACCTAAGTCAAACAACATTTTTTTTCTTTTTTAATAAAAACATAATTAACCCGATTATCAACACAGCACACTCTCCAATCGATCTCTACACGTGCATCCAACTTCGTAACAACATGAAAGGTACATTGCTGAGACGAGAGAGTCAACAGTCCTTACGCCGATCAAGTAAAGGTAAGAAACCAAGAAAATGCCATAAACGAACCATTGCTATTGCTCTGAAAATATTGGACATGTTAGATGACTTATCGTTCGCGGTTGTGCGATTGAAAGTAAAAAATAATAAAAATAATAACTTCAGTGTCCAAGAGTGATTTACATCTATTTTCATCGGTAAGAGTATCATATTTTTTAGACTTTTATACCCATGTAACGAAACATTCAAGTGACGGAGGTTAATAACAACAAATAACACGCAAAATAGTGGCTCTGGCTAGAAAATAAAGGGCGCAATCTCGATATTTTTCAATTCGGTTTGACGAACAGAAATAACTTTATCAGGGTCTAATACAACTTCCTGACAGCCTAGAAAATAGGGGGGAGGGGGCAAAATCGAACATGGATTGCTAAAGATACCGGAATCGTCCTTTCTGCACTGAAGATTACATTCAAATTAACAGTGATGTTAAGAAATAGTCTTTACTTGCAGCAATATACATCTATTTTTTTTAAGAAAAAGAGGAATTACATAACTTGGCTAAAAAGTTCCAATAGTACCGGTAATGGACGACGGCAAGACTAAATTTCGCGTTGTAGCTTAAAAATTACTTTTTAAATAAGACAAAATTAATCAATAGATCAAATAAAATAAATTTTGAAAAATGCTTTGGTAAAATTAGTTATCATAACTGAAGCACCGCTGGAAAATTAGTTAAGAGCGTATTTTTCTTCATTTCAATGTTCATCAAATGTACAAGTGAGTTAAGGTTGTAGAAGCGGGGTGGTCTGGTTGAAAAAGAAAAATGAAAAAAAAAAGTAAAAAAAAATGTTGAGTTTACGCAGTGTGCCAAAAGCGTAATAATTACGTTGGGTACCGTATTCTCGGGAACCTACAAGTCAATGTCAGAAGACATCAGTAATATTCACCTGCAGGAGATATTTTTGGAGCTTCTGAAACGTGCTTGATCAAATTTTGCGTAAAAACGGCTGCTTGACTCTAGTTTGACGTTATTTTCCCCAATGAACCCCACATTTTAAAATTATTTTTCCTGTTCATATCAGCTTTTCCCTGGTTTTTCAAAAGGTTTTGAGAATCCAAATAAATGTAACTGTTATATAAATGAAGCCATTATAGGTGTTCTCCTGTAAGAACAAGTAAAATTTTTCAAACTCTTCAAACTTGTTCTGCAAAAGTTACAAAGTTGACCCAATTTTTTTTGGTGTGGCATCACTGCACATGAGCCATAATAATGATTTCACAGCAATATTCAGAATTTCTGTTGATACGACCAACCCTGCTCCTACTACCTGTTTTGATAATGGTTCCAGAAAGCTTTCAAAGTCAAAGATTAAGGGGAGAGTCAAATCTTTTTTTTTTTGCATGTGTTAAATATTATATTGACTTATGCACATTAAGTAGAATAGAAGTTCCAACTATGAAATCATTCCAAAGGTGCCCAATATTCAAAATTACTGCCTGAAGAGATCTTTATCAGATGTAGATAAGCTGTGATTACAAACCTCTTGACCCAATTCAGAGGTAAATATAGACATATTTTTTTTTTTTTTTAATTTTATTTTGGCATGGCAATATATTATTTATTGAGCTGAAAGAGTAGATTGTCAAAAATATCAGACGGTAAGTGATATAAAAAGATTTACTGAAGAGTTTGTTTAAACAAAAGTAATCGAGATTGCACCGTTTCTTAGTTGCACATATACACACAGGAGCCAAGGTGAAGCATGTTAGTACAGTGAGTAAGTCCCGACAGCGTTTGATTCACCACAGCTGCCAATACATGCTGGGACCATGATTTTCCCATTTTGCTCTCCTCATTTTCCTAAAAAAAAGCAAAAGCCCATAGCCGCTTTATGCTAAATGCGATGAAGAAAAAATTGAAATATATTACAAATTAACCTCATAAAACTAGGATAAGCAAAAATTACAGGGGAAGTGAAGACATCTATAAGAGTTAAACATTCAACCAACTCACAAAAGTAAATTGGAAAAATTTACCTATATAACAACTTGATCATGTATTCTTACCAAAGACAAAATATTTAGAAAAGGGTAACGTAAAAAGTGAATGGATGTTCAAGGTGCATAAAACATATCACATGTTAACTTATCCTTGGGGGGGAGGAACAAAATAAAAAAATAAAATAAGATTTGGTGCTTGAGTAGTGTAGCATATTTGTTACAAGATTTCCACAAATATAACACAGAACATAATGGTTTACTAAAAAAGATTTTTTTAAAAAATAAAGCCCCTACATAGGCCACTTGCAATCACAGCCATTTAAAACGAAAATATTATTAGATATTTTTAGAAATTCTTGTAAATGCAAATGATGACTACAAAAAATAATTTTTCCACTGCAACAATATTCCCATTCACATATAGGAGCATTTTCATAACTATAAAAAGCTCAAAACAATGATTTGAAGTAATAATACAAATTGTAAGCAGGTATAAAGGATCTTTACATAAACCGGGCTCATGAATTTTTCATTAGAAATAACTGATTCAAAACCTAAATAGCATACAAATGCAAAATATGCAGCAATGGAATTTTAGTATCATGTAACATTATTCAACCTCAATGTAAAAACTAACATTTAATTAGGTCCCTGTACTTAGTTACCAAGCGGCACAATGAAATATTGTAATCAAAATGCAACACTGAGGAGGCTGGAGTGCTTTACTAGAGACCTGAGAGTAGGGTAGTGAAAAACAGGCATATTGCACGAAATTCTCGAGTTGCCAACACTCGGGGTCAGTCTTTGACAAAATAAAGCTAAACTTAATATATGCGGGCCACGATCTGCTGGGTTCATTGAGTATACATGACATTATACACAAAATGACACATTAGTTTTAATGGGAGTGATGGGGCAGACTACTACCGGATCGTTTCTAGGTCACATAATCACAAGTAGTAGTTTAAAAAAAGGTGGATTAAAGCCCAGATACAAGCGAATTCGGTTTAATGGGGCGATTTACAAGTAAGTAAAAGGGATCACGAAACAGAGGTAGTGCGGCCTTGGCCTAGACCTGGCTACGGAACAGAACGCGATAGACCTATTTCTGGGGTCCTGTGCACGGTTGAAAACCACCCAAGCATTGCATTCCCATTTCTTACCTTTACTTACGGTAGTTAGATCATAAATTTTCATTTGTGATCGGGCATTAAGGAGAGCAAATACTAAGCCTACTCTAGCCTAATCACCTAACCTCCACTGAAGCACAGGTCATAATCCTGTCTCTCAGAGGCACTGTGAATCCTGCTTTTTCTTCACCATAAATGTTCACCATTAATCCTTCTTCTGATAAACAAAGCCGACATAATTGAGACAATTTGAGGGCCTTGGGAGGCACAATGTCCATTTTTCACATATTTAGCAACGAAACGAGGCAAGCGGCTGTGCCCGTACCCGCGCACCATTTCACTTTCACGTCGGCCCCAGTGATACTCTATGACGGTTCAAGTCGTGGCAGTCGGAACCCCGGAACATTTCTTTAAAATGAGAACTTTCTTTAAAAAATGAGAACTGTAAATGAAACGCCAAGAAAAACGATACAAACTGTGAAAGCTGAAACTCAATTCAGCTTGAACGTGTAGCTGACAAAAACTGTTGCATTTTTAGACCATGAAATAACAGAGAAAATTTTCAACGGAGAACCTGAAATTCGAATCGGGAAGCGAAAAATTCTGCATTACGACAGTAGTTTTCTCGAGCTTCTCTATTCGATGTAAATAAACTGAGCAAATAAGTTTTGTATGACGGCCGTAAAAAGATTGAAGACGGTTTTGGGAAATTAGGAAAATCTTCCTGTGTAGCGGTCTTATTACGCAACAATGCGGTTGGCGGCACTCCCGTAATGTGCCCGAAAATATGGAGTCTGCCTCAAAACTTTGCTTATACCATCATCTAATCCTCTCTTTTTTGCTCCTTTAAATCATTATAGCAGACTACGCTTATGGTAAACGAATGATATGCCATTTTACAGCCGACGAAAACTCGTTGATGTCAAACAGATGTCAAACAAGCGCAGAGCCTTCCAAATCCTCTGTTATCTTGGGCGAAAGATGCGCGCGTCATTTTAAAAAATAAAACTTATTCAGCTAATATTGTCCACTTTCACGCAAATAGAAAAAAATCCATAAGTCAAAAAATATTGCGCCTTTTAAAATTAGCAGATTACAACCCATAACTTATCCCAATTTGATTATTGGCTCTTAAAAAACCAGGAAGGAAGTGGGTCGGTTGATTAAAAAAAACCTGCGAACACTTATAACTGACGAATAAACAAATTCTAAAGCAACAATATGGGAATAAATCCCAATTACAGCTGTTAATATACAAGCTAAAGCCACTGATGCGAACGGGTGTATTGGACGCAAAACTCACATATTCAAATACACGCGGTTTAAAGCACTTGTCTGCTAGTTTTCGCTGCCAACCTTACGATGGAACTTTACGACGCTTTTGTGCCCTAATATTCCTTAACTTCTCGTATCCTCCTGCAATTATTGACATAAACATTTTTTGATGAAGCAATAAGATGAGTAATAGCAATTGAAGGTGGATTTTTGCGATAAGTATGTATTTTTTTAAGTCTGTCTGTTACCGATCCACGCAGGACCTACCAGGGGCCTGCGCATCCTCAAGCAGTTGTCTTCTATGTTAGTTCATAAAGCAATCCTTCTCCGTTAGGAAGTCGGAGGCTCCATCAAAATAATGCCATTTATTTCAAAAGATTGGCGATCCCCTGGCGAAGAATGGGTGAAAACGCAGGAGGGCTGGGAGAAAAAGAAAATCCTCGAGTGCGGAAGACGGCCAATGGGAAATTATCAAGAAAACATCGATACAAGGTGAGCATTTTGGTTTGTTTACCCACACAGCTGATCAGTCTCTGTGATCGATATCCTTCGTCCCATATGTCCATTTTTCTCCTTATTTTGACAGGACAACCGTCACGTTATTTGCTCCACATTTACTTGAATTTTATTGAAGTGTCCTTTTCCTAATATTCTCGCCAGTGTTGCGAGTTATTGCCTCTAATGATTTGAAATAGTTGCGGAGGTCGCTTCACCTTCTTCTGCTAATCCTTTGTTCTCTCGTATACAAAACAAACCTTTTCCGAGGCCTCTACCCAAATAAAACTTTCACCAACGATGCCCAAATATGATAAGCGAGAAAAATAGCCTTAGCTTTTGCCGAATATCAGTTTTTCTCTGGGGAATAAGTAGTTGATGAATAGTTCGTATGTGTGCATTATGGACCCTGTTACGGGGCAATCTTGTTTACGATGCGAATTATCGGGTTATTGCGTCGCATTATTTGAACCTCTTGCAGTACAAATGTTATCTCCCGAGATTTTTGCAGGACGATAGAAGTTTTTTATTCTTTTGCCGTCGATGATATTGAGTCCTCTCTGAAATCGTTACGTACACGGAAGGAAAAGTTGATTGCTCAACAGAGATGTTGTGCCTATATTGTTTGGAGGGACAGAGGAAAGAATTCAGGCATGAAAGAAAAATGCTAAAATATTAAATATTGGCCAACGCGTTAAGTCCTCCGGATTTGAGCGTGCCTACATGAACTATTCCTATTGTGCTCCCCTGTAATTCTTTTCTTTGTAATTATGAGTTACCCCCTCCTCTTTTAATTCTTGAAAGGAAAAAAAAGGTATTACACAACAATCTTAATTTTTTGGTAATAAGCCATCCCCAAGAAAGAACTGTACATCCACGCAGCGGTGCGCCCCCCTCTTAATCTAGTACAATGGCTATGATAATATATTTTTTTAAATTAAAAAAAATTAAAAAGTTGAGAAATTGGCTTTAAACTAAAATTCAACTTTTTACTGATCTACTTATTTTGTTTAGTTACCAGAAAAAAATTATGTCCAAGTTTTTGCAAGTGTAATATTCAACAAAGAAAACTCACTTTTTTTTCTTCTTGTTAACAGATGCAGAACAATATCTGAATGTAATGAGGATATGTCTTTCCAAGATGAAATTCCTAGCCAATGGTAAGTTGTCTTTTTTCAGCCTGTTCTATGAGTATTCACACACCACTGTATTTCCTCTGATGTATTTATTCTTTTTCTCCGACAATAATTATTTTTCTCGATCTCTTAAAATTTAGGATTAATATCTGCAAAACATTTTTACAGGTGCTCATCAGAGGATGAAGATAAAGAGAATTTAAAAGAAAGACCAAGAGATAGGGAATGCTACCCCAGCCTGCAGCCTCTTTCAGACCGTAACCAGGGTATCAGAATAGACCAAAATTTGTGACAGAGTTTCTCTGATAATTGCTAATTTTTATTGATTTGTTTTTACAGACGGAGCAGTGCAACCTCATTGCTATATTACTCTTAAGTGTACCAGAGAGGTATGGACTAAAAACAATTTCAACCAATCCATAAAACAGATAGTAGTGTTTGCCATCAGTCATCTATATGAAGTATTAAAATATGGATTTTATTTGTAGATTGCAGGTTTCAATGGACTAAGCGATGCTTTGAAGAGGCTTGATTTCCGATCTGCAGTTCACGACGGGCGGCGTTTTCATTACATTTGCAAATTGTTGGATCTTCTCATTTCCCAAAAACTTACTATGCTTTCTGGTTGTGCCCAAAAAGTTTTATTCACCATGTTAGAAGAAGTCGCTAACCACGGTATGACTTCGCAAACAAACAATTTAAGTTTTTTTAGTTTTTTTTATGATTCAGTGCTGATTTTTGATCTCGTCTGTCCATGTTGCAGTATCTTCGAGCCAGCAAAACATCCATTTGCTGCGAAAGCTCCTCGGCGAACTTCGTATTATGATCGATTGCGCTTGCTGGGGTCGACCTCTTGGTAGTACTAGACTATGGGAACAGCATCTTCGATCCATCGATCGAATCCTATCGATTGCAAATACTATTCAAATCAGAGAGGTACTTCTGTCGTTTGTGTTCCCTAAATCATGAGGCACTCATCCTCTGCACCCGTTAAAGTTCTTTTTTCCTTGAATCATTCAGGGCCACTTCAAAGTACCTTTCCCAAACTACTCCCCAAACCACACTCAACTCTCACTCGAAAATCTTCCTACCAAACCTACCTTCCACTTCCTCCCGAATATATTTCCCACCTTCTGCTAAAACCAACCTAAAACCTTTTCCCACCTACTTCCCAAACGACCCACTGCTCCCTCTTGAAATTCCTCCTCTTAAAACCACCCATTTTCCCCTCCCAAAACTCTTTCCCCCTGTTTTCTAAACCACCTGTGCCCTCTCCCACACTTGTTCCCCACCTACTCGACGATCTTGTCACATTGAGATATGAATTGTTCGTTTCAGCCCGAAGATACCATGTTTCCGAAACTGCAGAACCTCCCTGAAGAGTGTATCCGCGAGATTTTGCTACGACTTGCCGACCACAAAGACCTACAGAACAGTAGTCGAGCTTCTAGCGTGATGCAGTCCTTGGTAGACGAGCAGCGGATCTGGCGAGAGTTGTGCCGATTCCACTTCACGTCAGCTCAAATACAATCTGTGATAGAGGAGAAGCAGTCTGTTGCAAGCCAGCAGCAGCAGCCGCCTCAACAGCAAACCAACCAGAATGACGGCCAGTCGCTGCAGAGATGGCAGAATAAAAACGTCGACTGGCAAAATGTTTACCACAAACTGCGGAAGTAAGAAAAAAAACTATAGGAGTAAACCTGTTAAGGTTTTTTTTTTCGGATGTACCTTAATGCATGGTTGTTTTTCAGGGCGTATGGATTACGTGAAGATTACGCGGAAATGATTCAACTATGCCGAAATTGTCGTTGCCTTTTCTGGAAGTCGATCGGGCATCCCTGTATCGCTGATCAGGATCCAAACTTCCAGGAAAAACTGGAAGACGTCGACAAAAACTCACTTCACGTCCCAATCCCACCTCAAGCCTTCCTCAAGTTTTTCTCTCTGTGATCTTACAAAGCAAAGGTAATTCTGGCTTCCTAAATGCATATTCTTCATTTTCAACGTATCCAGGTAGCGTTCGCAGTTATGTTAAGTCATGGTTACGATAGAAAAATTATCAAAGTAAAGTCTCGTTTATGCATTTCCTAAGGGAACGAGTAAAACTACGTATAAGTGAATGAAACGTACTAAAAGTGTAATTTCAAAGACTGTATAGTGATTCCGCTGGGGACTTATATAAAAAAAAACGTGTAACCGAATAATACGTACAAGTGAATAACGAATAAACGAGACTTCACTGTAATCGAGGAAGCTGGAGTACTTGATCTAAATGGGAAGGGTACAAATTCAGACGGGCGATTAGGATTGTGCTTAATCGTATACTTAAGCGCAGAATTAACGCTAATTGTTCAATACTAATTGCTGGCCGTTTCTGTCTCCTTTCAGTGCTCAGCTGTTGGGCCTATGGAGGATCGTAAGTGATGCTGCGATACAATACCATTCTTCTCAAAAGGAAATTTCGGTATATGTGCGTACATTTAACCATTTTCTTTACTCAATTGTAAGATCTTATAGTTTTCACATTGCTAGTTACCAAAAGTATCCTTTATAGTTAAGTATTTAATTTTTTATAGCGAAGTCTTAAGTTAGCGGTGTTTGTTCTCTTCTTAGAATAATTTATTGAGTCGTTTTACGTTTGTGAGTTGAAAGATTTATCGTTTCTGAAAACGTGAGGTAACTTTTGATTTCTTGCGGAGCACTATAACACGGTTTGAGATATGTTCTATCTTTCAGAAAATTGACAGCAGAAGGTTTATGTGTTTCCCTTAAAAAGTGACTGGTTTTGTTTATTATTTAAAATATTTATTATCGTAAGTTCCTTACGATTATCTTGTTAAATTCCTCCTCAAGTTTATGGTTCCGGAAGTCAAGATCCTCATACTGCAGGTTTTATCGCTTGTATTTGTTTCCTTTGTCTAGATTTCAGAATCGGGAAATCTTAGGTAAAAACAATTGAAAAATAGCAGTTTTGAGGAGACTAAATACCCTACAAAAACCACATCAGCGTTTATTTTTTTCAAGCGAAATGTAATTGTGGTTATTTGAAAAAAAAATAGTAATTAATTATTTTTAAATCCCAAATTATTATAAAGTGAAGAAGTATTTATGTGATACCCGTGCCAAAGTTTCTTGGCAAAAGTTCATTTTGTTTTGGTTAATCGGGGTTTTAGAAAAGTAATTCGTAGAAAGTGTGTATAGTTGGTTTTATGGAGTGACAAGGAAAGGGTTGAAGCCCCTATCGACAGTGAGCAGCCCTTACTAGATGCGGATACTTCTTTTTATTTTTTTTTATTTTATTTTTTACTATCAATACTTGCTTATCATTTTTTATTACATCTCGTAGACGGTCCATTTGAACAGTGTCTCAAGTGACTTGTTTATATCTGGTCCATCATATATAGTTGATACATTCGTATTTGCTGTGCTTTTGTGACTGTGAATTAGGTTTAGCAAATGTTAACTACGGCAAAGGCCCAGTCGTCAGTCCATGAAAAGTGTTTTCATAAATCGTTTGTGATATATTACTGCAAGGTTTGTGGGTTATTGCAAAGGCGAGTTATGTGGCAGCTAACATAAGCCTTGTTTCAAGGGCTTTTTTGAAGCTCGTCTCCTTCGGAGAAGGGCTTTTTTTGTGTTATCGTTTTATTGTTACTGTTACTAATCGTTTCAAAAACTCTGTGGTATGGCCTTTTTGAGCGAACATCAGTGTAAAATACTTGTACTAATGAATATTATAATTTGTACTAATTTTTCATACTTGCGGGCGCATACAACCATACCCAAAGGAATCGACTACATTTGGAGGAATGAAAAGTTCAGTTTGTAAGACATCGAAAATTTTCAGTTCGGGAACGATTTAGTATCTCAAAGCTTGGTACAATTAGCGTCACGAGTTACGACTCTCTTCGCAAGAAAGGGGGACATGACCTTAGAAGCTTACTCCAACTTAAGCTTGTAAAGAGTTTCCTTCCTTTTAAATATCTTTCCGATACAAATCTTTTCCCGTCCAATCTTTAGCGATATGCTCAAAAATTTTGCTTGGTGGGTTTCCTGCGCTTCAGTGACCGGTTCCGCTCTCTTGTAAAAATTAAAGATCCCGTTCACAACTAGAGGATCTTTCATTGTCTAACCGGATCGAGATTATTTTGTATTCGATTCTACCCAAGAGGCTTATTTTTAACCTTTGGGGCTGTTACAGAAACACCCCATTTTTTGTCACTCTCAAGAGTATTCAAGCCAATTAATTTCGTTTTCACAGAAACCAAATACTTGGCGATTTACAATGCCCTTTTTTTTTCCTTCAAAGATATCTAAACAAAATTTTAACCGGTAATAAAAGTTTCATTTCACAACTTTTATCGCCAAAATTTTCTATCAGAGTTAAGGAGAGGCACTTGCTATTTTTTGGAATTAAGTAAAACCCGATTTTATTTTATTTTTTGTTTTCGGGATGCTGGTTGTGTGTTAATACTTGGATGTTGTTAGATTCGGAGGAAAGAAATGCTGAGCGGAGCTTACTCCTCTTGACAACTATTTTTGCACGTACACATGCAAGTGAACTCACGCTGCACATTAGATTTACTCACGCACAATCGTATACAGTACATTTGCAGGATAAAGGGTAGAGGCATTGTTGGAGAGGTTGCACTAAAGTGATGGAGATTTAGGGTCGATGCGTCCACACTAGTGCCTTTATCAATGAGAACAACCTCGCCAGTTTTGAAGAGCCTGTCGTTTAATTGGTGTATAGGATAGCAATCTTAATTTGGACAAGTAGTTAGTTCCAGTGGACTCGAAACATAGTATTTTAAGTGCAGAAGTATGTATCGCATTTTAGTCACCGAAGATCACAGTAGTTATGTGTTCCACTTTTCGTCAATGGATGTCATAAATGTGAACATCTTTGGGCTTAGCTATGGGTCTTTTTCCATCGGTTGCGATCGTTCATCTTATCTGCTTGGCGGTCGCTTCAAAAAGAGGTTCCGCATCGACCTCAGAGTCGAATGGCTTTCGGTACACAAGAGCCCCGACCTCTTTAGATGATGTAAAGCAGACATCGACCTTTCTTTGAACCTTAACCCGTCCGCGGCTCCGGGCAAGGTTATCTGAAAGCGTATTTTCTTGTAAAAAATGAAATCGCGGACGTGTTAAGGTAGACTCGGAATTTTGAGCACAGATCGTTTCATGAGTAAGATTTCCCGATATGTCTGCGTTGAGCGCTCCCGGTCAAATGGCATCGAATCTTCCGGGAGCCATTTGACTATCACTGGGGTTCTTCATCGAAATGTACTGTAAGGTTATGCTTTTCTTGTCATTTTAGAAACTTTAGTCTTTCCGCTGCTACATTGACGAAGTTTGCTGTATCCCTGTAGCATACATGTGGACGACTCGGTGCTCGTACCAACTTTGAAGTGCTCTAATCATTTTTAAAAAGACTAATGATTTGACAAACATGCCGTTATTTGCTCCGCTTGGTTGTCTTACCGAGACTAACGTATACTAACTTTTCCTTTGTGAAGAGAGCGTTTTTTTTGTTTTTTTTTTTAAGTTATGGCCGTTGTCGAGGGACCATAATGTTAACCATGGTGTTTTATTCTAACCAATCTCCGAGATCGTTCGGAGGTTGGTACTTGGTAGCCCTGAAATGTTTCAACTTCGGTCCTATTTACGAAAATTGTCTTAACAAGCATCTACATTCATTTTTCATCTCGTATTATAATTATGATTTTTTTATCATTATGTACAATCGCCAAGGCCTAAACTTTTAAAAAAAAATATTTATTTCTTTGTGTTTTTGTACAACAACTTAGTTATTCTATTTCTGAATCACGAGTCTTTTTCGCGCTTCTCGTTGTTTCGATGAGGTTGTGAATTCACAGTATCAACTTAACAATAATGCGCTAAAATGTATTACGCCATTAAGTATTTTTTAAGACGCCTGGTTATTGTTTACAATATTTACTGTGATGACGACAAAATGTTTATGGCAAGAATACCGCGAATGGAATGTGGGATGTATTTCTTGGTACAACATTGGCATAGTGTCCAATTTGAAAAAAAAAATATTAAAAAAATTTAAGAGGCAACAGCCAAAACAAATCAACTATTAATCCAAAAAATATTTATCGTTAGCTCCTCAAATATCTTGAGGGTTGCTAGAAAAATTTGCAGTGATTGTTTTTAGTATCGGTACCGAAATTTCTCGAGCTATTTTTTTCTCTCTTAGGACTTCATAGGGAAACAAGGGTTTTACTTGTGGATTTCTTAAATCGAAGGATCATTTAAGCAGCTACAAGATCTTTACTGAGTGGTTTTGCCCAATGGAATGTTGCGGAAGATCGGAATTTTTTTGGAGTAATGATACTTAATTTGCTTTTCGAAAAATTAACTGGATCTTTTGATGAAACAATACCTACTTTAACACAGTACCCGTTGTTGTATCATAAGGTGCTTTCCTACCACAGCGAAATTATAGTAAGCAGATATTTTTGAAGTTTGACCGAAGTAGTTCGCGGAAAATTGTATTCTGAGACGGAAAAAAGAAGTCGGAATTCTCCTCTTAGCCTTCAAGCCTGGAAGTATTTCCTGAAAAAGCTTATTAAAAAATAAAACCAGCAACAATATTTTCAAGAAGCATTTCCAATATTTGAAAAACGCTTTTCGGAAAACACTTCCCATAAGAGGATAGGGCGTTTCGGAAAATATTTCCAGCACTGTGTAATACAGACGAAATTCGATGAATATGTTTTAGACTTTAACACATATGATAGGCTAATATTCTGTAAAAATATCGTATTCAGAAATATATAGTGAGAGCTTAAGTAAAAAAAAAGACGAAGGTGTTGGGTGCACTCGAAAAAAAATATCGAAAGGTGAACCAAATGTTGTTATTGTTGTGAGAAAGGACTCATTTCTATATGGATATTTTCTGTTACATGTAAGTTATGACTCCATGCCAGCTGTGTAAGGGAATATTTTTGCCAAAGAAGTGCTAACAAGGGCAACTTTGCCGGCTACACTCTCCAGCTAGTCCAGAGATAGAGCGCTTCAGAACAGCTGTTCTGCCTCACTGCCCGCCCGGCCTGTCTGTAGGCCGCCCGCCCTCAGCGTTGATTTGATCCACTCGGTGGTTCTGTCGTACAGCACAGCAAGGATCTCATTTACTTAGAGCTTTGCAAAAGTATAACTGCGGTATTTTCGGAGTAGCTGACAAACTAACAAGCTTGTGGTTCGTCTGTATTACTTCGCTCACGATGGAGTGTGGTCTTTTTTTCTTGTATTCTTATACTGCTAATAAAGAAAGTAACTATTCTTGACTTGCTGATCTTGTTATTTCGAAAAGACCATCGGAGTTTTTGTATCATCGCAAATCGAGGTGAATGATCCACTTACACGCGTTTGTTTTAATAAGCCGCGTTTGGGCAAGTCAATATCATCCAAGTAAATCCTTTTTTCTTTCTTTTTTTTATGTAACGTGTTTTTCTTCTTTTTTCCTTTATAGAACAAACAACTTGTTCTTTTTATTGTTTTTCCCCCCAAAGAATGCATTTTCTCAAGTTTTGAAAGGTTGCAAAAAGAAGACGGGAATTGGTGCTTTTAATAATTTAATTAAATAATGCAGCAGATTTCACGGCAATATGAGAAGAACAAGAGAAGTTCAGTGATTACAGCATACTTTCCAGACACAGCCAAGTGATAGACAAACTAATCAGAAAAATGGAATTTCATGTACACCATACAATCCAAAAAAGAATGTCACGTTTTCTCAAAACTCATAACGACTTGAAATATTAAAACAAACATTTCTTTGGTACTACAGGTGGTAAACAATGTTACCTTGAGAAAATAATACCAAAACTTGAAGATAAATTGTACTTGAAATTCGTAAAATTTAAATTTGGTCCTTGAATTTGTTTAAGAGAACAGACAAGTTTCCCGCCTTTCATCAACGAAAAAGCTTGGTAACAGGAACAGGGGACTTATGATCCAATTGTACGGTAGTGGGCGAAAGCGACACTCCTTTTGTCCCTGCAGAGCACTAATAAAGGTGAT
>Ga0058701_10001618_pt1 | contig 16249 bp, 6 predicted proteins | sample AgamicOrMae_FD_97039 | JGI IMG/M metagenome (GOLD analysis project Ga0058701, IMG submission 97039) | Agave microbial communities from Guanajuato, Mexico - Or.Ma.e | ecosystem: Host-associated > Plants > Phyllosphere > Phylloplane/Leaf | place: Guanajuato, Mexico | collected 2012-06-04
GAATGGCCAGGTTTTCTGTTGCCGGCAAAATGGTGGGGAAAACAGCTATTAGCAAGATTCAGCCGAGCGGAAGACCATGGAACTAGTGGCCACCACTGCTACTGCCACCGCCGCAGCTGCTTGGACCAAGAAAAACGAAAATGACGCTTTTCCCCGAGCGGCGAGCTGCTGTCGCAGACATTCACAAAAGCGCGCCAACTTTCTTTTTTTTCGGTGGTTTACCGAGATTTGTTTCTTAATAACTGCTTATTCAGAATCTAGATTGACTGGTTCGGATGAAATTCGCTTTAAGACAAACCAAAATTAAACTCTCCTGAACTCTACGGGGTGAACCGAACACAGAAAAAAACAAACCCCCGTTTTGGGGATTGACGAAATTAAAACGGCGATAGTGCGTATTTTGGTAATTTTCAACGTAGACCCATGTTCAGCCACATCAATGGAAAGCTCTCGCCGAGACCTTTCGAATGATATGGCTGAACATAGGTCTATCTTGAAAAATAACCAAAATACGCTCTACTCCCTTATTTTTCAAGATAGACCTATGTTCAGCCACATCAATGGAAAGCTCTCGCCGAGACCTTTTGAATGATATGGCTGAACATAGGCCCATCTTGAAAAATAACCTAAATACGTAACACCCCCGTTTTGGTTTCATACCCAAAACAGTTACAGCATTCCCCAAAACGAGGGTTCTGTTTTTACTGTGAAGGCTATGGGTTTGTTGTACGAGGGCGCACCTTTGGTACGAAACGTTTAGAGAGAAAGCAAAAAGGCTTACATGCTCTCAAGCCATATCTGCTTGCTTTAATCACGAAAGCAACATGAGCCGTTCTGTTCCTAGAAACGGAAAAATCCGCAAATAGCGACAAGTCAGTTTCTATACGAGCAGCTTATTTGAATACGGATCCCAATAAATTTAGAAGTGCGGTTGAGAGATAGCGCGCGAGAAACAAATACAGAAGGACAAGATTTATCGGCGCAACAATTGCGGCTTGAAGGTCGCGGTTTCATCCCTAATGGTTTGACGGCGCCTAAATCGCGAGCGGATCGGGAGGGAAATGTACCGGATGAGTGAGAACAGCTCGAGTGCTCGCTACACTCCAAATTAAAAGAACGAAATGTTCCAGCTCTTGCAACACACCCCTCGTCTCCAAGGCAGAACAACAGCAGAGTGCAGCAAAAGGAAGACTATAATTTTTGAATCAATGAGTCTCAGAGAGGTTAAAATAAAATTCATTGAATTTCTGTAGCACCAGTGAATTTTTACGGGCTCTATATTGACTAAGATTCTGTGAGTTTTTACAGAATCTCAGACTTGCCCTGACTGAAATTTTGATGAAACAAACCTAACCTAACTTAAGCGAGGTCAAAAACTTAAGGTCGTTGAGCGAACTGGGGCGGAGAATAAATACCAAAATGAGTTCAAAAATGCCTCTAAAAAATTATTAAGTAAATCAATTTCTGTTGAAAATAATCCACTTGAGCGACATAGTTTTGACTTAGTATCTTTAAGCTTTAAACTACAATTTAAACCACTGCACCTTGCAAAGGAAGTTGGAGAGCCTACGCAAAGCAAGAAAAGTCTCCAAATTCGAGAATCGGAGGCGAATTTAGGAGAAAAAGAATTAACTGCCTCGGAGAAGCCTTATTTAGTTCCCGGGGGGAAGAAGACCATTAAGTAGATTCAAGGGACGAACCTGCCTTTGATCAAACACGTTTTATTCGTAAACCACTCTGACTTAGTTGTATAAGGGCTTGCTGTCCTGTCGGTTGATACATATGAAGACCATCTCCGCTGAGCCTTTTTCCCGACATAGGTGTACAGATAATACGAGAGGAGGTCATAAAAAAAGACCATAAAATGTCCCTACTTCCATGCAAACAAAACGTTTGGTCATCCAAGCAGTTGGATATCGTTACTGCTGTCAGGGAAGGGAACGTGGAAGACCATGGAATTTATAGTGTCTTTATGGGAATGCAGAGGAACATGCCACCTGTTGCATTTTGTTGTCAAGAAAAATAACATGTCAACCAGAAACGCTGTGATTGAAAAATCCCATCAAAAGAGTTTTCTTTTTATACGTGGGACTAAACGTTAGCCAACGAAAAGTAAGAATGTGCACAGAAATAGCTAGCCTCACATCTGTGAAGTGTGTCTGTCACGCTGGTAAAGTGGTAGGCAAACGGTGATACAGCAATGCAGTTGAGGTTGCCTATGTCATACAGTGTGAAGGCTCCGAGGAAAAATGTCTTCTTGGATTCATCGAGTTGATTTTGTTTTGCAAGGGCCCCTTTGCGTTCTACAGACCAAGTTTTAACCAAATTTTTCCTTCAAGGTTTTTCAGATAATATAATAAGACTTGTCAAAAGGGATTATGAAGGTGGTTTTAAAAAGTTCCTTCCGCGGTTTACCTTGCACTCTCGCGGTGCACCACAGTACTCCAGCTTACCTGAAACAAACAAAAACATCATTGAAACTACGCATTCGTATCATGAAGGCCTCAAGCGATACAAGATCCGAGTGGATGGTTATCACTTCCCTGTGATTTAAGCCCAGAAACACGAAACTGTCGCAATGTCTTGCTCTCCTGGGTCCTCCGAACGAGTATAGTTACCCGAAACCCGATGCGAATATGCAAATTTGCCACTACGCTGTTTTGGTTTAGTATCTGAAGGGGGCACTTCGACGTTATAATAGGCGATAAGACTTGAAAGCACTTAAAAATAAGTGATTTACAACGTCCAGCCATACATTTCAACAATGTGTTTGATATTTTTCTGTTGACTTTAACCGATTTGTGCCCAGAGGAAGTCTGAAAAAAATTAATTTAAGAGAATAAGCAAGGCGTTTTGGGTCAAAATTTTGCAAAATGTTGTTTTAAAAATGATTATTTTTTTTAATTTACCCTAATTTAGAGTTACCTTTTCACTTTAAAAAAAGGGATTTTTGGGAGAATTTTGCATAAAAGTTGATATTTTTGATGGGTCGATAACAGCCCAGTGGGCAAAATCGGTTAAGCAGTTATTTTTAACGTAATGAAAGAAACGACCCAAATTAATGACTAAGTGCGGACTAGAAAATGGCACTTCACAGGTTAGACGTAAGGCTGATTGCCGCTTAAATATTTATAATAATAGGTGTGCAGGTTCGACCCGAAATAAAGGGAAGTAGAAAATTGTCTGTCCCTTATTATTGCATATTCACAGCGGAAAAAACAAACACAGTGCTTCACAGGCATTAAGTACAGGCAGGCATCAAGCACGAAGTCTGATGAAAAATGGACAAATAGGCTGAGGTTCAGAGAGAATTTTTAAAACGAAGTGAATTATTTGGAAGAGTGGATGGAAGAGATGTTTCCTTATTTTTCTTCTCTTTTCGAACTGGGGCAAATACACGGTGAATTCCAAGGGTACAATTTTCGTTCTCTTTTCTTCCGAGTTATATATTTTCTGAAATTATTGACATACAACCACACACGTTAGGTTAGAAGCTAGACGACAAACGCTTGCGTAAACCTCTTTTTTACCAACTTTTTCCAAAGCACTTTAGGCTCGGAATTCAGATCATTCAAAGCCGAAGATTCGCGAAGTCCCAATTGACTGTCGCTGGCGACGGTCGCTTCTGTCGATTGCACACAAGACACAACTTTGGATTGTCAACAAAAAGTTTTTGAATCCAGAGGTGACCTTGGAGAAAACTGTCACGGACAAGCAAGACTCTTAACTCTTCTTCCACCACCCAAAAGATCTTGCAACTTGGGTACAAGTAACGCTCACTGTTCCACAACCACAACATACGTATAGGGTCCTTGCGGGTAGCTGTCATAAGCGCCAAAATCCACAAGCGCCAACGCCGCAAGCGCCAATCCGTAACCGCCAAACGAGAAAAGTCCCAAACGCCAAAGGTCTTAACCGCAATACTAACCTTACCTAACCTAACCTAACTTAACCTAACCTAACTTAACCTAACCTAACTTAACCTAACCTAACTTAACCAAACCTAACTTAACCAAACATAACTTAACCAAACCTAACTTAACCTAACTTGACCTAACCTATACGAACTTTTGCGTTTGCGACTTTTCTCGTTTGGCGGTTACTGACTGGCGCTTGTGGTTTTTGGCGCTATCGGATGCCCCCCGGTCCTTGCAAAACGCAACTTCCTAAAGCTGTGCGCTAACTCATAATTCAGACTTTAAAAAGACGGCATTTTGCGATTTGATTTTCCACCCTGGTTCGAACATTTTCTAAATTACAAGGAGTTACCAGTGACTACCCAAAAGGTTGTGATGAGAATCTTGGGTCCCCCTAAAAATGACAATGCTGAAACCTAACTTAGGTAAAATGGACAAATAAGGATCATTCATTCAATCAATCACACAATCACTTCATCCACGGCTTAGCAACAAAAGTAGGTTTCGCAAACAGGCAAAAAATTCAACCTCTTGAATTGGTAGCATTTATAGATCTTGTTGCACTGCAAATGCTTTCAGATGAAACGGACCATGTCGTTTTAATTAATTGCATCCCGGTGGGTGTCGAAGCGTAATTCCATAATTACGATGCAAGTTAGTGCAAGCCTCTGTAATGCGCTTAACAACTGTCTAACCTCGCAGAGGAATTCCTATCCCACAAACTTGCCGCGCACAGTACATCATAAGGTAACCTCTTCAGCGTTAATCTGAAAAGCTAAATTTTTAACTGTGTTCAACATTGCCAAGCTAAGTTGATCAACAGCGGAGCGATGCATAGAGCACGTGATGTGAATAGAACGCGAATAAAATATCCACTTTTCAGATTATTTGTTAAGTCCACCAAAAGTACCGTTCCAGAACAGTTTTCCTAAAGCTACAACTGGATTAGAAAATATTCTTTAAAACACCTAAAAGCATTATGCTATGCTCTAATATGTAGGTAGACAATCGGAGGGGTTAAACCAATCTTGTAAACGGAGAATGAGGGTTGTCATGGATTAGACATAGGATTCCAGTGATCCTAGGGACCCCTAACCTTAATAATTTCATCACCCATGCCAATTAGCGCTAAGTCCCATTAAATCCAAACTAATACCTGGTGCTTAATACTAGAAAAGCCGGCGACTTACTATCACGTTCAGTTTTGCCAACAGAGATATAGAAAAGAAATCGGACTAACTTTCGACGATTAGATTACGCGTCCGTTTAGCTTCAGCTAACTTTTAGTAAATGTTTAACTAAAGCGAAATTTTATTAGCTATATCTATGCGATACACTCTTAAAGACTATTTCTATACTCGTAAAGATAAATAAACCAATCGTTTATTTTAAGCATGAAAATTAGCAATGATAAAGAGAACGAATGCAATCTTTCAAGCCAACTAACAAGGGAAGTAAACTGTCCGCCACAGATTTTCTTGAAATTTTCAGGACTGAAATTTTCAGGATTTTCAGCTGTATGAAAAGATACCCAAGCTCAAAACTTGCTGGTGAAATTCATATTTACAACCTTAAAACTAGCGTTCAAATTGATCAAAAATTTTTCTATGTAATTTAAAACCAATGATCATTCCTTAAAACACATGTAGCGTCTAAGGCTAAAATTTAATGATTTAGCGATATTTCCAGCCGTTTTCAAAGGCAATTCTTCCTTTTCTTACATTTTTTGTTCGATTTTTAGCGCCGGTTTTAAGGTAGGAAAAATGCATTTAGGCAGCAATTTTTGGGCTTGGGTATCTTTTTATGCACTTATCTTAAAGTCCTGAAAGTCTCAAGAAAATCGAGGAAAGTTAAGGTAGGCCTACTCCCCTTGTAAGTCCACGGCAACTTACAAAGAAGAGGAGGATGCAAAGTATTTTATCCCCTCAAACGCTCACAATCACATTTAAGAATCGAATCCACTTGAGAGCTATTTATGAAGTTTTGCGGAAAAAAGTGAAATTAACCAAGGAATAGACTACAAGAATGCAAACTCTAGGAAGGTCCACCCTCGTCAATGCCTCGTGCGGTGTTACGGGAAGCGGATTTCTTATGAGTGATAAATCACCCCCAACTCTCCTCAGGCTTCCCCAGGCTTCCAGCCACCACATTCTAGCGGAATATTGATAATCCTCGGTTCGAAACGAAAATTCTCCGGCTTGCCAGCGTTTGGCGGCCGACCGCCCTTAAGAACCCGACGTGAGTTTGTTTTCCTTAATATGACATGGCTGGATTTTGTACCGCTTGATCATTTCAGAGTTCAATCGACACGATTATTGTTAACAGCCATCCCTGTGTCACAACTTCCAACGCAGTTATTTTAACATCTAAAGCACAAACATATGATCTGTTCAAGTTCTTAAGCTATTTTTTTCGCTAAACTCAAGCAAAGCAGCGTTGATGTGAAAGATAAAAGAGGAACATTAAGAATCGAGGAGAAATCTTGCGATTGTTGGCTAACATGCTAGCACGCACGAGGACTCAGCTACCAGTGACTTCATATTTCTTCACGCTATGAAGAGTTTCTCTGTATAGGGTCATTCCTTGCTCCCCCCCCCCCCACAATACCCTATTTATCATCCCCACCCGGCCTCATCTGTTTTTCTTCATAGCGCGGGAAAAGGTCCTTTTTTAATCTGATTTTTTTTCTATCGGTGTCTGCAAGAACAAAGGTCAGAAAAACCAAAACTTAACACTTCAGAAACCTGCGTACACTCTTAAATTTTTAAAGTTGCATTTTAAACTTTCCGGTCCAACCCCCACGACAAGCCGAGCGGAGCGATAGCGAAGCGAGGCAGAAGCCACGTAACCTAACTTGACTTAGGGTTACCTAATTAAACGGTCGCCAAGCGGAGCGATAGCGAAGCGAGGCAAAAGTAACTAATTTTGGTAAACGGCAAGGGGCTTGGTTATGATAGGTTAAGTTAGGTTAGATGCCTCTTGCCGCAAGAATCTTGCCTCGCTCCGCTGTCACTCCGCTCGATTTGATGACGGAAGGTTGAACCAAAAGATTAAAATTGCTACCTCAAAAAGTTAAGTGTATTGAGAGTGAACTTCCCCCTTTCAGCATAGGCTATCATTTTTCTCCATTGCTACCTGGAAGTGAAGCGTGTTGCCTACCCTCGGATACACACATTACTACCCGAGTTTTTATTGAGAGAATACACCGAAAGAAACCGCGCAGTTGCCGTATATTTTATTACACGATCCCGGCCATTTTATGGGGTTTCATCGGTCAAGTCTTCGAGCCAAGGACAAGAGGGAATGACCTTGCTGGACCGACCACTTCCGAGAGTCTATCTTTAGAAACAGCCCACATATTCTTGTTTTGTTTAGAAATGGCCCCAACTCGTCCTCGCAGTAGCTATAAAAAGATGATTTCGCGGAAAGAGAATCCTACGGTTGGCAAAGGGACTGCCGTTTTAGGGACCCCGAATCGAATTCTGTAGTACTCTTTTATTTCTCATGGGTGATACGAACGAAAGGTTGAAACAAGGTGGATAACACGAAAATCCAACCTTGAAAACGATGAATAGCAAGTACTCTGTACTTTTTAGTTAAACCCAGACGCATCCTTATCGACAAAGTTTAGCGTTTCATGAGAAAATAAAGAGGTCCGTTATTTGATCGCCGCGAAAATGAGACACAAACGCAAAAGACGCACCTCGAAAAGGTCGGGAAAAATTTAAAAGTCCGTCGTGATTGAAGGGGAGGGAAGGGAGGGGGATATTAAGTGCACCTTACCTGGAAGGATAAGCTTTATCGCATTTTGTTTTTAGACAATAACCTCGTAAAGCAAGCCAATGGAGCCGCCATGATTGCTGATAAAAGTCATTCTTTTACGACGCGATAAACCAACTTTCTACTCTCTTCATTCCTGTCTTTTAAAAGCTAATAATTTCACGGAAACGTCCATCAATCATCAATGGATGGACGAATCAACTCGAAACCCTTTCTGATCCATTAACACGTTATTTCTTTTTCGACCAAGACATTGCTCCACATATATATGGCTTCTTGGCTGGCTTTCAACATACTCATTGAAAACTATCGAGTTCATCGCAATGTAGATTTTCTACATAGTAAAAACCACACATGTTTAAGGGAATACCTGTTTTGGGCGTGAAACTAAAACGATGTATTTTGGTTATTTTTCAAGATAGACCTGTGTTCAGCCACATCACTTAAAAGGTCTCGGCGAGAGCTTTCCATTGATGTGGCTGAACATAGATCTTCTATCTTGAAAAATAACCAAAATACGTACTACCCCCGTTTTAGTTTCACACCCAAAACAGGTATAGCATTCCCTGAAACGGGTGTTTTGTGTCTACTGTGTACCTCTTTTATTTTACCCCTCGACACCTGATCGAACTGAGCAACAGTGAAGCGAAGCACAGGGCGCTTAAGCTACGCCATTGTCGTGACTCTATCACGACGAAAAAACGTGTTGAAACCCATGCATATTTTTGTGACAGTTATGTGTTTGGAATGATTTACCACATCTAGAAAAAACCACAAACTGCCACACTCAACTATTCCGCCCCGAGTCATTTCAAACCCACTCCCTGTCTTATTATCCGCTGAAATCCAATCCACTGGTCACGTAACATATGAAACAGGAATAACCATGTCTTCACCGTCTGAAGGGCAATCTCAACCCGCATATGTATCGTTTCCACGAGAAATCTTTTATTAAAGCCCGCTCCTCCTTACCAGGAAAGGAAAAACGTTTCCTTCCCGGAAAATTTCAAAAGTGAAGTTTTTGACAGTGTCCCATCTTCCACCAAGAAACCGAGGGGAGGGATTCAAAAGACACGTAACCTAACCTTCGCTGTTAACGTCCTGAAGGAAGATCAAATATTGATCACAGTGGTGGAAAATTCAGCCTTTAAAAGTGAGTGTATCCTTTTTTTCCAAAACAAAAGGACGTTTCGTTTTCCGAGAATCGAAACTAAAGGAGTAGAGATGTCGGGACCACAGTCTTATTCTCAACACGAAACTAGGGTGCCAAAAAGAACGAGAATTTTGTAATATCGCGCTGATACCCGATAAAAGGTATCAGACATGTTAAAAAAAAAAGACGTACGAAGTTCTTCCATTGGCGGGCGGTATCAAGACGGCAAAGTTTCACCTGAAGAGATTCTACTTAAAGCTTGGTCTCCTAGTTTCTTCGATATTTGCTGAATTTTGCAGTAGGTGATCTGCGGAAATTCACACACTACGAGAAATACATTAATAATGATTCCCAAAGATCTAGGATGTCATACGGTACGAAAACCTTCTTATTCAAAACTGACGTTAACCCACTACCGCCCAGCGCGGCCCAGCGTTGTCGTTCGGAAACGGAAAAAAATAGTTTTGAGGATCTTTTTAGTTCAGTATTGCTAATTTTTAAAAAATATTACCCATCTGGAAACCTGAAATATATTAATTTAGGCATTTCCCAAAGCAAAAAAATTGTGTAATTTAATTGGGAAATCCTTCGAATTTCTATTAAGCTAAATTTTACTGCGATAACTTCGGGCTGTTATGGGTTAAGGTTAAGTCTAACCTTTCCCGTAACTTTTAAGTCACAGGTTGAAGCTAAGGTTTTGACTAGAAAAAGTTTTTGGAATCGCGACTTTTGTGGAGGACAGTCAGACGTGCCACGAAGCCACGGGTTAGATTTAGCTGGTCCGGAGCGGGCTACGAGCGGACCGAGCCGGGCCGAGTCGGGCCGGATGATGGAGGTGAGTCGGTGGTCCGGAAGCGACTTCCGGTTCCCGCTGAATAAGGACCACACAATCGCCAGGTGATTCCGTCTGATTTATACGGGTAATCGCTAACGTTTTTATTGCGCCACAAGAAAAACGGCAGATAAGCGGTTAAAGGTGAATATGTTGGCCAATTTGTGGACTAGTACGCTTCCTCAGTGCATTTTTCATTCCGCCGTTTTCTTACAGCCAAAATTATTTAGGTCACACGGAAGGCTATGAATTTTGTGTTTCCCGCGATTCCAGGTCCCTGTCAACAAGCTAAAGCGAAGGTAGCGTGGCGAACAATTTTAAAAAGAGAATCTTGACTTCAGATGCAACTTAAGTCAAATAACTGATCTGAAAATAAAAATCCGTCGAAATAATCGCTGAATTTCACTTATATCACACTTAGAACAAAATGCTTATAGAAATAGAAAACCATGTCTGAAATTCAGGGCTTATTGGGATTGACTTTGCTTCCAGATGAGTGATTTGTCTTTTGTAGCATCTGAATTGAAGATTCTCTTTTTACAGTGAGAGCAACGGGAATAACCCAGCCTCCAACTCAATTTAATTAAGGTTTAACCACGTCTATAAAGTAGTAGAACGATGTCGATAAGACTGATGAGTAATGTAATGGCAGGGTGGAACACACGGATGTCCACCTCTTAACCCACTACCGCCCAGAGATGCCGTTCGGAAATAGTAAAAACCATTTTAAAGGATCTTTCAGTTCAGTATTGTCAAAATTTAGAAAAAATATTACCCCTCTGGAAACCTGAAATTTAATAATTTAGGTATTCTTCAAGGCTTGATATTGCGTATTTTAATGGGAAAATCCTTCGGATTTCTCTTAAGCTAAATTTCATTCCAAATACTTTGGGCTTTTATGGGTCGAATTTATACTTCAACACAGTGGCATGCAGAGATAGAAATAGATGAACTTTACGTTTGAGGTAGCTCAGTCAGTTACGTGCCATGAACCTCCTTGGCTGGGCTTTTCGATGAAAGGTGGAGCAAGAGGTGTGAATTTCCACATTCCAAATTTACAGTCACGACAGCAGAGATGATGGGCTGAGACTACAGTATACAAGCTCGGAATGGACAGGCTTTAAACGCTACACAACTTCCGTGTATCAAGTTCCGCCACTTAGCAACCTCCAGCGAGGATTTCGGGGCGGTACGGCGATAGATGGAACGGCCCGTCGGCGATGGCGATGGCAAGTTGCGAGAATCGCCCAGGCCCTGAGGCCAACGCGCTAATAAAATATCGCACACGCGTTTGCGGCAAACGCTGCGCGACTCAGCGTCCTTATCGAATTTAAAACACGCCTAAAAGGAGTCGAGATAAAATCATAAACAACTTTCGCACTGCGAGTATGAGGCCGTTTGCACGCGGAAAAATAAATGCAAAATCAAAATGTATCGCGGCAGGCCTGGTAAACCCATAAGATCCCGACGCTGAATTCCGAGGAGGGGGGGAGGGCGAACTGTTAGGCGGGCGAAGGCGAGGCGGGGAGGTGAAATCACAAGATGCGAACACCAAACCAAATTGTCACTCGGAACAGATCTGCGATTTTGGAGCAAGTTATAACGAGCTGTACACGCAATGGTGGAATAATTTCGGAGCTCCGTATTGTAGTGTGTCTCCTCACGGAAAAATTATGCGTAGCACTAAGCTAAGTTGCCACTGTCAAAGTTGGATTATTATTATTCTTGGTCGTCGTTGCTGCGGACGCAGACCTACACTAAGCGGAACCATTTTGACGTATTCTAAATTTGAATGATCATGAGTGTGTGTCTGATGATTAGTAAAAATTCTCTGAATCTTTCAACATAGCACCAATGAATTTTTTCAGTGGTGCTGCCTTGACTGAAATTCGGTGAATTTTCACTGAATCTCAGAGACTTTCACTGATTCAAATGTAGGGAGAAATTTCAAGAAATTATCGAGAATGAAAGAACAAATATCGTAATACATTTTCCATGTACTGTACTTCTCCCAGCGTTTTGGATAACTTCCTAGCTGAATATCCGTCTTAAAAGCTAATTATCACAAATCCCTTTTTTTTTTGACTGATATTGGTTGTAATAGGCACTCAAATCACGTACAAATCACGAAATACAGTAGATTCGCAATGTTCTGGGCATTAAAACCACGTAAAAATTTTCTAAAAATAAAGATTTAAAAAGCACTAAAATCGCGTAATAATACCGCAAAATCAACCATGATATTGCACGTTATAGACACTAAAATTAAGCACGGGGCCTTGGAAAACAGCACTACGAGAGAGATGATAGACCACGTTAATATCGGGCCCTACGGGAGCAAAATTTATACGGAAATAACACCAAAACTGTTTTTATTCAGAGACTTTCGCAATTTTACGACGGCCATGAAAAGAGAGGAGGCCAGTTTTGAATATTTGAATGCGGCTGAGAAACCTGAGGCTGCGTTCCGGTCGACCTTTGCAAAGCCACTTTCGCCGCCATAAAGCTGCAACTAATCCCGTAGGTCCTCAAGACAGCGCCGCCTGCAGATTACAATAAAAGCCGACCCGAACCTCCAACGAGGTGTTCGCGCTACTTGCGGGTACCGAGCGGGTACCCAGTACTGATAAGCTCGCTTGGATACACACGTGAGCGGTCCCTTCCACCGGTACCCACTTCTTTGGGACAAACGGTACGACATTAGCGACTAGGAATGACTGAAAAAAGGGCTGTAATTGGGAAATAAAAAAGGAAAGTGGGTAACAATACCAGCCATTTACATTCCCTGATTAAGTATTCCATAAAAAAGGATTTGAGCAACCTGATGTAATATGCCTACGCGAAATTAGGAAAGAATTGAGATTTTTAGGTTTAGGCACTGTGTTGATGCAGAACCATTTAATTCCCCCAAAAATCTAATTTAGGCATTAAAACAAGGGATCTGGAACTCGGGGATACGCAAACAATGGCGATCCCGTCCGCCATTTTGTAATCGAGCCTTTAATACAGAAATATCCCCCGGATTTTGGCCGATTACGTGTATCGGACAATCACGTAAACCAATGGAAAAATACTTTTTTAGCAAGAATGCAGGACTTCGTCCAACAGAAAAATCGCAAGAATTATGTGGCCTTTATTGACGAAGGCGATGAAAGCCGTAATCAGGGCAAGTAGAAGACAAATCAACACGTGCCAACATGTAAAAGGAATTTTGGCGTTCCCGCCATCAACAAAGTTTCCAATTTCAACGCGCCGGAACAAGTAATGACTAAGCCGATTCATGCAGTTCTTGTCACTGAGATTCAATCACAGGTCTACAAAGGTGTTGAGTAGCGACAGGAGCCATATTGTTCGGCAAACAGAAACAATGGCACGGTGACTTGCTCATACCGCCTCGCACTCTCCTCGCTCTCTAGATTTTCAACCATACTCGTGGCAAGGCTATACTATTAGTACCGTTAAAAGCTAATATACTGGGCTGAAACCCTGCGGGTGTTTTCATAGGAGCGCCGAATTCCGACGGGTTGGGATGTCATGGGTGTCCGCTGGAGTTAGGCAACCCGCAGTGCCCCAGAGCCAGCAGGGCTGCCTATCCACGTCCGGGTACCCAGGTGTTCCGACATCACCTTAAGCTTCAATTCACTTGATCTTTTCCCCTTAGCCAATCTTTTTAATGCATATATTACGGGAAGATGTGACCAGAATAAATGTCTTATTCTGCACGTGGGCGTCGCTGACTCGGGCGGGATGGTCACCTGGACGACTTCCGCACAACAAAAAGAGGCTTTTCAATTTCGTCCCGTCGGGGTGACGTACAGAAAAAGCGCGCGTCAGCCCATGGGGAGCTAGAAGAGAATCGCCGAGGGCTGCCAACTTAAGAAATAAAATAAAATAAAAAACCATTAACGTATTTCAATCGTTGATCACAATATGTCACGCGTTCATCGATTAGTTTTCCAATAATATGATTGAACATGAAAACAATAAAAACAAAACACTCATTTCAGGAAGTTCTATACCTGTTTTGAGAGGTTTACTTGTTTTGAGAGGGGTGGTACGTATTTTGATTATTTTCCCAGATAGACCTATGTTCAGCCACATTATTTAAAAGATCTCGGCGAGAGGTTTCCAATGATGCGGCTGAACAAATGTATATCTTTAAAAATAAGGGAAAGGTGCATATTTTGGTTATTTTTCAAGGAAGACCTATGTTCAGCCACAAAATTTAAAAGGTCTTGACAAGAGCTTCCCATTGATGTGACTGAACATAGGCCTATCCGGAAAATTAACCATAATACGTACAACCCCCGTTTTAGTTTCACACCCAAAACAGGTATAAGCATTACCTAAAATGGTTTTTTTTCCCTGTGAACACATATCAACAATACTAACCATACCAAAAGTTGTGCCCATCTTTCCATTTCACGCCCGAAATATGAGAATAACTAAACCAGGTGTTTCGTTAACTGTGGACATGAAAGCCTCACGCAAACCAGCATGCCGAGAGAATTTCTTAGTAGTTACCGACGCCTGATTGCCGTTGTCCCTGGGGCACTCTTCACCCCCCCCAGCTGATCAGGCGACAAGTACATGCACCAGATTAGTCCCTCATCGCCCGAGCTCCAATCAAGACCATGTTAAATAATTTACAAGTCCGTTAATACAATACGTTTAGGCCAATGCCGCGCTTCTGCGGCGAGCTCGTCTCCTTAAGATGCTGCAGGGAATGAAGCCTGCTCAAAATTAAACCACCTGCGCTTTACGCTGCACTTGTTATGCAAGCAGTTCACGGAGGTGGATGTTCTAATCGGATTAAGTCGAGGGGAGCGGTTTTAAGCCTTGGAGTTGTACCACTGAAACGAACGTTTCGTGTCCTGTCCCCCTGTAGACCTCACTTCAAGAAAGCATGTCGGATGGTATCTGGTACGTAAACGGATATAACACGCGTTACCACAAACCGCGGTGCACTTTAAACGCTGAATTTTAACCGAAATTGTGGTCAGGTCGTGTTAAACGCAACGTCAATCTTCTACAGCAGCTGCGTTGTGAAATCATTATCCGGGAGTGTTCCAATTCCGAGTACCGAATGTAGGTCACTGGGTCCCACGTTGGTGGTCGCAAAAGATCGAGTCTACAATCAGCTACATTGTCGCGCTGTTGCTTAGCAACATGGTTGTCCAGTGTAGGGACCTTCCAATTGGGGGAATCTAACAGGTCCGCAGCGTACGTGCGAATAAACGCCAATTGACTTCGAGGCTCTGCGGAGTTAGCGCTCTTCTGAGATACCGTGTAAGACTTGCAATTGACCTGCTCATTTTAAAGCACACCTTATTTTTTATACTGTACGTCCGTGGCTAACTGACGTATGACCGTGGCTGAGTAATTACGTAGAACTAACGTAAGCCTTACGTAACTTAATCGAACCTTAGCTGTAACGAGCTTACTAGACGAAACGTAATCGGGAGTGCGATACTAAAGTGGAAGGGAATTGTTCCTGGAATTGCGTATGTAGCGGATACACGTAAAGTTCTTCACAAAACTTTGTTAGCAATCTGATTTCCCGCCGTGTAATTGGTACTTTTTCCACTTGTATCCCGGTGCTCCTTGAAACTTTCTCGCCAAAGTTTTATTGCAATTTAAATTATAATGTAATACACGCAACTTTTTTTCCGTCTTTTCCATCCAATTTCACTAACAGAAAACTCTTGCGAAACTTCGCCGTGCTCGAAAAACTATGCGCACGACGGAATGGACTTGGCTGACAAGGTAAGTTTGTTCTTCCTTGCAAATAGATATCAGCAGACTTTCATCTCAGGTTAAACGTATCGCTATATCTTTGGACTAGAGGTTTAAAGTAAAGATTTCGAGATGATAAAAACCAAAGCACAGTTTTATTTTGACATTCAAAAATCAGTGTGCCAACAAGCGATTTGCACTATCAGAAATTGTCCAAAATGAAATATCAGATTTAAATGAAATTTCTGATTCAGAAATCGCCCAATAAACATTCTTTCTAGCGGCGTGAAAATAACAGCATTTAACGCTGCAGTTAATTTTGAGGAAAAAAGTAAAAATCCAAATATGCTTTTTTTTTGAGGGGCAATTATTTTTGAGGTCAAAATATACTTTCCTTATTTTGACCAATTTCCTTACGTTGATAGTAAGTTTCTCAAAGCAAGAAACAAGGTGTGTTTACTTTTTCCTGCACCGGGATCTTCCTTTTAATGAGAAAGAAATTAATTTCGAAAGCGCAGAGTTAATTGTCGCGTATTTTTCTGGCTGGGTAGTCACGGCCGGCATGCCCATTTTTGCCATTATTAGTCCAGGCATGACAGACGAGCATAACATTTGGAAAAAGCAAAGCAGGGAGGCAAGTGGAGAAAGCTGTGATTGGCGCGGGAAGCAATCAACAGCAATAACGATCAGCCTAAACGACACGCGATACGTCTAATCAATACTAATTAAGGGAAACACCAGAAGAAGGCTAACACATATTACACCTTGCCAATTAAAACGAACAAGTTGGGGATTACGTTTAGTGGTTCTCCCCTGCTAGCCCCCCCCCCC
>Ga0058701_10001619_pt1 | contig 16249 bp, 9 predicted proteins | sample AgamicOrMae_FD_97039 | JGI IMG/M metagenome (GOLD analysis project Ga0058701, IMG submission 97039) | Agave microbial communities from Guanajuato, Mexico - Or.Ma.e | ecosystem: Host-associated > Plants > Phyllosphere > Phylloplane/Leaf | place: Guanajuato, Mexico | collected 2012-06-04
ATGCCGCTTACTTCTCGGCGCCCGCTCAGGGGCGCCGAGAAGTAAGCGGCATCAGGCTTGGCGACCGTTTAGTTGGGTAACCCTAGGTTAAGTTAGGTTAGATGCCTTGTGCCTCGCTTCGCTATTGCTCCGCTTGGCTTGACGACGCAGGGTAGCACCAAATTTAAACTAAAAGGTTGAAAATGCTACCTTAAAAAATTACAGTGTAGTTTAGGGAAGTGTAGAACGAGGGTAGAAAATTGAACGTTTAAATTTGAGAATGGGTGATGAGAAAGGGTTGACTTCTCTTGGGTCCCTCGCGAATCCGCGGTGCGCCAGCCGAGGCCAGGGCCCCTAACCAACCGCGCCTGCTTGCCGCTGCGCCGCTGTTTTCTTGAATATAAATCAACGTTTTAACAAAAGGGAGCGCGGCCGCTTCTATCCTTCTGTCAGATGCAGGCGGCTAGGCCCTAAGAGCCGTCCCTAAGCGAGGCCTAGGGCTCAGCCGAGGGCCTAGCCGAAGGGCCTCCCTTGAGGCCGCTCGCCAACTACCCTTAATCTTTCTCTCCCCTTGTCACTTGTTACCTATGTCTCCATCTTCCTCGGATTCAAAATGGCGTCTAAGCCGAGGCGCCCGTTGAAGGAAAGTTGCGCGCCCATTGGTCGCTTCTCTTGCCCTTCTTATTTGCACAAGCGCTCTCTACGTAATCCCGTTTTGGTTTCACACCTAAAACCAGGTATAGCATTCCCCAAAACGGGGTTTGATTTCAACGGTGATGTACCCATATCGGAGGTCTTTCGCGGGGTCGATTTTTCCGCTGATATTGTTCTGATTGCCCCAGTTCAAAAACGAACAAAAAGGGTAGCTGTCATAAGCGCCAAAAACCACAAGCGCCAACGCCGCAAGCGCCAATCCGTAACCGCCAAACGAGAAAAGTAGCAAACGCCAGAGGTCTTAACCGAAATACTGACCTTACTTAACCTAACTTATCCTAACCTAACTTAGCCTAACCTAACTTAACCTAACTTGACCTAACCTGTACGAACTTTGGCGTTTGCGACTTTTCTCGTTTGGCGGTTATGGACTGGCGCTTGCGGCGTGGGCGGTTGTGGTTTTTGGTGCTATTGAATGCCCCCCAACAAAAATTCGATTTTTTTCGAAATTTTTTGTTGTTCGTAACTTTTACAGGTACCCTGCTTATTCGTAAAACGGGACTGTTTTGTAGCGCATCTTGCACACAGCAGCAGTCCTTGGCTCTCTTTTCTCCTACAGTACCTTCGCAGCCTCCGGAACGTGTCCTTAAGTTATTCTGAGGTCAATGTGGGGCGGCGCGGTGCCCCAAGGCGCCCAGTTCGCCCATGGGCGACCCATGGGCGAGCCTATGGGCGCACGCGCTTGGCGCCGCCCCTCTCCCTACCGAAGAGCGTCCATCAGCCCGCAGCCTCCTGTCGCCTTGGCAACCGACTTTTTGACGTATCCGGCTCCATTTTGGATGTCTCTGTCACTCGGGATTTACGCCGCTGCTAGCCACAGGCATTCACTTCGTTAACTCCACTTGCTTTCAGCTTAACTTACCTGCCCCTTTCACTTTCCCTTTCCAAAAATCTTTTCTAAAACCCCTCGGGTGGAATTCGCTCATTTAGACCAAAAACTCAGCCTTTCAAACCAGCGTAAGTAATCTTTATTGAACTAGTTAGTTGTCAAAAATGGAGTGGAATTCTGTTATGTTTTTGTACCTCTGATTTAACAACTGATTTTCACTCAATTTTTAATTTGCTGAAATTTCAGAAGAAATAACTTCATGTTATATTTAAAAAAAAGTCCTTGTGTCCGCCTCAATTCGATTCCGCTGTCAGTATAAATGCATAGGTAGGAATAAAATGTCACGTTCTTTACGGGTGGAGAGTCATTATTATATACCAAAATTAACCATACACAAGCTTCGATTTGACCGAATTTCCATTCTTAAAGGTATTCCCTAACATGACAATTAGTTAATATTACTCGAAGATAGCATAAAAATGTCTGAATAAGCTGAGCCTCCTTTTTTTCTCCTTTTTTTTAAATGAGTTCCTCCACAAAAGTAGTCAAAGGGTTTTGGCGCGAACTATTCTCTGTAATAAACCAAAGTGTAGGTGAATGTATCATCTTATTTATCTCACTTTTCCATATTATTGACCCGCAAATGTTTTACAAACTTCGAAACAATATTTTAACCAAAAAACGCCCTTGAGTCTTATATGTTTCTTACAACAAATATCTTTCTGAGTTCATCTTACGTCACTTGGGAGACCGTAACACATTAGAAGTACTAGCACAAATTGGAAAAAAAAATCACCGTAACCATGAATTATTATGAACTAGACTGTACTAGCAGTCTCAAAAGTACGTATCGCTCCAATTTTTTAAAACCTCCGTGACTTTGGACCGCCAGAAAAGCACGGAATAAAATCGCTACATCTTAAAGGGATCTATATATCAATATGATTTTGGTTGTTTTCTCGATCTCTTTCCGGCCCAAAATTACAGACGTTTGAAAAAGTTTTGTCAATCAATACTTTTGAGACTGCTAGTACTGCCTATACCCATTTCACTTCCAAACCGACATCTGAAATCCGCGCCTCGCGCTATAAATTGGAAGAGAAGTAGTAGATTAATAGTGTAATTGGCGTCTTCGGGCAAAGAGAAACAATTTTTCTCGGAGACTTCAGGTCCGAAACAAGGAAATAAATATAAGGCAGTGCGTTGTATATAACAAGTGAAGCGACGGGAGATGTCCGTTCTGTTCCGGAGGCAACTCCAAGTCGCCGTGCCCTGCGCCTTCTACTAAGCCAGTAATCATTTTCGCGCCGTCTGGCACAAGTAACACGAGAAAATGGGGCTTCCCAAGAGAGAGAAAAAAAGAAGAAGAAAAAAGTGGAGTAATATATGAGCTAAGAATTCGAGACTTGCCCAAAGAGTCCCTTTCTCGTGTGTTTCTCTCTGCGTTTCTTTTCGAACTTAAGTTGCTGATTTGAACCGATACTCCATGATAAATGTACTTCATGTGAAAGTACAAAGGTGGGGTCGTCTGCTTGACGAAGAGAAATGATGCTCTATACTGCCGAAGAAATAATCGATTTTCGAGTTATCTCGATGGCTTTCTCGGAGCTTCCAACGAGCCGCATAATACTGATGCATTTACTGGTGAAAAGTGTAGTTTACAACTTTTATGTTGCACCTAAAGAGCCCCAGACCCTTAAACTGACCTACCTTAACCTAGTTTACCTAAGTTGGGCTATTGTGATTACGGTATTGTTAATCGACTTTATACAAAAATTTAACCTCCACGGAAAGAATCGTTTTGTTACGGCAACAAAATTAGGGACAAGAAATGAATTTTTTGTTGCTTCGACCAAAAATTTTGCTGCAGCAACCAAACGTATTGTTGTTAGAACTAAACATTTTGTTCTTGTAACAAAATATTTTTGTTATCCCTATTATAACAAAATGACTGTTGGTATAACAAAACCTTTTTTCCGTGTCCTTTCTGAAAGCTTCACGTGGAAAACTGTACTTAGGTAAACCAAAAGATCGTTGAAAACAAGACTAATTTTTCATGTTAACTGCGAGCTGTAGATCTATAGTTCATAGACTGACGATAACATTTTTTTTAATTTACTGAAGGAAAGTAATTTTTGCTGAACGTTATCTCCTATTTTAGCAGTTCAAGTACAGAAAAACTGCCGTTATTCGTCAAAGAGCAAGGTGTTTTTCATGAATGGAACCACGGACGATTGCAATTAGACCTCTCATGAATAAAAATAGTCACAAGTGAGAAAAGCACATCCGCACTTCGCAAATTCACGAATAATTTAACACGACTTTTAAGGGTCGAATCACTTTTAACCTAAGGTCGCATCACTCTCACTCAAACTCCCATAAAACAAAGGAAAGGAGCAGAGGAGAAAATGGCGTGCGAACACGAAAAGTAAATCCATCCCCCCCCTCCACCTAGCCTCCTGGGGGGGGGTTGTTTTAGGGGAAGCGGAGGCCCAAGTGCTCCAAAGTACCATAAACTCTGCAGAAGAATCATTAAAAAACTGCCAAGTTGCGAAGGCGCTTGGTGCTTGGCCCTTTCTAATGGGCAGGGCTGCCAACCCTGGCAGGGCTGCCGGCCGGCGTTGGCGCTCGCGGCTGCAGCCGGAGGGGGGGAGGGGGGGCAAGAGGAGGGTCGTCTTGGTCTTGCTAATGAGAGTTGTATGCTATGGTAATGCGGCGCTGGCGGGATTGTCATCACAACACATTATTTTCTTGTTTTGTCTTTCGCTTTGCTGCTTGCGAGGGGAAAGCCAATCTCAACTTTGACAGTGTTAAAAAGATTAAAGAAAACACGTTGTTTGCTTTCAGGAAAAGAAATCATTTTTTTGTTTTTTTTTAGAACGAAAGCTTTAAGTTAAAGTACGAAAGGGTTAAACTTGGTGAGATGATTAAAAAAAAAATAAAAAAATAATAATTTTAAAAAAACGTTTATGCTTCCGAAAAAATGATCAATTTTGGAAATTTTAGTACAATATGCTTTAAGTTAGGAAACGTAATTTCAGGGCTTCATATACGCTCACCGTTTAAATATTTTCTGCTGAAAAAAATGGCTTAAAATTTCGTGTATGAGTTGGTTTTAGAAAGTTTTCTTTGTGTTTAAGCGATTTAGCAGACGTTTTAGGTCAAGAAGTAAAGTCTTACTTTTATAACGTTTGTTTTTGTAGAAAAAAGGATTTTTCGTCAAAGCGAAAAATGTGAGCACCTCATTAAAACTTGCCACGTAGGGAGTCTTACATCCTGTTCTACTCGCTATAGGAGGTCGCGGTACACTGTAAAAAGATAATGTTAAATTCAGATGCAACAAAAGCCAAATTTTCATGCGTCTGAAAAAATTTCATTCCGAATATTGACTGAGTTTCAGTTATATTTTTCTTGACATTGGCACTTTATATCGATGGCTTCAAATGAAACTGTACTAGTTGAAAGTGCTTGTTCAAGAATGTGCTTATTCCTATGGATATAAATTGTCAGTAGAACAGTTTTGAAACAGCATTTTCAACCAGCACAGCTTCATTTGAAGCCATCGCGAGATTTGAAATGATGCCTGAAATTCAGTGAATGATTGGACTGAACTTCTTTTCAGATCAGTGATCTGATTTTTTGCATCTGAATTTCAGATTCTCTTTTTACAGTGTAAGTGATCTGTGATCGATAAAAATCGAAGTTAGATTCACGTTAACTAACAAACAGCAAACTTAGATGGAACCATTTAAACAATGTAACTGATTAGTGAGCCATATAAAGTGAAATACGAGCTCTGTGAGGGAGGGGGACTCTTTTATGAACCGCAGCCCAGCGCGGAACTGCTTGCCCTTTGTATCGGTTCACACCGGAAGAGGGAAAGAGACAGAGGGCGAGAGGACGAGGGGGAGGGAGAAAGGTGGCGAGAAGTGAGTGATACTGGGAAAAAGGGATTTTATAGTTATGACGTATTCCAATAGCCTACAAGACGGTTACGCCTTACCGGGGCTAAGTTATGGCCCACAAAATGTGCGTCGTTTTCCTTTGTTTTGTTAAGTTTCGCCTGGTAAAATTAATACCTGTTCTGCATTGTCCTGGGCTTTTGTTTTGGTATATAATAAGGAGTGAACTGTACGTATTATGTTTTTCAGCACCAATTCTGTCGACGAAAATACCGTCGATTTGGAGGAAGCGCCCCAAGTCAGCTTTCGACTGATAAACATTAGTCAATCCGAAATACCTTGAAAATACACGTAAAAAATGGTTGACAGCGTTAGCTAATACAGCAAATATTACTATTTATAGCTATTTTCGCCAACTTTTTGTACCTAATATTAGCTGTAGCTACTAAATGTTAGCAAAGTCTATACGAAATGCAGAAACTTGTCTGATTAGCAGCCGTTGCTAATGTTTTAGAAAATTCAGCTAACTTTAGCAATGACCGCTAAAAATTTAGCAATAACTGCTAAAAGGAGTAGTTCCTGTTATATCCAGTAACGCGATAGCTGCATGCTAACCCTTTTCTGCGTGCACGCATCCTCGTTTCAACTATTTATCAGCAGTGGCTGCTAAAAAGATTGCAACGGCTGCTAAAATTAATAGCATCTGATATAACAATTAACACTGCTGCCACTGCTATTTTTTTCCCCGTGTACATTTTTGCGTTGCTCCGCTCGATATAAAAAGTAGATCCGGACCACGAGAAGAAGCCTATATCAAACTATATAAAAATCTTATCAAAGATCAAAAATCCTATATCAAAAAGCTTGATTTCATTAAAAATAAAAGAATATATTTAAATAAAAAAGCTGAAGACTTTGAGTCGTTTTGCTGTGTGAAGTAAGTAGTAGTCTACGGAGATACGGAGGGCAGGGCGTACAGTCGATGGAATCGCTGCTAATAGATATTAATCGTAGGTCAGGTACAAACGGGTGGCGGGGGTGGGGGGGCGTGCGTGAGTTGCCAGCCTTAGTTGCCCACTTGGCCGCCGCAGATTATTCATTAGATAAACACAATCAAGGAAGATGATCGACGAGGGGAGTCGCACGGGAGGGGAGAAACACGGAAGGGGAGGGAAGGGGAGGGGGGTTTAACACCTGGTAAGAGAACCCCAAGGGAAGAGCTCCTGAGGGAAGGATTCAAAATAATGATAAATTATGGTTAATAAGGCGTCGGTTTTTTTACGAGCTCTCCTAATTGCTGTGCTTTTACGTCTGATTAACTGAGTTACCGGCTCACTATTTTTGATTTTGTTTCAAACCATGACCTAGTTATGCCCTGTAAAAGCTTGATTTTAAAAAAATATATCCAGCAGTAAATTTTGGTATTCTTATAATCGGTAACTGTATTTTAATAATTCGTAACAGTATTTCGGATGTGTTAGGATTCTTGCTTCATTGAGTGTTATCACGAACCTAGTAAATAAGTCTAATAAAGTGCAATAGATGACTTGAATATATGCGAGATATGATTTTGTACCCGAAAGATTTTAGTCGCAAAGTTAATAATATTGCTGACTTAGGGTCGGGATTTGGAATGAACCGAGTTTATTTTCTCAGAGGAAGCATCAAAACCTCCAAAGTTTTCATATTGCATCAAAATATAGGCGAAATACAACTTGCTCCCTACTGTGTCAGGATTGAGTTTTTTTTGAATGTTTACTCGTTTATGTTTGTGCTAATAGCCCGCAGTGTATTCTTTGGTTACTCACTTGCGGTATGTTGGCAACATTTTACAGACAGGGTTTTCCTCCTATTCTTAGTACGAATCTTACGAATCTTCACTTGAAACCATCTTGGAATCTTTGTTAGAAGCATTAAACGACATTTTGCCTTCTATGTGACGAGTAAAGTCGGACTCGTGTATACTCTGAAGAGTAGCGACAGGGGCCGTCAATAATCCACCTAGATAACTTGCGAGAAGGGAGGTCAATCGTCAATAATTTTCAATGAGAAAAGGGGGGAAGGGTAATTGAAAAAAGCACGTTGACAGTTTAAAACAGCTTTTAAGTCTTCATAAGACTTTATGCTTTTGCACGAAAAACTGATGGGGTTTGTAATGCATGGCGCGAACGTCTTTTCGCACTTCTGGGCCATTCGTGTCGATAAACGAGTTGAAAAAATAAAAATAGTTGCATAATAACGTGGGACGAAGTCGTCCTGGCATTGTAAATAATTTGTAGAACAAGTCTAGCTTTGTTGCAGTTAGGGGGCAACGATTTATGGTTGGTTTTATAAATCGCGTGGTGGTGGGTCATTCGACGTGAAGCGCTTCTCGGCTTGCGAGCCGATGCGAGCTGACGCACGTGACTAAGTCACGTGATGTGTGTCATCTGTTGGGGCAAAGGACCCTCGACCTTGCCTCAACATAACCCATGAACCCGCGAAGTGTTTGAAACACAAAGAATGCCGACCCCTTTTTAGTCCGAAGAGCTGATGGCTCACCGCGCTAAAGGAACTTGGTATTTTATTTGTACCCTCGCTGTAAAAAGAGAATCTTAATTTCAAATGCAACGAGAGTCAAATTACTGGTCTGAAAAAATTTCAGTCTGAATTTGTTACATCATACTTAAAATAAGAAGTTAATAGACATCAAAAACGTTAGTTGAAATTCAGGGCATAATTGGACTGAATTTATTTTCAGATCAGTGATTTGACTTTTGTTCCAACTGTATTTGAGATTCTCTTTTTACAGTGCTCTGTTTTCTTCCCGTTTGATCGTACAGATTGGGAGTTAAGGATACCGGCGCAGGTTAGGTTTATTTTTCCGGTTAGATTTACAAGGTTGTTAGGTTTTGTGCTTCCCTATAGCTTTGATCTACAATCTCAAAGCTTAATTACTGTCACTTCTCGTCAGCGCAGGGACTGCTGCAGAGAAATCATCATTATAAAAGAGCTGTTGACCGATACTTTTTCATTGATGCAGTTTTTGGTAGGTTTATCTTTACAAATAACGCTCTTTCCCTGTTTTACCTTCATACCTGATTGCACTATAGTCAGGTATACCTGTTATACGCAGTTTCAGGTATACCTGAAACAGGGGTTAGTTTATTTTTGCGTTAATGCTGCCGAAAAGCGAACTGTAGGCGTAATTCAAACACGTTCCACCCCCTGAGAACTCTGTTTACCGACGAGGCGAATTCACGTTCGAATGGGACGTCACCATAAACAATGATGATCGGATTCACAAAGGCAATGCGGCACGGCGGCGCGGCACGCGTTTATCGGTTCCGCCCCACCGGAGCGGGCCGCCGACCAAGGTGCGCTCTGAACCGCGACGACCTCTCCGGATGCCGCGGGATGGGCCGTGTGTCATGCCTTGTCACGGTCACGGTGGCCGTGACGCGCGGCGGCGGCGACCGTCTTGGAAACTGTGACCACTGCGAATTGAGCGGGTGGAGATCCGCACCCCAGCAGCCACAAGGGCGCTGAGATTCTTCTCATTAGTGTCCTTTCGGATACCCTTCCTATATTTCTTTCTTGCTTTCTCTCTTTCCTATTTTTTCTTTCTTTCCTTTTTTTCTTTCTTTCTCTTTTTACTTTTGTGGTAAAGAGATTTTTATGTTCAGACCTGTGCTCAAGTGAACGAGGTTCAAGGTTATTGGCCTCCGAATCAAAGGTACTTCTACACTTTTGAAGAAGTTTCTATAACTTTGACAAGATCGCGTCCAAATCAGTAGGCTAGATTCACAAAAAAGTACTTTCGAAAACATTAGAAGCGGAACACTATTCAAGTTTGGTCTTCTTCACGGTCTAAGTTTTCACTAGGTGAAATGTAGCCCCTAATTTTTTATTTGATCCACATCAACATTACAGAAACAACTTTGAAATTTACGCAATTTGTAGGTACGGTACCTCCTTCGCTCGAAAATCGATATTTTGAGCAAGTGTTAATCTGACAAATTCAATCAGTGTTCCATTTATTTTTCAAGCCATTAGTACACTTGTTAGGTATCCCTATATGTATTTGGTTTGATTGGAGTGAACTAATTGTAAGTAATGATACGAAGGTTTAATTATAACTTCGTATCATAATGTGAATAGTTTTGAGTATCCCGTTACATAGCCATATCAATGGAAAGCTATATCTTCCAGTTTTCCTTTGAATGCGGCTTTTGTATATCACCTTACAAAGTATCTAGAATAGGGTGTATCCCTGTTATAACTTTTTGTCCAAATCAATCATCGTAGAACTACCAACGTAGCTTGATTTTTTTTCTTTACGGCCATTGCAGTCTTTATAGTTCGAAAATACAAGTCTAGAATGAGGTCAACAGTAAACCATTGTCCGTTCAGTCTCATCATTTGATTATACGTATTCGATCGTTGCTTTTTGAAAAAAAAATCGACTCGTTACTCTTAAGAAGTTCCCAAAACGAATTTTATTACTTGTAAACAAATCATATCATTCAATGAAGTGGCGCGGCGATTGGATTTGAAGAGGGGAATCAAATCCGTAACCAAATTTAGCATGAGCCGTCCCAAAACTGTTCCCACCGGGGGTGGGCCCACTTGACGCTATTATAGCCCATGGGACCATCCCCATGGGAGAGCCCATTAGTTTCGCACCCCATCAGTTGAGGTGATACTGCGGACCGGCTACTGTCACAATCTTGAGAAAAAAAGAGAGCGTATTATCAGGTAGCCGAGCGGAACGGTGGAGGGAGAAGGACAGATACAGGGGCACACGACAATAGCCGCTTGGAAATGGGCGCCTGGCGGAGGGAGGGGGATAGAGCATGCGCCTTAATTGGCTGCTGCATTCTGCTCAATTAACCGGCGCCACAGAACTTAGCACGATAATGGCTCCTTTGCTCCAAGGATTCGGATGATCTTGGAAAGTAGATTTTAGCTCGGTGATGAAACGTCTTTTTTCTGGCGTATCATTATAATTAAAACGATTTATTAGGATTTTTAAGATGGAATCTATTTTTTTGCCCTAATGAAACTGCTTGCTAAGTAAGAATAGCATATAAAATAGCCGTTTCGAAACTGATTTCAAAAGTCCGTCATACAAAAATGTGGGAGAGTTTTCCGATATTTCGCGATATGGTCCGTTTCATGTTTGGATTCCTTTTGTATTGTTGGGCCTAGTGAATAGAAAGGTGTACCTTGCCCAGGAGCTGCGTCCATGGGGATGTGGGCGCTATGAGTCCACACGAGTCCAATATTGTTGAATAGTGATAAGCGGTCTTGTATTGATATTGTTAGTGTCGTGCGAATATAGGATTCCCTGCACCGAGGCTCGCTCGGGCACGACCAGACAACTCTATTATCTATTGTTGGTGGCCCATTATTTATGGGGCCTCTCTTATGGGGAGGGGAAGGAAGGGAGAACATTCCATTTTTTGTGCGACTCCCTCCCTTGTCGCGGCCGGGTCTGACCGGGCCGGACCGGGCTGGGGCACGATCAGTTATTTACGATTGCTGTTCATCTAACGTAATTGTTAGACATGTTTTGGCGTGGGAAATAAAAAGGGAAATGGCGGACGGTCGGAAGTGGAGCTTACGCTGGAATCCGCTTGTTGCTTTTTTCTTCTCACGAGATAAACTTGGCCATTTTTCTGTCCTAGCAACAAATTGGTCTTGTCTAGCGGAATGCTTCATCGGCTCACAAATGCTTTTCTCCTTCGTTTTGATTGTTTGGGAGAGGCGGAACGTAAGCCGTAACTCACCAAACCTAACCTTCAACATAACACAGTAAAAACAAAACCCCGTTGTAGAGAATGCTATACCTGTTTTGAGTGTGAATCCAAAACGGGGGTGGTACGTATTATGGTAATTTTTCAAAATAGACATGTGTTCAGCCATATCATTCAAAAGGTCCCGGCGAGAGCTTTTCAATGATATGGCTGAACATAGGTCTATCTTGAAAAATAAGGGAGTAATGCGTATTTTGGCTATTTTTAAAGATAAGGCTATGTTCAGCCATATGATTCAAAAGGTCTCGGCGAGAGCTTTTCAATGATATGGCTGAACATAGGTCTATCTTGAAAAACAAGGGAGTAATGCGTATTTTGGTTATTTTTTAAGATAGGTCTATGTTCAGCCATATCATTCACAAGGTCTCGGCGAGAGCTTTCCATTGATGTGGCTCACCATAGGTCTATATTGAAAAATTACCAAAATACATACTCTCGTTTTAGTTTCACACCCAAAACAGCTATAGCATTCTCTAAAAAGGGTATTTTGTTACTGTTGGTTTGTAAATGTATTTTGTTGTTGTCCTGGAGTTCCTAAACCCGCGTTGAACGTCGGATTACCCTGTAGAAAATGTTGGCAAAAGCGCTCACCATGCGCTGAGGCGCTGCTCCGCTTCTCGTGGAGGCCTGCGGACAATGTCGTGGGCTGCGCGCCGGCCGAGATGGCGGCGGAGGGCGCCACAGAGCCCGCCGACGGCGTCGTCGGCGAGGGCGGCACTGGGACCGCGGCGGGGGGCAGGGGCACGGTGGGCGGGGGCGCCGATAGGTGGTCCGAGAAGGCGGAGGTAGCCGACAGGTAGCCGCCGCGGTCCTGAAGGGCCGCCTTGGCCTTCTCCACGGACTGCTTGAGCTGCTCGAACGTGGACGTGTTGCAGGCCAGCCGGTACCAGTCGCAGTCCTCGCTCTTGATGGTGGCCGACGGGCACGTGCTCACGCCCATGCCCACGCCCATGCCGCGCTTCAGCTCCAGGGCGGACTGGTACGAGCACGAGCTCTCGTACATCGTGGCACCTCGAACTCCTGCGAATACACACACATTCTCAGTCGCCACTGAACGATCGAGTAGCTGTCATAAGCGCAAAAACCACAAGCGCCAACGCCGCAAGAGCTAATCCGTAACCGCCAAACGAGAAAAGTCGCAAACGCCAAAGGTCTTAACCGCAATACTAACCTTACTTAACCTAACCAAGCTTAACCTAACTTAACCTAACTTAGCCTAACTAACTTGACCTAACCTAACCTATACGAACTTTGGTGTTTGCGACTTTTCTCGTTTGGCGGTTACGGACTGGCGCTTGTGGCGTTTGCGCTTGTGGTTTTTGGCGCTATCGAGTGCCCCCCGTCCCGCAAATATCTGTTTTGGGGGTGAAGGCAATGGGCGAACAGCCACTTCTATTCGCACGCCTATGTTAATACATATGGGAGACTTGAACGCACGGAAAACAACCTAATGCATTTTAAATGGGAGATGACTTGAAAGCACGGAAACCAACCTAATACTTTTTAAATGGGGCAGCGTGTGAATAGTCACTTCTTATTTGTAAATATACACCGATCAGTAACCGTATCAATGGAAAGCTCTCGGCGAGACCGTTTCATAGATAAGGTTACCAAAGTGATTATTCACACGCTGCCCCATTTAAAATGTATTAGATTGGTTTCCATGCGTTCAAAACTCCGTTTTATTTACATATGCGTGCGAATAGAGCTGACCTAAGGCTATTATTACAACTTAGTGGTCGCTAAGACGAAACATAGGCTAGTTCCGAGCGGAGTATCATCGGAGTGAAGCACAAGGTACTGTACCTAACCTAAGTAAACCACCAACGCAGTTGTGTATCCAATTCTCATGAAGCTATAAAAAAGAATGTATAATAGAGGTGAAGATTATAACCTCAAAAACAATGTTTATACTGGCGAAATTCATTTCTGCATGTTTCTATCGTGTACGGTTATACTTCAGATGCGCTGTTTCAAAGAGAAAATAATTTAAACGCGATAAGAATTCTTTGCCTGAGACCCAACGATCTCGCTCTGCGAACAAGTCAAGATTTCCGGCATACATTCGCCCCTGACAAACACGGGATAGGCAACCGCGACGTGCCCGTGCATTGCGGGTTGCCTAGCTGTCACTGGCCATGACGTGGATGCTGTGTCCAGCAGCAATTTGCGTCCAAATCCAGCCTCTTTCGCCACAGGATAAAGGAAGATCAGCCAGATTTTTTTTTATGTTCCTACTACATAGCTATAAAATTGGTAGCAATAAGATCTCCTCGACTCTTATTTTGAAAAAGAAAAGAAAGAAAAAGAAATAGTTTTGAAATGGGCCGGTGTTTGAGATCACTCTTGATCGTTGATGTTTATTCATCCTAAGCATTTATTAGAGGATTAGACATAGTATATCTTGTTAAAGTAGGGGATTTGATGAAGAAAGGGCGTTTATCATTGGCCGTGACGAGGGGGAAACGCTCCGGGATTGGCTGATAAGAGACCAATAAAAGGGAGTCGGCCGAGTGATAAGTAGCCCTTGTGTTTGTGTAAAAAGACTCACTTTTTGCTCAAAAAATGTTTATATTTCCTCGAATGAATTTATTTGGACCGCAAAATCTGCTGTTTCCTCCGTTCCTTTTATTTGCTGGAGGAAGGAAGTGTAAAACAGATTGAAATCAAGCTGAAAAGAACGCTTTGGTCGGAGCATTTCTTTCGCTGCCATTCGCGATAGTTTACTGCTTAGAGATTTGATGATACAATGTTATACGATTTTATATAAAACTAACGATTTATGCCCCAGCAAGTGCTCAAAACTTTTTGTTTTCTTTAACCCGCTTTTATTTTGGCTTGAAATTTTGTGAAATCCTATTCTCGATAAACAGTGATGTAGACAAAGTTGAAGTTGAATTCTAATTTTCGGGGTGGCTATTCACACGCTGCCCCACTTAAAATGTTTGAGGTTGGTTTCCCTGTGTTCAAGTCACCTCCCATTTAAAATGCATTAGGTTGGTTTTCGTGCGTTTAAGTCTCCCTATCTTTGCAGTGGCGTGTTAATAGCCACGACCTTTGATTTAAACAGTACAAATCAACTGGATTAGCGTCTTAAAGTTCGCAAAGTGTCAATAACCGCGAGTTTACATGAATATGGTAGAAAAACTTACAAAGATCTTTGTACGCTGATGCGAAGACGACACGAAATCCTATAAAGTTGTCGTAAGTAAAGATTTTAACAGGAGATCTCTGCTCAAGAATGACACGCAAAATGGTCAATCGTTTTACACTAAAAAGCTTTTCGGAGCGGTTTTCTTTAAAAATAGTATTATGTATTGCACTTTTCAAATTGTTTTCCCATATTTTTAGCTCATAGCTTTTTTTTTATTATATTTTTTTGAAAACTATGTTTTTAAATCGTAGAAGTGTTTTTTTCTTGCAAGGCATTTATGGCTGTATTGATGTAGGTAGCAGTATGAAGAAACATTAGAGCTCCTGTTGACAATGCAATAGGTAAAACACCTTGAAAAACAGCGGATAAAGGGCCTTTTTTATGCTTATCCTTCGGCCCATTTCCCTTGTATATATTGCGACCTTCTGAGAGGCAGGGGCGGCCAAGCCAGGCTATTTATCGTGGTCAGTTGTGCGGCTGGGCGGCTGGCCTACCCTCCAGGAGCGGCCAGGGCTCATTTTCTGCGTTTTGCGCGGTAGGCACAGCACAGTATCCCTACTCCCTCTGTGAGGGGGGAGGGGGACTTCCGGCCTTCCAGCCATCTTTCACTCTGTCCGATGTTGTGACTCCCCCCCGTGCTGCCCACATTCGATATCTCGATACGGAATTTGGGCGCGGTTATTGCCTATATAGCGAGACATTTTATCGTTTTTCGACCATAACCAACCAGCGCTTACTGAGCCCGGAATATGAGTCAATATATATTTGAATCATTTTTTAAAATACTCCTTGATTTTCGTGAAATAGTGCTTTTCTGTTGTTTTTTTTGTTTTTTGGCTTTTTTGTTTTTTTGTTTTTTGTTTTTTTTCTACGCAGTCTTGTTTTATTTGAGACGTGGACTGAGAGTGAATTTTCTCTAATATTCAGGAATCTTATCAGTGATTCAAAAATACCCAGCTTATTGTTTTCCTCAATACTTTCTCAAACATATCTTGAGCACAACATGGTTAATAAATTATTGGTCATTTAGGTTAAAAATACCGTATTTCTATTGTGGGTGTTAGGATCTGCCGATTTTGACGTAATCAGAATGGCTCTTATTTTTTGACGCTTCGCTCTTTACTTAGTTTGGGAAGCTAACTGTGCATCCCATTAACTTCAAGTAGTCGTGTCTACAGTCGAAGGCGTAAATGGCTGATAAAGTGATATTTTTGCTCTTTGGAATTTAGGTTGGCAGCACAATTGAAATCGACTGAAACGCGGGAGCGCCTCCCTATCTAAACACATAAGTATTACCAATACAAATTGGTAAAAAATAAAATCACTTTGTCAGCGCCATTTATGTCCTCAACTGTACCTAGGAAGTAGTATCCCTTTTATTGGGTACTGTCCATATAAAAATCTCCTCTTCACATGCATGTGATGGGGAGGGACGACTTTTCAAACCGGTATATCGATTGAGACAAGCTCGAGTCAAGCTTCTTGTTTCGGTCTGAAAGCCTTGAAGTTACGAATCTGCTTCAAGTCCAGAAAATCGGGAACCAGAAACTAAAAAGCTTAAATCAAGTTAAATACCTTCAGCACACTTTAAGTAGTGTCAGTGAAAATCGTACATTATAAAACAAAACACCCGTTTTGGAGAGTGCTTCGCCTGTTTAGGGTATGAAACTAAAACGGGGGTAGTGCGTATCTCGGTTATTTTTCAACATAGACCTATGTTCAGCCACATCAATGGAAAGCTCTCGCCGTCACCTTTTGAATGATATGGCTGAAAATAGGCTTATCATAAAAAATTGCCAAAATATGAATTACTCCCTTATTTTTCAAGATAGACCTATGTTCAGCCACATTAATGAAAAGTTCTGGCCGAGAC
>Ga0058701_10001620_pt1 | contig 16230 bp, 10 predicted proteins | sample AgamicOrMae_FD_97039 | JGI IMG/M metagenome (GOLD analysis project Ga0058701, IMG submission 97039) | Agave microbial communities from Guanajuato, Mexico - Or.Ma.e | ecosystem: Host-associated > Plants > Phyllosphere > Phylloplane/Leaf | place: Guanajuato, Mexico | collected 2012-06-04
CTTGGAGTTTTTGTTTTATGTTAAACTGAAACAAAAAAACAAAGGAGAGTTTGCGTTTCATTTCAAGAGCACGAATTGCAACAAACTCGTAGGTGGTAAGAAATACATCAACCGTGTTAGTCGCACTGAAATTCCACTTTTACTTTCCTTTCAGAATGAAAAGCATTTTATTTGAAAATAAAAAGCTTGTCACAGGGTCTATTTACACAGGGGGTGAAAGTGACCACATATGCATTATGTTATTGTTAATGATTCTATGCACAAGACGTCAAGGCAGACGTCAGCGTTACAGAATGAAATAGGAGCACTTTCTTTAAAGCACTTTAATACAAGCATTTACATAAATGAGAGTACATCAATTTGTTTAAAGACTTCTTCAATAAAAGCTGCCCGGGTACAGTCCGCGCCAGTCCAGGCTCACTACCTAATAGTTAAAATATGACAGCATATCAAAACTTAACACGGTTTCTCCGTTTGGAGGTACCAGACCACCAAAATCGCGTCTCTTTCACTTATCCGCACGACAAAAGAATTAAAATGGACTCTTGGCGTCACAATAAATAACAGGGCGGTTATAGCCCAAAGCAGCCAGATAGCTTTTCGTGCCAAGGTAAACAGCTGCTTTGGGCTACGTATCATGTTACACGTTACATTTATGTTAGGAAAGTAAGGTAAATGAACTCTACAAGGCACGGGTTAACCCTCATGCCTTACCACTGCGACCTCACCGATTCTTTTCCTACAATTTCATATACCGTATATGCACCAATGTAACACAAAGAGGAAGGAGGAGGAACAGGAAACGAAAACAAGCCGCGACCCGCTTGTTGCTTCAAAACCCCTTCCGCTCTCCCTCGCGCGCCACTCCTCAGTCCTGATCCCTAACGACCAGGACTGCCGCGGCCGCTCGAGAGGGACAGCAGCGCCATCGCCTTGCCTCGGCTAGGCTTGGCTCGGCTCGGTTTGACTAGGAGAGCCCGGTCTGACTTTAGTAGCACACGATTTTTTTTTTTAAATAAAAAAACAATATTAGGTAAAAAAAAACAAAACAAGAACGTTAAATATTTTCCTTGGTTCCTCATCCTTGATTGCATTATCCGCTGGCACCGCCGCTGACGGCGCAGTGGCACAGACCGCGCCGCCCGTTTTCACACACACACACTTGGTCTCGCACACACACAACCACACGACAGTCTTCGAGTTGCACACGAGGAGCGGTTCAGCGGTGCACCCCAATCTCGACACGGCGAGGCACCTGCTTAAGAAAGCAGATCTGCAACAAATCAAAACGATACTTTACCATTGCACTCGACTTCAAAAGCTCCGCTCCGCAGCTAGCTAGATCGGTGTTTGTAATCCCACCGATAATCGCATTCACGGCCGTTTCCCCCAAAAGTTAGAGGGCTCCAACTGCCGTAACTTTTTCAAGGCTTCTCTAAGCCGCTGTTCCTATACATTTCCAGAGTATATTCAAACTGAATAACAAACTAAGGTCAAATCCCCAAATATTGAATCCTCTCTGGATTTCCAATTAAAAAATTCTTCTAACTTTGACAAAATCCCTCTGCACGTTTTCAAAAAGATAAACGAAAGAGGAGAATCACAGTCTGACAGGATTTTACAAACAAAATATCTAAAAATCTTAAAAAATCCCTATTGTCACATTTTAAAATTTTAAATCTTTGAAGATTTACTAAGGATTAAATTTAAATCCTCATTGATTTCAATACTCATATTTAATAAATTTAAATCCTTAAATTTAATAAATTTGAATCCTTAAATTAAATAAATTTAAATCCTTAAATTTAATAAATTGAAATCCTTAAATTAACAAATTTAAATCCTCAAGTTAAATAAATTTACATTTAATACATTTGAATCCTCAATTTTCCTCAAAGTCTAAATCCTTAAATTTCAGGAAAAGCTTGGGTTGGTTGTAATAAGAGTCGACAGGATACTTACCGGTGACAACATTGGAGTCCTGCTTCTTATTAAGTCCCGAATCTTCGAAACCTATAAAAGCTGGTGGACCATTACTAAGATTAGAATTTATGCAATCCTCATTCGATAGTGAACCCAGAAGGTCATGTTCGTTCAAGTCTAGCAGTACATTTGTGGCGTTGTTTTGCTGCCTGCAAAAAACACAACAAAAAAATTACAAACACAATTAGAGATGCTGCAAACATTTTGAGCTTTGAGACAAGAATAGTCGACACTCTCTGCGAGCTGACTCTGACTTAAACCTTCCGCTGTTGAGGAGGATATGCTCTGAGAGGTTAGAATTTTATCTGAGTGCAGTACTTACACTGATACATTGTCAACACCATTGCTATGACCATTGCTCGGTTGACTAGAGGTTGCGGCCGAAGTGGGGCTACCCTCTGACGGCTCGCGATCTACATCACCATTTTCCTGCAACAAACGACCCACCTTAGTTTTCGTTTCATGCCACAACGTGGATGGCTTTGGACGAACGTATAGCCTTTCTTGGAGGAGAGACGAGGCACAAGAGGTGTCGAATTCGGAATGCGGTGTGGTGTGCGGTGTGCCTACCTTGGTGGGCGTCCCACTGGGGGTGCCGCCTTTCGTCCGCGTGCGCAGCATGATGGCCTCGACCCGCCGGCGGCGCGCCTGCCGCTCCTCCTCCTCCTTCTTCAGCCGCAAGTCGGTTTCCCGCCGCTGCCTGTCAAAACAGACGCCAATTTCAACACCATGCGCCATCTAGCGGCAGCCGAACGAACTCCCGTACAAGTACAGTCGGGAAGCTCCAACAGCAGTTACAACGATCCACAGTAAAAACAAAACCCCGTTTGGGAGAATGCTAAACCTGCTTCCGGTGTGAAACCAAAACGGGGGTGGTACGTTATTTGGTTATATTTCAAGATAGGCCTATGTTCAGCCATATCATTCAAAAGGTCTCGGCGAGAGCTTTCCATCGATGTGGCTGAACATAGGTCTCGACATAGGTCTATCTTGAAAAATTACCAAAATACGCGCTGCCCCCGTTTTAGTTTCATATCCATAACAGGTAATAGCCTTCACCAAATCGGAGGTTTTGTTTTTACTGTGTCTCAGCTGAGGATTTTAAATTCCAATTAAGGAGTGATATATGAATCAAGCGAGCAATAGCTGATGGTAAAAACAATTATTAGTTCCCCTTAAACATTCCAATGATAAAACATTAAAAATTCAGGACAAAAACGTCTAAAAACGACTGAGGGAGATTAAAAAAGGTTAGAAGAACTAATGTCTGTTGCTGAATTTGAGGATTTTAAAGAGACCGGGAGAGAGAACAGTTGACGGCCGGGAGGTTTTCGGGGGATTCGTAAAATGATCCTCTCCGCGAGGCTTAGGCGTGTGACGGGAGATCATTACGAGTCCTCGAAAACACTAACTCAACCAGTCATATAAAAAGTGTGTCTTGTTCCTACTCTTTTACAAAAGAGTAGGAACAAAACGTGACCAAAAATGGGACAACATTTCCGCAAAAGTACAAAAATGGAGAGAGCTTTGTAAGTCGCAGTCCTGTAAGGCAACAGCTGATAGGCGGTCAACGTACCTGTCCGCCTCCTCCTTGGCTTTCCTTTCCGCTTCCTCTTTCTCCAATTTAAGTCTCGCTTCCTCCTCTTTCATTTTGCGTTCCTCTTCTTCTTTCTTTTGAGCCGCCTGAAAAACGAAACATACGCCAGTTAGTTTCAGCTGAATGGGAAATACGCATCGTGGATATACAAGACATACCTGAATGGCTTGTAATAACCGCTGTTCTTCCGCTATCCTGGCTTCCTCTGCCAGCCGGTTCATTTCCTCTTCCATCTTCCTCTGTTCTTCTTCCTCCTGCCTTAGCCTCTCTTCCTCTGCTAGCCGTTCAGCCTCCTGAACACACCCAACAGACGTCAGCACTCCGATCACCACTTAAGTTATCTTCCACAAGAGCACACTCCTTTAACAGGTTACATTTTTACTTCTCGTGTTCTAAACACATTTAACCTTCCCTTTATTACGAAATATCAACCGAGTGGATTAGGTTGACTTACGTTAGGTTAACTTAGGTTAGGTTGAATTAGGTTAGGTTGATTTAGAAGGTTGACTTAGGATTGGTTGACTTAGGTAAGGTGAATTTGCGAAAGGTTGACCAAAGTTAGGTTAGGCCAATTTCGGTAAGGTCGCACAACTTGAGCTGCCGGTCCGCTAAGCTCAATACCCCTTACTCCTCCGCGGCAGTTCGCCGAAAAGTAAGCGGCATCAGACTAGGGGACACTGCCATCGCTCCACGCAGAACACTGACGATAGGCTACATTCCAACCAACGAGAACACAACCCTTAAAAGGAAGAGATGCGTTACTGACCAGGCGTTGCCTCTCGAGTTCCGCTTCGCGCTCCGCCTGCTCCCGCGCCTGGCGCCTCCGTTCCGCCAGCGCTGCCTTGGCCTCCTCCGCCGTCGTGATCCGGCGGATCATGGACGCCGTCATGTCCACGGGCTCCTCCCCCGCGTCCGCGACCTTGGCGCCCTCGCCGGCCTCCACCTCCACCAGCGACGCTGACCCCTCGACGGGCGCAGGCGCTGCCTGAGCAGGCGCTGCCTGAGCAGGCGCTGCCCCAGCTGCCGCCTGCTCCCGCTCAGCGGCCCAGATCGCCTCTTGGTGCTTCTGTTCCATAGCCTGGAATGTACGATGGATGTCTGCGTGATTGTGTACCACTGGTGCGGCTTCTGGCGCTGGCACAGGTACACGGGCGGGCTGGCTGACGAGCTCCTTTGGTTGGCTGATCGCTTCCTGCGCGGCTGGCTGAGGTCCGTCAGACCGCTGGCTGGCTGGCTGTGATGCTTCGGCTTGTGGCTGCGGCGCCGGCTCAGCTGCTGCTTGCGTCGGCGCCTCCGGGACGGTATCGACTCGCGGGGACTGCAAAGGTGTGGCTTTGGGCGTCGCTCCCTAAACAAGCCACATCCAGCAACAAACAAGTGAGATGCAGCTGTCTTCACCGATCCTTTCGACTTCTCCCGATGGGCTTACCTTTCCTGTCTTTGGAGGCTTCTTTGGTGGCGCGGCGGGTGCCGCCTCGCTTTCGGGCTTTCGAGCTGCGCTTTTGCTCGCTTTCGCGGCGTTGCGTTCGGGCGTCGGCGCGGGCCCGTCCCCAGAACCGGCCGCCTTCTTGTGCATACTGCTTAAGCCTGAAACACGGACACAATCACTTTTCCATCGCAACGAGCTGCTTGCTCACTCGTTCGTAATTAAGTTAATTGCCGCTTCGTGGATTAAGTCGCTCATTAGACGCTTATGTGTCACCGGCTCCATTCCATTAGCCGCTACGGCGTTGCCACATTTCTTAGTCAACATATGCTCTTAACGCGAGTACCATCAAGAGAGTGTGTGGCCAGACATCGGTGATTCATTTTTAATCACGGTTAACTTTTTAACCGGTAAAGGTTAATTAGTGATCAATCCCATTTTTGGATTGCTCAGCTCGAGAGAGATCCAAAACATACCCGACATGATTGGTTATCTCAGTTCTCGAGTTAACCCACTAACGTCCAGCGATGCCGTTCGGAAACAGAAAAATTTATTTTATAGGGTCTTTTGAGTTCAGTATTGTTACAATTTAAAAAAATCGCCCCTCTGGAAACTAAAACCATGAGAGTGTCATAATTTAGGCGTTTTTTAAAGCTTAAAATTTTGTATTTTAAGGGAAAAAATCCTTCCAATTTCTCTTGAGCTAAATTTCACTCCACATACTATGGGCTGTTATGGGTTAATCGCAGTTTAAATAAGCAAAATCGAGAAATCTCTCAACAATGACCCGGCATGTAGGGTATTGTTGGTGAAGGTAGGCTTTGGCCTGTGCCTAGCTTGGCCGAAGCTCCGCTCCGCGACAAAAAGTGACTTACTGAATCGTGGTGGGGGGTCTATGGTGACCCCTGTGACGGCGATGCTGGCGGGTCGCGGTCGTCGCGGGGCGGCGATGGGGCGACTTCGGACAGTCGGCCCCACCGACGACGTCATGCTGCTGATGGACTGTTGGCTCATGGCACTCTGCGGCCGCGACGGCGTCGTGTCCCCAGATCGGTAACCTGAAAACACACAACGCACTTAACTCCCAAGATCACCCACAGCTAAGCTCAGCCGACACCGTTACAAGCGTGACAAGTACTCGCTTAGTGTGCACTTATAGGTTAGAGAGCCACTGTCACCATGTTCAACTACCACCGTTCAGTTATGACGCTTCGCGTGAAAGGTTGCCGAGTTTGCATAGGTTAGAGTAGCAGTATCCTGATTTTGCCAATATGTGGCCTTAAAAATAGGTATACCATATAACTTTTTCACCAAAAAGTGTTCACTGTATCTATGAACTGTAGATATCAGATATATACATTAAGTTACGTACAGTTCATAACTGTAACTCAAAAAGAAACCATTGTTGAAGCGGACACGGTTTTTATCCCGGAAGCTAATAGGAGAGAGAAAAACAGTTTTAAGACACCATTTCACAAACACAAGTCATCGTACAAAAAAAACACGGCTGGTAGTTACGAGAGCAGATCGACAATAATCTAGTGATGGAAACTCAGTGCGAGTTACATACGTCCTTCACAAACAATCGTTAAAAGAACACTGAAGGAAATTCTGAATTACACTGCGAATTTCAAAATAAGTTAGAATTTCGCTTCAGATTTGAGTTCGTACGTTGAGATGTATCATTTGACGGTAATTTTGTTTTCAAGAATATGGATTGAATTTCCACGACGGGCAGTTACCCTTTTTGTGTAGTGTTACGAACATAATTATGGAACTTCGAATAAAAGCGGTTTTAGATACAATACGAGATACGGTCTACGCTGCCTGCTTTTTTTTTACAATGATGATTTCGACATCTTGTCGATTTGCTCGTAACAACCTTTGATCTTTGACACAAAAAGACAATTTGACACAAAGAAAAAACGAAACAAAAAGAAAAAGTAAAGATTAGAAAAAAAATGGGTCGAGTTGGACCAGTCAAAACAGGGTTTGAAAAAGTGAAAAAAGCTGCAAGCTTACCTCGATCGAAGACTCGTCTTATTCACCCGCCACCAGCCACAGACGTGTGTTCCGTTTACTCACGTGGTTATAACTGCACCTCAAGCATACATGCAAGGTTATGTGCGCCCAATAAATTTGTCCATGATTTTCACGCAAGAAAAAACGAAAAAAAAGAAACGAACGAAAAAAAAAAGCATGGCATGATTCCTTCAAAGCAAAAAAGCATCCAAAAGATAAAAAAAAAGCAGGTAAAAAGGGTGAGACAACAAATCAAAGGAAAACCGAAGCTGGATTTAATGTGGTGAAAAAGAACAAAAACCAAAAGAGAAAACTGTACAAAACAAAGAGCGATTCTCTTCAGCAAGTTTCAATTAAACTTTCTTCTAATTACACTTCAATCAATAATCGAAATTAACGTTTTTCCAGATCGATCGTCGACTCTCTACAAATCCGAAATCGATAACAAAGTCGAAGCCTTAAGAATCATTCGCAAAACTTTTTTTAAGACTTGCTATCGCTTATTCAAAACAAATTAACGCATAGCAAGTTTACATTATAAAACGATCAGGTTAGCTCAAAGAGAACCTCCATATTTTAAGTAGCGTTGCGCGACAAAAAAGCAAGGATTCACATAGAACAAAACGAAAAGGATGCACTCCTCATGCGGAAGCAAACGAAATAGAAGGAAATAAATTGCGTAACGTGATTCATCGAAAAAAAGAGCACTATAAAGAAAAAATTGCACGTGCATGTTAAAACATTAGGAAAAGTTTGCGATCTCCTCCAATGCTGATTCCAGCCTCAAATCAAAAAATTAACAAACTGATTGGCAAAACAATAGCTGGCTTATCGAAATCAAAAATGGAAATTCACGGATTGAAGGTTTAAGATTGAATGATCAATTCAAGCAAATTTTTCAAAATTACCCGACATGCTCATAACACCAAGAGCCGTTAGTTAAGGATTGTTAAGAAAAAAAGCAATAGTTAGGTATTGGAATACCGAAGCCAACGGATCCGGGCCAAAATGGTTAACCTTAACAAGATTAAAATACTTTCAACAATAAACCGTCACCATCAAAATCTGTTAGACATTTCACAGATGGCTGACCAAAATTATTAGGAAAGGTCCCCAAGTTATTGCTGCCGAAGTGAATCATTGGATACATTTTGGCGATCAAATCTAATATTAATCCTACGCTTTTAAAAGATAAAAATACACACAAGAGAGATATAAACATGACCGTTTGTAAAATTGAGTCGATTCGAAACATAAAATCAATTAAAAGAGAAATCAGATTACGCAAATCACCGCGAATCACGGATTAACGGAGGGGTAACATTAAGAGTGCTGGCTAAAAATCAAATTTAAAGCTGTAGCCAAGTTCAGGATCGAAGCGAAAATTTTCTTGTCAATCAGAGATTTCTTCAAGGAATTTTAGAAGTATCTTCCAAAACAGCAATTTCCTTTTCAGATAAAAATTATACTCGGAAAATTCTTCCGAGAATTTTAGTAATTTTAAAAATATTTTCCGAAGCTGTAACGTTCCTTTCAATGGTAAATCAGGACTGGATAATTTTGGATTTTCTCTGCGTCTCTTTTCAAGACAAAAGCAGGAAAAACCTGGAAAATTTCCGCAAGTAGATATAAACAAACTCGCTGATTTAATAACGCAAACCGGTGTTAGTAAAACCGCTAATTTTAGTCGGGTGGCCAACGTTTTGAATACCGCAATTTGCGTTTCTGACGTGGAGCAAGAGAAGTGCTATCTACATTTCAACTTCATTTGAAATTTCTTTCTTACAAGACTACGCAAACAAGTAGAAAAAACTGCTAACCTTTCCTGTACTAACACTTTTCCACAAAGCATAAAACTTTATGTTAATCAGATTATTAACCTTAGAAACGTACGCATAACTGAGAAATGGCATGAAATCAACCAAGGGGTACGACTTACAGGAGGGATGTAAACGTAGAGTTGACTTGGAAGTTTTCAAATACGAGAGGGCGAAGTTAAGCTATGCGGCGTCAAGGTAACTTTTCAAAAAAACTCAACCTCAAAGTCTCTTCAAGACGGTATTCCAAATGTCGAATTTGCACATTTCAATTTTGCGAGTTTCAATACGATGAACTCCTTACAATTAATGCTAAAAGGTAGGTTTAACCCACTACCACCCAGCAATGCAGTTCGGAAACAGAAAAATTTACTTTGGAGGATCTTTTCAGTGCAGTATTGTCACAACTCAAAAAATATCACCCCTCTGGAACTTTGAAATTAAATAATTTACGTATTTTCCGAAGCTTAAAATTGATTATTTTAGCGGAAAAAATCCTTCCCATTTCTCTTGAGCTAAATTTTACTCCCAATACTTTGGGCTGTAATGAGTTAATGACAACCAATACACGGTTAACCCACTACCACCCAGCGATGCCATTCGGAAAAAAAAATAAAAAATAGGGGATCTTTTTAGTTTATTACTGTCACAATTAAAAAAATTTCAACCCTCTAGATACCTGAAACTTATTAATTTAGGCATTTTCCAAAGCTTGAAGCTGCTTCTCTTAATGAAAAAAAAAATCCTGCTAATTTCTCTTGAGCTACATTTCACTCCAAATCCTTTGGGCTGTTATGGGTTAATGTTCATGAGAGCTTCTCCTCTCCACGTGGCCACCCAACTCAACGGTATCAACTTATCAGAGGAGTAGCTGACTCATGTACCCGTCCCCAGGACTTACTTGGCGTGGCTGCGGGCTGGTCGGCGTGGTTCCGCGCGGCCTCGGCCGCCTGGTTGCGCGCGCGCTGGCGCAGGCGCTCGGCGCGGGTGGGCCGGGGCGGGGGGATGGGCGCGGCGGAGAGGTGCGTCAGGCTGCGCCCCGAGTCCCCGCGCCCCGCCAGGTGGCTCATGGACTTGGCCGAGCTCAGGACGGAGCGGCCCGGCGCGCCCTCGGGGGGCCCCGCCCTGCGCTCCTGCGACGCGGCCGCCCCCTTGCTGCTGGGGCGCCGCGGCTGGGACAACTGGTCCAACCGGGACATGGAGTAGGCCCTGTTCGGAGTATTACCCGTGCTTCGGCGTCCTCGCGACCCGGGGGGCGTGGCGCCGTCGCGGTCCCTCGGGGAGGGGATCGTGGGGATGAGGTCCGTCTTCCGGCGGGCGACGCCGCTCCGGGGCGTCACGCTGCCCGTCGACAGGCCGTCAGGGGTCGTCGCACCATCGTCCTTCTGGGAAGCTGCACGACAAACAAACGACGTCAAAACGACCTTCTTACAATTAGCCCTTTTCTGAGAATCAGAATGCCTCACATCTCGAAATGGATATTTAAGATTAAGAGGGGGGGCGCACCGCTCCATGGACGTAAAGTCCTTTCTTGGAGATCGCCAAGTCACGTGATCTTAAAATTCTCAACATTCATACATTCTAAAAAAAAATTCTTTTTAATTGAAAAAAAAAAAAAGGAAAAGTGACCCGGTTGAATTTTCCGGGTTGTTTTCGTAAGCCATTTCCGAAACGACGAATTTTTTGCTTAAAGCGTAGATGACGTGCTTTTCCTTAACAGTTGCCAATGTCGGACTATAAATAGAATTCCCCCTGCAGAAGAAACAAAGATAAGAGAGACTAATTATAGAATTAAAATGGGTGTTGCTATTGACCCGACATGCAATTAATATAAGGAGACTTGAACGCACGGAACCCAACCTAATACATTTCATATGGGGCAGTCGGGTCAACAGACACTCCTTTTCCTTAAAAACATAATCAATCAAAAAATCCGGCGAGCGACACACAATATAGTACACACACTTCACTAGATTGATCCTTTTATACTGTACAAACTATTACTCGATGAGTACTTTTAAAGTTTGTCGCAAAAAAACTAACCTTGGATTTGCCCATGCAATCATAGCAGTAGGCTAGAAGAGTCCTGATCAAAAATAGCAACGCAATGACTTCGAATGCAGAAATCAACTCGGCTGACGAATCAGCTCTAAACTTTTGATTTAGACTGTACGAGAGCTAATGTTAGCTAACCAATAAAAACAGCTTTTATCACCGCAACACTTTTAATCCGAAACTTGAAGGATAAAAATGTTGCTCGCTCAAAAATAGTGAAGCATCACGGAGATGATTCAACTTCGCTTAACTACTGTCATTCAGTCTAGACCCATATTAAAAACAAAACTTTTTCGTAGCCGTCGCATACATTTGAACCGAACACACAAAATGTAGGTTAATTGCAAACTGAGTGAAGATGCACGCCAAGCGAAAGCTGCCACCTTACAGCAGGAAAAGTACATAGAATCAAAGCAACCGAAATTAATCAGTACAGACAGAAGATACCCACAAGAGGAGAGATCCGGACAGGAACACAAGATGGAAAATGTTGGTTAATAGTAGTCCGCCAAAGCACTTCACGAAACATACGAAAGCCACCAGCAATTAAGACATCTTTTTCTGGAAACTTAAAACAAACTTGCTGCATTTCGTAATCGAGCCGACTTTTTTGTTAGTAGCAAAAAAGGTCTTAGAATAAGAGATTTCTCCGTATCTTTCGTCGTTCCTCTTTCAGCCCACACAGTTATTTTACAAGATTCTCTGCTTGCAATTACTCTTTAGGAAATACCACGATTAATGGCTAATCCATGAATGTTCTGTGCCCATGAATTTTAGACAACGAATGACACTCACTGATATTTTTTCATTATTAATTAATTATTGAACTGTTTTATTGCTGATTCAGATATTTAACATGCCATCTAGAAAGTAGCGCGTCCTGAGAGTAGAATTTTAGCATAGCTTTTGGTTTGACTTGGCAAAAAGAAACATGGCAGACAAGAGGTCAAAAATTCCACTTCCTTAATTTAGTGTACATAGGTAATCGCATTTAACGCTTCGCAACGTAACGCACAGTCGTGCGAATAATAAACGCGCATCGCGCACGTGCCTTGTATATAATCACTTTGTAAAAAATAAGGGAATATCTACAGTGGAAACGCAGTTTAGAAGACACCGTCTGGGCTTACAACTAGACCTTTGACATACCAGCGACCTGCGAGGAGCGGACAGATATATGAAAAATGATGTTTGCGTCGAGTTAAATCATGTTTAGAATATCCCCAGACAAGCCTTGATGATATTTTACGATCGACCCAAGTTAGACAAACCACAGATATGGAAGAGAAGAGTGTTAACGATGACAATGAGCCGTGATTAGGCCACTCACCACTTCCTTTGTCTATGGGCCAATCCCACCACCTCCCGTCATATCCGCCTGAAAGGCGTCAACAGTCATCACCAGATTGACAAGAGAGAAAGAACAGGTTTCGACAAACAGAACACCCCATCCCTTGATTCCTGAACGCCCCTAGTAACGCGTTGCGTACAGGCATTTCTCTGGATAAAAAAGCTGAGCGAAGACAGAAAAGACTTTTGGAATTCACTAGTATTACTTCTTTACGACTGAAGAGCAAGACATTACGCGTTCTGGTCAGTTTTGAAGACAAAGTCAAGATTATTTCGGGGAGGAGTGAAAAGGGGCGCACTTGGCCTAATAACTTACTCTCTAAAATCGTTCGATATTTACTTGATTAAAATTGACATTAAGATTGGGGAACATTGTTACGTGAACCCGAGGTTCTTTATTGGAGATAGATAAATAGACTAAAACCTTCGTCACTCTAAGCTTCAGCAAACTTCGTTCATGGTCTGCAAGGAGTGAACTTCTTTATTCAGAATTTCACTCGATGATATTAAGAGATACGAGTTGAAAATGTCAACTTTTAATACGTAATTTTTTTTCGAGTAACACATTGCGAAGGAAAAATGATTAATATTGATAACGCGTCAAGATTTTGACAACACGGCGTTTACATGCTACTGTGGATATCGATGAAGTATAACAAAGGCTCTTCTGTCTTCGAAAAATCGGAGTAGCCGAGATGAAAATTAAAAAAAAAAAAGTTTATAGGAGTTGAATTTTTTGACCCGGTTAAATATATTACAAAAGGTAAAAAAAAATATCAGCTAAAAACTAAAACTACTGGGAACAGGATGGGTGTTCACTTTCACCAAAGGCAATTCAACAAAGGCAAGAAAAACGCAATTGCTAATAGAATCACCAATCGATATTTATCGCTCACGATGAATCGATACTTTACCTGGTTTGCGGTCTAGGCCTCCTGCGGAGGTGGCTCTCTTTTTACTACCATCCAAATCCCGTTCTGAGCCGCGCCTCGTCAACGTTAAGGGGGCGCCACTGAACAGAGTTGTACTCGAAGTCGCTCTGAAATACAAAACTTCCTTTGAATCCCCACGAAATTTTCGCTTTCTTCAAGGAATACTTGAGTCAAAATCGGAGTTGTGGAGAGGTTTCCTCCGCTCCGGTCTTCTTTCGAATTTGGCGCGAAAATCTTACCGTCTGGTTGCCCAGTAAGAGCCCCCTGTGTCCGCCGGTTCCAACATTCTAGGCGTTGAGCTGCCAAAGGCAAACACTATGGAACTTCGTTCGTTTCTTCTTCTCGTTTCAAGCCGCGCTTCCCGCTCCTGCAGACAAACCGCGCGCAATTAAAAACCCGCCAATTTCACAGCCTTAGAAATCGAGCTGCCGACTCGTCCGCCATTTGCATACAATCGCCGCCATCTTGGTGACGAAAAGCTTCTCATCAATACGCCTATACTTCACCTTTCTCAGGGAGAATTACGACAGCCCAGTTTCGTTTCTGGCGAGGAAATAGCCAATATCGTTCCTTGGCCAAGTTTATGCTATTTTACAGTGAAACCCGGTTAAGATACGAATCAAGAGACAGACTCCTTCGTTTCTTAAGTGGGTTCGTATCTTATCCGGGTTTCATTAAATACCGACTAGGCTCAAGGGAATAAAGACTATGCGTATCTTAAACGGGTTCGTATCTTAACCCACAACCGCCCAGCGATGCCGTTCGGAAACACAAAAATTTATTTTAGAGGATCTTTTCAGTTCAGCATGGCTACAATTTAAAAAATATCACCCCTCTGGAAACCTAAAATTTAATAATTTAGGCATTTCCCGAAGCTTAAAACTGCGTATTTTACTAAAAAAAATCCTTCCAATTAAATTAAGGTAAATTTCACTCAATACTTTGGGCTGTTGTGGGTTAAGCGGGTTTTACTGTACTTAAAAGATTTCCTACGAGCGCTTCTTTCAATATTAAAGCCGTTTCCCCACTTTTAAGGTTATGTAAACCGTTGTGTCAACATTTTAAGATCCTCTAAATAAAAATTTACAAGTAAAAAAAAAGTCCGTTTGTTTAAAGTTTCAATGTCCGCCGACTATCCCTTTCCGCGATCACTCCACTTTCCCTGCACGGAATCAATCATTATTAAAGTCGGTTTTAGCACAATCACAAAGTATGACACGCTGCGATCTATCTGGAGCGAATCCGGGCCGCCCAACGGCCGCCCGGAGACGCCCGGAGCGGGCCGACGAGTCACTGGGCAGCGGCGCAGAGCTTCGGGGAGCCCAACGCCCGTATCTATTAATTGCGAGACGATCGCGTCGGACGGAGTGAGGGAGAGGGGAGATGCGACGATTCTCGATTTCCGTGAAATGGAGAGAGACAGCGCTCGTCATCCTCGGCTGGTTCAGTGCGGCGCACTGCCTAGAGTTGGTCTAGTTAAGATCCCAAGTCGGTCATTCGGGCAGCCTAGCCTACTCGCTGCCACTCACGAGATGCTTCATGCTTATGAAGACGGATGGATAGCTGCAGTTAATTAATTAGATAAGGAGAAGAGTCGAGAAAGGAACAGGTTCAAGCGCAAACTTAAAGACGTTCCACTAGGAAATCCTCACTGAAACGATCTGCTCATAAGCAAAGTTTGGCGGGAATAAAATCAAACGGTGTTGCTATTGACCCGAAAGGCATTAATATAGGGAGACTTGAACGCACGTAACCAACCTAATGCATTATGGGAGGTGACTTGAACGCAACCCAACCTAAAACATTTTAGATGGGGCAGTCGGGTCAATAGACACACATAAAATCAAAACCTTCCTTGGATTGGGAGTCATTTTATGTCTACCTCTATGTCCCTGAAATTAACCCATAACAGCCCAAAGTATTTGGAGTGAAATTCAGCTAACGAAAAATTGGAAGGATTTTTTCTATTAAAATACGCAATTTTCAGCTTTGGAAAATGCCTAAAAATTTCAACTTCAGGTTTCAAGAGGGGTGATATTTTTTTAAATTAAGACAATACCGAACTGAAAACATCCTCTAAAATATTTTTTTCTGTTTCCGAACGGTTTCGCTGGGCGGTAGTGGGTTGTAACCTTACCTTACTAAAATTAACGTAACTTTGTTAAAATAAACCTGGATTAACTTAACCTTAATAACTTTATGTGAACGCTTATCGATTTTCACCACACCCAATTGAATCCTCATGACCTAACGCCAACGAACCCACCCAGCTTGCCGGTTCTTCAAGTCCTTTCAAGGACATTAAGCGTAAAACAAGTCCGTATTTTTATCTGTATCAAGTACAGTAGTTAGCATATTTTATCACCTTAATCCAGCGTGACTGTAAGGAGCCAAGGTGGGTGGACCACTCATTCTTAAAGTCGTCCCGACTCGGCTACTTTTCTTCCAAATCGCATAAATCCTAATAACCGCGAATTTCATAATTTGCCACCACTTTAAATGTTTATGGCCAATAATAAGGCGTCATAAAGCGAATCGCAGCGGCCGTGAAGAGACGCGCCGCGGCCAAACAGCTCAGCCGTATTTGCTTAGCGATTTATGTTTTGGAGCAGAGAAAGAGAAAAACAGCTTATTGGAGCACAGAGAATTCTTTTAAAAGAGATGCAGCTCACCGCCCCACTTTTATATCGTTTACAGAAGAAATCTTTTATAGGATTGCCTGTTTTATACACGATATGTTTACTAAGCCCACCGAGACAATCTCCCGCGAGATAGTTATTCCCCTCAGCTGACTCGCACAGCAAATTATCCGATCTGTTTTTCTAGCGTTAGTTTTGACTCACTCTGGACGGCTGTGACAAACCACCTTGCCCAGCCTTTTAAGGGAAAACCTCAGAGACGCCATCTTGAAAGTCAGTTTTTGGCGCATTACTCACTTTGAGGCAGCGATATCAAAAATCGGCCAATGAACATTTGAAAACATGATCATTAGCCGTCTATCAAAAAAAGGTAGCTGTATATAACCCCAGGAAATTTAAAACGCATTAA
>Ga0058701_10001621_pt1 | contig 16230 bp, 10 predicted proteins | sample AgamicOrMae_FD_97039 | JGI IMG/M metagenome (GOLD analysis project Ga0058701, IMG submission 97039) | Agave microbial communities from Guanajuato, Mexico - Or.Ma.e | ecosystem: Host-associated > Plants > Phyllosphere > Phylloplane/Leaf | place: Guanajuato, Mexico | collected 2012-06-04
TGAATACTTAAAAGTGACTTATAAATTAAATATTCATTTTTGACAAAAAAACAAAAAAAAGAAGAAGAAAAATAAAAAAAATTGACTAATTGAAGTATGCGAATTTTAGGTACTATTCTTTAGTCAAATTTGACCATTTCACATTTATAGTGCTAGGTTTGTGCCTCGCTTTGTCCGGCTTCGAAAATAAGGAACAACAAGATTGAATGTATGAAACTGACAGCGCGTAACCACGAAACTGTGGATATTTTCAGGGTCAAACAACGTTCCAGCAGCGTCTGGTGGTTCGGCGGACTTCCTCGGATAAACCCAAAGAGCTGCTCTTGGTGAAGTGCTCGACGACGGGCCCACACTCACAGTCAGCCTCAGAAGCCAAAAACCACACAGTGCACCGGAGAAATGTGCTTCCGGCCGGATTCAGCGAACCTGAGTAAGTCAAATTGGAAAACCAAATTTTGACGTTATTAAGGAGGCGCTGGAAGACGCGCATCCAGGCTATTATTTGCACGCGAAAAGGTCCTTGAAGACGTATTCTAACAGGAAACACTTGTGACACAAGAAAGGATCGCGGCAAGGCTGGGTACGCAACCCGCTCCGTCACCAAATTCTCGCTAATAATCTTTCACAGCCAAAAAATAAAGAGGATGAAATCGACCGTCGGGCTAATAGACAGTAAGAAAAAAAGAGAAAAACGCGAAAGAGTGGCTTACAATAATCTTCTTTTATGATTTATTAGAATTATGTTTGCTTTACTATTCGGATATTGTCCTTTTTGAAAATGGATTAATTTTTAAAGTGAATATTCGTAAAGGACTTTTTTTGTTTATTTTTTGTTTTTGCTGAACCAAAAATTTTTCACACAGTATTTGACTGATTTCAAATAATGGCCTTCCTGGGAGATTATTGGTCTCTCATATATGTTTTAGAGATGACCGGAATCAGAAAGGCATCTTGCCAGATGCTTTTTGAAACCTTACTTCTGAATTAGTATTAGCATTGTACAAGTAAGTTCTAAACTAGGTGTTAATGTTAACAATAGGTTTTTTTATTACTTTTTCCCTCTGTCGGATGTTGTAAAACATTCCTTTTTCAGTCAGTTTTTTTTTTTCAGCAGGCCATTTATGCAACTTTAGTTTGACATTTTTTTTTTTCGGCGCTGGTTCTTTACGGTTAATTTTTCCAGAGTTTTATAGGGTTCCTTATAAGGAGAGAGCGTAACGGGTCGTCAAATCTCACCTGACATTTCGATTCACCTAAATCGGCAGTCTCACTCAGTTTCCTCACTAATAAACACATCGTTCTATACTAAGATATACGCAAGCTTATTTCTAGTATATTTCATGCTGATTATAAACTTTGTAACACGGTACAACCTTGAACCATTACCCCGGATTCAAGTAAGATAAAACTTGCCTGTAGTATCATTTCAAACGAATGCTGCTCATTCTTGGCAATTACTGGCATTAACTTCAAAAATATTCTTAACAAAAAATAAACACAACAGCAGCTTCAGTGGTTTTATTTTTCAGGCTAGCAGGGCAAATGGTGCTGACAATACGTATTTCCTTAGTCCGACCAGTGTAAAAATATACTTGTCCCAAGTGTATTACTTTGGAATTCACTTATATACCGGTAGTCCACGCGCAGACGCGCACCTGCAGATGCTTTTTTGATTCTAAGACAAAAAAATTAATGTTTGTCAGTAGGGTTGGAAATTGTTTAATCAGTAAAATTATATACTTTGGGATCAACCTAGATTCGATGTAAAAATCTTAAGGTCAATTCTATTCGCTTGCGTATGTTAATACAAGGGAGACTTTAACGCACGGAAACCAACCTAATGCATTTTAAATGGGAAGTGACTTGAACGCGCGGAAACCAGTTTAACACTGCACATTTTAAGGGACAGGGTGTGAATAGTCATTTCGAAATCCTCATTTAAAATTTCCTTGTAAAACAATTCTACAGGAATCGCCTTTATTTTATTCTTATTTTCTCAGGAGTTCCTCAGCTTAAAATATGTCCTATCTTGAAGAGGTATGAAAGTTAGATTACATTTTAAGACTTGTAAGTAAGTAGGTCTCTACCACTCGCCGCCGCTTGTCAGCTGCATATCTAAAAGCTTTATACCGCTTATTCCGATGACTGATTCCTTGTAAGCGGTATCACGCTAGGTGAAAATCGGTTATATTAAGTCAAGCAACCTGCCTTGCTTCTATCGCACCGTCCGACCGTGCGACCAAAGGTGGAACTCGCAAGCTTTGATGGCTCCCTGAATAACGGGGCATCATATTCGCGATACTGTGACAACTTATGTATGAAAATCAGTTTAGAAGAGAATGTTTGATTAGTTTGTGCGAGCTGTACCCTTCCAGCTTGCATACAAATGGCTACGCCGTGACACGGTGGTGACGTCACAACAGTTATGCCGCGAAGACAAGCAGGCGACCTGCGACCACCAAGGTCGCCACTGCTCTGCGGGTTCCGCCCAGTTCACCTACAGTACTGTTTTAACTCAATCTGTGACGTAGCAAAGCCGTATGCTCAACGGTTGACTTGCACCTGGCACGCCACTGCGTTACGCGCGGCGTTACCAACTTCGAAATAGTCATGGCAATTATTCTTTTATTTTTTCGAAGTGACTATTCATACGCTGGTTCATTTAAAATAGGTTGGTGTCGGTGCGTTCAAGTTACCCCCCATTGGAAATGTATTAGGTTGGTTTCCGTGCATTTTTCCCTTGTATTAACATAGGTGTGCGAATAATAGAACTAACCTTTATTATTTTAGGTATTGGCAGTATGCACTTAAAAGTTAAATATTAAATTTTTCACCTTTCGTGGATTGGTAAGTCCGTAGAACGAGACAGAAGGCATGCAACTTAACCTAACCTAGATTAACGGTTTCCCAAGAAGTAAGCGGCCGCAGGCTTTGCGACATTGCCATAAAGTGGTAGTCCTAAACGATGACCTAGCCTTCGTTCACCTAAATAACCAAACTTACGCGGTTGTACGCGTCGTTCATTCTTATAATGTGATTTAAGAACTAGCCTCGGTGGAACGTGATCGTAGATAGACGGAGAGAGGCGTCAACTGCCTCATCACCCTGGCATCACACCAATCAGCGTTGCTGGTTTCATACGTCCCACCAATCAGCGAACACCGCAGGAATAAGCTGTCGCTTCTCTCCCTATGAGGCACTCTAAAGAGTGGGGCCTTTCTTTTAACTGCATATGGGTTTCAAAGAAGACAGATTCCTTTAGTGGAGCTCACTGAAGTTCTATTAGGTATGAAGGGCACTCTATGTTAATGAGGCGAATAGGTGGCGATCCTACCACGCCCTAAACGTGTCTTGAAGGGCGTATTAACGAATGATAGAAAACAACATGCGCTAGACTTAAGTCACCCCGCCGGACAAGAAGCATTCAGCGAGTCACGAATTCAGTCGCCTTTCATTGACCTAGGAAGAACAACACTCGTTGGATATATGCCCCTCGTAATAATTTGTGATATTTACTCACAACCAGATATTGCCTTGTTATTAAAAAGAAATATCAGCCCATTATAATTATTTCAATCAATATGATGTCCATTTTCATAGTCAAATTTGTTTGTTTTTTTTTTCCACACAAAAATGGTTGTTTAAGTGTAAATCCTACCCAAGAGGTCCACTTTAAATTTGAAAGAATTATTTTTCGACTCATTGATTTAGTCATTTTTTTTTACTATTTGATTTTGTCATTTTAAAATTCGGTGTAAAATTGTCGAAACTGACGTAGATTTAGCGGTTAAAACAATTCTCCTATTTTTAGTATTAATATTTTCTCGTGCACCAATATTAGTTTGGTCTCGGAGTCTAAAGTAAGTCATTTTTTTTATACTCTTACTATTCAAGGAGTCCTATATTCACTCTTAAAATACTCATTTTTGACTAATATAGTCAAAATTGACTCATTGAAAGATTAAAATTTTAGCTACTAAACCTTAGTCAATTTGACTTTTTATAAGAGTGAGCTGTAAATTACTAATGGAATAGTTAAAAGTGATTGAAGAATAATCATTTTTGACTAAAAAATAGACAAAATTGACTTATTGAAATATTGAAATTTTAGCTACTATTCTTTAGTCAAATTTGGTCTTTTCACATTTACAGTGTCTGTATACCCAACCTCTCAACTTTTCTGTTCACGGCGAGGCGTTCATGTTGATAAAGTAAGCGGATGGGTGGGTAAAGCAATGGGACGTAATTATGATGTGATGCATGGTCGATGCTCAGGGACCTGGGGACGCTGACGGAGCTAGTTGAACGGGCGCCCACGCCACACCTGACCTTCGCCGTCCGGCAGTCCGGAAGGGTCGTCTCCGGGGAGCTCAACGTGAGCCCCGGAACGCCGCTGCAGATGGAGGTCTACCTGGACCAGCGCTCTGCGCCCGTCTACGGACTCCTCGTCGGGTACATGCAGGTCACCGACACTGCCAAGCAGGAAGAAACCATCATCTTTAACGGGTACGTTACTAACGCGATCCTTTCACTTACATTCATCCTTCCCCTGGTCCGAGAATCCATAGCATATCCATTCATGGAGTTCCAAAAATCCACGGATATCAACATGGATATTCATTATTTTTTTATGTCAGTCTTCAATTATCCATATAGGTGTATTGATATCCAAGCAGGGATATCCATTCAAGGACATTCTACAGTGGATATCCGTAAACACTAGATATCCATGTTTTATGGATATCAGTCTTCAATTATCCTTGCTTTTATGAATATCCATTTTGATATCCATGTATTTTTATGGATATCCATTTTGATATCAATGGATTTTTATGGATATCCATTTTGATATCCATGGATTTTTATGGCTATTCATTTTGGTATCCATAGATTTTTATGGATATCCACTCGGATATCCATGGATAACTACGGATATCTTTGCATTGACTTTGTATGGATTCTCGATCCAGGGTCGCGAATTGAAGTATTTAGGGTTATTGTTTTAACATCGCTACCTCCAAGACTTCCCGAAAGACGAGCATTGCGTCACGTTTGAACGCGCTTGCAGAACGGCGTAAGCCGTCTTTGGGCTTGCCTTTGCGCCCACACGCCGCCGTTGCGGGCACCGTTGCGGGCGCCACCGTCGCTGAGACATCTTTCGTGGTTACGCAACCAAGCACGCTGCGCTTCTGGGCCCCAATCAACACTTTCCTGGAAAATGAACAGCAAGTCCTAGTCGCCTTTGTGTCCTCCAATATTTTATTACAAAAGCATTTCACTCTATAAGAGCCGGCTAGCGGACCATTATATTGTCCGCTGCGGTCGCATTCAAAGACTTCTTTGGTGCGCTCCGCCGCGCCGCCAGGCCGCTTAACCCTTTACAAAGAACACCAATTGCGGATTGGATACGCGTGTGTTTAAGCTAAGAAACAGAAAAAGCGGGGAAAATATTCGCTCGCGCCGCTCATTTTGTGATACTGTTTGTGAATATCGCTGGCTAACCTGCACCGCGAATTCCATTCATTTTTTCGCCTCAGTTAGTTTATGTCTGACAAGCCGGAGTTTAGCGGAGCACAACCAAACCTAATAAGGAGACATTTAATGAAAACAATTATTCATAAGAATAAAATTCTTGGTAAAAGTTTCTGAGAACCTAACCTTTTTGCAGCATTTCAGAAAACTACTTTTTGGCGTAATGTTTCTATTCCGCAAATTCTGGAATGCTAAAATTTTACTTGAAATGCCAAACCAACATTTTTTTCTCGTTTGAATTACGTTACTTCTCAGGTCCTAAAATCGATTCAGCCAAATCCCAAACCGTATTTTCCCTCTTAAACAATTTGTCTCTCCCAAAAATCGCGGTTTGCAGCTAAAATCAACAATTTCTTCTCAGCCCAAAAAATGCGCTCTCTCACTTTTTTAAAGCGTTTTTGTGTTAGTTAATACTGTGGCATTCTTCACGCCCCGATAATTTATGATCAGTCCGTTAAGGCACACTCCATGAATAACGTTACATGTATCGAGTGAGTTACAAGCTCCTGATCATTTTCGGAGAAGACGATGCAGCTCGCTCAATACGAGAGCCACGCGTGTTGCCTATCACTGGTGTAATTCAGTAAGTAGTAGGAAACACGCACTCATGTCCAGCGAGTTGCATCGCCAATTTAGAAAAGCTTCGCGGGCTTGTAACTCGATCGGTACGCTCTTCAGTAAAAAAAGAGGGTTGATCGAAGCGTTATTTTTTATACATACAATGTAACAAACATACGTATATGCCGGGGGGTTGTCGTAACGCTCAACGTACTTAACCGATTTTTGCCCGCTGGGCTGTTATCGACCCATCAAAAATATCAACTTTTATGCAAAATTCCCCGAAAAATCCCTTTTTTTCAAGTAAAAAGTAACTCTAAATTAGCGTAAATAAAAAATGATCATTTTAAAAACACTATTTTGCAAAATTTTGACCCAAAACGTTTTGATTATTCCCTTAAATTAATTTTTTTCAAACTTCCTCTGGGCACAAATCGGTTAATTGACGGACCCTTCACGCGACCCCATTTTCTAACCACTTAAAACTTCACTACGGAGACTCTAACGCCGGCAGTTTTATTGTCCGCAAGGCGCAGCTGTGTTCGCAGGTCCGGCCGGTACCCACTTCAACGTGATATACGATCGCAACGACCAAATTTTATGTACGCTCATCTGTCGTTAACGCCAACGAGTACATAAGCACCAATACCAACCGGTGCGGCGGCGCGGCGGCGGGCTTCGAGATATATAAGCCAGCACAAAACGAGTTTGAAAATGAGAGCTCCCGCAACGAGGAGCGACGGGACAAGACACTCCCGCCTACTCGCCCGCACGCTAGCCAACTTACGCCGACCCAGTGACCTAGCTTGATATGCGAAACGTTTCCTTATAGGAAACTCTCTATACTCGAAATTTTTATTAGGTTACGTTTCCTACCCCTAATGACGACCTGCGTTTCGGGGCAGCCGATCAGGAGCGACTGTGCAGCGCTACAAACTGAGGGGTGACAACTCATGATACCCGCGGTGTTCAAAAGGCCTTTATATATCATAAACTTGATATGTATCTTGATATCTATCACATACTTGATATGTATGTTTACTATTATATACTTGATATCTGGAGGTGGGATTTGGTCGAAATATTGCTGTTTTCAGCGGTTTTTAAGTATTGTTCTCTGCGATTACTGTCTACTGATACCTGGCTTATATCCAGGTATATCCAGCAGATATTTTTTGATATTCTGCGAAAACCTGTTATTGAAATTCGGCCAATTTTCTGCTCTTAAAATCCGTTTAGTATACCTCGTATATCCGGCTGATCCTGATATCTGGTGTACAGATTTCCTGCAAGGTTTGACCCTTTGCGACCAACCCATTTCAACCCAGAGGGGCTGTTCTAGAAAATACTTACTCAACAACCGAAATCTTCAAGAAATTGATATACCAAGTTTAAGTAAATCCACAATCTCAACTGTTTCTTAATCAAGAAAAAAATCACTTCCTAAATGTCTATCAGCGAAATTTTTAGATACCGGTAATTTTTAAAAAATCTTTTTTTATTTCATTTTCTCTAGTTTTCCGTAGGCTCAAATCGGTGAATAATACCTATTGGTTTTTGAGCATTTTCCTTTCGCGACATCCTTATCATAGTAATGGCACAAGCGCGAGCACGCTACTGCTCGGACAGACTTTAATGTTTCCCCGATGAAGTTTGCTGATAGATGAAGTGTCGAGCAAGTTGTAATGAACCGTTTTACTACCGTATCGCGTCTTTGGATTGAGTCCAAGTCAGTGAGCTGGACTCTCGGCCACTCTCATTCTTCTCTCTGCTTATGCTTCAACTTGGATGTTCTATTTTGATAAAACGTCTTCTTCTATTAGATCAAGGCTGTTGTGAGCATATACGGTTCTTCCCGAAACGAAAGCGTGCTCAAATTTGGACGTGTTTTAGCGTAGGGTAATTTTGAGACAAACTTCTGAGCCTTAAAGATATGTGCCCTTTTGTTGGATGTTTTTGTCCACCGTTTAATTTCGTGAGATGTGCATTTTAGTACTCTAATTCGGTTTTGTTGACCAAATAGCGAGTCCTGAAAAGGTCCTTCGTAAAGCGATGGGCAAGTTGCCGTGCGTGGAAAAGCCTTTAGGCCCTAAATTGTTCAAATCTTCACCTTCTCTGGGAGCACTTCGCGCTTTTCGGAGGCTGCAAAAATAGTACCTATAACTTGTTTTGAGAGACATTAAATTGAAGTAACTATAAAAATCAATTTTAGAATAATTATTCTATAAGGAATCTCAATGCGTTTAACCCACTACCGCCCAGCGATGCCGTTCGGAAACAGGAAAAAAATATTTTAGAGGATCTTTTTAGTTCAGTATTGTCAAAATTTTTAAAAAATATCATCCCTGTGGAAACCTGAAATTCAATCATTTAGGCATTTCCCAAAGCTTAAAATTGCGTAATTTCATGGAAAAAATCCTTCGAATTTCTCTTAAGCTAAATTTCTCTGCAAATACTTTGGGCTGTCATGGGTTAATATTAAGGAAAATGCAAATTATAGGCTGCGCACAAGAAATTTTGTCTTCATTTAATTTTAAAGATAAATTAACTTTTTGTACAAAGGACATATTTCAGAGGTCATAAAAGTCGGCAATCACGCATACTGATATTTATCATCAAAGCATTAGAAAAATTAAAGAATTAAAGAAATTAATTAGCTGCGTAAACTTACCAAACGTTGCTCGCGAAAGTCAGCTCGGAATAATTGTAAGCCAACTATTTTTTGGGCTAATTTATTTAGTCGCTGAAAGCAAAAACAGTTGTTTGTCGAAACCTTTAGGAAAGCAAGCAGCGAGACTTTTCGCCTCATTGATTGTTATTTAATGGAAGCGGCGGTAGCGGTTCTTTTCACAAGCGCAACTCATTCTTGCAACGCAACCTTTTATTCCGAACGATGTTGCCGTTAATGTAGGGAAAGGAAAAGTGACTTCCTGGTCAAAAAATAATTTACCTTTTCGACATTATTTCCTCATCGCGATCTTCACTCACTGCAACCATCGCGGCACATTATATTCCTTAACAGAGTATTTTCAAACCTAAGAGAAAACCGTTACGGAGTTCTGGAAAGCCCTGTACAGTTGGACAACACAGCTTGGAAGCACTGCTCTCAGTTTTAAAGTGTGGATTATCCATCTCTCTGAACCCTTTTCTTCGTCCCAGTCTAAAACTCATACAGAGATTCCGATCGGGGGGCATTCGATAGCGCCAAAAACCATAAGCGCCAACGCCGCAAGCGCCAGTCCGTAACCGCCAAACGGGAGAAGTCGCAAACGCCATAGTTCATATAGGTTAGGTAAAGTTAGGTTAGGCTAAGTTAGGTTGATTAAGATAGGTTAGGCTAAATTAGGTTAGGTTAAGTTAGGTTAGGTAAAGTTAGGTTAGGCTAAGTTAGGTTAGGTTAAGTTAGGTTAGGTTAAGTTAGGTTAGGTTAAGTTAGGTTAGGCTAAGTTTGGTTAAGTTAGATTAGGTTAGGTAAGGTTAGTATTGCGGTTAAGACCTTTGGCGTCTGCGACTTTTCTCCTTTGGCGGTTACGGATTGGCGCTTGCGGCGTTGGCGCTTGTTGTTTTTGGCGCTTATGACAGCTACCCATTCCGATCGGGAATTTTACGCGGATTCTCGTGAAATTTGTGTAGCGAATCCGATCGGAAATTGGATTCGAAATCCGATCGGAACTCTACAGTCGATCGGTAATCCCTGAGACTATCCTTGAGAAGTCCTAAATGTCATCAGTTGCACTGCCTACTCAATTTCGAGCTTGAATTGATAGCTATTGGAGCGCGCGCGAACGCATCCAGATAAGTTAGTCGTCCCGTGGGACTGCAGTCAACAACGGGACTAACAGAACATCTTTTCGTGGTCTGGTGATCACGATTGCGGCAACCGCCATGACCTCTGCTTATTCCCCGCCAACAGCCCCCTAAGGATGTGTTGACTAGCTTAAACTTCTCAAACAAGACAGCTGCGTACCCGTTTCGTTTCACTGTGCGGAACTTCAATTGGAACATGTCATAGCACAGCTGCGGTTTCTTTACTCGCAAAAACGATCTCGACTGACGGAATTGCTAACCGTGTTGCCTTAGAAAACGACCTGGATTCAAGCAATACAATCTCGTGGATAAACGCCTCTCTGATCAAATGAAGTCCCACTCTTATGCCAGTGTGAGAAATTCAAGGAAAGGGGTGAAATAGAGACAGCATTTCCTTGATAACATTTATGATGTCGGAAACAAAATTTTGTCGTTAAGGGAAATCTTGCTGATTATGTAGCGTTTAAATCGATTTTTTGGTGTGTAGATTAAGGTTTAATTAAGGGGCCTTCCGTAAATTACGTTACGCTCCCGGTAGAAGGGGAGGGGGGTGCGACGGTAGCGTAATAGTATATAAAATTGGTATGGGAACAAGTGTAAGAAAGGGGAGTGGAGGTCAGGGGCCTAACGTTATTAATTAACGGCCCCTGACTAGTGACAGCATATCTTCTTCTAAGTAGCATTATTGATGTAGTCTAAGGTTCCAACCTCAATTAACAAACAACTATCGAAAAGAAAAATGTCTGTTTAATTCGCGTTGAAGAATCACTATCATAAATCCTTGAGCTACCTATATACGTATAGAATACTTTAATACTAATTCAGTATTAGATTAATCCAACAACAAGGTCCCTTGATATGTGACGCAAAAAGCGGAAGAGTAGCTGCTTGAGTACTTAAGCAGTACTTAAGGGATTACTTTTGTCTGCAGCAATCTGTCTTTTTCTCTTTGAGTTAAGCCGTTCTGTCTCGATTTGTGGAGTTTACACTCTGCTTCAACCTGTCATTACATTCGATCACTCAACACGCAAAAGCGTAATCTGTCAGTTATAATTTCGATCCTTCGCGGTAGGATACTAAATAATGGTTTGATCGTTGAAATCGCGGTGCTCTGTTGATTTGATAGATTCATTCGGGTATATGATTTTTTGAACTAAGAGCATGTGATCTCAGACACGCGACGCTGAGATATCGCCCTGCTACAGCAGCGCCCTTGTCTCTCTCTTTTCCATAGGGCAGCAATAAAAGATGACGCATTTGAAGATACGCCTCTAAAACTGTCATTTTGTCTTTGTCGCGTGCTATATGAGAATTTTCACTGTACGTTTTTTTAGTTTTGAGCTGAAATCAAGCTACATTGTATCTAAAAAGTAACATCTTCTACTATTCTAGTGTTCCACCTTACGTTGCCAAGCTGAGCGGAGTGAAAGTGGAGCAATTCCCAACTTGAACGGTCCGTGCTCTTTACAGATATACCGGTATCTAATATCCGTTAAATCATGCATATCCACATAGTATTCGTACTTTTACGGATATCATTCCCCCGGATATTCTTCGCGTTTTTTTTTGTCGATCTAATGATCTTTGTCAAAGTGTCCGTGGTACGGATCGATATTCGTCGAAAATCGAAGATATTTAAGCGACTACCCATGAAAAGACAGCACAAACCGTTCATCCTGAGGCGTTGCCCACAGATATTCCATATGAGTCTGCCGCAATGCCAACAAAACTTGCGGTCCCAACAACCGTCCGGAAATCGTCATTTCCTCACCAGCTTCTTTCCTGTTAATAAATTTTAGTCTCACGGAAAGAGACCGTCCTTTTCAAGATTTTACGGTGCTTTCTTGAGGTTACCCAAGTACAAGTTGCCTCGCGAGAGGCTCACTTGTATAAATATGGGTTCCATTTTAGCAGGCGACCGCAACTTCAGTTTTAGAAGAGTGTTTAACTTTCTTGTGTGTGCCCAGATGCTCCGTGGATCCGTTCCTTTTTGAGAACTTCAACACCGTGGACGGCGACTTCCTCACGGCCAAATTCCGCGCGTTCAAGTTTCCGGAATCGACCTACGTCCAGTTCAAGGGAACTATTAATGTCTGTTTAGACAAATGCAAAGGAGTAAGTACTGTCAAAGCTGGAGTGCTTGGAATTGACTGATAAGGTAGCCGTGACATTGATTCAAGGTGTAGATAATATCAAGTAGGCTTTGAGGTGGATGGCCTTGAAAATAGATTGACGATGTCTCATTTCCTAATGATACGCCTGATAATAAGACGCTAACAAGTAAGATTTGGTTAATTACAGATTATCACCGCTTCAAATAATTAGTTAAAACTAATTTAAAATCATATTCGATAGCGCACTAAAACTTTGTGCGCAAATTAACGGTGTTCCTCTTGGAAACTTAAATAGATTGCTCACCTCAATCGTTGGATTGGTTTGGAACCTTCAAAAGAGTTAAACTATGGTGAATTCTAAGGGACGAAATTAAGTGTGTAAAAGTTACTCTTAAAAGATTGAATACAATGAAAGCTGCAGCGAAAGCACGGTGTATTACTATACTCTAAATACTGTACACCTTAAGTTACAGTAAAATTTAGGCTTACGAGTACAATGAAGTGAGTCGCATAGAAACTACTTTAGGGGCCGTCCATGAACTACGTGGAGACAAAGGTTATCATTTCTTGCCGCCTCCAAAGGTGATAGAGGACGACCAGGTTCTAGTGAATCACCTTCATCAATTTTTGTTACTTAAAACAATATCTGTCACTATATGTCACTTTCCGTAAATTTTATTATTTATTGTCACTTGACTATTTTTTTTCCGAGGAGTCCCCTTGGCCTCAGCCGATGTCCGAGAGCTCAGAGCTCTATGTGGACAGGGGTTTGGGATAGGGTAGGGGAAGGGTGTATTGGGTATAGGTTTGACTTTATTGGTCATGGGCTGCCAACCCTACAACCTCAAACCATCCTCTATACCTTGCCACCAAGTCGCTTGGATTTTGAGGATCCTTCTTTGCAAGCCTCGTTTGTTGAAATATTGTTTTTGCGCGAACCGATGTCCCTCAGATAAGATCGCTAATGCGCGGCTTGCCCTCAAGCACAAGAGCAATAAGTCACGCCTTCCCCTTGAACCTCCCGGCCGCGAACTGTCCCTCTTCCGGTTCGTTTTAAATCGATAAATTGAGCAACACAAGTCGGTTTTAATCATTTTAAGCGTCCCTCGATCAGATCCAATCGCCAGAAAATAAAAATCCAATAAAAAAATTCTGGCCAAAAAATTGAAAAAAATTATAGCTTTTTTTTTTCTTTCAAATTTTTAGTCGTAATGTTTTATGTCGAATTTTTCACGATTGATAGTTGGAATTGTTTAGCGGGAACTACAAATGATGTTCACGGTCTTCGGTTGCTTATTTCGTCTATTTATCGCTCCGACAATTGAATATGAAATTTACGCCTTCCCGTCCGGCGTTCAACCTTCCTCTTCCCGAACTCATTCACCTTTCCGGTGTATTTAAAGTCGACAAATCGAGTAATATGCATCTGTTCCAACTTTTTTTAGTGTCCCTCAATCAGATCCGATCTTCCAAAGCCGTAGATTCCGAAAAGGAATTCTGTCCAAAAACCTGAAAAAGACGTTGGGGCACCCCTTGCTCTTTTTCAAATTTTGAGCCAAAAACTTATTCTTGAATTTTGAACATTTGATAGTTGGAATTGTTTCGGGGAACTAAAAATGATGTTTACTGTCGTCGGTTGCTCATTTCGTCGATTTATCTCGCCGAAAATGGAATATGAAATTTACGCCTTCCCGTCCAACCTTCCTCCCCCGAACTATTTCACCCTTCCGATCAGTTTCAAGTCAACGGATCGGGCAATAGGCATCGGTTCTAACTTTTTTTAGTGTCCCTCGATCAGATCCAATCTTTAAAAGCCGGAGATTTCAAAAAAAAATCTGTCCGAAAAAAGAAAAAAAACGTAGGGGTACCCCTTGCCTTTTTTTTTCAAATTTTGAGCAAAAAACTTTTTGTAGAATTTTTAATATTGGATAGTTGGAATGGTTTATGGGGAACTAAAAAAGATGTTCACGGTCGTCGGTTGCTCATTGTGTCGATTTATCGTGTCAAAAAGTGGAATACAAAGTATACGCTTTCCCTCCAACCTCCCACTCGCGAACTCTTTCACCCACCCGGTCAATAATGTAAGCACCTCCCGCTCAACAAAAGAGGGTTTCTTCGAGGGTAAATGTTTTTACTTTTAATACGACAGAATACCAAAGTATGCAGAAATTAAATCATAAAACTGTAAACTTTATAAGGGGTTGTGTTTTCTAACTTTTGTGTTCCTTTGTGTGGATAGGTTGTATCACTGCGTCACTGTTCACAGACTTTAGACGAAAGTGGAGACTTTAGCGTCTCAAATATATTGTAAGGGACTAACGTTTATCGTGACTCTCGACTCTTCTTGTCCCTTCCTGTGCAGATTTCGTTTCAGAAGATCCAACTCTTATTGAAGACGAGAAGGTAGCGAGCAGCCGCAGCTCTGATGGCGAGTAAAGATACCTTTTCCCGCGCCGCGCCAGTCTATTCAGAGGCAATCGAGCTGACCACTCCGCTAGGAAGCAGCGCAAAAAAAGAGCTTTAAGGTGTATTTGCGCAGATAGGCTACGGCTGGTCATCTCCGTTAAGTGTATTTGCATTTCCTGTGGCAGGCCGGCCACCGAAAAGCGATTCAGCTGTCCGCAGAGAATTGGCGACCAGGCGACGTATGTACACACTGCAAGTCGCACGAAAATAGGAAGGTGCGACGCGGTGGAATCGCCAACAGCTTGGCTCGACAACGTCTTAACTGATTTTGCTCACGTTTCAGCACGCTCATTCTCCCCGAGCTGTTTGTCGTCGCGAGCCACACAGTAGCTCAATCCGCGTGTCGGAATTTCAGCACACAATCTGTGCTAACTGCCACAAAGAACCACAGAAATTCAGCGCTCCCCATACATATATTCACATAAGACAGGAAATCATATATTTTAGAGGTAACATATGTGTTCTATGTTACCTGAATGCTGAAATACGAGTAATTTAATGCTTAATTATTTTTTTCTACCCTTGTATGCTTGGTTATGTGTTAGAAGAGATTGATTCTGAACAATCTCAAAAAAACAAAATGATTCTTCTTGAACTTCAGAACAAAATGATGGAACATCTCTTCGTAGAGATTGTTCAAGAGGAATATAACATTAGATATACACAAAAACTTTGCACGTACGAACAATTGAACCATAGACCTTTGATTTGCTGAACAAGCAAGGAGAAATTCGGGGAAGTCCACTTAACAGTCTGTAGATAAATCATCTTGGTTTATCTTTAGTGGCGTAATATTCAGAGAGGAATGAACACGAAAATCTGCGGCTACGTGTGTTTTTGGTATACTCTAAGCTCATGATTGATTGAATCGATGTCATGATTCAATCTCTGTTGACGCATTATTGCGCCGATAGCAGCCTAGAGAGGGCCGAGACAAAACAATTGAAGGAAAATTTGTGTAATGTCACGGGGAGCCGTTAGTCTCATTATTGGGGTCGTGCATTACCTTGTTCAGTAGGCTACGAAAGGCGAAGACTGGGCGCCGGCGCCGGGACGGAGGGCAACGGAGCGTGGTACTTTGGCGTGTCCGCCCAAGTGCCCACTTCTAGAGGAGCCGAGCCCAGAACAGGGCAGCCAGCCAGCCACGCAGGGCATTGGCCGCAATGGCTACTTGCCACTGCATTGCATTGACACAGCGCTGTTTTTTATACGATGGCTTTATTGCGGTTCGGAAGGGTTGCAAGAACATGTGCAAACCAAGTATTGTTTGATGCAAGAAAATTTAAGAGACTTGATTTTCGGCCTTCTAAATTCCACCTTCATTGCAAAGCCGAGTTGAGCGACAGCACTTAACGATAGTTAACTAAACGGTCGCGAATTTTGGTTCCGATTACTTGACTGTTTCTGTCGCCTACCACCAAAAAAAAGTACAGCGAAACCCGGTCAACCCATCAAAGCCTAAATTGTTTGTAGTGAGCTTAAGAGAAATTGGAAGGATTTTTTCAAATAAAATACGAAATTTTAAGCTTTGGAAAATGCCTAAATTATAAAATTTCAGGTTTTCGGCGGGGTGATATTTTCTTATATTGAGAAATACTAAACTGAAAATATCCTCTAAATTATTTTTTTTCTGTTTCCGAACGGCATTGCTGGGCGGTAGTGGGTTAAGATGCGAATCAAGGAACTGAGACGCCTTCGTTTCTTAAACGGGTTCGTATCTTATCCTGGTTTCATTAAATACCGACTAGGCTCA